>Ga0315901_10003325_pt1 | contig 20979 bp, 20 predicted proteins | sample LakEriMetagenome_10_FD_203761 | JGI IMG/M metagenome (GOLD analysis project Ga0315901, IMG submission 203761) | Freshwater fungal communities from buoy surface, Lake Erie, Ohio, United States - Buoy 2 MA116 | ecosystem: Environmental > Aquatic > Freshwater > Lake | place: USA: Lake Erie, Ohio... | reverse complement strand
GCACCGGGCATCTTGATGCTGGCAGGAATACCACCGCCAGATGGAGCGGCGGCGGCAGGCGCAGGCTGACCTTGAGCAAAGTCGCTTCTGCGGGTTGCTGTAGCTGGGTCGTATGCAATACCTTGTTGCGCTTTGGCTGGCGCAGCCGCCTGAGGTAATTCAGACGCTCTTTCTCGCTTTAAACGTTCAGCAATTTCTGGCGCAGCAGTTTCTAAGAATTTAATTTTATCTGCCAATTCTTTTTGGCTTTGGAGGCGTTGTTTTTCTTCATTCTTGACTCTGTTGACGGCAAGTTGCTCATCATAAAAGGCTGGATTAGCAGCGCTAAACTCATCTACAACAACATCACCGTTGGCAAAAGCGACAACACCGCCACCGCCTGCAAATTTAAACATGTCATTGGTTGGCAGCGAGGTCAATCCACCACCAGCCATCTGAGGCATCTGTTGAGCCATCTCTGGCATCTCTTCCTCTTGCTGAGGAGGCTGAGGCGTACCCTCTGGCACTGGTTGAGGTTGGGCCATCAAGCCCTGTTGAAGCTGTTGATTAGACTGCGCTTGTTTAGCCGCACCAGCCTGCATCAAGTCAGCCGCCTGTCCGGTTAGTTCTTTCTCAAGCTTGTCTTTGACTGTGCCTTCAGGAGGTGTTCCTGTCCTAGCAGACTGCTCCATCTGCTTGCGGCGGTTTAACTCACCCAAAGCCAAATAGGGAGGAACCTGTGGATTCTTCCCGTTAGCGTATTCCATGATTGCCCTCATGGGCATATCCTTGAGGTGCTCTTGTACTTGGATGAGATTCATAGTGAACCCTTAGGTCAAATTAAATTTCTTGAGGGAGTCCATGATGGAACCCATACCGCCAACGGAGGACACTAACGAGCCTAAACCGCTCATCTGGGCGGGTGTGTTGGTGACTGTAGAGATAGGCAAACCTTGTAGCATTGACTGCAAGAACTGTACTTTCTTCATGGGATCATCACGTTGAGCAAGGAATTCGTTGTAGTCTGCGCTAATGCCTTGTTGCTCAATGCCGCGCTGTTGACCACCAGCCTCAGACATCATGTCAGCCAAAGTCTTGGCTTGACCTTGCTCAACATTAAACTGACCCATGGCTTTGTCGTACGCATTTGCGTACCCTTGGCCAATGGTTTTGTTTTGCTCTTGGAGTAGATTGCGGTTAGCTTCAGACTCCATGATGGCTTGACGGCCACCACCATAGCCACCGGCTTGGGTCAGCTTGGCCATGCTAGGCTGTAAGTTGATGTCAGACTGACGGCGCAGTTCTGCCAACTGAGGCTGTAACACAGACTGCAAGTAGGGGTTCATGTACTGCGAAGCAACTCCAGTTTGACCGCTTGATGTGCCGCCCATAGGAGCACCCATACCGCCCACAGGGGGAGCGCCAGCACCTGTACCAACAGGCTGAGTGTTATAGATTCCGGGAGTCATGCCCGGAGGCTGATACGCACCCGTAGCGCTAAAGGATTGACCAAGCTGGCCGGGGAAGGACAGATTACCCAAGCCTTGGAAGACTTTGGATTGCAGGCCAGACTCAGCCGCAGTCTGTGGGCCACCGTACACAGCATAAGGCTGATCGGCAATAGCTTGGGCTTTGCCCAGCATCTCCGTTACATACGGGCCTGCATACTCAGAAAGAGTGGAGGTAGAGGAGCCACCGGAGGTGGGGGTTAGTCCTGCAATAGGTGAAGTAGCCATGTTTAAACCTTACGCTGGTAAATGTTTGTCAGCCTTGGTGTTGGCTGCAACGTTTTTCAAAGTCTTGCCACGAGCTTTTTGGATGCGATCCATCATGGCATATAGTTTACGTGCTCCTGCGTCTGTAGATCCATTACCGATCTCAGAAACAATACGGGCTGGAATGACAAACTCGCCATCGGCCAGACGGGCTGGTTGGTTCTTGCCAATCATTGCAGGGATAGAGTCAGACACACCATCGCCCGGCCCTTTAAGGAGGCGACCGCCATCGGAGTAACTACCCAAAGAACCTAGGCCGCCACCTCCAGCGTAACCCATTAAGCCACCTGCGGCTGCGACTTCGACAGTAGCTGGATTACTTGCAGGGGCCGCTTCTGCCGCTGCCGGAGCAGCAGCTTGAGGCGTGTAAACCATAGGAGAGAAGTACGTCACACCACCTGAGCCGGGGCGACGGGCAGCGCCTGCGTTTGGCCCCATGGCTGCTTGATAGCGGGCTTGCACATCAGCCAAAGGAGTTTGAGTTACGTCGGCAATTTGCTGCGGTGCAACACCAAACTCATTCATAGAACGAGCAATCATGGCATCGTTTAAACCGGGACGCTTAAGATAATTTAATACCTCTTCGTTAGACGGTGCTGGGCCACGGTTTACTGTGCTGACAGGAGCGGCGTACTGCGTGCGTGAAGCTGTGTACTTTGGTATGCTTCCTTGGTATCCTTTGAAGCCACCACCGCCACCACCGCCAATAGAATTAAGCAAAGCTCCAATGCCGCCAAGGCTGGCTAACTGTGCAGTTGTTCCAGACTTACCAGACAGGATGCCTTTAATAGAACTCAAAATGCCCGGATCGTAATTGATACTAGACAGGATGTCGGCATTGGACGGAGATGCGCCTAAATCGTTATAGGCAAAAGCATCGTTTCTAGGATCCGCAAAAAAATCGTATTCTTCACCCATATTAACCTCTTGCTTGAATAATTTGCATTAACTCTTCTTGCGTCATATTGTTGTTGCCAGAAGACATGATTTGTTGTATCAGCGCAGATATATCATTTTCGCTTTCTTTTGCCTCTTGTGCAACAGGAATTGCTGGTAAAGGCGCTTCTGCTCCCGCCTTGGTAACACTTAACTCATGGTATGGAGCCATCATTAAGTCGCCTGTCGGGGCGACTTGCTGTTTCTGACCGCCAAAGTCTTTGCCGTAATAGAACACACTTGCCAACGGAGCAACCATAGACTCCCCGCCACCACCGCTTTGTGGCATCTGTGTAGGCATTTGTGCCGTTTTCTTTGTGGGTGTCTTGGTTTTAGGCGTAGTAGGCGTAACTGGCGTAACGCTTGGAGTTGTCGTAATTGGCGTAGTTGGCGTTAAAACGCTTGGTGGCGTATATGTTCCGGGAATACTAACTCCGCCTACGTTAATTGCATCAGGCGTAGATACGTTTACATCCGTTCTGACGTTTGGCGTAACGGTTGGGTTTGTATCGACAGTCGGATTAGTTGTAACTGTGGGGGTGGTAGTGACTGTTGGATTGGTATTAACCGTAGGGTTAGTGTTAACTGTCGGATTGGTGTTTATATTAGCGTTAGTGTTAACGTTAGTATTCGTATTGACGTTCGGATTAGTGTTTACATTTGCGTTGGTATTCACGTTCGCATTTGTATTTGCGTTTGTATTGGCGTTTACATTTGCATTCGTGTTAGTGTTTGTCGCCGTATTTGTCGCTGTGTTAGTTGCTGTGTTGGTTGCAGCGTTTGTGTTTGCGGCCGTGGCAGTATCTGTTGCGGTGCTTGTAGTAGTCTTTGAAGCTGTCAAAGCGTTTAAAGCAGCCTGAGCCGCAGCTTTGGCATCAGCAGCAGCCTTCGCATCAGCCGCAGTTTTTGCAGCAGCAGCAGCGTCAGCGGCAACTTGCGCGTCAATCTCAGCTTGGGCTATAGCAGCGGCCTGTGCATCTGAAGCAGCTTTTGCAGCAGCAGCGGTCTGAGCGGCAGCCGCATCAGCAGCCGCTTGAGCATCGGCAGCAGTTTGAGCATCAATCAAGGCCTGAGCATCCGCAGCAGCCTTGGCAGCGGCAGCGGCAGCAGCCGCAGCTTGATCAGCAGCCAGTTTAGCGGCAGCGTCAGCTTTTGCTTGCGCGTCGGCAGCAGCAGCCGCATCGGCGGCAATCTTTGCGTCAGCAGCGGCCTTGGCATCAGCCGCAGCTTTTGCATCAGCGGCAGCCTTGACCTGTGCATCAATTGCAGCTTTTGTATCAGCATCTAGTTTTGCAGCGGCAGCATCTGCTTTAGTTTTAGCATCAATGAGGGCTTGTGCATCGGCAGCCGCTTTGACTTCAGCCGCTATTTCAGCGTCAGTCTTTCCTTTAACTTTAACGTCAGCAGCTTTAGCAACGCTGTCAGCAGTAACTTTAGAACTCATAGCTGCAACCACATCGCCAATATCTACGCCAGCCGCATCCATGGCAGTCACAATGTCAGCTTGTGAAGCATCAGGATTGGCTGCAAGCCAGCCGTTAATCGCGTCATACACTTGCTGTTGGCTTGTATTGTTAGCCGCCGCATACTGCATCGCAGGGCTAAGGCTGATGTTTGATGTGTCTATCAAACCAGCATTAGTTAGAGTGCTGGTTACATCTTCTGGAGCAACAAAAGTATTGGTTTTGGAGTCAACCAACGAGCTAATGTTGTTGCTGCCGTCAAAAGACTTAAGGCCAGCGTCATTTAACTCTTGTGTAAACGTTTGCTGAACGTCCGAAACGGAATTGGATAAGTTAGATGCTGCATCAATACTTCCGGTTGTTTTACCGGCTACAAAACCACCAACAACACCTTGTGTCAAGGCCTTGTTTAAATCCACCTTGCCAGTTAAAGCGTAGTCTGTAATAACAGAAGTCAAGAACTCTTCACCAAACTCAGAGCCGCCTTCTTTGGTAATTCCGGTTGCAGTTTTGCTTGCGGCTTTTTCAACAGACTTAGTAATCTTGTTGATTACTGCTGTATCTACAACACCGGCAGTTGCCACGGTAACAGCACTGGCAATGTAGAACGCAGACATGCCTTCAGCATCCGCTTGGGCTTCTGTCTTACCAGCTTTAATGGCATCACGATACTTGTCGTTGTAAGCTGCGCCGCCAGACTCAATGGCGTTTAAACCCATATCTAAGCCAACTGCGCCCAATTTGCCTAGCAAGCTAACCGATTTGAGTGCCAAGCCCATAGGTAGGGCTTCTTGCAATACCTCAATCGCTGCCATGTTAATAGACAGCGGATTTTCGTAAATGGCTTTTGCACCAGCAATAATCTTTGCGCCTAGGCCATCTGCGTTGTTGACGGCGTTAATAACGTTGGCGTTGGCTTGGTTTACCGACTCCAACTGCAATGCTTCACCAGTGCGGGTCATAGATTGACCTGCGTTGGTTAAGGCGTTGTCTGCTTTGGTAAGCCCTAAAGCCGCACCTGTCCCGCCAATAAAATCTAATGTTTGGCCAGTAGCTTGCTGTATGTTAGATAGGCCTTGAATAACAACATTGGCAGCCGTCCCTTTACCAAAGACGCTCTCTATTGCCGCCTGTGCCGCATCTGCTTTTTGTTGAGCATTAGCAAGATCTAAACCTTGATTTAAAGCAAGCAAGCGGTTTGTTTCAGCGTTACTTTGATCTGACCCACCAGCAACAATCCTTGCCAGAGTATCGTTCTGCGCCGCCACTGTGTTGGAAGCATTTGTTGTAGTGGCAAGATTAGCCGCATTTAAAGCTTCAATTGTTTTGTCAGCCGTAGTGATGTTTAAATCAGGGCGTTCTGCTGCTGTGGCATTAACAAAGCTTTCCGTTTTGCCAGTTTTAGGGTTAAACCATTCAAACGTTGAACCTGCTGGAAGATCTTTACGCGCTAAAGCAAATGCTTCGTTAAAACTTTTGCTAGTTTTAATTGTGTCTCGCGTTTGATTGTTTGCGGTATTAGCATCAATAGCACCTTGTAAATTACCAAACTCATTGTCAATGTAGTTGCCTGCATCAACCAAAATGTTAGAGCCGTTGCCAAAATCTAAAGTATTCGTTCCGCTAGTGTCGTCAGTAATTGAAGATGTAACATCTTTAGTGGCAAGGTTTGAAGTGCCTGTAGTGTTAGACGCAATAGTGTCTGTAATATCAGATAAAGTATTTGATACTGAGTTATCAACCAAACCAGCATCTTTTAATTGCGTTACCACATTGTTGGTGGCATTTAAGGTGTTGTTTAAACCATTAACTGCACCGGCAATTTGTGTAAAGTCGTTAGTTTTTACAGCATTGATAAGGTTTAAACCAGCCGCCGCCGTCTGAGCATCTGAACTGCCGGATAAGTTGGCCGCAGTGGTAAGAGCGCCAGTCCAGTTGCCTTTATCTATATTATCTATAACCTTTAATGTATTACCCACATCGGAAAATGAAATGCCGTCGGCAATCATGGTGGTCGCCGCCAGCTTACCAAGGCCGGGGTCTGACAACAAAGCCCCAACAATACCCATGCCATCGCCTTTATCTATAGCGTTGACTACTTTTAAGCCTGTAGACACTTCAGATAAACCAGCCACGCCAGCCAAAGAAGCAATACCACCTAAGATGTCTCCACGATCAATAGCAATTGCAGCGTTAAGGGCTTGGGCAAATGGGGCTAAAGCAGGAATAAACGAAGCAATAGCTAAGATGGGCGCAAAGTCAGCAATGTTGCTACTGGATGCCTCGGTGGTGTAAAAAATTGGAGAGCCGTCAGCGTTAAACTGCACTCGGTATCCGGTATTACCTTTGCCGTCGTATGTGCCGCCAAAAGCATTACCTGTCTGGCGTTCGCCATAAGTGTTTGTGACGGCTGTACCGGTCGCTTTATTGCCAAAGGTTGTTTGTCCTGTGTCAACTACTAGCTTACCGTCTACTGTTTTCAGTTTAGAAGGGTCAACTGCCGCGTAACTATCATCCCCTCCAACAAATTGGCCGTACAACGTTTCAAGTTTTGCGTCTTTAGGAACTTCTACGGATTTGTAGTATTCATTACCTTCCGAGTCATATTGCCCTGATGGTACGCTAATAACTTGAGTAACTTGACCAGTATATTCATCGGTAAAATTTCTAACGTATTGCCCGTTATACGTTTTACCCATTTCCACTACACTCTCATACACCGGAACTTGGCCAAACTGTTTAATGTCTGTAATGCCAGTGTCGGCCATGATCTTGGCCATGTCGGCTGCGTTTTTTTCAGCAGAACCTTTGCCTTGACCTTTCCATTGCTCAGTTGTACCTTGCGAAAGAATCTGAGCAGCTAGATATTTCTGGGCAGCTTCTTTGTTGCCAACCAAAGCCTGAGACATTTGATCTCTGCTAACGCCAGCCTCTTGCATGGTTTTACTAATCAAGGCGGCATCAGCATCTGGATTAGCGTTAAACCAACCCAAGATGTCAGCATTAGAAACTTTAGGTGTTGTGGCCGCTGGTAAAGAGGCAATGCCCGCAGCGGGTTTAGCAGCCGCAATCCTGTCTGCTTCAGCTTTTGCCGCTCTGTCAGCCGCAGCCTTCTCATCCGCCGCTCTGGCTTCAGCGGCTCTGGCTTCAGCAGCCCGCGCCTCTGCTGCCCTAGCCTCAGCCGCCCTAGCCTCTGCTGCACGTGTCTCAGCAGCTTGTGCATCAGCCGCAGCCTTTGCGTCAGCAGCAGCTTTTTGTGCAGCCGCAACATTGTCAAAATTAGGGGCTAATTCTTTTTGTTCTGCTACGGGACGGTTGGCTAATTCAGAGCTTGCGGCCTGTAAAAAACTAGCTTTTTCCGCAGCATTGACACTACCTCCAAATCCTTGCGACCAAAATGCCAAGCCTTCTGGATCAGGCTCCCGGCCTAAAACTTCTCGGTACAAGTCTTCAACAGTGGTAACTTTTGCAGGAGGCGGTTCTACACCAGCATTATTAAAATACCCGCCAATATCAGCAGCAGAAAATCCTGTGGCACGAGACAGATCGGCCATAGAAACGCCAAAAGTATCCGCAGCCTCTGCAATGGCCGCAGGGTTGTCTATGTTTGCTTCTACATAAGCACGTATTTCTGCGTCTGAAAACTTTGGCATTATCCGACCTTCCAATTCGTTCCGTCTGAATATACAGGCACAGCTACCGCCCCGCCAGTCACCACGGTTGCCCCAAATGTTGGGCCTAAAGCATCTGTTACAAAAGCTCTTGCGCCTTTACCTGACGTAACCGCGCTAGGTAATGTAGCCACTGTGTAATTAGTCAAAGGCGGCACTACGCCAGAAGCCATCAACTGCGTAGTTAACGCATCAATCCTGTTGAAGTACAGACGCAAGATGTTTAACATCTGGTCAAAATACACGCGGTTATACTCACCCGGAGGCAACGGCAAATTAGGTGCGGCTACCTTGTTTAGTTCAAAATCAGTGGTGACAATAAAGCTCATCGTCTGCCGTCCGGTCTAATGTCAATACGGGTAGCACCCAACTGCCATGTTGTTCCAAGGTTTGTAGAACTTACCTTTAAGATAAGCTGGCGACCACGAACACGGGTGTTAATTTGTCCTGTAAAGCCTTCAGTCACTGTGTATTCAGCGCCAGTCTGCTTAGTTACATTACCCGTTACCGCCGTGCCAGTTCCAGAGCCTGAGTTTTGCATCGGGTATAGCGTGTAAACAACTTGCGGCGTAGGAGAAGCATCTGACCCAGAGAATGTTAAGTCAGGCAACATACGATATACAAATCCAAATCTGTCGCCGTCATCAATGTCAAACTCAGAAGAAGATATGTAAGCCTCAATACCTAGAGGCGTACCTGTCTCGTTATTATCTAAGCCAAACTCTTGATCAACCAAGTTGTAGTTGTACGTAGCGGCAATAGGGAAATCCCTAAGACCGGAATCAAGCCAAGCTGTTCGCTCCATCGTGCCGTAGTACCAGATTTTTTCAAGGTAGTTGTACACAATGTAACGATTGGCAATCAAGCTACCAGCCGAGCAATAGAACCACCAGATTTCGTTAAAACCTTCGTTTGTACCGGCAAACACTTGTTGGTTTTGCTGAAGGTTAATGTCTTGATATACGTACCTACGGAGGTCGCATGGCAGTGTTTGTAAGCGTCCATCGTACAGATAGAACTTATCTACACCCATCCAATACACCACGCCAGAAGCTTGGGTTGCTGCGTTCTGACCAAGGATGGAGATGTTGTCACCCATCAACTGACTTGACCAAACCACTGGCGGGCCAATGTACTGTAAAGAATAGATAGCCGAGTCAGTCCACACTAAGATCTCTTGGCGAGTCTGAACGGCAGTCACAATACTAGAGCCGTGGGATAACGTAACACTACCGGCTTGATTAGTAGCAGATGGTGTCCAGTTAACCACAGACTCCTGATCCGACCAGCGGATTAACATAGGATTCTGCGTTGTAGAGCCATAGTCATTACAGCCAAACGCAAACACAAACCTGCTGATGTCAGATACAAAAACAAAGTTTTGAATGATTGGGCAGTCGGATGCGCCAGACAGACTTACGATGTTTACACCATTCGGCATTATGTAGTGGTCACCAGACTGGGTTCCTGTCGTGGTAATAGCCGCACCGCCAACAGTGGCCGCTAGGTTAAAGGTATTGCCGCTAGAGTTAATGACGTAGTAAATCGTTCCGGGGGACAAGCCAGTCGGCAATGCAGACGGATAGCCACTGTTTGTAAGGATGACTGGAGAGCCGTTAGGCAAACTATAGGCGGCAGTAACTACCGCAGGAGAAGCTATGGTGACCGTAGCTAATGACGGATATACGCCATAGCCAGCATCCCAGTAATAAATTGGGCCACCACGGAAACCATAAACCAAGTCTTCACCAAAGTTGTTCTGGCTCCATAGGCGCAGGGCAGAGGTAGACGTACCGCCAAATCCCCAAGCTCCTGCACCCCACGTACCAGCACCCCAGCCTGCCAGTGGAATTTCGTATGGATCACCCACGTTAATCTGGTAGATAGCGTTTACATCTGTACCGCCACCCGCCGCTACAGTTGAGGTTGCAGCCGTAGCAGATACGATTGTGTAGGTGTTAGCGTCAACGTAAGTAATAGAATACTCACCGTTTAAATCAAGGCCACCTACAGGAGCTACGTTGCTGAACGTTACAAAATCACCTGTAATTGCACCGTGGGCTGTGTCTGTAACGGTAACTAGGGTAAGTAGATTAGTTGTGGCAAACGGGTTACTTAAAATTGCTGAAGCGCGGATAGGCGTAATATCGTTGTACTCACCACCCAGTTCAAGATAAAACTTTAAGTTAGTGCCTACACCAATCAGGTTTAAGTTGTCTAGCGTGATCCAGTTCCACAAAGAACGGCACAAACCTTGAAATGTAGACGCAGATATACGTGCCCAGCCACCAATCTTTTCAGGTGTGCCTTGGCGGAACCGCACTTTATCGGACTCATACCAGCCATTCTCGTTAGCATAACGGGTATTCTCCCGGTTAACCCCCGGCTTCATTGCAAGTTTTTTAAGCGCCATCGGTAGTCCTAGGATAAAAACAGTGCTTTTTCAGCGTCCCTGCGCTTTTTTAGCCCTAGTAGTATTTTGCCACCAGCCATGCAATACAGCAAGAGGGCATCGGCTGCGCCTTCCCAATCACCACGGTTAATTTTCATCCGAATAGAAGAACGCTGAAAAGCCCCCACTCCGGCGTTGAAGGCAAAGCTGACACACGCGTCAAAAGCGCCTTGACGACCAGATAAAGCGGGAGCAAGTCGTAGAACACCACGTTCAGTAGGGACGACATCATCTGTGAATAGTTTCTCGATCTCTTCTTTAGTCCAGACACGATTGTCCTCCGGCTTTAATGGCATCTCTTTGCGGATCATCCCTGCGTAATCGTTTACACGCACAACGGGTAGTTTAATCTGGTCTTGGTACAGCACATGACCATAACCAATTGTCCAGATATGGGCCGGGCAAAGGTACGGTTTAGTGCGATACCCCTCCCACTGGTGCATCAAATCAGCGCCAGCTTTGCCCAGTTTCATTTCTTGCTCCAGCTACGTGAGCCAAACCAGAAACCAATGATGCCTCCAAGCATTGCCATCTCATCTGTGCTAAACAAAATATCAGTCAAACGAACCAAGTCATCCATGCTTGTAACCAAAGCGGGGCGGCTGTAAATGTAGTAAGCCATCCAAGCATTGATAGCGCAGAGTTCCAACACAAAGATGTAAGTAACCATCGGACGCACAGTCCCTACAAAGTTGACCACCCAACGGCTGGCTTCTTCCATGATCTTCTTGTCATGGTCATAGGCCGCCACAGTCATCTGCGCGTCTGTTTCCATAGCAATCTGGTCTGTGCGAATCTCTTCTATCTGAGCTTGGGCAGCATAGCCTTGAGCCAGCATCTGAAGCTGTAACTCCATCTGTACACGGGCAAGGGCTAACTCATGCTTCTGGTCAGCCTTGTTTTGGAAGAAATCGAGTAGCTTGGGTAAGCCTGATATGAGCAGACCGCCAAGGGTTGATATGAGTGAAAGCATTATTAGTCCTTACAAGTTTTTGATTTGTCGTCATTTTGCATGAGTTTGATACCAGACAGGAACCCAATCATGCCGCCGATAAGAGTAGAAAAAGCGGGTGAAATCATCTTGAAAATTTCTGCGTTGTCCACTTCCTTGGCCCACAGACCCAACATAAAGCTGACCACCATAGCCAACACGGAGATACATAGGGTTGTGCTTACCATGAGCGTGACGTACAGCGTCAGCTTGTCCCTTGTGTCCGATGATGTCTTCTTGACCGGTCTGGGTATCGGTTTTCTGGTCATACAAGTTTGTCAATCTCGCGTTTAAGGTTTGTGATGTTAATGTTCAGCGTTATCTGTCGCATCCTGTATTCATAAATCTCGTACTCGTACTGGTGAAACTTCTTTACCTGTTGCGCTATTTGTGTGTTTAAAGCACGTTCAGCGTCAAGCCTTTCCACCCGCTTGGCAAACACCTCCGACTGCATTGGCGGGTTTGGTTGTACCACCGGATACCACTTGTCGTAGCTGATCTTCATTTCTTCTCTCGCTCAAGTGCATCTTTGTATCCATGAATGACTTTAGTTCTGAGTTCTGCTGAATCTGCCGCGCCAGCCCACTCTGACAAATTGTTCCACATCACCACATAATCTTGAGATCGACAGTGCTGTGCATTGTTTGTTAGCCACATTGACATCTGCTGATGGCGCTCTGACGGATTGTGGATTGTCCAAGCAATTGACCAAAACTCGCGCACATGGCAGCCATTCTTGGCTACGGCTCCAACTAGCCCCAACAGTAGTAACAGTATGAGCCAACGCATTTATCACACCATACTCCATGCAATTATGTACGTGCCATAGATGACGAAGGCCACTATACAGGCCGCCGCAATGAATGCTTCAGCCCAGTCCCACATGATTAAAAGGTAATGCTTCCAGAAGCGGTGAACGCATACATAAACAGGCCACCAGAAGTTGTTACTGTTGGAGAACCTGTTGTAGATGCGGCAGGTATGGTTGACTGAACAATCACAATACCAGAACCACCAGCGCCACCGGCATTATAAGATGGGCCGTTAGCTTCGTAAGCTCCACCGCCTCCACCACCTGTGTTTGCAACTGCGGCAGAACCAGCGTTTTCGCCAATAGAGCCGTTACCGCCGCCACCATCACCGCCTGATCCCGCCCCCATATTACCGCCACCACCGCCACCAGCAAAGAAACCAGCGGGTGATCCATAAGCAATAAATTGCGAATAATAACGACCACCACCACCAAAACCAGCACTCCTTGCGCCGCCTGCTGATCCCGCACCGCCTCCACCTCCGGTCTGGTATACGCCACCGTTTTTACCACCAGCATTTCCATACCCAGTTAAACCGCCTGAGTTGGACTGTGTTGCAGAGCCGTTACCTGTTGTTAATGCATAACCAGAGCCACCACCGCCAGAGCCGCCGTTACCCCCTGCCGACCCACTATTACCGCCTGCGCCTAACCCGCCACCATTGGCAGTTGCAGTAATAGCTCCGCCGGAAAACACAGAATTACTTCCCGCACCGCCATCAGAAGTTGTCCCGCCTGAACCGCCAGAGCCTATGGTTATCGTATAGGTTGTAGATGTGCTGATTGCAATACCGGGGGTGTATAACAAACCACCAGCACCGCCACCGCCAGCATTTGCATCATTGGCTGATCCACCGCCACCGCCGCCAGCTACAACCAAAATGGAAGCATACTGAAGTTGCGTTGGAGTTGTGGGTGCTAATGTTCCGCTAGAAGTAAAAGAATGCACAACATAACCACCAGCGGCAACTACTGTGCCACCAGTGAAATATTGAATTGAGCCGGGGTAACGGACAATGACAATTCCAGAACCGCCTGCGCCGGGGCCAGTATTATAAATACCACCTCCACCACCGCCCGTGTTTGCCGTTCCAGCAGTTCCAGTAGTACTCGCACCAGCACCGCCGCCACCAACTCCGCCTGTTCCGCCGCCGCTTATTCCGCCACCGCCACCGCCACCTGCGTATGTAACAACACTTCCAGAAATAGAAGATGCAATACCAGCACCGCCTCCGCCGCCAAGAGTTCCCGCATTTATTCCTACAGTACCTGCACCGCCGCCACCGCCTGAAGCGTTGTTACCAGAATTTCCTTGACTACCAGCATTTCCTTGACCTGATATTCCAGAACCAACAACAGTCGGTGTAGCTCTTTCTGCACCAGATCCAGAGCCACCAGAACCAACATTAGCTCCACCACCGCTTGCAGTTATGTTTCCAAATACAGAATTTGAACCAGTAGTAGCGCTACCACCCGCGCCCACAGTAACCGTGTAAGAGGAGCCTAATGTTATCCCTGCATATCCAGCAAGTAATCCACCAGCCCCACCACCGGGGCCTCCACCGCCACCGCCTCCAGCAACAACCAAATACTCAATAACAGCGGGGGGCAGACCCGTCCAATTCAAGTCTTTTACGGCTTGACTGACCTGACTTAGCGTCCACATTCCACTGTATTGAGCCATGATTATTCCTATTAGGCAGTAACTACTTCAACCCAAGATGTTGTGGGTTCGTCCCATGTAAAGCGTTTGCCTTCTTCTACAGGCATAGGTGTTGGTGCGCCCCACTGACAAGTGCTTTCATTCAGCAGCCAAGACGCAAATGGTTTGGGAGGGATAAACGCATCACGGCCTGCATCGTATGTGTATCCAATACCAGCAAAATTCTTACGCAGCGGCGTACCACCTTGCGAGTGAACTCCACCAGAAGTGTTGTAACTTGTTTGAACCCAAGATGCTGGGTCGCCCCAGTGACCAAGGTTTAAAACGTCCTGCTCGATGACAATGACTTGCGTCACTACACCGTTTTCTACTTTAGCGAAATGTGCCATTTTTGCTCCTTAAAAAGTAATAGTGCCAGAAGATGTGAAAGTATAAATCTGATACCCATCAGAGTAGTTTATCTGAGGGCTTCCTGTTGTGGAAGTGGGCGGTAATAAAGATTGAGGGTAACGAATGATGACAATGCCAGATGCGCCCGGTGTACCGTCATAACCTGCCGCACCTCCGTTCAAGCCGCCGCCACCACCACTTCCTGTGTTTGCAGTAGCCGCTGTTGGGGGGATACCACTACTGGCTCCATTTCCACCACCAGCAACTCCAAGACCATTATTACCACCACCGCCGCCACCAGCATAAAAAACTCTTGCGCCCGTAATGCTTGAGCAAGTACCAGCTCCACCACTGCCTCTACCAACAACAGTAACAGAAAGAATTCCTACAGATCCACTACCACCACCACCGCCACCACCGGAATCTGAACCACCTCCACCAGCAAAGCCTTGACCACCTGTTCCAGAACCGCCCGGTGCGCCTTGGTCAGCCGCATTACCACCACCAGAACCGCCAGTACCACCTGTGTATTGTGTGCCGCCCCTTGATCCACCACCGCCACCACCTGTAGCAGTAATTGAACTAAATACAGAGTTTTGACCGGCAGAGCCTCTTAAAGTAGAAAGCGCTCTAGCGCCTCCAGCGCCTACAGTCACGGTTAAAGAAGACCCAGCAGCTACAGCAAAGCCAGCCGCAGTCAAAAAACCGCCAGCACCGCCGCCACCGCCTTGATTTTCACCTGCACCACCCCCACCAGCGACCACTAGATATTCAACTTCGGTAGCTGTACCAGACAGTGGGTTAAAGGTTGCGGAAAGGAATCCACCTAATAAAGTTTGACTCATGCTTTGTCCTTAGAAGGTGATTGTTCCAGAGGAATTAAATGTGTAAACGGTATTAGAACCGACAGTAGCGACTGTTGGAGAGCCTGTGGTTGAAGCCGCCGCTCTAGAGGCGGAAATAATAACTACACCAGAACCACCAGTGCCGCCAACATTAGCGGTTGAATTTCCGGGTGATGTTCCGCCACCACCGCCTCCACCACTGTTTGCAGTTCCGTTTACTCCATTAACACCGCTATTACCTCCAGCACCACCGCCGCCAGCGCCACCAGAACCACCACGACCACCACCGCCGCCGCCAGCGTAAGTTACAGATGTGCCAGAAACACCTGAAGCAGAACCTGATCCACCGTTTCCGCCAACAGAACCAGAGGCACTGACACCAACGGCCCCAGCACCACCACCGCCGCCACCAGCGCCTCCACCAGAACCACCAGCGCCACCATTATTTCCTTGACTTGGAGAAGTAGAGGGCGTATTTCCAATGCCTCCCGCTTGGGAGTTGTGTCCGCCACCCGCTCCAGAGCCGCCAGTATTTGCAGGGGCGGGCCTTGGATCACCGCCACTATCTGTGCCTGTGCCACCGCCACCGCCAGTGGATGTAATACTTGAAAATACAGAATCAGACCCATTTGTTCCGGGAACAGTGCCAGATGTGCTTCCAGAACCCCCTGCGCCACCGCCACCAACAGTTACAGTAATTGCAGAACCAGAAGAAACAGCAAATCCTGATGCCGTGCGATAACCACCAGCACCACCACCGCCAGCACCGCGATTTCCTCGATAGTCATAACCGCCACCGCCACCACCAGCGACAACAAGATAATTTACTGACACAGACGTGAAAGTAGTAGGTGTAGTTGGGGCTAAAGTGCCAGATGATGTAAAAGTGTGAATCATATAGCCATTAAAACTACTAACATCTCCACCAGTGTAAAACTGCACAGAGCCGGGGTATCTGACTACTACGATGCCTGAACCGCCAGCCGCGCCAGCGCCACTAGAAGCATTCCATTGCCCGCCGCCTCCGCCGCCTGTGTTAGCTGCTCCGGCAGTATTATTATTAGCATCTAAAGCAGTTACTGTTCTGCCGCCACCTCCAACACCGCCTATACCAGCATTAGTACCGCCCGCTCCACCGCCAGCGTAAGTGGTAACAGTTCCATAAATAGATGAAGCAATGCCTGCACCGCCACTGCCCTTAGAAGGAACTGCTATAGTTCCAGCGCCACCACCGCCACCGTAAAGGACTCCGCCAGCATTGCCTTGGCCTGAAACTCCAGCACCACCGATTTTGGGTGAGTTGGATGCTCCGCCTCCTGATCCACCAGCCAGACCATTGCGGGATGTTCCTCCACCGCCAGAGCCTCCAGCACCGCCACCGCCGCCTGTAGATGAAATACTAGCAAAAACAGAAGCTACGCCATTAGCGCCATCGTTTGCTGCGCCACTTGCACCACCAGCCCCACCGCTACCAACAGTAACCGTATAAGAAGAGCCAGCCGTAACAGGAAAAATACCCGTCAATAAACCACCAGCGCCGCCGCCACCAGAAGCATCGCCACTAACGCCTCCCCCTCCGCCGCCACCAGCAACGCAAAGGTACTCTACAAATTGAGGTGGATTAAATGCTGACCATGCGCCTTGACGAATGGCTTGGTTAACTTGCTTGAGGGTAAAAAGACCTTGTGCCATATATCCTCAGAATGTAATTGTTCCAGATGCAACAAATGTGTACACGCGCCAACCGCCAGATACAACCATTTCAGGAGAACCTGTTGTTGATGTGGCAGGGGCTAAGTAAGATGGGTAGCGGATGATGACAATGCCAGAGCCGCCAGCGCCTCCGCCAGAGCCGCTTGAGATTGCACCGTTATACCCACCGCCACCGCCTCCACCCCCTGTATTGGCTAATCCAGTAGTTCCCGGTGTTGGAGTTGAACCATTACCTCCACCAGCCGTGCCCAATCCAGATGGCCTAGAGCCTCGTGAGTCTCCGCCACCCCCGCCTCCGCCAGCATACTGAATTTGTGCGCCAGAGATTGAAGATGCTGTCCCTGCTCCACCAGCACCGGCACAGTTAGATACAGCCGAAACACCAGCAGAACCAGAGCCACCACCGCCTCCACCAAGAGAATAAGTAGCGCCATCTGTATTTCCTAAACCGCCTGCATTACCTTGCCCTGATGTTCCAGTTCCGACAGTAGACGCATTTCCTCCGCCACCAGAGCCACCATTGCCACCCGCGTAAAAGAAATTACCACCTCTGCCGCCACCAGTTGATGTAATAGAACCAAATACAGAATTAGAACCAATAACACCCGTATCTGCACCCGTACCTCCAGCACCGCCAGCACCCACAGTAACGGTAATGCTTGAGCCAATAGTTACTGCTAGTCCAGTGGCAGTGAGCAATCCACCTGCGCCACCGCCAGCACCACCATCTGAGCCACCACCACCCCCGCCAGCCACGACAAGGTATTCCACCGTCTGTACAGGGTAGTTAATGCCGTTTAAACCGGCTGAAAGAATCCCGCCAACTTTACTAAGAGACATGATTGCCTCCGATCAAGAAATGACTTCGTAGCTGATTGTGTAAGTGATGCCGCTGGCTGTACCAGATGTAACAATAATTGACGAGCCTTCCATCAAATAGATGGATGACGTTTTATCAACAACAATTAAAGAAGCATCAGGAGGAACAGACACCGTAGAAGCAATCGGGTAGGCCGTGCCGCTAGATGGAGCAGAACCTTGAGCTACAGCACCATTGGTGTAGATAGCCACAGTTGTATCAACTGCCGCAGAACCATTTACGTTAGCTGCAACGATCTGGTTGATCTTGAAGACCTGACCGCTAGAAGCAGCATTAGGAACCAAAACCACTGCGGTTGTTGCGCTAGGTGTGAGATATGTAGTTGTGCCTGACGCTGTGGTCGCGGCTAAGAGATTAGGATTTGCCATGTTGGTTCCTTAGATACTGAAGATGAAGTTAATCATGGTGGCTTTGGCTTGAGTTACGCCAGAAGCTGCGGGTGCGGCTGATGTCCATGTAGTACCGTTAGACACTAGAACATTACCGTTTGTACTAGGTGCAACAAAAGTGGGTGTGGATGTTCCGTTACCCAAAATTACGTTGTTGGCAGTCAGAGTGGTTAGGCCTGTACCGCCTTGGTCAACACCAAGCGTTCCGGTGGACACCAAGTTTTTACTGCCGTTTGTAAATACAGGCTTGCTGGCAGTCAATGAAGAGTCAATGATGTCATTGGCCGTCAGCGTTGTACCGTCAAAGGTCAGGTTAGCAGAAGCGCCAAATGCACCAGAGCTATTGAATTGAACCTGCGTTGTAGAGCCAGCCGCAGAGCCACCGCCCACATTAACAAAGTCTGTACCGTTCCAAGCAATAATTGCCCGTGTACCAGCCGCTACCGTTACACCCGTTGTGGGAGATGAAGGGCCACCACGCACCGTTACCGCAAAGCCGCCTGTTGTGTCATTGATGACAACGTAGGTTTTAGACTGCTTGGGAGTGTTAATGAAGCGCAGTGCTGTACGTGCGCCTGTACACAGGAGAACCGCATACTGAGAGCTATTGGCTGTTAGACCCGTACTTGCATCACTACCTACTGTAACCGCCAAGTTAATGTCTGTATCAACCGTAATTGTCTGTGTGCCAGCAACGGCAACGTCCACAATCTGGGAGATCGCATTGTTAACCGTATTACCCCAGCTACCGGATAGAGTTCCTTGTACTGGGAGGGTTAGTCCAATTAGCGATGTATTTGCCATTTAATTCTCCTACTGAGTAGAAATTACTGTCCAACCGGGCGATTCCGTTGTATCAACAGCACCCCAGCCCGGCGTTTGCGGATTGCTGATATTTTGCCATGTAACGCCTTGTGTGTCATCAATAATTTCCCACAAGAATCGTCCACCATTTGTTTCTGTTATAGCCATCGTTTCCGATTGGCTTACTTGGTAGTTTGCACCACCATTGTTTGTATCCGTGATTGCAACAGATTCGTCTAAAAACTCTGTGTAATACGTTCCTACAGTTGTTCCTTCTTCAATAGCCATCGACTCTACGATGGTCATAATCAGCACAGCCACCTGTGCTTCCGCTATTGCAATCGACTCCGATATATCACCTAAGAATGTAGCAACCGCTTCCTCTACACTCACAATCCCAACTGAATCCGATACACTCTCGTTGTAACTTGTCTGCGCGGCCTCATCATCTGTAATGGTTTGGCTATCTGACACACTGACGTTGTAGCTAGTTATTGCTGCGTTATCTTCAGCAATAGCCACAGTTTCCGTTACAGACCCTGCAAAGTTAGCAACAACAGATTGGTCTTCAGCAATGGCTGCGGTTTCAGATACTGCCACATTCATCGTCAGAACTACAGTCTGAATATCCTGAATGCCCGCCGTACCACCCCACGAATCAGCACCCCAAGCGTCTTGACCCCAAGACGTACCACCGGTCAATGACTCGGTAATACTTACATCAATTAAAAACCCAACAGCTTGGGACTCGGCTAATGCGGTAGTTTCAGTAACGCTAACAGGGAAAGTCTCTCCCCCGCCCCATGCGTTATCACCCCATGCGCCGTCACCCCAAGCTAACGCCATATCAAGTCAATGTTAATGTGTACGTTACCGCAATCGTGTCACCGTTAACAACAGCCTTAGAACTAGAGAAATCACCCGCAGAGAACAATGTGCCAGTGGTTGAATCTTTAGTTGCGCTACCGCCAATGTTAATAAAGCAACCCGCCACAGTACCTGTACTGGTCATAGAGAATGACACGGCAGAAGACGTAGCTTTGCTAGAAGCGGCGGCAGAAGCAAATGAAGGCGTAGGACGATTGCCAGAATAAGCAGGGGCGTTAGTGCCACCCACTTCTAACCAGCTTGCATGAGAGGCTTGCGTGTCAGCGGCTACGGCTGTACCAGCACCCTTCAAGCCCATTACAACTGCGCCAGCGGCTGAGTTGCCAAGGATAGTATCCAAGGTCAAGTTCTTACCAACAGTCGTTACCAAGTTTTGTATAGGTTCATCCCACTTAATAAAGCCATCAATGCTGTAGCAAATTGCGTGGTATGTACCGTGGATAGCCATCTCATCAGAAGGCATGGTGTTGTATTTTGTAATTGCTGCTACTTGGTCGGTAGCGGTGATTTTGTCCAAGCTCATGTGAGACTCCTTAATTAGAAGAACGGATCAATGCTGCCGTGGCTGTGTTAGCAGGCATTGTGATGGTGAAATTGGTAGATGTTTTGTCAGACCCAAAGTCCAACACAGCAATGGATTTATTACCCTGAGTAACGTTGTAGATCAAAGCACAACGTGCCGTCACAGATGCGTTAAACACTACATCGGCAAAGTCTACAAAAGCTGTATACCCAGAGGAGCTAATGGTTACGCCAGTCAAGGCCACGCCGCCTGCAACGTAGCCAGTTCCCGTAACCTCGCCTGTGGTCGTGTAAACGGTGGTTGCCTCGTTTAAATCAGCACTGGCCGTGTACAGGGCAATCTTTAGCGTATCCGTGGATAGGTTGTGGACGGCTGTATAAAGCTCTGTCTTAAAGCTAGTCGTCTGGGTTTGGAGGATGCTCATGCTACAGGAACCCTAATCTGACCATCACGATAAGCGTCAGCACGTTGCTTGCCGTCACCCAAGTTCTTGAGGAGTGCAATAGCCTGAACGTACCGTTCTTGGTACACCTTGTACATGCCGTCTTCCGGTGCACTCTTCATGTATGTTCCTGCCTCTGCCAGAGTGCCATACAGCAATGCAGAGTCAAAGTTATCGCCCAGCCATGTATTTGTAGCGGTAACGATAGATTCTGGGTAATAGTAATAATGCAGTTCAGCGTAGTAGTTGGCATTAGGCGTAGGGCCAAGGATGAACGACAGTTCATTGACGTTAGCTGACTGCGGGCCAAAGATGGCGTAGTGCTTAGGCTCAGACTGCTGTGCACTCAAAGGATATGCCTCGC
>Ga0315901_10003323_pt1 | contig 20990 bp, 21 predicted proteins | sample LakEriMetagenome_10_FD_203761 | JGI IMG/M metagenome (GOLD analysis project Ga0315901, IMG submission 203761) | Freshwater fungal communities from buoy surface, Lake Erie, Ohio, United States - Buoy 2 MA116 | ecosystem: Environmental > Aquatic > Freshwater > Lake | place: USA: Lake Erie, Ohio... | reverse complement strand
TCCGCAGAAGTCTGACGGGCGCTTGGCGTGATCGTTTTGGCGGTGGCGGTGGGATTTGAACCCACGGTTGAGTTTCCCCAACACGCGCTTTCGAGGCGCGCTCCTTAGGCCGCTCGGACACGCCACCTGGTGAAAAGTAACACAGACTGAATTGTGCGACATCTATTTTGTTTTGAGGAGCTTCATCAAAATTTTGCAGTACCTAACCAGGCTTGTAAAATTATTGCCCAGTAGTGCGCTTCTAACTGCAACAAACCTTACAAAATTGACTGCTAACCGCCTATCCTCCTCTTGAAGTTTTGTAATCCACACTTGATTGAATGCAAAGTCTTCACGTCTACTCGATCTCCTGGGACTAGCAGAGATTTCTACCAGGGGATCCGGGAGTTGATCCATTCTTGACCCTGCCACATATAGCCTCTGCAACCAGTCAATATCCTCAAAATACGGATAGTTTTCATTGAATGGATGCGCAAGAGCAACGTCCTTCTTGACCAAGAAAGAAGGGGTAGGAATATAAGCTCTATTGCCAAAAAAACTCAGTGTGCTGTAAAGATGCCAATAGACGCTTCCACTTCTAGAAGAGTAGGTGGAACTCGGACGAATCGAAACGCGGCCACTGTTTTTGCGACGATACAACGCCGAAGTCGCAAGGAAATCTAGTTGATTCCTCTCCATGTACCTAAGTTGTCTCTCCATCTTGTCCGGCAGCCAGACATCATCATCATCCAGAAAGGCAATCAAATCTGAGCATGATTGCTGGACACCGACATTTCGATTTCTTCCTGTATCAGGTTGTCCCATGGACATAGAAGGAGTAGCTATCACCCGCACCTTACTTTCAGAGTCGAAACGTCCCTCGAGACTTATGTGATCGCCATGTACCACCAATATCTCCGAAGGCTGAATGCTCTGTCGCAAGCAACTGTGGACAGCAGTTTCCAGTGAACCTCTACCTAGAGTAGGAATAACCACTGAATACATAAATATACTCTCTGCCTAGCCTTCATCAAACACACCTTCCGAGTTAGCATATATCAAGTACCTTGGTCGGAACGCCCTATTAGGCTTTGCTCTGATGATCACTGAGATCCTTGATTGCTCAAGGAGTTGCCGAGAGCTTCTTGCGGGTGAGCAACGTTTTTCAGTGAGGCTACTCAATTTGAATAGTTCACGAGAACTACAATCAAAGATATTTGTCTTGATAGAGAAGTTATCAAAGCTCAACGTTGTTTTCTTGTACGCTTTGTTTCCTTTCCTTCCGGCAATTTGTTTCCTCCTCTTAATCCGTAACTCGTTGCTTTTGCTGCTTCGAAATAAATTCTTTTCGTTTACAACGATGGCGTCGAACCGAGTTGAATCACTCTTTGTCTCGCATCTGGTAGCAAACAAAGAAATTACATGTGTGACCGATAACTATTTCAACGATTTAGAAACATTTTGTAGCCAGGAGTTAGGCGAAGCAACACAAACCCTCTTTCTAGGTCATGGAGATCTCAAATTTCTTAAAGAGAACGCTGCTAAGCAAGACCTACGGAGAATAGGTGGTCGAATCATGGCTTTACAGGCTCTCTTGTCCTTAGCCTCGTTATCCATCCGCTCTCTCTTTGGCTTTGTGGTAGTACTTGTACGAAGTGGAAGGAACTCTTATAAATCTAGTTTCCTTGCTGTGTCCATACTTGACTGTTATTCACTGAGCAGTTGGTTGAATGAATTCTATGCACGCAGTTCTCTTGCAATAGTGAATCAGTCACAACCTAAGCGAGTTTTTTTGACCATGGAGGGCCACGCATATGAATTCCGGACCGCTCGACAAATGCTTTGTTCACAGTCAAGACCAAGAGTTTACTCAAGACAATTTGCTTTGCTAGAAAAACAACTCCGAGGTATTGGTGATTTATGCTCTCTCTTGTCAGAGAATTACCAGGTACTTGTCTCAGGAAATTGCTATAAGGAACACTTTGTAAGGATGTATAAAGCACCTGCTTCAAACATCTTTGTTGTGGGTTCTGGAAAGTTTGACCTTCAATCTTCTGCTATGAATGATCAAACTCCATATACGGAGAAACATCTTCTATTTTGTCCAGAGGCAATATCCTCACAAGTAGATGGATTTTCATCTTTGGCAGAAGATTTGATCAAGATTGTAGATGTACCAGTTCTGTTTCGATTCCATCCGGACTCTAGTCTCCATGATCGAGAACGTACGCGTGAGCGCCTACTGATGCATAGAGCAATCAAGATATCCAAGGATTCGACGCTACATGATGATTTGGCACACGCTCGAGTTGTTGTTTACCAAAAGTCCTCAGCGTCTCTTTATGCCGTCGCTCAAGGCATCCCATTAGTCTTCAAGTCAGATTCCTTGATGGAAGAGAGCCCTCTCAGTATCTGTAACCACTTTCGAGAGGATTCAGTGAAGTCAGCACATGATTTGGTAAAACTCTTAATGGATACTTCAAATTCTCAAGACAGGCCAACACTAGCCAACAATGTCCATCAACTTTTTGCACGTCTTGACAAGAATGAACTCAGAAAGGCGCTTGAAATCGAGAATTCTTAGGAATGTTCCTTTTTTAGCATCGCATCTCGTCCAAATTGGTATATATTCTCCGCATGCAGGGTTCAAAAGTCATCTCAGTTGGTTACGGGAATGTTCCTCCAGTAAGAATTGGAGGAGATGAGCCACTCGTTCTTATCGGCGGGCCGTGTGCAATTGAAAATCGCGATCATGCCTTTATGATGGCGGACAAGATTTCTGAAATTTGCAGCGATTTGGGAGTTTCTTGGATCTATAAGTCTTGCTACGACAAAGATTGTCGTTCTTCTCCTGGTTCTTATCACGGCTGTGGTATTGAGGAGGGACTCTCGATTCTCTCGGCAATTAGAGATGAGTTTGGAATTCCTGTGACTTCAGATTTTTCAGATCCATCTTGGGGTGCGGCAACTGGTGAAGTATGTGACCTTGTACAAGTTCCAGCGTACCTCTGTCGCCAAACAACAATTCTCCGCGCCGCCGCATCGACTGGTCGACCCGTGCACCTAAAGAAGGGTCAATTCATGAGTCCTTGGAACATGAAGAACTCTGTTCGTAAACTCGAAGCCGCAGGTGCAAGTGAGATTCTCTTGACAGACCGGGGTACTTTTTTTGGCTACAACATGTTGGTCAATGACTTCAGGTGTTTCCCGATTATGGCAGAAACTGGTTATCCCGTCTGTTACGACATTACACACTCAATCCAGATGCCGACATCGATGGGAGAGATTTCAGGCGGGCAAAGAGAATTCATTCCTTTCTTAACTCGGGCCGCGGCAGCTACCGGAATCAATGCGATATTTGCAGAGATTCATAATGATCCACCAAACGCCTTGTCAGATTCGAACACGGTTCTTAGGATTGAACATCTGAGGCATGTACTTGGTCAAGCTCGTGACATCCACCTCTTTCGTCAGGAACTGAAGCACAGATATGGTCCAGACAATGTCTACTAGAAGTCTAGAAGCTCTCATGAAACCTTTAGGTAGTTTTCCATTACTAGGAGAGCGAGACTCTCTCAAACTAGCGTTGGACTTGATGACTAAGCATCGCCTTGGCATAAGTTGTTTTGTTGACTCTGAAAATCAACTTATCGCGGTGCTAAGTGATGGGGACTTGCGTAGGCTCCTTTTGAGTCACCAGAGCCCTCTTCCAGCTCTCCTGGTTTCTGATGCCATCGAGTTTGCTCAAAAGAACCCCACAAGTATCTCAGTGAGTTCTGATATCAACCACGCAAGAGAGCTCATGCGTACTCGAGAAGTATCTGATCTTCCAGTTATCAGTCCCACTAAGGGCCTCATCGGCCTCCTCCACATACATGACATTGACTAACAGTCTTCGAGAACGACTACGTTCTAGACAACTTCTTTTTGGGGGATGGGTTTCTTTTGGCCACCCCTCAATTGCTGAGATATTCGCAGCCCAGGGATTTGATTTCCTGGCAATAGATATGGAACACAGCACAATCTCGCTAGCTGAAGCACAGAGAATTATTGCCGCGTCGCAGTCATTTAATGTTCCTTGCCTGCCCAGACCGGTATCACACTCAAATGACTGGATAAAGCCTTTGCTTGATTCAGGAGCAGATGGTCTTATAGCGCCAATGACTAATAGCCATCTGGACGCCGAGCAACTTGGAAATCTATTGAAGTTTCCCCCTGTTGGGAACCGGAGTTTTGGAGTAAATCGTGCACAGGGCTATGGGTTGAACTTTTCCTCATACGTTTCGAATTGGAATAAGCGCAGCGTATTTATTCCCCAAGTAGAGAGCGTTGAAGCCGTTTCAAAAATTGATGATATTTTGAAAGTTGACGCTGTTGACGGCGTAATGATTGGTCCTTATGACTTATCGGGTTCCCTTGGTGTTCCTGGGAACCTTCACCACGAAAAAGTGGTGGGTGCTGAGGCAGAGGTAATTAGCGCCTGTCGAAGTGCAGGTAAATCTTGTGGTACCCAAATCGCAGAGTTCACTTCTCAAGCTGTCGATTCTGCCCTTGAAAAGGGTTACACATTCATTATTGCATCCTCTGATCTCTTTGTACTAAACGCGTGGTCTATTCAAGCAAGATCCATCATCGATTCCGTTCAGAAATAGACTTATGCGCTACCAGAATTTGTATAGCCTCAAGGGAATGAATGCGGTAGTAATAGGTGGCGGGGGTCATATTTGCTCAGAATTGGCCATGGGTTTTGCAGAATTTGGCGCCAATGTAGCGGTTGCTGATCTTCGCCTTGAAAAATCTCAACGAATAGCCTCGTGCCTTAGTGATGATGGACTGTCTGCGAGAGGGTACCAAGTCAATGCAGCAGATCGGGCAAGTCTTGAAGAACTGCGTGATGTAGTAATTCGAGATTTGGGATCAATTGAAATCCTCGTAAATGGGGCCGGCATCAATAGCCCAAAACCTTTCCTTGAAATTAGCGATGATGACTGGCATGCCGTCGTGGATTCACAGCTGACCGCAACCTTTCTGGGCTGTCAAGTATTCTCAACAGAATTCCTTGAACGCGGCAAGGGAAGCATCATAAACATCTCCTCAGCTTCAGCTGAAGTTCCGCTATCCAAGGCATTTGCTTACTCCGCTGCAAAAGCTGGAATCCGCAACCTAACCCAGAACTTAGCACGTGAATGGGCCAATAGTGGAGTCCGAGTAAATGCATTACGGCCTGGTTTCTTCCCCACGGAATGGAACAGAAAGAACTTCATTACACCAGATCGCGAAAGATCGATACTGAATCACACTCCAATGAAGCGCTTTGGAGAACCCTTTGAACTTGTAGGAGCTGCCATTTTCTTGGCGTCTAATGCGTCTTCATTTGTAACAGGAAGTGAATTGGTTGTGGACGGTGGTTTCTCGTCCATGACCATCTGACACCATGCGGACAGCAATTGTGACCGGTGCTTCAAGGGGTATCGGTCTATCGATTGCCCAGCATCTTGCTTCTAATGGCTATTCTGTGATCGCAACTTCCCGGAGCGAAATGCAAGATCAGGCAAACTTGACTTACTTGAAATTGGACATGAGTAAAGAACAGAGCCACTTTGAAGCCGTTGAGTTTGCTCTTGAAAAATTCGGACATCTTGATGTGTATGTCAACAATGCTGGATACTCTGAGTGGAAACCTATTGATCTTGTAACCCCGGAGTTTCTGATTCAGATGTTCTCGCTAAATACTTTTGGCTATTTTTATGGATGTAAAGCTGCAGCATCAACAATGTCACCGGGTAGTAGCATCATCAATATATCAAGTTTGGCTGCCAAGCGCGGCTCATCGAACAACAGTGCTTACTCTGCATCGAAATTTGCCATAACTGGTTTGACTCAAAGTTTGGCTAAAGAGCTGGGCCCCAAAGGAATTCGAGTGAATGCAATCTGTCCGGTTTTGATTTCCACTCCTGGCTTGTTACAGGCACTTGGAGAAGTCTCTGCCCCAGCTACAGATGGAACAGAGTTTTTTTTATCAGAATTTGCTAAACGGGAGTCAGCCCTCAAGACGTTACCGAGTGCCAAAGACGTCTCAGATCTTTGCCTGTTCCTTGCATCAGCGAATGCTGCAGCAATCACAGGTCAATCAATCAATGTGGACTGTGGAGTTTTTCCATCATGAAAAGGGGTTGTGTCGCAATACCTGTTCGCCTAGACTCAAAGAGGCTCCGACAAAAAGCCCTCATTTCAATTATGGGTATGCCAATGATCGAACACGTATGGAGACGAGCCAGGCTTGAGTTTCCTTCCGAAGAAATCATTATTCTTTCAGGAGATGAAGAAATCAGGTCGTCACTAAAGCATCTTCCAATCAGATTTTTTAAGTCCTTAGAAGACCACCCAAATGGTACTTCACGAGTACTCGAGTTCATGAAATCCTCAGAAGAATTTGAGTTTGTCACAGTTTTGCAGGGTGATGAGATTCTTGTTGAGCCCCAGATTCTAAGGGGAATTCATGATGCCATGGCTGCAAGGAGTACTGAGGTGTCCGGAATAAACTTAGTATCGCCTTTGCTTTCAATCGCAGATCTCAGTGATGAATCAATTGTTAAGTGTTGTATCAATCAGGCGATGGAAATGGTGTATTTGTTTCGTAAGAACCCTTTAGTATCTACCGATCTGTCCATTATTCGACAACATATTGCGGTAGTGCGTGGGATGTTTTCGCTCTCTCGAGAAGCCATCCTCGACTTGGGTTCTCTTGCCAAGATTCCTTTGAGCATCGCTGAATCCATTGAGCAATTAGAGCTCACCTTGGGACCCCGTCGCATCGGCACTCTTGTCACGGATACTTACTACCCATCAATCAACACGAATGCAGATCTCAATCAAGTGAACAGGATACTTGATTCAGACGAATACCAGAAACAGTTGTTTGCGGCATCAAAACACATTCATTCCTAGGAATCACTTCGGACTATTCAACAAGTTTTTTCTGAAGGTACTGAGTCGGGTCATCATCAAGCCAAAGATGAAGGCTTAGTCTGACATGATCAAAAAGGAGCAGAACCGATAATTTACCACTTCCGCTTGACTTGAGACTTGAATTTTTCCAAATTAAAAACAAAAAGTGTAAGTAGCCAAAAAAAACGAACCTAAAAGTTGAAAAGTGAAATTGCAATACATAGTTCGCATTTGCAAACAGCATAAATTGCATTCTATTTCTAGTTATTACTTCTCCACTTGAGTCTTGTAGGAAAACCTTAGCTTCTGGCAAGAACCAAAGTGATCCAAATCGCCTTGCGATTGTTGAAAAGTACACGTCCTCAAAGACGGCCCAGGTCATTCCAGGAATATTGTGAGAGTATTCTTGTACCACCGAACTTCTCCACATCGAAGTCCCATTCAACCATTGAACCTCGCAGGGTGTTCTAATCCATTGATAACTTCGAGGAAAGCCGGTTTTTGTTATCACTCCGGGCAAATTCCTGCGTCTTTTCGATGGAGTTGAAGATTCACTACAAATCCAAGCACCGACACCGACGCACTTGGGATTACTGGCAAGGAAGTCGCGCAAAACTCTGAACATATCTTTCCCTACAAGCGTGTCATCATCTAGAAACACTATGTAATTGATGCTGGGACTAATCTGTTTGATTCCAATTATTTTCTGATTTATCTGTCCACGTTGGCTAGTGTGGACATAATCAAAGCCAAAATCAGAGCACAGTTCCTTTTCCCGTGTAGCCTCGATCTCTGTAGACGAGGATACGATAACCACTTGATGGGGTTGCAAACTAGAGCTCTTTATACTAGCGCAGAGTTTCTCTAGTCGCGTCACTCTATTTCGTGTCGGGACGAGTACTCCAAAACTGTCCGTGTGAAGAGAAGAGTAATCCTTCTTTGCACAATGATTAGGCAAAAACCGCACCCCTAATCAAGGTATATGCCTCGGCGAATTCATTTCCAGATTGCATTCCTCTAAATCTTGCTAGAGTTTCTACGCCAAGCCTAGATCGGGGAAATGGATAGTCGCGGACTTCAGAAGGGTAAGACTCCAACATCAGACACTTATCATTTACTGACGATTCGCTCAAGGGCAGAAAGATGTTTGGACTAAATGCTTCAGTAAATCTCCACTCAGTCGAACTGAGGATTTCTCCTGAGAATATGGAAATGGTCTTTGTATTTCCTATTGGACGGGCAGCAACCATTGTCATGTCGAAGACCGCACGATGATCGCTATGATTGTCCGTTATTGAGGTTGTACATATTATTGTTGGTTGAAAATCGGTGATATGCTCCACGATTTTTCTGTGCATGGGTATTGGGTCGCAATAACTCAAACTGCCACATTTGTTTTCATAAAAGTGAAAGTCGTCAATTCCAAAATTTTTCAAGAAGCGAATTCCGGAATTCCTTCCCTGCAATTGTACTGAATTTGGTTTTGCTCCGTTAATTCTCGGTGAAATACCCTCAGCCAAATACAGAATTCGAAAGGTAGACCTGGCTGCTTGTGTGGAGATGAGACCTCCGAAAGCCAACACATCATCGTCCGGGTGCGCAACTACAATGAGGACACGACTTAGGTCTGGAGTCATCATTGGAATAACTTACACACTTTTCCTTGTTTTTATGTACACTAAAGTCCTGTCTGTTGAAAGATTTGATCCGTGAAAGCGCTAGGACTGATTGATGAAAATTGAACTAGGGATGGATGTGCGCATCCACCCCAGCGCGCGAATCGAAGCTACTTCTGGCTACATCGGAGACAGGACGGTCATAGAGAAGGATGCTTTGATTCAGGGACAAGAGATTTACATTGGTGTCGAATCCTTCATTGATGAGGGTGCTGTGATTGGAGGAGGATCTTGTTTTGATAGTAGTGCGTTCCTAGTGACTGGTGACTGGTTTCACCTGGGAAAACAAGGGCAAATCAACACAGCTCGCGGTGTGACTATCGGCCATGAGGTTGGCTGCGGGATTAGAACTTCCATATTCACTCATGGTGCCTACTTGGATTCTTATCATCTTGGTGCTGTAAGACAATGGGGTCCAGTTACGATAGGAGACAACGTTTGGATTCCTAACGCTTGGATTAACCCTAATGTAAGTATCGGTAGTAATGTGACAATTGCAGCGAGTTCTCTTGTCAATCAAGATATTCCTGATGGTGCCTTGGCTGGCGGAATTCCAGCCAAGATTCTGAAGGAAAGCTATCTTCCCCAACACCTAGATTCAGTAAGCAAGCGAAACTTGATCCATTCGATAATCCAAGATGCCAGAGGCCGCCGAGAACTGAACGGAGAAGAATTTTTCTTTGCTTGGAATGAAAGCACCGAGATTCTGGAGATAGGTTTCCAATCAAATGTCACCCTTTTTGACTTCATTCGCCGCAGAATTGATGGTTCAGTAAATGATGTAAGTATTGCCGTTAAGGATCAGCTCCGGCGAAACGGAATACGTTTTCGATATTGTGTCGTCGGACAGGAATGGATTTGTTGGGAGAAGAGTGGCTACAACATCCCTCAAGTTGAATTTTAGATCTCGCTGTCACTTGGGCATTTTTGTGACAGGCCCATTTCAACACTTATTTGGTCAACTATGAAAATACGTGATTTTAATCAACCGCGAGTTCTAGTCCTCGGCGCAGCCGGAATTCTAGGTTGGAATTTATTGAGGGCAAATGAATCATTCATCGGAACGATTCACAAAAATCCAGTCGAGGACTTGGGTAATCAGATATATCGACTTGATATCTCCAGCCGTGGTGATTTTGTCAAATTGATTGACAAGGTATCACCATCGTTGGTGATAAATTGCATTGGAATGACCGACGTTGAAATTTGTGAGTCTCGTCCTGAAGCCGCCTATGCCCTCAATACTGTTGCGCCAAGAATGATTGCTAAGGAGTGCGCTACCCGGGGGTTACGGTTCTTTCAGCTAAGCACTGATCACTTTCAATCAACCACAGACGAAATCAACGATCGAACCGAAATTACGCAATTCGAGGCGACGAATCAGTATTCTCTCACGAAGCTCTTCATGGAACGTCAGGTCCTATTAGCTAATCCCAAAGCCTTGGTTGTCCGTACGAATTTCTTCGGATATTCGCCATCTTCGAAATCGTTCTTTTCTCAACTTGTCACGTCAAAGAGTGGGGACACTTTCACTGGTTACAAAGATGTATTTTTCAACCCTCTAGGAGTAATGACTCTGGTTCACTTACTTACGGCAATGTCCAAGATCGAACTCACAGGATTGGTGCATGCTGTAAGCAATGATGTAATTTCGAAGCTTGATTTCGCAAAAATAGTGCTTGATGCGAGTGGGACATCAGCCTCCTTGGTTTCAGGGCTTCTTCCACGCTCATACCCCAAGAGACCGCATTTCCTAGCTTTACAACCAACAGAGAGTCTGCTGTCTTTGCAACAGGTAGGTTCTATTGAGGATATGATACGAACAGAAGTCAACCGATTTCCGCCATCACAAGAATTCAGCACCAATGAAGCCAAAGGGAGACACAGTGACGGACTTTGAAGGTCAAAAAATCCTGATAACAGGTGGAACTGGATCTTTTGGTCGCGCAATGGTGGATTCCATATTGCAATCTAAGGAATCTTTTGAAGTCATTGTTTTCAGTCGCGATGAACTCAAGCAATTCGAGATGCGTAATCAATTGGCAGACACTCGCGTTAGATTTCTTCTTGGAGATGTTCGTGATCGTGAAAGACTGATGCAAGCTTCCCGTGGTGTCACAACAATCATTCATGCTGCTGCAATGAAGCAAATTCCTGCAGCCGAAGACAATCCAATGGAAGCAATCAAAACGAATGTGGTCGGTGCGGAGAACGTCATTAATGTCGCTATCGCAAATAGGGTGTCTAGGGTTATTGCCCTCAGTACAGACAAGGCTGCTAATCCTTCAAATCTTTACGGCGCGACCAAGTTGTGCTCAGATAAATTGTTTGTCGCCGGGAATTCGCTATGTGCTAAGGAAGAGTCACGATTCTCGGTTGTTCGGTATGGAAATGTCTTGGGTTCACGAGGAAGCGTAATTCCATTTTTTGTTCAAGAGAGATCTAGGGGTCTTATTCCCATTACGGACGTTCGAATGACCCGCTTTTGGCTGTCATTAGACCAGGGAGTTAGATTCGTTCGCGCTAGTCTCGAGAAAATGCAGGGTGGAGAGATTTTTGTTCCCAAAATTCCAAGCTTTAAGGTTGTTGATGTGGCCCATGTTGTTGCCCCTGGCGTGCCACACGAAATTGTGGGCATTCGTCCAGGTGAAAAACTTCATGAGACTATGATTACGCCTGATGATTCCCTTACAACGTATGAATTTGATGACCATTATGAGATTATTCCTGATAAATTCTTGACTAATCAGTCAAGAGGTGGCCAGAAAGTTGTTGAAGGATTTTCTTATACTAGTGAAAACAATCCTTTATGGTTTTCTCCTGAGCAATTTAGGGAAACGTTGATTCTGAATGGAATCCCTTTTTGATTCCTTACTCAAAACAACAAGTTACTCTCGGTGATTGGATTAGTGTCTCAAGAACCCTTTTTTCGTCGAATTTGACGCAAGGCCCCAAGATAGAGGAATTTGAGAAACGCATAGCTGACTATGTCGGTGCAAGATTTGCAGTTGTAATGTCCAGTGGGACTGCAGCCTTAGATCTTGCTGTTTTAGTGGCCAAGGAAATGAATTCCGTTAAGTACTTGGCAACAAGTCCCATCTCGTTTGTGGCTTCTGCAAACTGTGGTCTCTATAACTCACTAGAGATCATCTTTTCGGACATTGACGACCAGAACATATGTCTCTCAGTAAGCTCATTACAGGAGCGTACAAATGGACTAAACAGTAGGGATTTGGTTATTGTCCCCGTCCACTTCGCCGGTTATGCCATGGATATCGAAGCCATTAGAAGAGTCGCACCTGATTCAGTCATTGTCGAAGATGCTGCTCACGCTTTTGGGGCCAGCTACGATGATGGAGGTCGGGTTGGTTCATGCAGGAGTTCTGATATGACCGTGTTTTCCTTCCATCCCGTGAAATCAATTACGAGTTGTGAAGGCGGAGCGATCACCACAAATAATGAACACATATACACGCTGCTCAGACGTCTAAGATCTCATGGAATTGCAAAAAGGCATGGGAACCTGGATGACCTTTTTTCGCAAACGAGGGGATTGGATAATCCTTGGTACTACGAGATGGTTGATTTAGGAAGACACTACCGAATGTCTGACATACACGCTGCTCTAGGTATCTCGCAGATAAGAAAAACCGACAAATTTATTGAAAGGCGCATGTCCCTTGCTCGTCGCTACCATGAAATTCTAAATGAGTCCAAATGGATTCACCCATCACAGACTTTCAAGATAAACTCAGCCCACCATTTGATGTCTACCCGTATAAACTTTAGTGAAGCAAAAGTTTCTCGGGCCGAATTGATTATCGAGCTCAAAAAGAGGGGAATTGGTACGCAAGTTCACTACATTCCAATACCGTTGCACCCCTTCTATCGCGAGCAGGGCTTTGATTTGCACAGTCTCGGTAATGCCCTAGATTTCTATTACTCATCTTTATCATTACCACTTTATCCCGGAATGACGTTCAAACAGGTAGAAAAAGTTGTTCATGACGTAGAACGAGTACTCAGTTTTGGCCTCTAAGATTCACTCCATTATTGAGTTCTACCAGAATCCTACTTACTTCATCCGACGTTCTCGCTACGCCTATTCCGTAATCAACAAAGAACTGTATGACGTCCGAATTATCAGCATACAAATACTTCGATGGCTTACCGAAGTGTCTCGCAACCAAAGCTGTACTGGTTCCCAGTGTGCTGAACGTTCCATGAGTTCGTTGGACCAAGAATCTCACGTTCATTCGTGGATCAACCGGAATTACACTAGAATGTTTAGCAAAAGAATCTACGGCTCGTAAATACTCTGATGCATGTCTACCATCTAGTCCTCGTTTAGACTTATAATAAAGCTTGATGGGCAGTTCCTTCTTCAACGCGTCTAGGGCCTCTGTAATTAGACTGAGGATGGCAACTCCCTTTTCCCAATGATAAGGGCTCCATGTCTCAAGATTGTTCAAAGCTGGGACATCAAAGAAAGCAATATTCAAGCTACCACTCTCCATTGGGGGTGAGCCTTGATCATCTGTCGTCCGCTTAGTGATCAGAATTGGACCGCAAACTCTAGTTCGAAGGCTCGGGTTTATCTCTCGAAGGGCCCTACTAAACTCCTCCGTCCACACAAAGTGTTGTGCAAATGTGGTTTCTGTGAGCCAGGAGTACTTGGGATTCCATCGGGCTGCTTGCTGACGCGTTACTGGGAAAATATTTTCGGCAGAGTAAATTATTTGCACCTCAAAAAACCCAGACATTCGTCTGATACGTCTTCTAAGAGGGGTACTCGTTATTGTGCCCATGTCTGCAATCAATTTTACCTGCACGCTCTTCTTATCACTTTGTGTTTCCCTGTGAAGTATCGCGGACAGAAACTTTACCAATTGACCTGCTCTCATGAATGATTCTGGTTGTCCAATAAGAATCAGGTTTTTATCCCTTCGTGGCAACCAAACACTCGGATTTTGCTCAATCAAAAAAAACATCCCGGGTGGAACTTGTTTCGAGAGGATCGCAGAGCCAATCTCATCCAATAGTCCAGTTGTTCTTGTGACGTTTGCCGGAAAATCAAACAAGATCATTCCAACTTGTGACCCTAGCGACTTCCACTTTGCAAGGATGATAATCATTCCTACAACTATTTGTGCATAAAGCCGCAAGTTGCGTAGAAGTGGGAGCAGCTTTTTACCTAAGAACACAAATAGACCTCCAGCTCAAATTCAAAATATCTCAACTCCTTCTATTCATCTCAATTTGAGGGCGCTACGACAAATCTAATAGAACGGTGAATCAACAAATTGCAGTCTTGAAAATACATTTCAATCCGACACTTTGTTTCTCTGAAGAAATTGAATAAACGAAGACAAGTCCTTATAAAAATTGACAACATTGCCACTTTTCCAGATTTCAAAATAATATCTCCAATAACTCTTGCGCCATAGAGGAAAGAAAGGTCTCAACTTTGAAAATCTCCATCGCAATAGGACGCCACTTTCAAAGCCTTTTGAGAAAGTTCTTATGAATCTTTTTGCAAGGTTCTTGAATCGTCCTAAAGACAAATTTTCAATGGTCTTCGCTTTAGGTCTTCTTACGAAGTAGTTGGTAATCTCTTGTTCTAATTTTTGGGCATCTAGGTCAGATAATTTCATACTAGACTGATACATCCTAGAAATACTTCGCCTAAAATTCACTGCTGCCTGGTCTTGAGTGTCATTTATCCACCCACTGAAAGATAGATTCTGGTGCCAAACTGGATGTCTTTCACGGGCTGAATACAAGATCGGAAGAATTTTGTGTTTTCCGAATAAAGCCAACAAGTAGTTGAACACATATTCAACCTGAAATGCACTATTTGGATTCTTTGACTCTGTATTTTCTAGAGTGGATATTATCTTTGAAAACACTTCAGTTCTCATGACAGAATATATAAAATGCATACTGCAGCTCATCCGGAGAAGTCTCTCTCGTACGTCATCCTCCCAAAAATCTAACCCAGTGTAGTTTTCATACATCGGCCCCCATTCAATTACTTTTCCTTCACGAAAATAGATACGCTGACCTTGCGCAGATGTGTATTGATCATTTTCCTCCAAAAACTGAAGGCATCTTTGAATTCCTAAAGGCAAGAAGAAATCATCATCTGGAGACAGTAAGAGATATTTGGATTCAACCAAGTTAGGTATTTTTAACAATCTGTGTATTGTTGTCTCATCTGGACAATGAATGTACAGGCTGCACCGATTGTACTCCAAATCAAGAGAGGTGCTTGCGGAATCTAGAATTATGCATCGAAAGCCAAGAAATTCTATGAAGGAGAGCACTCGTTGAAGACGCTGTTTTCTGGCGCCATTAGTAAGAATACATATAGTTAGAAGTGAATTCGGAACTGAATGCAGGCGTAATTTTTTCATCAGATTTGCTCAAAATTTGCTATCTGATCTTCCATTAATTCGCGAGAACTTGCGTTCTTGTCTTTGATATTGCTTCGGTACCACTGCGCAGTCCATTGAATTGTTTGGAAAAAACTCAATTTATTTGACCACTTAGTCTCCCGTCTGAGCTTGTCAGAATTGATCTTCAAGATCTCGGATTCAAATACATCTCCAGGTTTCAATTTGACTTGAAGTGGTATCTGAATCTCTTTCAGAAAAGTTTCGACTACAGTTTCCACCGTATAGAGATCCGTTAGTTCTGGTCCAACATTCCAAATTCCTGATTCGCTTTCCTTCAATAGCCTTTCCACCAAAACTAAGTAGCCATTAAGGCAATCGAGAACATGTTGCCACGGTCTTATGGCGCTAGGTCGACGGAGCTCAAGTGGTGTTCCTTCTTCAATAGCTTGGATGATGTCTGGAATCAAACGCCTCTCTCCATGATCTCCTCCACCAACGACATTCCCAGCTCTTGCAATACCAATAGGCGGAAAATCATTGAGTTTCATAAAGGATTGCGTCATAATGTCGGCCATTGCTTTGGAAGCACTATATGGATCATGCCCACCGAGGGGATCCACTTCTCGATGAGGTTCTTCAGAGTTTCTATTTCGATAAACCTTGTCGGATGTAATGACCAGTAAGGCCTTGACAAAATGGTTTGCTCTAGTTGCCAGCAGAACGTTCCTAGTTCCATCAACATTGGTGGAGAAGGTTTCTAAAGGGTCTATGTAGGATTTTGGAACTAAGGATTGAGCAGCCAAGTGAATGACCACATCTGCTTTACTCTTTGCGAGGCATTTGTTGAAGTAGTCTCCATCTCTTATGTCACCGCGAAAATCCAACTCCAACTGATCTTTGTGAATTGAGTTAGTGAATAATTTCGCAGGAAAGGCATGGTTTGAATATCCAGATACTTTGTGTCCACGTTGGCATAAAAGATGAGTCAACCACGTACCCTTAAACCCCGTATGACCCGTCAAGAAGAAATGCACTTGCTCTCCCCATGTAGTTTCGAAGAATGAGTATAGTCAAACCTGTGCCCAAAAAGCTTCGAACACCTCCTCAAACTGATCATAAATACCCTCTGGGAAGCTGTTGAGTTACTCCACCTGCTCGCTTCCCCAATCATGATCTGAACACAGATTTATTCGGGTCATGTGATGAGGCGCTCTAACTTCATCATAAGCAATCCAAAAGAGGCTAGGAGACCGGTTTAGAACTTTCAATTAGTGGACTGACGTTCTCTTCTAAAAGCAAGAGGAACGATTGATGCTTGTATACATGCGGCACTCTGATGGACTGTGAATCAAACAGAATGATCTAAAGTTCATTACTTGGCACAGTCTGAAACGATCTCTTGTCGACTAGGGCATTCTTCTAGGAAGAGGTCTCAAGAATCATGGGTAACATCACGAGAATGCACAACTTGTTAGCACCTTTCCATATATCACTTGTCACCGACAACCGCGAAGAATGATAGGCTTAGATAGTGAAGGCTGTAATTCTTGCAGGCGGGCTCGGTTCTAGAATTTCCGAAGAAACATACCTTCGCCCCAAGCCCATGGTCACAGTGGGTGAAAAACCGGTCCTTTGGCACATAATGAAAAAATTCTCTCTTCACGGAGTTACTGACTTTGTTGTTTGCCTTGGTTATAAGGGTGAAGTGATCAAGGAATACTTTTTAAACTTTAGAAAGTACAATTCAGATTTTCATACCCTTACTCGTTCAGGTGAAGTTGAGATCCTAGATGAAGATATTGAAGATTGGAAAGTAACCCTCGTAGATACCGGTTCAGACTCCAATACAGCAGAAAGGCTAAAGCGGGTAAGACGTTTCTTGGGACAAGAAGATTTCTTTTTCACTTATGGTGACGGTCTGACTGATCAGAATCTAAACGCAACTGCTTTGTTTCATGCTAGCAAGGGAAAGACTGTCACACTAACTGCAGTCATTCCGCCAGCGAGGTACGGAGCAGTTTCTATTGAGTCAGGAATTGTGACGAGTTTTTCAGAACGAACAAGTGCTTTTGACTCCCTAATCAATGGCGGCTTCTTTTTGGTTAACCCAAGAATCTTTGACACATTGAGTCGACTAACAAATCCTTCTTGGGAATTGGATGTTTTGCCTATACTGGCCCAGCAAGGCGATCTGGCCGCTTTTCAACATTCTGGATTTTGGTTCGCAATGGATACGTTGCGTGACAAAGAGCATCTAGAAAACCTATTCTTGAGTGGATCTGCCCCGTGGCTCATGTAGGAAAAGCTCAGCAGGACAATTCTGATCTAGATTCAAGACTTGTTAGTAGTCTTGATGGATGTCAACTAATTGATAACCACAATTTTTTTGATGAGCGTGGAACTTTTAGAAAAATACTGCCGCTAGAGCATGGGATTACTTCGTCACATTTCTCGGTAAGTCAAATCAATTTGAGCCACAACAGAATTGTTGGAACAGTTCGAGGTTTGCACTATCAAGTTGAACCATTTGCGGAGAGTAAGCTAGTGTCTTGCATCAGTGGCAGCGTGTTTGACGTCCTCTTGGACTTACGACCCAAATCTCCGACATATGGAAAATTTGCCTGTTACCGCCTTACTCCAGCTTCGGGTAGTCTCCTCATCTCACCTCTTGTCGCTCATGGATTTCAGACTCTCGAGGAAGACACTGTACTTCTTTATATTCACACAAATGATTACAGTCCAGCGGATTCAAAAGGAATTAACCCACTTGATGCTGAATTGAGAATTCCTTGGACATTGCCAATTAGTAAGATTTCTGATTCAGATAGGGATTTACCAAGCTTGTCAGAGGTAGTGGTGTGACTTCACAAGACTGTAGAGGATGTCATGGCTCAAACTTGGTTCAAATCTTGGATCTGGGTTTTGCGCCTCCATCAAACTCCCTTTTGAGTCGAGAAGACCTCTCAAAGGGAGAAATTCACTACCCTTTAGTTCTCCTGTTTTGTCAAGATTGCAAATTGGTTCAAACTATGGATTTCCATCCTAGCGAGGCACTCTTTACACGGGACTACCCCTATCTTTCAAGTACTTCCACATCTTGGATTCAACATTCGCATGCTCTTGTCGATCGCTTGATTGAAGAATTTCAATTGGACGAAAATAGCCTTGTTGCGGAGATTGCGTCTAATGATGGGTACTTGCTTGAACGGCTCAAACAGAAGAGTATCCCGGCCTATGGGGTAGAGCCAACAGAAGTTGCAGCTGAAATCTCTATCAAAAAGGGTCACCGCGTTTACAACTTTTTCCTAAACCCAGAAAGTGCAGCTGAAATAAGAAAGGGACAGCGAGCCGCTGATGTAGTTATTGCAAATAATGTTTTCGCTCACGTGCCTAATCTTCATGACTTCACAGAAAGCGTGAAATTGTTGCTCTCAAATGACGGTATCTTGGTTATCGAAGTACAAGACTTTTCACAATTATTTGATTCCGTACTTTTTGATACGATTTATCACGAGCACTTCTCTTATTTCTCCTTGACATCGCTGAATAATTTTTTGAGTCATCATGATTTGTTCATTTTCAGAGCTGAGTATTTACAAACACATGGGGGAAGCATCAGAGCTTATGTTAGAAAGAGGAATGGGTCTAATGATTCCTTGGCGTCTATGGTATCGCTTTCATTAAAAGAAAAAAATGCAACAGATCTCTCTTTGTTGATGTCTTTGCAAGATTCTGTTGAACAGAAAAAGATCAAGATCAGATCCTTCTTTCATGATCAAGTTTCAAAATCAAACAACGTAATTGGAATTGGAGCCGCAGCAAAAGGCAACACCCTCATCAATTTCGTTGGATTAGATAAGACTGATATTCGCTTTGTGTGCGACTCGGCAACATCAAAGCATGGGAAATTTTTGCCAGGCAGTCATCTCCCAATCTACCCGCTAGACGAATCTTACTTGAATGAAGCGCAGACCATCGTAATCTTGCCGTGGAATCTTTCAAACGAATTGCTAGACTTGGTAAACAGGATACGGAAGCAAGACGATTTCGAAGTTTATGAATTGTTGCCGAAAATTAGGCAGATATACTCCCGTAAAAGTTGATAATTTCTGCTTCGTACAGAAAAGCTAAGTGGTTGAGGCGAAGGAACTCAAATGAGGAATTTGCGAGAAAATTCGCCATTAGTTGGTTATATCTCGAAAAGGTTGTTGGCTGCTGCAAAACTTGGTCCAAACCGCCGGAACCCGATAGCTCTGGGTTTCTCTGTTCATCAGCATTTATCTCTCAGATGATGCTTGTGAACTCAAGGTGCGCGAGTCGTTATTATTGTCCAGAAGTTAATTGGGGGGAGTGAACAAATTTGTAGAGCCCAGAATCTCGCTGCAGGGTCTGCCTCACAGTAGGAGCATTTGCCCATTTCGACAGATCTGTGACAGTTCATCCCGTCTATCTCTTATCCCATGGGCAAAACTATGTCCGAGGGGATAGATGTCCACTCATTTCATGGCTAGACTAAGGAAAACTGATGAGTCTGTGAAAGGACAACGTGAAAGCAGAAATTGGAATCCGCAAAAGTAGTGTTAGAACTTCAATTGCTCATGTAGCCCCTCTCAGCACCCCATTTGTGTTGTTTGTAGATCCATCCAGCGCTTGCAATTTTGCCTGCACATTTTGTCCAACTGGTGACCATAAGCTGATTAAGTCTATTGGTCGTTTTCAGGGGACTCTTCAAATGGAAGACTTCGAGAAGATAATGACAGATGCTGAGGAATTTGATTCTACTTTCAAAGTCTTGAGACTTTACAAAGATGGTGAACCACTAGTCAACAAACGACTATCTCAGATGATTAGGCTTGCGAAGTCAACGGGTCGATTCGAGAAGATTGACACAACTACAAATGGAGCTCTACTTACTCATGAGAGGTCAGAAGACCTGATTGACTCTGGCATAGATCTCATCAATGTATCTGTTGATGGTCTTGATGCCAATCAGTTTAGTTTGTTTGCCAAAGCGCGTGTTGACTTTGAACAGTTTGTCGAAAACTTGAGTTACCTTTACAAAATAAGGAGCGGCTGTAAGATTGTAATAAAGACAACCAGTGAGATTATAGGTGACCACAGGCATCAAGAATTCCTTGATATTTTTGGAAATATTTGCGATAAAATTTATATAGAAAATACGTCTCCTTGTTGGCCCAATTTTGACGTCGAGGAGAGAATGAATATCGAAATTACAGAAGGTCTTTACGGAAATGAGATTGTTGAACAGACGGCATGTCCTTATCTCTTTTATTCCATCTCTGTTAATTCTGATATGAAGGTGAGTGCTTGTTTTGTCGATTGGTCGCGTTCCCTAATCGTAGGTAACCTCAGAGAGAGCAGTTTGAAGGAAATTTGGAATTCCACGGAAATGAACACGCATCGGTTTGCACATTTGTCGGGAAAAAGGAAGCAAAATGCAACCTGTGGAGGATGCAAGCAAATTTCTCACTGTGGACCTGACTCCATTGAAGATCAAATTCACGAGATAAGGACGAAATATCAATCTGTAGGACTGTTTGAAGTAACCGAGCATGACCTAGAGCGATCTGGGTATCACCTCAAGAATCTACCGATCGTCTAGTTGTGTTGAATATACTGCACCTTACGCCACATATGGGCGGAGGAGTTGGCACCGTACTCAGGTCTTATTTCGCTTTTGAGTCAAAGAAACTTGAGGAAAGAGTGCACACTGTTTGTTCTTTGGAAGAACTAGATGGCCAGTCAAAGACGCACCTTGCAAGTGTTGGCATTAGGCATGCGGACAAAATGTATCAAGATTTGGCCACTGTTTCTCAAATGATAGACAACAGCGATATTGTATTGATTCATTGGTGGAATCATCCTCTCTTGCAAGATCTCCTTCTTAATCAACAGATGCCTCCATCTCGAATTCTTTTGTGGTGTCATATATCGGGACTACAGAGTCCAAATGTAATCTCGAAGTATA
>Ga0315901_10003321_pt1 | contig 20995 bp, 49 predicted proteins | sample LakEriMetagenome_10_FD_203761 | JGI IMG/M metagenome (GOLD analysis project Ga0315901, IMG submission 203761) | Freshwater fungal communities from buoy surface, Lake Erie, Ohio, United States - Buoy 2 MA116 | ecosystem: Environmental > Aquatic > Freshwater > Lake | place: USA: Lake Erie, Ohio... | reverse complement strand
CAATCCCCTCATACCCCCCCCCCCCTACCATGGCTGAGCCAGCCTTGGCACCATCCTTGCACATGCAGCCCTCATGCCATCAGCCTGGACTTAGCTTTGCAATAGCAAACTACATGCCACTGGCTATGGCTATATGTTGGCACAAGCTTTGCAATTACCTTTAAGTATTATTTGCTACATGCTAGAATGTTCCAATGATTTCATAGGCTTATACAATGAGTTGACACATTGAATGAAATGGTGTAGTATTAGGTTATCAACACAACGCAATAAAGGGGATAAAGTAGCTTAAACTTGTCAAGGAACAAATCGGTTATACAACGAACAAAGGGGAATATCATGGAACTTACACTATTCAATGATCTAAACATTATCAATATCGAAAGAAATGATTCAATGGATATTCAAAGATTAAGAGTAAATTTCCAGAATGGATATTCTCTTAGCATTGTAAAAGGCTGGGGTACTTATTGTGGTCACGGCACTTATGAAGTGGCCGTGATTAAAGATGAGGCTCTTGATTACACTCTTACAAAAGGTGACGTACTAAAGTCACAGACTCCAGAAGAGATTCTAAAACTTGCAAAACTTATCAACAGTATAATTTGACACGCTGAACGATTTCTGGTAGGATGTAGTTATTCGAACAACACAACGCATAACATGGAGAACAATATGAATACACTTTATCCATACAGAGCTTATTTAACCGGTCAAGCTAGACTTGAGGCAAAACAGAGCCAATGGAGTTTTTTAGAATCCGATCAAGTTAAGGCCCTAGTTGAGAAATACGGAGACAGTCTGCTAGTTGATGTTTGGGATGGAACTAAGTACGTCCCAGTGAATGAAGAGCAGTATAACTCAATCGTGGAGGCATAACATGAAACTAACAACCTACAACTCACTAAGACAGAATTTATTGCTAAAATAAAAAACCCCAGGGGCTTCATCCTGCCGAAGCAAGAGATTGGCCGATCTGGGGTATGACAAAATCATTATCGACTATTTTTAGATAAAACTCAAGACTCTAAAGTATCGTATAATCAAAGGGATAAGGCCGATCAGGTAACCAACAAGACGATTGCCAACGAGGGAATGCTAAGAGACTTAGTTTTTCCCTTATTACCTACCATCGAGATCTCGGCCGTATACACGCACTGGGATCTCTTCTTTTTATCCAATTGGAACTTATAAAGCTTTTTTGTTGATCAGAAGACATAATAAGACTTAAGAGTATCGATATTTTTCGTTTAGCTTAATCGACATGGGGCTAAAACTAGACACTTGACCTAAGAGCGTCACGTTTTAAAGATATATGAGATAAGGCCGTTTCCATCATCTCAACTCACTGGATTGGTTGACCATGTGAGGGACTATTTTTAGTCCTTTATTTAGTGTGTGGCGAGTTTATTACTCTCGCTCTCTGCACTCTTCGGGGTTGATTTACCTCATTTAAAATGCCCTGGATCAATGCCCGAAATACCTTTAAAAAGATGGTCCTTATCAGCTCTCTTTTCACGCTTTATGGAGTCACCTTCAATAAATAAGGGTGTTTTAAATAGTGTCACTAAGGCATGGAATTATTTGGAAAGGTGTGTTATTTATTCATTGTGTCAAAATAAAGCTTGAACTGCTTTTAGTTTTCGCTTATTATTTAATTATCCAAACAACGAAGGGGATTTTATGTTTACCGAACTACAGAAAAAAAGCCTTGAGAATCTTAAGAAAATAGCTGATGAAATTGAAACTCGAGTTGTTATTTATGGAGATCAGTTTGGCCCATCAGATGAGCATGTTTTAAAGCTTAAAAATGAGCTTTATGAGGTTAACCAGCGCATTCTTAACCTTATGGTGCTTGAACAAGAAGATCGCGTAAACAACGCTATAATTGAATAACAAAGGGGAATTTATGCAATGCTTAACGCAAACAAGTCATCGTGGATCAAACAAGTTTGGCTTTATTTCAAGTGAGAATCTAGTCTCACGGCTTGAGACTCAAGGCTTAAAACTAGCCGACGTTGTGGAGTCAAAGATTCGCAAAGATAAAGAAATACGCCAAGGCTATCAGAAGCACGTTATAAGATTCGACACGGGTCTATCAAATGCTCATGGTAATCTACAACTATTGGCTATCAATTCTCACGAGGGATCTAGTGCTTTAACGTTTCGCATGGGCTTTTTTCGCCTTGTATGCTCGAACGGCCTTATTATTGGAAGTGACCTTATCCCACAAATTAAAGTGAGACACACACAGAACGGCCTTTTAAAGCTTGATGATTCAATTGACGAGCTTATGGAATGGAAAACAGTAGCAATGGATAACATCGAAAAAATGGAAAATAAAAAGCTTTCTCAAGATGATTTTAATCGGCTTGCGCTTGCATCGGTTAAGATTCGACTAAGGGATAAGTTTACCGATAAGATTGTGCCAATTTTTGAACCGAAGCGATATGAAGACAACAGAGAAGATTTATTTACGGCTTTTAATGTGATTCAAGAAAATGTTATGAGAACGGGTTTTTATGCGCATAATACCGAAACGAATGTTTACACTAAAGTTCGTGCTATTCGAGGCGTAAATACCAGTCTTGATCTTAATACAGCGTTGTATAACGAGGCATTGAAACTAATTGCATAACTTAATTTAGTCCATGGATGGGCTTTTTAAAAAAAGATTGACGCTTTGTTTCTTTTTTGATAATATATTTCCAAGCCGTAACACACAGTTACGACGAAAGGAGTAACATGGAACTTTTAACACAAAACTCAAAACTGAAAAAGACAAGCAAGTTGAACAATCTTCGAGTTTTTAATTTTGGCATTCCAGCGCAAGACACTTGCATATGGGCAGGTGAATGCAAAAAGTTTTGTTATGCCTCTAAGGGTGCCTATATTTGGTCAAATGTTAAACCGGCATTCCAGCGACGTTATGAAACAACTAAACAAGATAATTTTCCTCAATTAATGATTGCAGAAATTATCAAGAAAAAAGCGTCTCATGTTAGGATACATGACTCGGGAGATTTTTATTCAAGGGAATATTTGCACAAATGGTTTAAAGTTATGGGTTCTTTGCCTGATGTTACATTTTATGCTTATTCTAAAAGTTTACCTTTATTTGAAGGTATAAAATTGCCTAAAAACTTTGTTTTAATTAAATCGGAAGGTGGGAAAAGAGACGATCTTATTAATCCAATCACTGATAGGCATGCACGTATATTTAAAACAGAACAAGATCTTTTAAATGCCGGATATGTAAACGCCTCTGAAAATGATTTAAAAGCAATCGGAGATAACTTTAAGATTGGTTTAATTGCTCACTAATAGGAGTTAAAATATGAAATATGTATTATTATTTTTACTAATATCGTGCGGAAAAACATCATTAAATGATTTTTTAAGAATTAAAAAAGATAATGTTAAAAGATCCAAAACAGATTTAACATTTAAAGATTATGTAAAATCATTTGAGGATAAATCAAATTTGATTGTTTTAGTTCCAATAATTTTTAAAGACATTCCAATGAAATATGCGGGCCTCTGTGTTGTTTATTCTAACGGTTATAGAGAAATTCAAATTAATGGTAAATTGTGGGCAGATTATAATGAAGAACAACGCGAGGCTTTAATATTTCATGAGCTTGGCCATTGTGTTATGAATAAAAGCCATGATGATTCTTTAATGGTACATAATAAAGCTTGCCCAAACAGTATAATGCGCTCGTATATGTTTAGTACTTATGAAATAGATAGCTGCTATAAACCAGAATATAATCACTACGTTGAAAATATAACAAAAGGATAATTATGATAGTTTCAGTATTTCTTATAAAGGCAGTGGTAGTTTACTTTATATACAAATTTTTTAATTGACGCATTATAATAAAAATAGTATAATTTAAAAAAGGAGATTTATGAAACTTCAATTAGATCAAATAGCTAAAAAAATGATAAATGCGGGGTTTTCTAGTTCTGATGTAGATAAAGAATCTTTTACTAATCGCATTGTAGAAATACTTGGAGATAAAAATCTATTTAATTTAATTAGTGAAGAAATGCAAATATTAGAAGAAGAAAGAGAGAGTAATATCCCATTAAGTTATGAGGATTATGTGGGCCGCTATAGTCAAAAGGAGTTTTAAAATGGACATTCAAGAGTTTAAAAATGAAGTTAAAGGAAATTTTTTTAGAGCATGTTTTGTTAAAAAAGATGGGTCAGTCCGAGAAATGACCGCTCGTTTTGGAGTTAAAAAACACCTTAAAGGGGGTGAATTAACCTACGTACCAGAAGAACGAGGGTATATTGTAGTTTTTGATGTGGAAAAAGAGGCTTATAGAACAATTAATATGGACACTTTAATTTTTTTAAGATATAACGGAAAAGAGATTGTGGGAAATAAAGCTTTAATGCATTCTTTAACTTAGGAAGGTGAATTATGTATAAATCAATTATTATTTTATTGGCTTTTTGTGCAATAGTTACAAGTATAAGACCAGATACGCCAAGTGTTAAAGAACTTACTAAATTGACTTCAGAAACATGTGAGGATATATGTCAATAAAAACTTATTTGTTAAATTCAGAAAATCAAGACCAGCAAATTTTAGGTTTTTTACTTACATCTGGTTTAAATTTTAAAAAAGTAGACCTAGTGACTAATGATAAATCAAATTCAGTATTTTTTGTTGAAACTACAAATTCTCAAGATGAAAAAAACATTAATTCTTTCGTAAAAGAAAATGATTTACAAAAACCAAAAACAATTTTATCCAATAACAAAGTTACAAATGGACTTAAGGTAATTGGTACATTTAAAAAACTTGGGGATAAAGCCAAAAGAGACATTTATTTTTTAGATAAATCAACTAATAATAAATTTGTAATAGAGTAATTATGAAAAAACTTGAATACATCTTTTATATGATAATTGGAGTAAGTTTAGGTATACTAACTGATTACTTGATAAGGAATTAATTATGTCCAAATTAGAATCTTTTTTGTTGCTAATTGGTATTTTTGGGCTTATAATTGTTGCAGGTAGTCTAGTTTATAATCTTTTTCAAGGGAGCATTGACCATGAATAGCGAGCAAATTGAAAATACAATTAATGAAACTTGTGATCTTTTAGATAATACAAGTAATGAATTAGAAAGAAAAATACTGGAAGCAAAACTTTTCGAGCTTGTCGAGCAATTGAATGGAAATACAATTTATTTGACAGTGCATTAAAAGGCTTTAAAATGAATATATTCTGTACCTCTGATTGTCCGATCGAATCGGCAAAATTCTTAGATGACAAGAGATGTCAAAAGATGGTTTTGGAATCCGCTCAACTATTGTCAACGGCTTTACGAGTCAATGGATATAAAGGCGATGACGTTTATAAAATAGCCCATTTAAACCACCCAAGTTCGCGCTGGTGTCGAGCTACGCAAGGCAATTACAAATGGCTTTTAGAGCATTTTAGAGCGTTATGCGACGAGTATACTAGACGCACTGGAAAGATTCATGCAAGTTCTAAACTATTGCCTATTTTCGAGGCTAATGTTGGGCTTATTCCAGCGGGTGAGCGTATGCCTTTTTCAAACAATGCAAGAAATTTGACGAAAGGTGTTGACTTTACGCATGAAAGTGATGTAAATTTAGCTTACCAGCTTTACCTTAGTGAACGCTGGAGCCAAGATAAACGAGAACCAAAATGGAGTTAAAAATGGAAACAATTAAGAAATTCAAAAATCGCAAGCTTTACAGCAAAACAACAAAGGGTTATGTCACGCTAACTTATCTTGTGGATAAAATTAAGCGTAATGAATCTTTCCAGGTTGTTGAGCATGGAACAAATACCGACATTACAGCTAAAACTTTAAAGCAAGCTTTGACAACAGTTGAACTGACCGACGATGTTGTAAGAAAAGTTATTCTTAATAATGGTCAGAATTAATTACTCCCAAATTGGGGAAAATATTATTGAAAGCAAAGAGCTGGTTTCCGTTAATGGAGCCAGCTATTTTGTTCGTATTGATTATGAAAAAGGCTTGTGGCAGATATTCAACGCTAAGCGTAGAAACTGCATTAAAAGCGGGATAAGCGATAATAAGAACGTGTTGAGACGAGCAGCAAGACGAGAGCTTCAGAAGTTGGGGGTTAAACTTGAAAAAGAATTCAAACAGAGCGGCTATGCAAAAACCCAATCCAGGTGAGTTATTTAAAGTTGATTTAAACTTAGGGTTAGAAAAATTTAATATCATAGAGATAGTAAAAGTAGAGGGTAATGTGGCTTATTATAAGCCATTAGGCTACCCTATTAAAACTGTAGCAAGATGGAATTTTAAAGAATGGCCAGAATGTTTAGAGTATAAATTAACACCCTTGGAATTAGAATTAATATGAAACTTTGGATATTGATAATTTATATGTTAAATGGAAAAACAACTTATGGATATAAATTTATAAAAAAGACTAATTGCGAAAAAGTTGGAAAAGATCTTGTAAAAGTATTTAAAAAAAGTTATTATAAATGCAAGATTTACAAAGGAGAATATGGTGAACTTAATAGAAAAATTTGAAAATTCCCTAGATCAAACAGTAAAAACTTTTAATAGTATTTTTACAAAAACTCCCATTATGGGATATGATTTAACGGAAGAAGTCGTTATTTGCGAACTTAACAAAGATAATAAAAGAAAAGTACTTGTAGGTAATGATGTATTATTTTTAGATTTAACGCAAAAAGAAATTTATATTATGCAAGAAAAAAAAGCAATAGTAAAAAAATCTTCAAAAAAATTAAATAAATCTACCAAATTAAGTAGGAACCTTCCTTCTATATATAGAATATTAAAGCCTACGGAGTTTTTAATTTACTCCGCTATAAAAGAAGTAGGAGAAGTTGATGGAGTAGAGGAGCTATCTAGGCAAATTGGAATTAGTAACAAGTCAATAATTGCCAACCTACACAGACTTGTATCATTGGGATTAATTAAAAAAGAGTATGTGGCTTGTTCCGGAGTTTCTGGTAGTTTTAATAAACTAAGTTTAAACCTTGACGCAAATTTAATACTACAGTAAACTAAATACGTGGTAAATCAAAACAGGAGAAGTTTATGAATATTACACAATTAAAAGAATCACTACCTTATTTATTCAAAGCTAAATTAGTACCCAATGTTATTGGAAAACATGGCATCGGTAAATCTTCCGTAATTTCACAATTTGCAAAAGAAAATGGTTATTCATTCCATCCATTTTTTCTAGGTCAAATGTCAGATGTTGGAGATCTTTTGGGACTTCCGGAGTTTGATAGAGACTCAAATGGAAAAGCAGTTTCTACTAGTTTCGTCCATCCGGCAAAATTACCAAAATCTCCTAGATCTATTTTGTTTTTTGATGAGTTAAATCGAGCTTCAAAAGATCTTATCCAAGCTATTTTTCAATTAGCTTTAGAGGGTAGTTTTCATGATTATACATTGCCAGAAGATTCAGCTATTATCATGGCTATGAATCCAGCGACAGATGATTACTCCGTGCTAGATTTTGGGGATAAAGCATTTGCTGATAGGTTTGTGCATATTAATTTAGACCCCACGCATGAAGAATTTCATGAATATATGAGTAGTAAGTATGGAAATAGCCCTATAAGTGAATTTTTAAAACAGCAAACTAAACTTTTGGAAGAATCTGACTTAAAGCCTGTGACTCTAGACTTTGTAAAACCATCAAGAAGATCATGGGACCGATTACAAAATCTTGAAAATACAGGAATGCCTGAGAACTTATTTAGAGAGTGTGGTATGGGTATGGTGGGATTATATGAGATGACTTGTTATGGTTCTTGGAAAGAGACACAAATTAAAGTTATTGATGGAAAAGATATTTTGAATAATTATGAAAAAGTCAGATCTAAATTTTTGTCTTACTTTAAAAATGTTGAAACGGGCGAAAGTTTGCAATCTCCACGAAATGATATAGTATCAAATGTTTGCCAAAATTTTTCAGATGAGTTGGTATATAATTTAAAAAATGGTGGGGTATCTCCAAGTCAAGCTAAAAATGCCGCAGCTTTTTTAATTGACGCTCCAATAGAAAATTGCTATGCAACTTTATTACCATTACGTTCTATTTCTGAGTTTTCCACAGATGCTTCTATGAAAGAATTTGTATTAGAGAATAAAGATCTTGTACTTCGAGTAAAAGAGGCAAAAAAAGCGAAAGATGCATATTTAGCAGCTAAAGAAGAAAGGGAAGCAAAGCAAATTAAAAAACTTAAAAAAGACACTACCTTTTAATCTTGACGCAATAGTTTTTCTCCTGTACTATTGGGTTAATGGAGGGAGATAGATGTATCTATCTCCCCTTTTATTTGGAGGATTTCGTGAATAAAATTCAAACAGCATTGACCTCTTTAGTTTTTACAGAACCCTTTTATGGGCATTTAATTTCCAAAATGAGAATTAGTAAATCTAGCGAAGTTCCAACCGCTGGAGTTTATATAAATGATAAAGTAAATCTTGTATATAACGAACAATGGCTTGAAAGTTTAGAAGTAATTGATATTGTAAAAGTATTAAAGCATGAATGTGGACATATTTTACAGGAGCATATAACAAGAGCTAAACAAATAGGAATTGTAAATCAAGAAATGCATAAAAGATTTAATTTAGCAACAGATGTTACAATTAATAAAAATGATTTAATTCCTACAGTAGAAAAAATTGGAGGGGTTACAGTAGAAAAGTTAAATGAAATGATGAAGAGCATGCTTGATAAAGCCAATGCAAAAGATAACGGAAACAGAGTATTTGATCCTATGGTTAATGATGAAATGGCAGAGTATTATTACAACAAAATTAATGAATTTGCTGAAAAAAATTATGATCTATTGGAAAAAGGTGATGGAAATTTTGGAGAAACTACAGATGATCACTCAATATGGGAAAAATCCGACGGTACAGAAGAGATGCTTAAAGAAGTTGCAAGACAGGCTGTAAACGACGCAGTAAAAGCTTCTGGAGGTGTTGGTAATTTATCAAGCGAAATAGCAGCACTAGTGAGTGAATTAAATAAAAATCAAATAAACTGGAAACAGCAGTTAAGACAGTTTTATGTAAACACATTAAAAAGCATTAGAATAAGCACAAGAAAAAAAAGAAATAGAAGATATGGAATTTTACAACCTGGGGTAAAGAAAAAACCAGAACTTCATTTAGGCTTGTGTGTTGATACTTCTGGAAGCGTAAGTGATGAAGAACTATCATTGTTTTGGGAAGAAATGAAAGCGATTAGTTTATGTGGGGTAAAAATTACGGTAATAGAGGCAGACTGTGCGGTTCATAACGTTTATGATTTTGATATAAAAAAGACTCCTGAGTTTAAAGGTCGTGGAGGAACTAGTTATAATCCGGCAATAAAAAAAGCTGTAGAATTAAAGGTAGATGGTATTTTATATTGTGGAGACTTTGATACTGCAGACGAACCAGAAAACCCAGGAAAACCGTTTTTATGGGTGGGTGTTAGAAATTCTCCCCCTCCAGCAACATTTGGAAAAGTTATATATTTAGAGAGTAAATACTAATGGATTTTAAAAAAATAAAAGAAGATTTAATAATTTCTTTTACTACAGTAATAATAATTAAATTTATTTTATTGCTAATTGCCAAAGGATATGCTATTACTATAGTTGAAAATCTTTTTAAAAGTAAGGAAAATAAATGAAATCTACATTAACTTTTAATCTTCCAGAAGAAAAAGAGGAACTAAACGATGCTTTAAATGGTGGAAAATATAAAGCTGCTCTTGATACGCTTTACGATGATGTATTTAGACCTCATTTAAAATATGGAAATCCTATTATAGGGGATGCAGTTTTAACAGATGAACAATACGCAATAATAGAAGCTTTGTGGAAAAAAGTTGCAGAGCATTTAGAGGATGTATTATGAAAGAAAAAAAACTAGTGGAACAATTAAAATTACAAAAAAATATAGAAGTTCCGTATAATGTTTGGAGATTTTTTGGGAATAATTCTAAAATTATAACTTTAGCTGGAAACCAAGCTTCTTTTGGCGAAGATTATGGTAATTTAGAAGAACTGAGAAAGGTTATTGAATTTTATGTAGATCAGTTAGGTGGTAAAGTTAATTGGGAAAAATAGAAAGGCGACCGATAGCCAAAAAGTTGCGCAACTTTAAAGTCGGTGACGTTGTGGAGAGACACATTACGTGTTCCTATGCCGAAATTACATAGGATAGCGGGGCGGGAGTTTGTTAGTTTGTAACCGCAGCAAAGAACCTTAAACTTACAAAGGTGTCACATACCTTCACTCTGTGGACTATAGCCCGTCAGAGATAAAGTAGCCAGTAGCAGGCGACAGTATACGTGGTAAAGTTGTGAGTGTGGCGGGCTGTGCTTTTTTATGGGGTGCTATCGTACCAGAGTATATGAACCAGATGAAGCCGGACTAAGTTTCTGGGTAGTGAAATGGGAAAATGGAACAGGTAACGGAGGTTGAAGGCAGATACGTAATGCTGGACTCCCTGAAGGTTCGAATCCTTCCATCCCCACTTTTTATTTAGGAGAATAATATGAGATGGGAATATAAGCCTAAGCCAACATGGAGAGTTATAACCCGATTTGCATGGCTTCCGGTAATTACAAATCTTCCTATGGCACAATATGTTTGGCTCGAGTTCTACAAAGTAAATCAACAGCTAGTCCAAGGATATTGGATTGATGAGTTAAAAGCTACTAAAGAATACTGGAGGGAAACAAAATGAACCTCAAAGAAATCAAAGACGCAGCTAGACAAGCTTTTCGTGATCAGCAAACACAAGATACAGAAGGTGGAGTGCCTGATGCAGTATCGTTTATTGCTGGATTCTTAGCAGGTGCGAGACATTTACAGGACGCATACGAAACACTCAATGCTCATGACGAGATGCTAATTGCTACAGTGGATAAGTTGAAGGAAGAGAATAAGAAGCTTGTGGAAGCATTGAAGTTTTATGCTGATAAGAATTCATGGATATACGATAAGAACACGGGCATAGGAGGATTGATTATTGCTAATGACGAATGGGACGACACTCCTTCGGCTGGAGCAGCCACATTTTACCCATCATACGGCGGCAAACGTGCTAGACAAGTTTTAAAAGAGATAGGTGAAGAATGAGGATAACTTGCATTAGCGATACCCATAATCGACACAAAAAACTCATTATGCCGAAGTCTGATATTATTATTCACGCAGGTGACTTTACCTCTAGAGGTTACTCTGGGGAGGTAGAAGACTTCCTTAAGTGGTACGGAAAGCAAGATGCTCCTACTAAAATCCTCGTACTTGGTAATCACGAGGTTGAACTTAGTAAGAAACCGTTTCAAGAAATACAAGAGATGGTAGAAAATCAAGGCATTATACTCCTCCACAACTCCCACGTTACTGTAGCAGGATTAAAGATATACGGTAGTCCGTTCTCTAATGAATTCGGTAAGGGCTGGGCGTATAACGCTAACGAATCCATGCTTGCTCAAATGTATAACCATATTGATCCGGATGTAGACATTATTGTAACTCACGGTCCCGCTAAGGGTAATCTCGATCTTTGTCCGGGTGGAAATGTTGGTAGTCAATCTTTAGCTCACTGGATAAATAGCGTACCTTGGAAACTAAAGCTTCATGTTACAGGGCACATACATGAGTCAAGAGGAGTTGGTTGGAGTAAAACTTTCACATATAATTACATTACAGTGAACTCTGCTATCTGCGGAATTCCATACGATGATGTAATTTTAAATCCGATTACTGTGGAGATATAAATGCCGCATCACTATTGGGGAGACGAGGACTTTGATTGGGACTCGTTGTACAAAGCTGAGCGTGAGCTTAGACATATAATGACTCGCTATGGTAGGATTGGCGTACACTCAAAAGAGAAATACAGCACTCTGCGTTTCTCCATTTACTTCTGTGACGGAACTCTCCATTCATTCACTCATCCCGGTTACGTCTATTCTCAGTATCCTAAATGGTTATGGTGCTTCGACTTAGACTATCGACCGCTTAGGTTTATAACTCCCCTAATAAACTTCTGGCAGAAGCTTGTGTTACAATACGCTTTCACTACAGTAACCGCTAAGTATCCGCATATACGTAAAGAAATTATTAGCGACGCTCCGAAAGAACTTTTACCTTGCGATCTTGCTATGGAGTGTGCTAAAATGTGGGTAAGTTGGTGACCATGCAAAATCAAACTCTTTTCACATTTATAGTTGAAGACTCTGAGAGGCTTTCTGAAGCCAGAGTTCATAATGTTGCTGAAGGGATTGCTTTAAAAAAAGCTGAGCTTGAAAATTGGCCAGGTGATTATAGCGTTGAATGTATTAGCTCTGAAATACGTAACGAAATAACAGCATATACTTTTGCAGTTACGATCCCATCTGGCGATACTGGCAATGGAAGTCATGAGCAAAGTGCTAGAGTTAATTCAAAAAACGATGGCGGATTAAGTAAACTGGAAGATTCAATACAAGTTTCTTGTGATGAATTTAAAAAATGAATAAAACCTACACAGTTACCATTGTGATTAGGTTAATGTTTGAGGTGAAGAATGGATAATACAATAAAGAATAAAAAAATAAGAAACGAGTTGTATTTGTCTAATGACAAAATGTTTACAGATGAAGTGTTTGATGAAATAAGAAAGCTCATAGATTATAGATTCTCTAATGCAGAGTTACCTGAATTATTTGTAGCCTTGGAAGTATCGAGAAGAATTGGTGATAATAACCTAGTAACTTTCTACAAAAATAGAATAGCTGGTATTCTAGGGCTTCCCTATAATTAGAATAGAGGACTAAATGAAATTCCAAGACAAGTTCAAACCTGGTGACATAATCTGCTCAGACCGTTTCCACAACGGCTTATGTATGGTTGTTGAGTCCAGCGGTACTTCTCTTGCAGGAGAATTTCGTTATAGATGCAATGACTTAGTAAGGGATGCTCAGAATTGGTTAGCTTATGAAAATGAATACTACCTTACTAGACCTTATAAATGGCGTATTGCAACCGACGACGACATAGCTAATTATTTATCTCGTTTCTTACATATTCCATTAGGTAAAGTTGGAGCTTACGAGGTAGAGTTAACAGACGACGGTATAAGACTTGACGATGGTTGGGAGTATGGCATACACTTTACAGTAGAGGATCTTATTCAGTTAAGTAAGATAATTAACAAAAGAGTTGTGGGATGAATGACTTAGCAAACTTAATGTTATTTTTAGCTAGTAGTGGAGTTGAGTACTTTACTTTCACTGATCCAGATTGTATTGATGAAGAGTCTGTAGAAGCCGGAGCTGTCATTGCTATTTCTATTCGTGGAGCTGCTCACATGAACTTTGATGCTAAAGGAAACTTGGTTGGCAGTAGCACAGATTGTGCAAAGAGTCATAGGAGAAAGAAGTGAAACGATCTGAAATGCTCAGCAAAATAGCTTCCATAATTATAAACTACAACGAAGCTCACCGTATTGTTAACCGTGATAAGGCTATGGAAATGGCGGAGACTATATTGCAAGTGCAGGAAGAGGCGAGCATGCTTCCTCCACCTACGGAAACAGATGTAGTTACAGATTATTTAGTTTATTGCTATTATCCAAAAGTTAGCGGAGATGACACAGATCAAATCGATGTAGTTAACAGTCAACTGTGGGAGCCAGAAGATGACTGAAGTATTATACTGTCCAATCAACAACGAACTACTTATTTTCACTGGACGTTATGAAGTTGATCTTGTAAAAGACACTATAACATTGTACTTGCAAACAAAACGTAAACGTATTAAGGTAGTAGAGACTACGCAACTGGTACATATAGGATGGCTATAATCTATAAAGGAAAATATGAGTAGAGAGTTTGGAGAATATGTAGGCGGTTATTTTCACCATAAAATAGCTAATGCGACAAATGACTTACACAACGCAAATACCGACATTCATAAAAAGCTTATACCTTTTTTTAAAATATTAAATGATGTTTGTTGGGAAATATCCAGTGTGGAGGCGGGGGATTCTGAAAAATATGCGTCAATAAGTTCTCTAGAAGACAATATTCCTTTGATGATTAGAGAATTAGAAAAAATTCAAAAAGAATTATTGAATTATGAAACGTAGTAAATTTATTAAAAAAGTTTTAAATAGTTGGGATAATACCGTATTTACAACTGAAGAACAAGTTGAATCTGCATTAAATTTATTTGAAAAATTAGGTATGCTTCCTCCAGAAACCAAAGCTACGCCAGAAGACTTTATTGATATAGATTTTACTCAAGAATTTTTGGATGAGCATGAATTTTATATAAATAGGTGGGATAAAGAATGACCATAACTTCTTGTATATTATACTACTCTTTAATGTCTGGAATTAATCCTGCCATCACTGAAGCAATTATTAACGTTGAAAGTAAGGGTAATCCTTTTGCTTTAGGTAAATTAGGAGATTCGGGTTTAATGCAAATTCGACATCAATTCGTTCCTGAAACCCAACAACAATTATTTCAAAGTTGTACTAATATTATGCGCGGTGTTCAGATATTAAAGCAAGTTAAAGAAAAATGTAAACATAAATTAAATAACACCTGGCTAATTTGCTATAATCTTGGAATTAGAGGCGGGGCAAAAATTAAACGTCCAACTAGTTTTATTTATTACAAAAAAGTGATGGAGGAGTTTAAAAAATAATTGAAATATTTTTAAAAAATGTTACTATCTTAAAATGATTTAACATAACAAAGGAATAAAATGACTAATAAATTCGATGTTTTCTCAAACAAATTTGCTCAAGACATTTTTATTCAAAAATATTCTTTAAATGGACAAGAAACGTGGTTAGATACTGCTAAGAGAGTGGTTGATTCTGTTTGTGGTCAATTATTAAGTCCAGAAGATAAAGAAACTATATATAAGGCTATATTGGAAAGAAAGTTTATTCCCGGTGGGAGATATTTATATTCAGCCGGTAGACCTTTTCACCAAGTTAATAATTGTTTTTTATTTAGAGCAGAAGACAGTCGTGAAGGTTGGTCAGAACTTATGTATAAAGTAACCTCGGCTTTAATGACGGGCGGGGGGATTGGTATTGATTATTCATCTTTACGTCCAGAAGGCGCTTTAGTTAAGCGTACTGGAGGTTTTAGTACTGGTCCAATTGCTTTAATGAATATGGTAAATGAAGCCGGAAGAAATATTATGCAAGGAGGTCAAAGAAGAAGCGCAATTTACGCTTCTTTAAACTGGAAACACGCTGATGTTTTTAAATTTTTAAAGCTTAAAGACCATAGCCCAGAGTTAAGAGCGCAGAAAGAAAAAGACTTTAATTTTGTTCTTCCAATGGAGTTAACCAATATTTCTGTTAATTATGATACAGAATTTTTTATTGCTATAGAAGATGAAAAACACCCGCTACATTTACACGCCAAAGCAGTTTATGAATTAAATTGCAGACAAGCGTTTTCAACTGCGGAACCGGGATTTAGTTTTAATTTTAGAAAAGATAATGAAACTCTCAGAAATGCTTGTTGCGAGGTTGTGTCAGAGGATGATTCGGATAAGTGCAACTTGGGAACAATTTGGATTAACAGAATTAAAGACAAAAAAGAGCTTAGAAAAATAACAAAAGCCGCAACAATGTTTCTTCTTTGTGGAGGTATTTATTCAGACGTTCCAAATGATAAAATAAAAGAAGTTGGGTTTAAGAATAATAGAATTGGTTTAGGTCTTGGAGGAATTCACGAATGGCTTATGTCAAGAGGAATGAAGTATGAGGTCACTCCAGAGCTTCATAGTTGGCTTAAAGTTTATGAGGATGAATCTGACTCAGCTGCTTTTATTGGAGCTAAGCTTTTAAACGTTGCAGTTCCAAAAGGTGTTAGAGCTATTGCTCCAACTGGAACTATTGGGATTATGGCAGAAACTACGACTGGAATTGAGCCTTTATTTTGCAAGGCTTATAAACGAAGATATTTTAAAGAAGGTAAGTGGATGTATCAGTATGTTGTAGATGGCTCAGTTAAAAGACTTTTGGAGCAGGGGGTTAAAATTGAAAATATTCAAGACTCTTATGACTTGGACTTTAAAACTAGAGTTAAGTTTCAGGCAGACGTTCAAAACTATGTTGATATGGCAATAAGTTCGACTTGTAATGTAGCAAGTTGGGGATCTTCTGAGAACAACGAAGACACAATTGACAAAAACTCAAAAATACTATTAAAATATGCTAAGAGGCTTAGAGGGTTTACAATGTATCCAGATGGGTGTCGTGGGGGTCAGCCTCTTACAAGAGTTAGTTTAGAAGAAGCGTTGACTAACGAGGGTGTTGTTTTTGAAGAGCAGGTATCAGAGTGTGTCGGAGGGGTTTGTGGGGTATAATATTAAAAAGAAGTATAAAATATTACTAAAATCTGCAAAAGTTAGAAATTTAAAAGTATCTTTAAATTTAAAACATTATGAAGATTTATTAGAGCTAGGATGTATGTACTGCGGCTCTTCTTTAGATAAAGAAAATGGTTATTGTTTAGATAGAATAGATAATAATTTAGGATATTTAGACGATAACGTAACTCCTTGCTGTAAAATTTGTAATATGGCTAAGAGTTCAAAAACTGTAATCGATTTTGTAAACTGGATTGAAAAAGCTTATAATTTTCAAAAAAGCATTTTTCAAAATACTCCGAGCTATAGTAACTCTGAACTTAAAAAGATGCAAAATATATATTTTAATAAAAAAGATTTAAAAAATTCACAAGTACTTGAATTAGAGGATAATACTAACAGAGCAGAACAACTTGCTTGTGCTGGAGGTTTATGTCAAATTATATAAAAGTACATAGGATGATAGACGATGTTACAGCGGATAATATAAAAATGATTGCAGAAACTATAGGATTAGGATTAATTAACTATAAAAATGATTATAGACTATATAAAGTTGGTGAAAAGCGCAAAGATGGAACAATTGAAACGTGCAAAAGGCAATATAGATCTCATGGGTGTGTGTCCCTTGTAGGAAACTCAAGTTCCGTATGTTTATATGTATCAAATTTGTCAGAGTGGTTTAGAACAAGCGCGGTATTATCTTGCAAAAAAAGTAAAAATTGTATTATAATAGAAACTGCTAATAGTTTTTATGAACTCATGGAGGAAACATGAAAAGTTCTTTAATATTATTTATATTATTATTCTTAGTTTCTTGTGCATCAAAAAGAAATGCTACCATATTAAATCATGAAGTTTATCCTCACAATGAGTCTCCGGCTAGTTTAAAATGAGATTAAGTGTTTCTTATTCAGCACTAGAATGCTTTGAACAATGTTCTGAAAAATATAGACTAAGATATCAAGAAAAGTTAAGTTCTGAAAAAATACCTAGTCCATTATTTTTTGGCACAGCAATTGATGCAGCAGTTGAATTATTTTTATTAAAAAAGAAAGTAGATTTAAGTGAAAAAGAACTTGATTTGTTACTTAATGAAACAGCGTATTCTATTTTTAATAAAACAATGAGAGAACAAAATGGACAATTATTAGAAAAAAATCCATTGTGTGAATATTTTTATTCAGATTTTGACCCAAATATTTTATCCAAGGGTGATTATCAGTATCTTACTGATATATATCCAAGCGTTGTTGATTGGCAAGACTTTTTCATCTATTGTAAAACATATATAAAAACTCATGGAGAACTTAAAATAGGTTCTAAAATAGCTTTTAATAACCTTTGTTGGTTGAGTTTGTGTCGCAAAGGGGAGATGATGCTTAAAGCTTATGAAAAAGATATACTTCCTGAAATTCATCAGGTTTTTGATATACAGAAAGAAATAAATTTAACCAATGGTTCTGGAGATCAACTGAGGGGAAAAATTGACTTTATTGCGAGTTTTAAAGATGATCCTGACCTTAGATACCTTGTCGACAACAAAACCTCTTCAGAAGCATATAAAAGCGATTCTGTGGCAAACAGCATTCAACTTGCTATTTACTGCGAAGCTGAAGCTTGCGATAGAGCTGCTTACGCTGTCATGGAAAAAAAGATACGACTTAAAGAACCAAAAGCAAGAACCCAACTTATAAAAGATAATGTTTCTGATGAACAAAAGCAAAAAGTATTTGACAAAGTAGAAGAACAATTAAATAATATAGCAACTGGGAATTTCCAAAAAAAAGAGTCTCCAAAAGACTGTCATTTTTTTGGAAAAACTTGTGAATTTTTTAATTTATGCTGGAATGGTAAAGATGATGGACTTAAAAAAAGAACATAATTATAAAAAAGGTGATAAAATAATAGCCATTTCTTCTAAGAGAGTGTTTGAAATTAAATATATATTAGGAAAAAAGATTATTGTTAATAATGGAATATTTGACTTTCCTTTACCAGATGGGTCATTTGTACCATATAGTTCATTAATGGAGGAATTATTATGAGCGACTTAGAAAAAAAGTCTAAAAAAGAACTTTTAGACATTATTGATCAGTTAAGAGAAAAGCTAGGTGAAGTTAAAGGTGTAGAAGAAAAGCAAGATGCACTAGAAAACAACTTACCAGGAATTGGTTTTTCTGTAGTTATTGATAGAAGTGGGGATTATAAAATTGTAGAAATTGGATTTGACTTTGATTCTAAAGCTGCTACAATTACAAATGTTAGAGAGTTAGCAACAAATGGGTATGAGTATGCCTTATATGATGCTAAAAAATTTCTAATAGAAAAAATAATGAGTGCGCAAAACATCAACCATTTAAAGGAGTCTAAAAATGGATAAAGAATTTGCAAAAAGATTACGTAAACTTGTTCCAGAAAATGGGGGATTTGATTTGAGTTTTAATCTATCAAATTCAGGTCAACCTGGGAAAGTAGCTTCTACTCTTAATTTAACCATTTTTTCATCTGCCGGAGAAGGTAAAGGTCAAATTATTACTAAGAAGGTGTCTATTCCTGCTATTGCTGGATCAATTGAAGAAGCTAATAAAGCAGCCTTAGAAGACACACTTAGTTTATTGGGGGTATAAATGAATCGCTCAGAATCAATTGCTAAAATTGCAGCGGCTCTTGTAAAAGCTCAATCTGTTATGGGAAATGCTATTAAAGATGCTAAGAATCCTTTTTTCAAAAGTTCTTACGCTAACCTCAATGCAGTACGAGAAGCAGTGCTTCCCGCTATGAATGCTAATGGAATTTCTGTTCTACAGCCGACTGTTCAAATTGATGGTAAATCTTTTGTAGAAACTGTACTACTTCATGAATCGGGAGAATTTATTTCTAGTTTAACTGAAGTTATTGTTTCAAAAGCTAATGATGCCCAACAGCAAGGATCTGGAATTTCTTATGCTCGTCGTTATGGATTACAATCACTTGCTAATATTTCCGCCGAAGACGATGATGGGGAGGCTGCAGTTGGCAGAGGAAGTTCTAAAAACTCCTCTAGCCAAACACAAGTTACTTCTACAAGTTCAGCAAACAATGTTGACAAGTTAGAAGAACCTGTCGTACAATCTACTCCAGCCACAAGTAGGGGTTCATTTCGCAAAAATGCACCAAAAACTGAGGCTTCAATTCCATCAGGAGATCTATAATGGATAATGCTGGTAAAGTTATTTCAAAAGCAGAAGTTACTGAAACTCTAGTTAAAAATATCGTTTCAGATCAAGCTGATTTTAGAAATTTTGTATCATTATTAAAACATGGTCAAAAAAATAGATTAATAGAAGCCATGGCTAATTATCCTTTGGTAGATATGGAGTTTGATGAGTCTGAGCCAGAGCTAAGAGTTGCTCTTACTGTTTGGAAACGCATTTCTGATAGTTTGGTAGCTTTAGGTACTGAAGCAGCAATTGAAGGTATTTTAGCAAGTTTTTCTAAAAATCAACAAGAAAATGAAGCCGCAAGCTTAAACGAAGGAGCAACCAATGGCGAAACAATCTAAAGGTAAGTATGCAACAGTAGGAAGTCTTATTTTCCAATCACAGTTTGATGATGAAGGTAATAGGTTAGAAGGTGAGTATAAGACAGATGATAAAGGTCGTAAATTATACGCATTAAGACTTGATAAAAATACGGAAGTTATTATCAACGGTGTTAATATGACTGGAAAAACTTTATACGTTTCTCGTCCTGATACTAAGTTTGCTAGATTACTTGATAAAGGTGTTATTGATAAAAAAGAATTTGAGAAGAAAGTCGCTGACTACTCCCCTGGTGGGCGATTGGAGTTCGTGCAGATGGAAATCACTGCAGACCTCGAAAAATAAAAGGGAGCCGAAAGGCTCCTTTTTTATTAGGATATTTTTATGAGATTTGAAAAAGGCGACATGGTTTTGTGTATAAAGGAAGATTTTTTTAAAAATGTAATAGTAGGTAGTGTCTATGAAATTGATGATGTAATTTCATTTAACATAATAGATTACCCTAATCATGTTCGTTTAAAAAATATAAGTACAAGTTGTCCAGAGAGTAATTTTATAAAATCATCCTCTTTAGTAAAGGAATTATTTTGAAGTTTAAAATAGGTAGTTATAGACAAGCTCATGAAAAAATTGTCAGAGAAATGTATAAGAAAGAGGGAATTAATTCTTTAGCTTTATACTCTGCTGTTAGTTTTTGTCCTATAATAGCTACTTATATTTATTGTCTAGAAATTGATCCAGGTAATTATGAGTTGACTAAAAGAGTTGAGAATGTTAAGCTTTTTTATGGAATAACTGAGGTGGAAGAATGAAATTAGTTCCAGGTAAGTATTTTATAGCAAAACATTCCTACTGGTCTAATACATACTATAATTTTTTAATAATTGAGTGCATTAATAAAGATTTTAATATAGTAAACTATAAATATACGGAAGAAGACAAATTAAGGGAGCGCACTTTTGAAGAATTTCGAAATATGAATTTAATACCGGCATCGGCATTAATTGAAGAATTATTTTAAGGGAGAGAACATGATGACAAGTTTTGCAG
>Ga0315901_10003320_pt1 | contig 20997 bp, 29 predicted proteins | sample LakEriMetagenome_10_FD_203761 | JGI IMG/M metagenome (GOLD analysis project Ga0315901, IMG submission 203761) | Freshwater fungal communities from buoy surface, Lake Erie, Ohio, United States - Buoy 2 MA116 | ecosystem: Environmental > Aquatic > Freshwater > Lake | place: USA: Lake Erie, Ohio... | reverse complement strand
AAGAAACGCGCTGTTGCACCACAGAATCAGCGCACGATTCAGGCTCCAGACCCTCAACTCCAACGCCATGCCAGCAACTGGATGGCAAACAACCCGTGGTACGACCCCAATGGCAAAGACCCTGACTCACGTCGCGCTCTGAACGAGGACGCAATCCTTGCAGAAGAGGGCTACGACCCCAAAACTTCCGAGTATTGGGAAGAACTTGACAGGCGCTTGCAAAGAGTAGTACCTCACCGTTATACTGAAGATGCAGACGAGAAGCCACGCTCTAGACCGCGAAGTGCAGTGACGAGTTCAGGCCGCGAATTTGCATCGAATAATGGCAGAGGTAATTCATTTACCTTGTCACCAGAACAGGTGAGGGCTATGAAAGATGCAGGTATGTGGGATGACGCTGAGAAACGAGCGAAGATGATTCGACGCTACGCCTTAGAAGCACGCAACAATAACGGTTAAGGAGTAATAAAATGGATTCACGTTTAAAGAAAAATTTATCTGCTGGAGACCGCGAAAATCGCGGCAGTCGCGACACGATTCGCGAGGCTCCAGAAGACAAAATGGTCTCGTCAGATGAGCGTCGCAAGATGTGGAAAGACGAATGGACACAAAGTGCATTGCCCGCTGTTCCTGATATGAAGGGATGGCACGTTTGCTGGTTATCGACAACTAACAGTTACGACAGCATAGATAAACGGATTCGACTAGGGTACGTTCCCGTGAAAGCGGATGAGATACCAGAGATGCGAAATAACCGTGTAAAAGCTGGAGAGCATGAAGGTTATATCTCGTGCAATGAGATGCTTCTGTACAAAATCCCAATGGATATGTACCAAGAGGTGATGGCTCATTTCCACCATGATGCACCGCTTGAAGAGGCGAACAAAATCAAACTTCAAGCAGAGCAAAATGTGGGGCGCGATAGTCGGGGCAGAAGCCTCGGTCAGATTGAAGGCGAAGGGCTTAATGACATTGACAAACCAATTCCTGCTCCGCATTTTGCTGGGTAGGTTGTTTAACGATACAAAGGAGTAAGACTATGTCTTCAACCAATGCACCGTTCGGTATGCGTCCTTCTTTCCACCCTTCGGGTCTGGACAGAGCAGTCGCGCTTGCTGACGGTATCGCTTCTGGCTACGCCTCTAACATCCTCAAAGGCCAGCCTGTAAAACTCGACACCTCTGGTGTTATCCAAGCCGCCGCCGCTGGTGATGCATTCCTCGGAGCCTTTGCTGGCTTTGAATGGACTGACACTACTGGTCGTCGTCGCGTGAGCAACTATTTCCCTGCGAATACTGCTTACACAACTGGCTCTGCCATTGCTTACTACTACCAAGACCCCGCAATCGTTTATGACATTCAAGCCGATGGCTCGTTGGCACAAACGACTCTGGGCGCTCAGTCGGACTTTAGCAATATTACGGCAGGCTCCTCCACCACTGGTCTTTCACAATGCACTATCAGCGCCTCGGTTGTTTCCGCTGGTTCTTCTGCACAGTTGAAGATTATTGGTTTGACCCCCGGCGTGGACAACGCTTGGGGAGATGCATACACAGTTGTGCAAGTACAAGTTAACGAGTCGCAGTTCAATGCGTCCGTAAACGCCATCTAAAGGAGACTAGAAAATGGCCGCTCCAATGCGCAGTACGGACTTCCGTTCCATCGTTGAGCCAATCCTCAACGAATGTTTTGACGGTGTCTATGACCAACGTACCGATGAATGGTCACGAGTTTTCCGTGAGCAAGAAGGTATCCCTCGTAACTACCACGAAGAACCCGTCCTATACGGTTTCGGTGCGGCTCCACAGTTGCCTGACGGCACTCCTGTGTCGTACCAACAAGGTGGTGTTCTGTTCTTGCAACGCTATGTGTACAACGTGTTTGGCTTGGCCTTCGCGTTGACCAAAGTGTTGGTCGAGGACGGTGACCACATCCGTATCGGTCAGGTTTACGCTCGTCACTTGGCTCAGTCTTTGATTGAGACCAAAGAGACTTTGGCGGCAAACGTGTTGAACCGCGCTTTCAACAGCGCGTACCCCGGTGGTGATGGCGTTCAATTGAACTCCGCAAGCCACCCAATCGTTAACGGCACAGCTTCTAACTTGCTGACTACCGCCGCGAACTTGAGCCAGACATCTCTCGAACAGATGCTGATTCAAATCCGCCAAGCAGTGGACAACAACGGTAAGAAGATTCGTTTGGTTCCACGTCAACTGGTGGTTGCACCGGGCAACGTGTTCCAAGCTGAAGTGCTGTTGAAGTCTGTTCTTCGTTCAGGCACAGGCAACAACGACGTCAACCCAATCAAGTCTATTGGCTTGCTTGACGAAGGCGCGGCTGTTCTGTCTCGTTTGACTTCATCTACCGCATGGTGGGTGCAGACTGACGCTCCAGAAGGCATGAAGTTGTTGATGCGTCGTAAGTTGGAAAAGACAATGGAAGGCGACTTTGAAACTGACTCTATGCGCTACAAGGCGACAGAGCGTTACCAAGTTGGCTTTACCGACTGGCGTGCCATGTACGGTACTCCCGGCGTCTAAACCAATTGAGGGGGGCTTCGGCTCCCCTCGCTACAGGAGAAATCTATGGCTACAAACAACGCAGTAACGAACATTGCTGGTGTGTTGTCGGCTATCACCACGACTATTGCTTTCAGCAATACGTCTGCGGTGAGCATCGGCACTCTGCCTGCAAATGCGCAAATCATCGACATCAACATCGACACGACTACCGCATTCAACGCTGGGACTACCAACACCGTTACGGTGGGTAAGACTGGCTCTGCCGCCGCCTTCGTCACCGCAACTGACGTAGGCACAGCAGGACGCGAGAGCGTCGCAACCACAGGCGTGTACAGCGCTTGGGCCACTGTAGGTACGAGCGACATTGACGCAACTGTCACTTTTGCTCAGACTGGTACAGCGGCTACGGCTGGTGCGGCTCGTGTGACTATTGTCTACAAAACTTTCGCTTAAAGGGGAAAGACAATGGGACAATTTAAACCAATGGTCAAGATGATGACCACGGAGCCAACCGTTGAGTTAAAACTCAAAAAAGGCGGTCATGTCAACATGAAAAAAGGTGGCAAGGCTGAGAGCGGTCACAAGAAAATGGCTATGGGCGGAGGCGCTATGGACGCTCTCGCTGGTACGCCTGCTCTGATTGGTCGTCCCGCAGTCAACGCGCCTGTTCGCGCCCCCGGCAAACCCTCGATGGCCTCACGTCGCAAGGCGATGATGGCTAAGAAGCCTGCCGCTCCTATGGCTATGCCTGCAATGAAAAAAGGCGGCAAGGCTGAAGAAGGCGAGTCCAAGGGTATGCACAAGGCTGAGATGTCGAAGATGAAGGGTCTTGAAAAAGAACTGAAGTCTCACGAGTCCAAGCCTGCCAGCAAGGGCCATAAAGGTCTGAAGACTGGTGGCGTTGCTCTGGGCAACGCTGGTGGCTACAAGAAGGGCGGAGACGTCAAGAAGTACGCCAAGGGTGGTGTTGCTGGTAACGGCATCATCAACACCGAAGGTCAAGGTGGCAAGTATCGCAATACCGATATGCACACGGCTGAATACACTGGCAAAACCAGTGGCAAAACAGGCGACGTGAAGATGGGTAACGGCGGTGGCTACAAGACTGGTGGTGTCGCGCTCGGTAACGCTGGAGGCTTTAAAGCTGGGGGTAAAACCTCAAAAAAAGCCTACGCGGCGGGGGGTACTGTTGACACAGGTCGTCCCGTCGCGATGCCCCAAGGCCGTAAAAAGCCGTCTGCACCTGTCTCCATCAGCGAGTTGTCTGGCACTTTCAAAAAAGGTGGCAAGGTAACTCCCGCTGAAGGTCGCTTGATGAAGAACTTTGCGGCTGAGAACAAGACTGCGATGAAGCAGGCAAAGGCTCAGTCCAATGAGGTCTACAGCAAGTACGGCAAGATGAAGATGGCTGGTGGTGGTGCAACCTCTGACAAAGAGATGGATATGTCGAAAGGCGCGTATGACGCTCACTATGCCCGTGAAAAGGCAGAGAACGAGGCAGACCGCAAGATGGTGACAGATGCCCTGATGTTCTTGCCACGCCAAGCTAAGAAGGCTTTCAACAGCCTTACTGGTCAAGGCGCGGTAACGACTACAGAGCGCGAGGTCAGCAAGACTGTTTCTCCTCCTCCTGCAAAAAAGCGGAGCGGCGGTAGGGCTTGTTAAAAATTGGTAGGGGCTTCGGCCCCTACTTCTAATTGGGGATAGGACATGAAGGTACAAACCGTATCAAAAACGGGCGCTGGCTCCACAAATGCTGTGGTGATAAACACAAACGTGACGCCTGTAAATATTGGCTTTGCGGTAGTTGTGACTGGCACTGTCAACTACTCTGTGCAGTACAGCTACGATGACCCGTCGGCTGGTTTTACAACTTGGTTCGACGATGCAACCATCACCAGCAAAACTGGCAACTAAGATGGTTCAATCAATTTTCCAATCACTGGCTTGAAGGTTCTGGTTAACTCTGGTGCTGGCTCAGTGACAATGAATGTTGTTCAAGCTGGTATTGCGTAATGACAACAGTTATTTCGTCAATCACGCGACAAGGCACTTTTGAGCCTTTTGGCCTTCAAGTTGCACGCAATCAAATACAGGGTCACTCTGATGTCATTGTCTTTGGCTACAACCCAGACCTTGACACCACAGAGGAATCCATTTGGCCCAATGGCGGAACAGTTCCCCATCCAACAACGGCCTCAGTTTTAAAAATCAGTTCGACCAGTGCAAGCGACACTGCCGCAGGAACTGGCGCTCGAACCGTGTTCATCTCTGGCGTGGATGGCAGTTTTAACACTGTCAGTGAGACCGTTATTTTGAACGGTCAGACTGAAGTCAACACAGTTAATTTGTATCTTTACGTCAACGAGTTTTACACCGTAACGGTAGGCTCTGGTGGCGCAAACGCTGGGGACATCAACGCAGGCACAGGAACCGTCACTACTGGCGTTCCTGCGGTGCTGTATGACATGATTGCCACTGGCTTTAACCAGCGCACCACGGCGCACTATTGCGTGCCTGCTGGGTTCACTGGGTACGTCATTAAGGGCGTAATCACTTCTGGTCAAGCCACAGGCTCTACCGCTGTGACTTCGTTTTTAAAGCAACATGGCGCAGACAACATTTTGCGTGTTGGCGCAGTGTCTGCCATCAACAATGGCTCAGTTGCGTATGACTTTGACCCGCCTTACGTTGTGCCTGAAAAGAATTGCATCGGCGCGTCTGCAATCGGTGCGTCAAACAACAACATCGTGAGTGCGTTCTTCAACATTATTTTGATTAAAACTGGGCCTTGATATGCCAAGCAAACCAAATGGCTTGTATGCCAACATCAACGCAAAGAAAAAACGGATAGCCGAGGGTTCTGGCGAAAAGATGCGCAAAGTTGGTAGCAAAGGTGCGCCAACAAAGCAAGATTTCGTTGAGTCAGCAAAGACTGCCAAGATGAAAGATGGCGGCTCGTCTAAGAAAACTTGTTGGTAAGCCATGCCAAGCAAATCATCTTCCCAGCACAAATTGATGGAAGCGGTTGCGCACAACCCTTCTTTTGCCAAAAAAGTTGGCATCCCTCAAAAAGTTGGTAAAGAATTTTCCAAGGCTGATGAGGGTAAAAAATTTAAAGAAGGTGGGCCAAACCTTTCTGTTGGACGTGGCGAAAAATTGCCAACAAAACAAGGCGCAGGTCTTACACAAAAAGGTCGCGAGAAGTACAATCGAGAGACTGGTTCAAACCTAAAAGCACCCCAGCCACAGGGAGGCGCACGCAAGGACTCCTTCTGCGCTCGAATGAGTGGTATGGCTGGGCCGATGAAAGACGAACAAGGCAAGCCTACGCGAAAAGCGGCGGCGCTTGCACGATGGAAGTGTTGATATGGCGTACTCTGACACCTACGGACAAACGGTCAATGTACAGACCTTGATTGACCACGGCGCTCGTCGGTGCGGGAAACTGGCGGAAGAACTGACCTCCGAGCAGGTTCTGTCTGCACGCCAATCGCTTGGCTTCTTGCTGTCCAACCTCATCAACCGTGGCATTCAATACTGGTGCATCAGCAAAGAGGTCATTGGCCTCACCCCTGACAAATACCGCTACACCCTGCCTGACGGGGCTGTAGACACGCTCAACGTGCTGTATCGCACCATGACGCGCCCAGACGGCGCTTACACCTCCTCTGCTGGTGGTGTGGTGGCGAACCTGTACGACAACAACATTGACACCTACACCCAGCAAACTTCGGCAAACGGCAACTTTACAATCAATTACGGCACGAACAACCCCATCTATGCGGGTTCTATCGGGTTTTTGCCATACATCGCTGGTGGTGGGTCAGCCACATGGAATATTTCGCTCCAATACTCGTCTGATGGCTCTACTTGGGTCACGCTGGACGACCTCGGAGCCGTTGCGGTGACGGATAACACATGGGTGTGGACTGACATTGACCCGGGGCAAAACGTCCCCTACTACCGCATCGTGGCCTCTGGTGGCACTACTTTGGCCTTGCGCGAGTGGTATGTGGGCAATAACAGCACCGAAGTGATGATGTCTCGCCTGAACCGCGACGACTACACCAACCTGCCCAACAAGAACTTCACGGCGAACCAGCCTTACCAGTTTTGGTTTGACCGCACCATCCCTAACCCCACGATTTACCTGTGGCCCACACCAAGCAATGCCTTCGTGCAGATGACTGTGTGGTACTCCACCCAAATCATGGATGTGGGTGCTTTGACCAACGAATTGCAGATTCCGCAACGCTGGTACGAGGCGATTGTTTTCATGCTGGCTCACCGTATGAGCCTCGAACTCCCGCAAGTACCAATGGACAGGGTCGGCTATCTGGAGAAGATGGCTGAGAAGTACCTGTACGAAGCAGAGCAAGAAGAGCGCGACAAGTCACCGATTTACTTCGCCCCCAACATTTCCGTCTACACGAGGTAATAGATGCCAATTTTCTTGGACACAACTGGTCTCGCTTCGGTTGCCATCGCTGTATGCGATAGATGCAAGATGAAGAAGCCGTATGTGGACTTGAGACCTGACGGCAACTCGCCCGGCCTCCGCGTGTGCGGTGACGGCTGTTGGGACACCCTTGACCCTTACCGCTTGGCGGCACGCAAAACCGAACGCATCAACCTTCGCTTTGCCCGTCCTGATGTAAGCGTAGCGGCAAACGACAATTACCTTATGACTGGCAGTCAATCAATGGATGGCTCAAGCCAGTTCTTGATTTCGACTGAGCAGAACACCCAGACCCCAACAGGCACTGGCAATAAGGACACGATTGCACCGAACCCGCCAGATAACACGAGTACATAATGTCAGCACAAGTCGCCATTACCCAACTCCCCGCCGCTGGTGCTATTACAGGCACTGAAGCGGTTCCTATTGTTCAAAATGGGGTCACCGTCCAAACGACGACTGGCGCGATTGCGGCTTCGCCTTCGCAGACATACCAGTACCTGACGCTCATCCAGACACCTCAACTGCCCAACAGTCGCTACATTGGCGTGACCAATGGCTTGACCTCGACCGACGGCGGTGCGCAGGGTCTCTTCAACATCAGCACCACGGGCGCTTTGCTGTCCTTGGTGAACTCTGCCGCAGGCATTCAGGTCAAGACCGACTCCACCACCTTGGTGAACCGCTCCATCGCTGTCACAGGCGCTGGACTGGGCATCACCAACGGTGACGGCATCGCAGGCAACCCAACCGTGGCTTTGGCTGGTCAGGTGCTGTCCTTGGCGAACTTGTATGGCAATGGCTTGGTGACGGTCAACACGAGCGGCATCATCAACTCGACTTCTATCGTTGGCACTGCGAATCAAATCACGCTGACCAACGGCAACGCGGTGAGCGGCTCCCCGACTGTTGGCTTGGCTGACAACGCGGTGTTGCCCGGCACTGCCTCCATGACTGTGCCAATCGGAACATCAGCCCAACAGCCCCTTGGCTCTAATGGTCAGTTCCGCTTCAACAGCACCACCGAGACCTTTGACGGCTATGCCGCAGGCTCTTGGCGTCAATTTGCCCTGTCTGGTGGCGTAACGACCTTCAGCGGCGGCTCGACAGGCTTGACCCCATCCACCCCCACCAGCGGCGCTATAACGCTTGGTGGCATCCTTGAGGTGGCAAATGGCGGCACTGGCGTCGGAACGCTGACTGGCTACGTCTACGGCAACGGCACGAGCGCAATGACCGCCTCGACCACCATCCCGTTCTCGGTCATCACTGGAACCGTTTCGGTTACGAATCCTTTGACAATCGGTACTGGTTTGACTGGTGGCTCCTACGACGGCGCGACCGCTGTCACCATCGCCATCGACTCAACTGTCGCCACCCTTACAGGTACGCAGACACTGACAAACAAGTCGATGAGCGGTGCAACCAACACCTTCACCAGCATCCCGAACAACGCTTTGGTCAACAGCACCATCTCTGGCGTGGCGCTGGGTTCAAACCTCAACGCCCTGACCATTGGTACAGGTCTGTCAGGCACGTCCTACAACGGCTCTGGCGCGGTGACGATTGCCATTGACTCCAGCGTAGTGACCCTGACTGGCACGCAAACGCTGACCAACAAAACAATTGACGGCGCGTCGAACACGCTGACCAACATTGCAAACGCATCGCTGACCAACTCGTCAGTGACTGTTGGCACAACCAATATTGCGCTGGGCGGGACAAGTCTGACGCTTGGCGGGCTGACTTCGGTCGCTGTGACGCAAGACCCAACAACCGCCTTGCAGTTGGCGACCAAGCAGTATGTGGACGCGCTGGCGGCTTCTGGCATTCACTACCACGACCCTGTGTATGTCGAGTCGCCAAACACTGCGGGCAACCTGAATGCGACGTACAACCAACCCGGGGGTGCTGGCGACGGCGTAGGCGCTACCTTGACCAACGCAGGCACTCAGGTGGCTTTGACCATCGACGGCGTCTTGACGACCGTTGGTATGCGCGTGCTGATTTACAACCAGACCAACCAAGCCGAAAACGGCGTGTACACGGTCACCACCGTGGGCAGTGGCTCTACAAACTGGGTGTTGACTCGCGCAACCGACGCAGACACCTACGCGCCATTCAGCCCCAACTCTTTGGGCCAAGGCGACGCGTTCTTTGTGCAGGCTGGCAACACAGGCGCGGGCGAGACCTACATCTGCAACACTGTTGGCCCAATCGTTTTTGGCACGACCGCCATCACGTTTGCTCAGATTTCGTCCGCACAGATTTACTCTGCTGGCACTGGCCTGACGCTGACCAACACGACCTTCAGCATCACCAACACGGCGGTGACTGCGGCGTCCTATGGTTCTGCGTCCTCTGTGGCAACCTTCACGGTAAATGCTCAAGGCCAATTGACCTTGGCGGCAACGACCGCAATTGCCATCGACGGCAATCAAATCACCTCTGGCACGGTCGGCTCCAGCTACATCAGCGGCTCGTACACGGGCATCACTGGCGTGGGCGTGCTGACCGCAGGCACATGGAACGGCAACACCATTGGCGTGGGCTACGGCGGCACTGGGCTGGCGTCCTACACCACTGGCGATATGTTGTACGCCTCTGGCTCTACAACGCTGGCTACGCTGGCTATTGGCACAGTGGGTCAGGTTCTGACCTCGACTGGCTCTGCTCCGCAGTATGTGGCTCAGTCCACCCTGTCTGTGGGTAGCGCGACAAACGCAACAAACGCAACGAACACCGCTATCACATCGGACGCAACCAACGCGACCAACTACCTCACTTTTGTGAATGCGACTAGCGGTAATCTGGGGCAATTGGTAAACTCATCAATAACTTGCAATCCCTCAACTGGCGCACTGACAAGCGGGATTTCTGGAGGAACTTTCTAAAATGGCGGCAACAAACTACACCCCAATTCAGTTGTACAGAAGTACAACGGCGCTTGCCGTTCCTCTGGCGGCAAACCTTGCGGCAGGCGAACTAGCGCTCAACATCGTTGACGGCAAGCTGTATTACAACGACAGCGGCACGGTCAAGCTGTTGGCGAGTAACGCCGCGACGACCAACGTCAGCACGATTTCGTTTGGTACGACTGGTCTGACTCCATCGACTGCGACTTCGGGCGCGGTAACGGTGGCGGGAACTCTGGTTGTTGGAAACGGCGGTACAGGACTCACCACAATCACCGCAGGGCGCATTTTGTTTGGCGCTGGTACATCAGCCATTGACAACTCTGCAAACCTGACTTTTGTCGCCAATGTGCTTAACTTAAATGGCGCTTTGCTTGCGGCTTCTGACTCGTCCTTCCTTTCGACTGGCGCTCTGACAATCAGCAAGGGTACGACTGCACAGCGTCCTACCGCAGTGAGTGGTATGTTGCGCTTCAACACCACCACGACCGAGTTTGAGGGCTACAACGGCACAACTTGGGCTTCTGTGGGTGGCGCGGCATTGAGCAACGACACTGCGACTTCAAGCAACGTCTATCCGCTGTTTGCCGCCGCAACAACAGGCACAGCCTCAACGATTTACACCAGCAACGCAAAACTGCTGTACAAGCCAAGCACTGGCGAGTTCCAGTCAAGCGAATTGGTGGCAGGCAACGGCTTGTTTGTGAACTCAGCAACCGTGTCTGCGGACTACACAATCCCAGCAGGTTCAAACGCAATTTCCGCTGGCCCAGTAACAGTTAACTCAGGCATCACTGTGACGGTATCGTCAGGTTCTGTCTGGACAGTGGTTTAAGGAGAAAAATATGGCAGTCGTAATCAACGGCACAACTGGTATCACCACACCAGATGTGGACTCGACAGCAGACGGCTCTTTCAATGGAGTGACTGTTGGTAAAGGTGCTGGGAGCGGAGCAACCAACGCCGTCTTGGGCGTGGGGGCAGGCTCCGCCATGACAACTGGCGCAAGAAACACATTTCTTGGCTCATTTTCTGGCACTCAATCTGGCCTTAATCTTACTGCCTCAAACAACAATATTGTGTTGTCAGACGGAAGCGCAAATGTTGCTGTTGCTTACTCACAGTCTGGCTCTGGAAACCAAAATATTGAGCTAAAGGGAAACTTTAATAACGCTTACGCCGTACCAACCATAGTTGCTGGGACTGACGTAAAAGTTGATTGCATTGAGGCAGTCAATAGTTACTCTGGCGGAACTTACGGCTGGTCAATGAAGATTTACTTTACGCTGTACCAAAGCACAGGCTCTTCAAAGGCTTTAAGATTAACTTTTACTCGTACAGATAGCGCGGCTTTGGTAGGTTTTAGGATGCTGTTTAACGGTGAATATCCTTCGGACTCAATTACGCAATACATTGCTCGGATTGCAACCTCTGGTGGTGGCGGCGGTACTTATTCATCAAGCAATTACGTTACGGGAGATTTGGCGGCTGGCTCTTGGACAAACCCCGGCGGTACTGCGGCGTTTTATTGGCAACAAGCAGGAACCCCAATTGCGAATACTGGTGGTGTCCAAGGAATTATTGAAATTCTTTCGCCGCTTGAGAACCTGCAAGCGTTTTCGTCAATGACTATTAGCTACGTTTAAGGAAGAATCATGGGTATGCAAAATCTTACACCTGAGCAACAAGATGAACTTGCGCGTCAGTACGCCGCCAACGAGTACAAGGAAAAGCGCCGCAACGAATATCCATCCATCATTGAATACATTGACGGCGTGGTAAAGGGCGACCAAGCGCAAATTGACGCCTACATCGCCGCGTGCCAAGCGGTCAAAGCCAAATATCCAAAGGGGCAAGCATGAGCAAGGTATCACTAGCTGGTAACGCCAGCGGCACAGGCATCTTCACGATTGCCTCACCGAACAGCAACACTGACCGCACACTGACGTTGCCAGATAACACTGGCACGTTGTTGTCGTCTGGGGGCACAGGCATCGTCACCAACGCAATGCTTGCAACAGGGTCTGTGACTCAAGGCAAGATTGCGGAAATTGTTTCTGGAACTACATCAGGAACCAATGCTGTGCGCATTCCAATTAACACAGCGTATGGTATTTCTATTGTGCGTTTTCGCGCATTTCATAATGCTCCTAGCGGCACTGGTATAGCCGCCATGTACCTCACGATGCAAAACAGCGATACAAGTCTTTTTACCAGCGTTGAGTGGAATAACTATGGCTGGTATCGAGGAACTGGCGGCATTGCCTCAAACACAAGCGGCACTTATGGAAAAATGAACCAAGACACTTATACAGTAGACCCCAACATCTTGTGGGGGGGTGAAATTATTGTCACTCAGGCTAATGGTTTTACACAAAGACCAAACATTACAGGCCAAATATTTTACACATACACAGCCCAAGGGGCCGCGCAAACCTTGGTAAATGGGTCTCACAATTCAAGCAACTTGGTGTACTACATTGGGTTTGATGGGGACACGGCTACTGTTGACCCTGTAATTTATGTTCAATACGAAGTTCTCGGAGTGACCACAACATGATGAATATGACACCAGAACAAAATGCAATGCAAGAGTTGCGTGGCAAACGCGACGAACTTCTTGCTCAAACCGACTGGATGGTCACAAAGTCTCAAGAGACTGGTGTGCCTTTGTCGCAAGCATGGAAAGACTATCGTCAAGCCCTGCGCGACTTGCCAAGCACCGCAACAATTGTTGTGCATCCCAAATATGAAAACCTCGACTGGAGACAAATTCAAATGCCAGTCAAACCAGAGGAGCAAGCATGAGTTACGGAACAGTACAAGCAGAAAAGATGACCACAGAGTCTGGCTACTCGCTGGGCGCTGGCAATGCGTCGTCGTTCAAAAATCGGCTCATAAACGGGGCGATGACAATCGACCAGAGGAATGCGGGGGCTAGTGTTACTCAGAATGCAACAGGAATTTATACACTAGATAGATGGAGCGCTTATGGACTTATAACCTCTAAATTTACAGTTCAACAAAATGCTGGTTCGGTAACCCCACCAGTTGGTTTTAAAAACTATTTAGGTTGTACTTCATTATCTGCCTATGCTTTAACGTCAAGTGATATTTATATTGTTCAACAAAATATTGAAGGGTACAACGTCGCTGATTTAGGATGGGGAACGGCAAATGCAAAAACTGTTACTTTATCTTTTTGGGTTTATTCATCCTTGACTGGCACTTTTGGTGGCTCAATAACTGGTGGCAATTCTAGAAATTATCCATTCAGTTATTCAGTTTCCGTAGCCAATACTTGGACGCAAATCAGTATTACTATTGCTGGCGATACATCTGGAACATGGGGTTCTACCAACGGTACTGGAATTATTGTAAATTGGAGTCTAGGCACTGGTTCAAGTTACAGCAACACTGGTGGCGCATGGACGGCATCTTCTTCATATTCTGTTCCAAGTGCAGTCAGTGTGGTCAGCACAAACGGCGCTACCTTCTACATCACAGGAACTCAATTTGAAGTAGGCACTGTAGCCACATCGTTTGACTTCCGTTCAATTGGCACTGAGTTGGCTTTGTGTCAGCGGTATTTTGAAACTTCATACCCACTTGGAACGGCAGTCGGAACTATCACTGGAAATGGAATCAGGATGGCTTCAGCGGCTGCGGCATTTGTTGGAGGAACGTCAACTAGAGCAATGATGTTTAACGCGACCTTTGCCGTGCAAAAACGTGTACTTCCAAACACAATTACGTTCTATGACCCCGCCGCATCAAACGCAAGCGGTAAAATTTCTACATATTCTGGAAATGTTCAATACACGGTCTCTAGTAGCGCTGGAGCTGGAGCAACTAACTTAGGGTCATTCATTACGACAACAACTGGAACGCAAACTGAAATGTATCAGTTTCACTTCACCGCAGATTCGGAGCTTTAAATGTACAAACTTTGCCCACCAGAATTAAGCGGTTCACCAGAATGGGTACTGCGTCTGACCGACAACGCGCTTGTCCGCATTGCTGATAAGAACCCACACTACCAAGCCTATTTGAAATGGCTGGCCGAGGGCAACACGCCCCTGCCTGCTGACGAATAAGGGTGAACCGCTGACCCATAACAGCGGAATTTTTTGAAGGAAATGGCAATGGAAAAACTGACTCTCTCAACGCAACTGGTCAATCAAATTCTTGGCTACCTCGGCACGCGCCCGTACCAAGAGACTTTTCAACTCATTGAGGCTTTGCAGAAGGAAGCGCAAGCCAACATGACTGAGCAACCAAAAGCGGAGTGAACGTGAAAGGCCCAGTCTCTTTTATCGGCAAGGAGTTCACCAAGGAGTTGGTGAGCGAATACCTTTCCTATGACCCAGAGACTGGGGCTTTTACACGCCTAAAAACATCTGGCCCAAAAAAAGCTGGTGACGCAGTTGGCGTTGTCAATGGTGGATATTTGCAGATAGGTGTCTGCGGCAAGCGAATGAGAGGTCACCAGTTTGCGTGGCTTTTGACTCACGGCTACATTCCCAAGACACTTGACCACATCAATGGCAACGGCCTTGACAACAGGCTTTGCAACTTGCGCGAGGTCACTCAGCAACAAAATTTACACAACCACAGAAAGCCGCCGAAGCACAACACTTCGGGATTTCTTGGGGTTTCATATTACAAGGCTGGGAAGAAGTTCTCGGCTCACATCAACCTTGATGGCAAGAAAATTCACCTTGGGTATTTTGATGAACCCGATGTTGCCCACCAAGCGTATTTAACCGCCAAGAGAGAATTGCATACATCATGCACGATATAAAAATGGTTACCGAAACGGAAGCACGATTGTCTGCTCATGAGCAAATTTGCGCTCAGAGGTACGAGGGCATTCAGGCCCGCTTCGATGATGGTTCCAAGCGCATGACCAAGATTGAGTATCTCTTGTATGTACTCATCTTGGCTGTGTTGCTTGGCCCCGGCGTTGCCGCCGATTTTGTAAAACGAATTTTGGGGATGTAAATAAATGAGCGAGAGCAACGACATAGCAATCATCAAGGCGCAAGCCGCCGTAGAACTCAGCAAGATGGAGGCATCTTCGCCCGCCAAAGACGTTGCTGGACGAGCAATTGGTAAGCAAGGACTGTTTTACATCACGCTGATTGTGGTGATTGGTGTCGGTGCATCCCTTTTTTTGGAAGAGAGCAAGATAGCCGCCGTGATGGGGTTACTAGGCTCTGCGCTTGTGGCTCTGATTTCCATGCTGAATGGCATCGCTGGAGCCACCCCAAAGCAAGAGAAGCCAGAGTTTGAGGTGATGAAGCAACTCATCGACAAGCTGGACAAACTTGCCGAGAAAGAGCCTCCTATGTCTGTGACGGTCGAAGGCGACAAAGTCACCGTCAAGAAGGGTAACGACACCATCCAAACCGCCAAGGGGGAGTAATGATTCCAATCGTTGCATCACTGCTCGGTACATTGGCCCAGAATGGTCTGGGCCTTTTGTCATCTGCGATTCAAGCAAAGGGCAAGGAAGTTGTTGAAACCACGCTGGGCGTGAAAATCTCTGACAACCCATCGCCCGCTGAAGTCGAGAAACTGCGCCAGCTTCAGTTTGACCACGAAGAGCGCCTGCTGGAACTGGGCATCGAGAAGGCCCGCATTGAGCAGGAGGAACTCAAAGCCCTCCTCGCCGCGCAGGCCAACCAAGAAGACAACGTCAGCAAGCGCTGGCAGGCAGACATGGCCTCTGACTCCGTGCTGTCTAAGAACATCCGCCCCTTGACCTTGGTGTACATCCTGACCGCCTATCTGCTGTTTGCGGGCTTGAGCGCCGCAGGCATCGACGTCAACGAAGCCTACGTCAACTTGCTAGGCCAGTGGGGTATGTTGGTGATGACTGCCTACTTTGGCGGACGCACCGTTGAGAAGGTCATGGAAATGCGCAGGAAGGACAAAGAATGAGCCTGAGCCAAGAACAAGCGGCATTCCTACTGGATGCCTGCAAACTGATTCAATACGCCTCTGAGCGAGGTTTTATGGTCACTGGCGGGGAGTTGGCCCGCACACCTGAACAACAGGCTTTGCACGTCAAAGCAGGGCGCTCTAAGACCATGAACTCCATCCACCTCAAACGCTGTGCCATCGACTTGAATTTCTTCAAGGATGGGCAGATAATCTGGGATAAGAGCATCCTCGCACCACTGGGTGCTTACTGGGAAACTTTGAACCCCAAAAATCGCTGGGGCGGCAACTTCAAGTCTTTGGTGGATTGTCCCCATTTTGAGCGTAATGTTGGATAAAAAGGAGCCTCAGAATGACGACCGCATCGGTAATGACCTACGACTCACTGGTCGAAAACATACAGTCTTACTTAGACCGTACTGACGCCGATACTCTCGCCAAGATTCCTTTGTTCATTATGCTGGCAGAGCAAATCATTGCCAGCCAAATTAAGTTCCTTGGCAACCTGACGGTGCAGACCTCGACCATGACGATTGGTCAGCCCATCATCGACAAGCCTGCCCGCTGGCACAAGACAGTATCCATGAACGTGACCGTAGCGGGCCAGAAACAGCCTGTATTGCTTCGCAAGTACGAGTACCTGCGTGAGTATGCCCCAGACCCCACCGTGACTGGTGCGCCCGTTTATTACGGCGATTACGACTACACCCACTGGATAGTCGCTCCATCTCCTGCGCTGGCGTATGAGTTTGAGGTTCTGTACTACGAGCGGCTCCAGCCGCTTGATTCTTCCAACCAAACGAATTGGTTCACCATCTACGCTCCACAGGCTTTGCTGTATGGGTCTTTGTTGCAGGCCATGCCGTACATCAAGAACGATGAGCGTATGCCTATGTGGCAACAGAATTACGACCTCATCATCCAGACCCTGAAGTCTGAGGATGTACAGCGTATTGGTGACCGTCAAGCAACTGTATTGGATACCTGACCATGAGTTACAACTCCCCCTTCACAGGCAACGTCGTTCAACCGACGGACGTCTCGTATCGCCGCATCATCCTGACGGCTGACTTGCAGTTGGAATGGCCCATCAACGGCACAACGACCGATGACGCCGCCGCACGCATCATGGAGGTGTCTACCGCTTCTAGCGCAAACGAATTGTGGATGCCTCCCGCCAACCAAGCATCGGTTGGTCAAGACGCCTTGATTCGCAACGTCGGCGCTGTGCCTGTCACGGTCAAAGACTACACAGGCGCAAACACCATCGTCACGATTGCCGCAGGTGAAGCCCAGTACATCTACATCGTCACGAACACAACCACCGCAGGCACTTGGGGCATCATCGCTTTTGGTATTGGCTCCTCTGGTGCTGACGCCGCGACCCTTGCTGGCTACGGCCTGATTGCCATCGGTCAGACGTTGAACCAGTCCCAGCCTGTCACGAACTTCTCTTCCGACTACACCGCTCAGTTCTCTGACCTCTCCAACGCTTATGTGTGGACAGGTGGCGCAGGCACTCTGACGCTGAGTTCTGCGACGACCTTGGGCAACTCTTGGTTCATGCTGGTGCGCAACGCTGGCACAGGCTCGTTGACCGTCACAGGTACTGGCGGACAACTCATCAACGGCTCGGCCTCCATCATTTTCCAGCCAACTGACTCAGCCATCATTGTTTGCTCTGGCACGACTTTCTACACCGTCGGCTTTGGCAAGAACACGCAGTTCGCTTTCACCCAATTGACAAAAGCCGTTACCACTGGAACCTACACCCTGACCGCCGCAGAGGCGTCAAACGTGGTGCAGAAGTACACGGGGACTCTGACAGGCAACGTGACCATCATCGTGCCTCCAACGGTGCAGGTGTACTACGTTCAGAACGCCACCGTGGGTGGCGCGTCGAACTACACCATCACGTTGTCCACAGGCTTGGGTGGCTCTACCGCGACCATTGGCTCCAACCAGCAGTCCACGCTGATTTGCGACTCCGTCAACTTGGTGAACGCCAACACGGTGCTGGCAGGTTCTACCGCCATCTCGCTGATTGACGGCACTGTGTCTTCGCCTGCTTTGAACTTTGCCAGCGAGACATCGACTGGTGTTTACCGTGCCTCATCGGGTGAGTTCAACATCTCCATTTTGGGTGTGTTGCGCTCTACGCTTTCGGCTTCTGGTTTGGCGATTGTTGGAACAGGTAACTTCACGGGTGGAATTTCTGGCGGAGCGTTCTAATGGTCAAGAAGGTTTTTACTATCGACACGTTGCCGGGCGTTCAACGCGATGGCACGATTTTCGATATGAACTTCTACACAGACGCACTTTGGGTGCGTTTTCAACGTGGGCGTCCTCGCAAGATTGGTGGCTACCGCGCCATCACCAGTGACGCCAAAGGCTACTCCCGTGGTCTGTACGTCAACTCTGTAGACGGCAACAACCAAGTCTTCAACGGATTCAACAATGGCCTTGAGGTTGTCAACATTGACAACAACGGCATTGGCTCTGGCATTCAGGAAATTAACTTCGGTTCAGAAGTCCTTACGCTTGGGACAGTTACTGCTGGCTCTGGGTACACCAACGGAACCTACACCGCTGTCCCTCTGACTGGCGGCTCTGGCTCTGGTGCAATTGCCACCATCGTGGTTGCAGGCAACATCGTCACCACCGTGACCTTGACCAACGGCGGCAACTACTACAACACAGGCGACGTCCTGAGCGCGGCGACCGCATCAATTGGCGGAACTGGCTCTGGGTTTTCTGTTCCTGTGGCAACCGTCAATGGCTCATTCATCCCAAGCGACTTGAACCTTTGGCAGTTTGACTCCATGTTTGATTCGCAGGGTACTGGCAACCAATTGCTGATTGCTCACGCTGGTCAAAACCTTGCGCAGATTGACGCCATTGTGAACACGATTGTGTTTGCTGGCGACATCGGCGGAACCAACATGGCTCCTCTGGCTGACACCGCAGGCTCATCTCCTACAGGTGACCTCATTGAAGTCTCTGGTGGCGTGGTGGTGCTTCACCCTTACGTCTTCGTCTATGGTGACAACGGCCTCATCAAGAACTGCGTAGCAGGCAACCCCTACAACTGGAACGGCGCAGACGCCAACGAGACCAACGTGTCTTCGACCAAGATTGTCAAGGGTCTGCCAGTGCGTGGTGGCTCAAACGCTCCATCAGGTTTGTTCTGGTCGCTGGACTCGCTGATTCGCGTCAGCTACACACCTACCACCGTGACGGTTGCAGGCTCACCCCAGACGTTCTACTGGCGCTATGACATCATCACAAGCCAGTCGTCCATCATGTCGAGCCAGTGCGTCATCGAGTACGACGGCATCTACTACTGGATTGGCGTTGACCGTTTCCTGCTCTACAACGGTGTGGTCAAGGAAATCAAGAACACGTTCAACCAGAACTACTTCTTTGACAACCTGAACTACGCCCAGCGTCAGAAGGTCTATGCCAACAAGGTTCCTCGCTTTGGCGAAATCTGGTGGTTCTTCCCGTCTGGCGACAGCGAAGAGTGCAACGACTGCATCATCTACAACATTCGCGAAGACTGCTGGTATGACGCTGGTGGCGCTTTGGGCGCGTACCGTACTGCTGGCTTCTTCTCTCAGGTGTTTAAGTACCCCATCAACGCTGGCGCAGAGAAGAGCGTGCTGACAGAGGTGTTCTCTACAACCGCTACTACGGTGAACGGTAGCCCCAACATTGAAATCCCCATCACCAACTTGGTGTTGTTGGGCCAACAAGTAATTGGCGCGGGCATCACAGACATTTCGATTGTGATTGCGATTGCACCAAGCGCAACGCCCAACTACTACACCATCACGCTGGACAACCCTGCTACAGCGTCTGCGACCGTCCCTGTGACGTTCAACAACACGGCAGGCAGGGTTACCCTATGGCAACACGAGATTGGCACTGACGAGGTCATCTTTGAGTCCTCCAACGCCATCGACAGTTTCTTTCAAACCAGCGACTTGGGTTTTGTTGCTGGTGGCCCAGCGCAGACCGCGCCCGTGGGCGAGAACTTCTGGGTCAACTTGGAGCGTGTCGAACCTGACTTCATCCAAGAGGGCGAGATGACATTGCAGGTCACTGGTCGTCCTTACGCCCAGTCTTCAGACGTGCCTTCGCAAGAGTACACGTTTGACCCTGACACAGGCAAGATTGATATGCGCCAGCAAAGGCGTGAGATTCGTTTGCGTTTTAGAAGTAACGTGAGCGGTGGTAATTACCAAATGGGCAAGGTGCTGTTGAGCGTAACGCTTGGCGACGTCAGGCCATTCGGAAACTAATATGGCAATTGCTGTCGTATACGACCCTCGGTATCACACATGGGACTCTTGGACGAGTTTAATGTGCGAGGCGTATGCGGCGCAACAGCTATCGTCAAACACTCCCGAAGAGGAGTGGAAGCAATGGGCGTCAGGTTTAAAGGCTATCGACGTTTTCACGAACGAAGGTATCCCCGGCCCCTATATCTATGAGAACTGGCAGGACTGGGCATCAGCACTGGTCGGAGCAGTCAATCAACCTACTGAGGAAACGGCAACATGACCTTCATTGAAATCTTTAACTATGTGGCAAAGGTGGCAAGGCCCGCCCACGCCAAAGTCGCCATCGCAGAGTCGATGGACGATGTCTTCGCAGACATTGGTTTGGACAGCCTTGACGGACTGGTCATGCTGATGTACTTCGACGAACTCTACGGTATCGCTGACGAGGTGAGCAAAGAGTGGTCACCCAAGTCGGTGCAGGAACTCCATGACCTCGTGATGGGAAGCAAGACCAAAGAGCCAGCGTCGATGGAAGAAGTCGTCGAGGTGTGCAAATGATTTACCTCACGCACTACCGCACTGCATCAACCCAAGACGTCGAACTCTTTGACGACATCATCTACCCCCAAAAGGTGAACTGGTTCCCAGACACCTACAACCGAACAAAATCAGGTCTGGTCTACGTCCCCCACAAGCTGGCGGAGAAGGTTCTTGACCCTGAGTTGCTTACCTTCCTGCGAGAAAATCCTGTGGGCAAGACAGCATTCATTCTTGCTGGTGGCAACGCACACTTTGCTGGCATCGGGCAGAGGGAGTACAACTCCCGCCTGACCTATACCTACAAGTTCCTGCCATTCACGTTGACG
>Ga0315901_10003313_pt1 | contig 21010 bp, 18 predicted proteins | sample LakEriMetagenome_10_FD_203761 | JGI IMG/M metagenome (GOLD analysis project Ga0315901, IMG submission 203761) | Freshwater fungal communities from buoy surface, Lake Erie, Ohio, United States - Buoy 2 MA116 | ecosystem: Environmental > Aquatic > Freshwater > Lake | place: USA: Lake Erie, Ohio... | reverse complement strand
GGTCTCTGACCGTCGAAAGCGGAAGCCACAGGGGCGCAACTCGCAAATCGTGCACCGCCGTTTTGCCGGACTGCGTCATGTGCCCGGGGGAATGGGCGGCTGGTTTGTCGGGTTTGGCGGTCCCGTGCCCTTGAAGCCCGAGGCGTGAGCCGAGGGAATGCGGATGGCCGCACGTGACGCACCGCGGATTCGCTCAGTGTGCGCTTTTTTGGTGTTGCGCCGAGTGGCTCGAGAGAGCGTCGCCGCTGCAGGAATCCGGTTGCGAACGTCGTTTTGCAGGTCCTTTGCATCGGGAATCGGTCCCGTCATCCGTCCAAGAAGCCCCGGGTGGAAACCCGGGGACACCGGGCACGAATACCACCCCGCCGTCCCTGCCGGATGACGGGACGCAATTTCCCGGTTCAAACCCACGTCGCATGGCACCTGGGAAGGCATGCCACCCGGAGTCCCCCGGCTTCCGCCGGGGGCTTCTTGTGCCGTTCACACGCGTGAAGCCGAGAGCCAGGGCTGAAGAACGCGCACCATCACAACTTGCGACTCGGGCTATCCGGCAACGGGGCGCGATGGCCAGGGATCCAGCAGCGTACGCGACGGGCTTTCCGCCGGTGGCCATGGCGTGGCTGCAGCGGCAACGCCGCCGCCCCTGGAGCGGCGGTCTCCGACTGTCGAAAGCGGGAGCGGCAGCGCGAGCTCGCGGTCACGCCGCCGCGGCGAGGATCTCGTGGAGCGCGGCGGCGAGTTCCGGATACTGGAACACGAACCCCGTCTCGACCGCCACCCGCGGGATCACCCGCTGCGATGCGAACAGCACCTGGGCGAACTCGCCGAACAGCAGCCGGAGGCCGAAGTAGGGGGCGGGAATGAAGGCCGGGCGGTGCAGGGCCCGGCCCAGGGCCTTCGTGAACTCGAGATTGCGGACGGGATTGGGCGCGACGGCGTTCATCGGGCCGCGGATCGACTGGCATTCGGCGGCATGCACGTAGAGTCGTGCCAGGTCGGCGACGTGAATCCACGGCATCCACTGCCGGCCGTTGCCCAGCGGTCCGCCGCCGCCGAGTTTGAAGGGCGTGAGCATCTTCGCCAACGCCCCGCCGCCGGCGCCGAGCACGATCCCGGTTCGGGCGGTCACCACCCGCACGCCCGACTTCTCCGCGGCGAGGGCCTCGCGCTCCCAGTCGACGCACACCCGGGCCAGGAAGTCGTCGGCCGGCGACGCGGCCTCGGTCAGTTCCTCGTCGCCACGATCGCCGTAGTAGCCGACGGCCGAGGCCGAGACGAACACGGCAGGCCTCGTCGCCGCCTGCGCCATGCCCTGCACGAGATGCCGCGTGCCCACCACGCGGCTGTCGCGGATCCGCGCCTTCTGCGCCGTGGTCCACCGGCCCTCGGCGACCGACTCTCCCGCCAGGTGCAGCACGGCGTCCACGCCCTCGAAGGCCTCGGGAGGCGGCGGGCCCTCCATCGGATCCCAGCGGACGATGCGGTCAGCGAGGTGCCCGATCGCCGCTCGGGCGCGGTCGGGGTTTCGCGACACGACCGTCGGCCGGTCCAGCAGCCGCAGCAGCCGCGGTCCCACGAACCCGGTCGCCCCGGTCACCAATGCCTTCATGAAAATCTCCCTCGCGCTGATGTTTGGACGGGGCCGGGCGACAGCGGCGCCCGACGGCCGCAGCCCGTGGTGGTCACACCGCACCGGCTGTGAAGTATAAACAGGTGGTCCGATTCTGGCCGTCGCTTCCCGGCGCCGGCTCATCCGCCACCGGCGTCCGTCCGGTCACTCCCGCCCATAGCCTTGCCCCGCCATTCGTTTTTGCAGACGATCCTGCCGCGCGGAGCACTGCGCCGCGATCTCTGGGTCACCACCGCCGACGCCGCCGCCTACAGTGTGATGGTGGGCTGCGGCGAGACGTACCTGCCCGCCTTCACCCTGGCCCTGGGGTTTGGGCCGGTGGCGGCAGGCCTGATGGCAAGCCTGCCGATCCTCGTGGGGGCGCTGGTGCAGCTCGTCACGCCGTACGCCGTCTCGCGGCTCGGCAGCAATCGCGTCTGGGTGATCGGCTGCACGGCGCTCCAGGCCGCCAGCTTCGTGCCTTTGATCTGGTGGGGCCTGCGGGGTTCGGCGGCACTTTGGCAGTTGCTCCTGGCGGCGAGCGTCTATTGGGCCGCCGGGATGGCGGGAGTGCCCGCCTGGAACGCCTGGATGGGGCGGCTCGTGCCCAGGCACGTGCGGACTCCCTACTTCGCCCAGCGGAACCGCCTCGGTCAGTTCGGCGTGTTCTTCGGGTTCGTGATCGGCGGCCTTGTGCTCCAGTTCGGCGAGTCCCGCGGCGCGACGCTGATCGCATTTTCCGCGCTGTTTGCCCTCGCCGGCGTGAGTCGCCTGCTGTCCACGGCCTGTCTCGTGGCCTGCCGCGAGCCGCGGCCCCCGGTGGCCGCGGCCGAGGGGCTGCCCGTGCCGCCGGCCGGGCTGCCGGCGAAGCTCGTGGCCGCACTGCGCGGCATGGCCGCGAAGCCCGCCGGCACGTTGGTCGCGTTCCTGTGCTGCTTCATGTTCGGAGCCCACGTCGCGGGGCCGTACTTCACGCCCTACATGCTCCGCGAACTGGGCTTCTCGTATCACGCCTTCATGCTCGTGTTCGCCACCGCCGTTCTGGCCCGGGCGCTGGTGCTGCCCGCGGTCGGCCGACTGGCCTCGCGGACCGGCTCCGTGCGGCTCCTCGGCTGGGCCTGCCTGGCGATCATGCCCCTGACGCTGCTCTGGCTCCCGTTCGCCGAGATCGGCTACCTGATCGGCGTGCAGATCGTCGCCGGCAGCTGCTGGGCGGCCTACGAGCTGGCGGTGGCCCTGCTGTTTTTTGACATCGTGGACGACCGCGATCGCACCGGCGTGATCACGGTCTACAACCTCGGGCTCGCGATCGCCACCGTAGCGGGCGCCGCCTGCGGCGGCCTACTGCTGCGGGCCCTGGGCGAGGATCGGCGGGCCTACGCGGCCGTGTTCGTCGTCTCCTGCCTGCTGCGGCTGGTGACCCTGCCCCTGCTGCGGCGGCTCCAGCGGCGAGCCGCGTGACGACGCGGATCAGCGTTCGGGGGCGGCGCGGAGCCCGCCGAGCTTGCCCACGACCCGCGGGGCGGCGACGGTGATGGCCTCGGTGCTCGACGCAACGCCGACATTGCCGGCCGCGTCTGCGACTTCGACGCGGACGTAGACCCGCGCCGGCACGCCACGGTCGGGCTGCCAGCGGTGCTCGCCCTGACTGGCGAGGCCGGCGGCGATCGTGGCCCACGGTCCCGTGAGGTTCGGCGAATAGAGCAGGCGTGCGGCCTGCGGCCCGAGCAGTGGATCGCGGGCGGTATACCGGATGATCAGGACTCCCGGCGCTTGGGGATCGCGGGCGACGTCGAGCAGCTCGACCTGCGGCGGCTCGTCGTCCACGCCCAGCCACGCCTCGGGGAGGTCGCCGGATCGCGGCCCGTCACCCGCGTCGGGCACGTCGGCCACCATTTCCAGCCGCACGCCGTAGAGTCCCGTGGCCGGGAGCTGCACGTCGATCGGGCTGCGGCCGTCGGTGTCGACCGCGGACCGCTGCCAGGTCACGCCGCCGTCGCGTGTGGTCCACAGCTCCGCCCGCACGCGGGCCGCCCCCGGCATCCGTTCCTGGGCCTCGTAGTCCCAGGAAAAGCGCCGCGACTTCGCCATGTGGAGAGGCTTGCCGCGGTACTCGAGCGGCTGGCCGGCCGCAGCCGCCGCCAGCGTGTCGTGACCGCCGGTGTCGGTTTGCGTGGCGGTCTCAGCCCGCGGAACCAGGGAGGCCGCGGATCCGGTGCGTTTCACGAGAACGCTGCGTCCGCTCGTCGTGCCCTCGCCCCCCGGCTGCTGTGGCATCTGGTCCGACCAGCCGGGGGCGGTCTCCGGGGCCCAGGTTTCACCGGCGGTCGGCGGCGCGGAAGCGGCGGCGGGCGCGGCGGCAACGGCGACCGCGGCGGCTTCGGCACCGGCCGTGGGCAGCGGTGGGACGCCGAGCTCGCGGGCCAGCGCCGCCTGGTCGACGTGGGGATCGGTCGGTTCGAGCGCGAATTGTTTGGTCGTTCGGTTGCCGGAGCCATCCGCGACGGTGATCCGCACCGTCAGGGATGTCACCTTCTCGCCGGCCCACCAGATTTCCTCCCCCACGAGGTGGGCGGGAGACTCGCGGGACAGAATCGGCTCCGTGGCCAACGGCTTCCAGCCCGGGTCTGCCGGGCCGCGATACTCGAACGTGAACGACTCCAGCCGCAGCGAGTCGTCGACGGCCGCGTAGCGGCAGACGATCTCGCCATCGGCACCCTTCCAGACGCGGGCCGCGAGCCGCGGACCTGCCGCGTCGACCAGGACCCGCATGTCGGGCCCCTCGCCGCCGCGCATCCGGCCCTTCCGATCGACGGCCCGGAGGCGAAACCAGTATTCGCCGTCGGCATCGGCTGTGTAGGTGAACGAGCCCTTCGCCGGCGCCGCTTCGCCCGCCGGCTGCCAAGCGCCGCCGAGGTCCTTCGAGACATCGAGAACGATCTTTTGCGGGGCGGCGTCGGCGTCTGGATCCTGCGACTTCGGCAGTCGGAATGGGATGGCGAACGTCCGGTGCTTGGTGCGCACGAGTTCCGGCATGCCCGGCGCGGCCGGCAGGCCCTGGCCGGCTGCCGGCGGCACGAAGCCCACCACTGCGATCAGCAGCAGGGCCGCCAGCCGGCCGACGGGGCAACGATGGAACACGGAGACAGACATGCTCTATGGAATCGGCCGTCGCCGGCCGAAAAGTCACACGTTTTCGGAACAACCGGAAAAATCAGCCGCGTCGCCCGCCCGCCTGCGAACCGGCGGAAGGCTGCGAAGGATGGGGATTTTCCGCTGGACCTGGCCGGACGGCGGCTGCCATAATGCGGCCACGGCGCAGGGAGGGCCGATGCAGGCGGCTTGTCCGAGCCCGTGCCTTACCCCCTCCCGAAGCCGGGTGCCCGTGGCAGCGTATCTCGCCAGTGTCCTGCTCCTGGCCCTCGTGGTCGGGGCGGGAATCGTTGCGATCGTCACGATCCGCGGGCGTTGGCTCGCGTCCAGTGACGATCGTGGCGATTGGGAAAGGTCCCTCGTGGATTACAAAAATCTCCGCGACGAGGGTGTGCTGACGGAAGAGGAATACCGAAAGATAAGAACACTCGTCGAGCCGCGGCTGCGGATCGGCAGACCCGGCCTTCCGGGGCGGCGCCGGCCGCCGTCGGGCGATCCGCCGGGGCCCGACATCCAGAGGACGTGAATCAATGCCATCCGGGAAAGACGTGGGCGGGCTGGGACGGCGCGGCGCCGGCGGAACGACCAAGAAAAACGCTTTCTGCTCGTTCTGCCGCAAGAGCTACCGCGACGTCGGCCCGCTCGTGGAAGGCCCCGGGGACGTCTACATCTGCGGCGAGTGCATCGACCTCTGCCAGTCGATCCTCGATCAGGAGAAGCGCCGGCGCGGCACCAGCAAGCAACTGTTCACCACGATCCCCTCGCCGCGCGAGATCGTGGCTCATCTCGATCAGTACGTGATCGGCCAGCATCACGCCAAGCGGGTGCTCGCCGTGGCGGTCCACAGCCACTACAAGCGGCTCAACCTCGGCAGCGAGGGGAGCGACGTCGAGGTCGACAAGTCGAACATCCTTCTCCTCGGGCCGACCGGCTCGGGCAAGACCCTGCTGGCCCGCACCCTGGCCCGGATCCTCGACGTGCCGTTCGCGATCGGTGACGCCACCACGCTCACCGAGGCGGGCTACGTCGGCGAGGACGTCGAGAACCTGCTCCTCAAGCTGCTCAGCGCGGCCGACTTCGACATCGAGGCCGCCCAGCGCGGCGTGCTGTACATCGACGAAATCGACAAGATCGGAAAGACGAGTCAGAACGTGTCGATCACCCGCGACGTCTCGGGCGAGGGCGTTCAGCAGGCCCTCCTCAAGATGCTCGAGGGCACCGTCGCCAACGTGCCGCCCCAGGGGGGCCGCAAGCATCCCGAGCAGCAGTACATCCAGCTCGACACCTCGAACATCCTCTTCATCTGTGGCGGGACGTTCGTGGGGATCGACAAGATCATCGGCAAGCGGCTGGGCAAGAAGACGATCGGCTTCGGCCAGCCGTCGGGCGTCCGCCATGACGCCGACCTCGCCGAGCTCCTCCCGCAGGTCGACTCGGACGACATCCTCGAGTTCGGCCTGATCCCGGAGCTCGTCGGCCGGCTGCCGGTGATCTCCTCGCTGCAGCCGCTGGACGTGCCGGCGCTGGTGAAGGTGCTCAAGGAGCCGAAGAACGCGCTGGTCAAGCAGTATCAGAAGATGTTCGGCCTGGAGAGCTGCCAGCTCGAGTTCACCGACGAGGCCCTCGCGGCGATCGCCCGCAAGGCGCTGAAGAAGGAGACCGGCGCCCGTGGGCTGCGGTCGATCATGGAGGACGTGATGCTCGACATCATGTTCGACCTGCCCGAGCAGCAGGGGAGCACCTACGTGATCAACGAGCGGAACGTCGAGGGCGTCGAGCCCGTCGTGCCGCTCCGCGAGGCCCGGCACAAGAGCGCCTGACGCCGCATCAGCGGACGGCGGGAAACTGCTCGGCGAGCAGGTCCTCGAGGGCCTTGCCGCGGGCCTGGAGCGAGATCACGTTGCCGTCCCGGCCGACGAGGAACAGCGCCGGGATCGCGCGGATGTCGTAGCGGTCGGCGAGCGAGTGGCCCGGGCCGCGGCCGTCGAGGATCACCGGCCAGGGAATCTCCTTCGTGGCGACGAAGTCCGCGACCGCCGCGCGGTCGTCGTCGATGCTGACGCCCACCACCTCGAAGCCCGCGGCGTGGTACTTGTCGTACTGGGCACGGATGGTGGGGATCTCGGCGACGCACGGGCCGCACCAGGTGGCCCAGAAGTCGACCAGCACCACCTTGCCGGCCAGCATGCGCGGATCGAAGGGCGTGCCGTCGATCAGCCGGCCCTCCACGGCCAGCGGACGGCCCACGAGTGCCAGCCGCCGCAGCGCCTTCGCCAGCTTCTCGCCCTGGGCCCGCACGCGGGCGTCGCGGCTGGCGGCCAGCAGGGGCACGAACTTCTCATGTGCCTGCTTGGCGACCGCCTCGGCGCCGGGCAGGCTGGCGAGGTCCGTGGCGAGCTGCGCGGCCACCCGCGCGGTGGCGTCGTCGTCGGGGGCCGCCGCAAGGAGCGTGGCGGCGGCGGCCACGAGCTCGTCCGCCCCGGCGGCGGAACGGGCCGCGTACAGGGCGTCGACGTCGCTGGCGAGTGCCATCCGCCGCGCCTGCCGCGCGATCGCCGGATCGGGGTGATCGACCAGCGAACGGGCGAAGGCCGCGGTGGTCGCCGGCACTCTGTCGTCGCCCATCTCCTCGAGCAAAGCCAGACCGTCGAGCTTGAGCCGCACCGCCTCGGCGTGCAGCGGATCGTCGGCGGCAACCTGGGCGAGAATCTTGTCGGCCGCCTCGACGAACGTGGCGCCGGCCCTCTTCAAGTAGTAGCGACGCCGCCCGCGGGACCGGGGAAGGGCCGCCGGGTCGCTGATCCGCGCGATGAACCGGAGGATCTCCTGCGGCGTGCCGTCGGGCACGGGCGGAATCCGGCCGCGGGATTCACCGTCGGCCTGCGGATCCGCCGGCCCGTCCTGCGGTTCGGCCTCCGGCTCGGCCGGGGCCGCCTCCGGCGCGCCGCGGCAAGGGGCCACCGATCCGCCGGCCAAGCAGGCGATGACGACGGCGACCAGCAGGTGCATCGACCACGGACGGGAGCCGGTCATATCGCCTCCAGCACAAGCGGATCAGGTCGCAACAGGCTACCGCCGGCAAGCGTCGGGCGGCAATCGGGCATCGCCCGGTGATCGTCGCGCCCGGGCAATGCCGGCGTGCGCATGCGGCCGCGAGAGCCACAGGTCGGGCACGGCGGTCAGAGGGGGGCCAGCCGAAAGGCACCGGCCGCCCGCTGCGGGCTTTCCGGCGAGCGTCACTCTCGTCAAGAGGCCGCGCCGGAGGGCGCGGGGCGGCCGTCGAGAACTCCCGCGGCGTCGCCCACGCCCAGCCGGGTGCAGCCCATGTCGAGGTACCGCACCGCATCTTCCCAGCTGCGGATGCCCCCCGAGGCCTTCACGCCCAGCCGGCCCCCCACCGCGTCGAGCATCGTGCGGACCGCCTCCGGCGTCGCGCCCCCCGCACCGAACCCGGTGGACGTCTTCACGAAGTCGGCGCCGGCCTCCTCCGCCAGCCGGCAGGCCACGACGATCTGCGCGGACGCCAGGAAGCAGGTTTCGAGGATCACCTTCACAAGCACCCCATGCGGCCGGGCTTCCGCCACGACGGCCGCGATGTCGGCGCGGACGGTCGCCTGGTCGCCCGACCGCAGGGCCCCGACGTTGAGCACCATGTCGAGCTCGCGGGCGCCGTCGGCGATCGCCAGCCGGGCCTCCAAGGCCTTGACCTCGGGCCGCTGCGCCCCGTGCGGGAAGCCGATCACCGCGGCGATGACGACCGGCGTGCCCGCCACCAGCCGGGCCGCTGCGGCGACGTCGCACGACCGCACGCACAGGCAGCCCACGCCGCGGTCGATGCACATCCGTGCATGGCGGGCGAGGTCGGCGGCCGTGAACTCGGGCTTGAGGACCGCATGGTCGAGCATCCGGGCGACGGATGCCGTGGTGTGGCCGGTCATGATCGGCGGTCTGCGTGCTCGGCCAGCCGCTGCAGGGCGGCGATGCCGCGGTCGAGCGTCCGCTCGTCCACGGTGTAGGCGATGCGAAAGTGGGTGTCGGCGGCGCCAAACACGCTGCCCGGCACCACGAGAAGCTTCTCCGCGGCGACCGCCCGCTCCGCGAACGCCCGGCCCGAGCCGCCCGGCGCCTCGGGATAGAGGTAGAAGGCACCCCCGGGCTGCTCGAACCGATAGCGGCCCCGCAGACCGGCCATGAGCTTGTCGCGCTTGCGGCGGCATTCGGCCAGCGGCATGTCCATCGGCGCGTCGACCGCGGCCAAGGCGGCCCACTGGCCCACCTGCGGCGCGCAGACGAACGTGTATTGCTGGAGCATCGTGCAGGCGTTGACGATGTCGGCGGGGCCGTGCACCCAGCCCACCCGCCAGCCCGTCATGGCGTGCGACTTCGAGAACCCGTCGATCACGACCACCCGCTCGGAGTGCAGGGCAGGGGAGTGGAACGGCGCGTCGTAGCAGTAGGAGCGGTATAGCTCATCGCTGACGAGCGTCACGCCGCGGCTTTCGGCGAGCCGGGCCAAGTCGCGGACGACGTCGGCCGCGGCGACGTGTCCCGTGGGGTTGGCGGGCGTGTTGAGGAGGATCGCCCGGGTCCGCGGCGTGATCATGGCCGCCACGCGGTCCACGTCGATGCGGAACGAAGGCGCCGTGTCGATCGCCGCGACGCGGCCGCCGAGAAACTCCACCAGCGGCCGGTACATCACGAACGCCGGCTCGAAGACGATCACCTCGTCGCCGGGGTCGAGGATCGCCATCAGCGTCAGCACCAGCGCCCCGCTCGATCCGCTGGTCACGCACAGCCGGCGGTGCGGCTGGCCCGTCTCGCGCCGCGTCCGCTCCTCGAGCCGGTCCCGCAGCGCCGGAATGCCCTGCGTGGGCGTGTAGCCGTTCTTGCCGGCTTCGATCGCGGCCTTGGCCGCCGCGCGGGCGGTGTCCGGCATCGCGAAGTCGGGCTGGCCGATCGAGAGGTTGATCGGGTCGTCGAGGGTGGCCGCGAGGTCGAAGACCTTGCGGATGCCCGACGAGTCGAACGCGCCGGCGCGGCGGGCGACGGCCGGCCGGGGGAACGCGGCCGGCGGATCACGGTCGGTCATCGGTTCAGCCGGCATCCTTGAACAGCTCGGCAAGCCGCTTTGCCAGACCCTCGCCGCGGGCGTTGAGCGTGATCACGTTGCCGTCGCGGCCGATCAGGATCAGTTGCGGGATGCCGCTGATGCCATACTTCGTGGCCATCGGATGCCGCCAGCCTTCGCCCCCCGACTGCTGGAAGAGGATCGGCCAGGGAAGCTTCTTCTCGGCCACGAACGCCTCGAGGGCGGCGCGATCCTCGTCGAGGCTCACACCCACCACCTCGAAGCCCTTGGCGTGGTACTTCTCGTACTGGGCGAGGATGTTCGGCATCTCGGCCACGCACGGTCCACACCAGGTGGCCCAGAAATCGACGAGCACCACCTTGCCGGCGAGCGTCTTCTGGTCGAAGACGCCCCCGCCGAGGAGCGTGCCGGTGATCTCCATCGGTTTGCCGGGCAGTGACAGGCGGCGCAGGGTGCCGGCGAAACTCTCGGCCAGCTCCCGGATCTGGGCATTGCCGCTCTTGGCGAACAGCGGGCCGAACGTGGCATACGCCGTGGCGGCGTGTGCCTCGCCCCCCTCTGCCTGCTCGAAGGCCTTCGCAAGCTGCATGGCGAGCATCGCCGTCTGGGTGTCGTTGGGGTCGGCGGCGAGCAGCTCGGCCGTCCGCTTCACGAGGCCCGGCGCCGCGTCGAATCCGCCGGTCTCGAAGATCGACCGGGCGTCGGCCACGATCAGCAGCCGCCGGGCCTCGCGGGCCACGGCCGGCTCGGGGCTGTCGACGAGCGTCCCGGCGAAGGCGACCATGGCGGCCTCGGCCTTTTCATCCCCCATCTGGCCCAGCATCATCAGGCTCTCGAGCTTGAGCTGCGTGGCATCCGCGTGGAACTTGGCGCCCGGTTTGACCTGGCCAAGGATCGCGTCGGCAGCCTGCACGGAGACCGTGGCGACGCCCTTCATGTAGGCCAGCATTTCCTCCCGCGACTTGGGCTGCTGGGGGGGATTTCGCAGCGTGCTCACGAACTTCATCAGTTCCTCAGGTGTGCCCTGAGGCAGCGCGGGAACGGTGAGTCCGCCGGCCGCCGGACGCTCCGCCACGCCCACTCCCTGGGCGGCGGCGCGGTGGCCAGTGGCGGCGATGACGACGAGGCCGAGGGTGAGGATCGTCACGATGGTCGGCAGACGATCGCAAAACAGGGGCTGGCGCATGGGGGTTCCTCGCGGAAAGATCTCGGTCGCCGGACTGAAAACGGACGTGATCAAAGGATGGTAACCCCGGTGCGGGGAACGCCGCAACGTCGCATGCGGCCATTCAGCGGACGAGCGTGCGGAACCGCACGAACCCGCTTTCACCGGGCCGGAGCGTGGCCTTCACCCGCCAGCGGAGCACGACCGCCCCGTCGTCACCCCGGTCGATCGTGAAGTCGGCCGGCAGGCTGGAGGCGGGTGAGCCGGGGATCAGCTCGAGCCGTTCCGGGAGGGCGTCGACGAGCACGATGTCGTCGAGGGCGCGGTCGCCGGAGTTGAGCATGAAGATCGTGAAGTCGAGCTCCTCGCCCGTCCGCGCCGTGTCGCTGCCGGCCCGCTTGCAGAGCGTGAGTTCGGCGCGGCCCGGCTCCTCGAAGCGGAGCGTGGCGGTGCCGTCGGCGACCGACACCGTCTGCGGCGTCTGGCCCGCGACGAGGACGTTCGCCCCCTTCACGCAGGTCCAGGCCATGGGCACGTCGAAGCCCACCTGGAGCAGCGGCCGCTGGGAGCGGCGGGCGAACTCCGGCTGGTCCTGGGCGATCCGCTCGACCGGGCCGGCCACGCCGTCTTCCTCGCGCGGCATGGCGGCCTGATCGACCGCCAGCGGTCCGAGGTTTTCCTCGACCGCCACGCCGGGCAACGCCTTGCGGGCGGCTTCGACGGCGACGTTCTGCGTGCTGCCCCAGACCGGCTCGCGTCGTGTCTGTTCGCCGGCGAGCGTGTCGAGTGCCAGGCCGCGCGGCCCCTCGGGGGCCGAGTCTTCCAACGGCCGCACCACCTCGCGGACGGAGCCGAACCGCGGGGCGTAGACGCACGCGCAGTTCGACACCGCGATGCACACGTCGGCGGCGTCGGGGCCGGCGTCGGCAGCGCGATAGCGGGCGACCGTGTCGCCGGCCGTGAGGTTCGCCAGGCCATCGGCGCCGCGCGGCCGGGCCGGGGCGCGGGCGTCGCCGCCGTCGCAGACGAGGTAGGGGCCGACGAGCGGCGGCGGACGGTCGCAGGGGACGCAGACCTGGGGTGGGCACATGCCGGATTCGCACCGCCCATCGCGGCAGCCGTCCGCAGCCAGCCGGGGCAGGGGAGGGCAGGGGGCCTCGAGGCCCGTGCGTTGGATGCCGCTGAACGCGGCCGAGCCGTCGGTCCGTCGCACGTCGGCCGCCCAGGCTGTCGTCTCCGCCGCCGCTGTCGGTGCGGAGGCCGCGGCAGGTTCGACCGGGGCCGATTCCGGCTCGGGCAGCATCGTCACCGTGGCGGTCGACACGACCGCCGGCGTCGAGAGCGATCGACACGAAGCGAGAATCACGGCGCCCGTCGCGATCGCGAGGAGGCGGAGCCAACGCAGAGGACGGTCGGCGTTCATGGGCCGGTCCCCGTGGCAGGCAGTCGGTTGCCGATCACGATCTCGGCGACCGGGTCGCCGAGCGTGCGGGCGACTTCCAGCGGATCGTCACCGGGCTTCACGTCGAACCAGCTTGCCGGCACGACGTCGCGGCCCTCGCTCTCGCACGACGCATAGACCACCCGGCGGACGTGGCCGCCGTCGAGGGCGGCGGCGAGGTCGTCCTCGTCGATCGTGACCTCGACGGGGAACCGCCAGGCCGTGCCGGGCGGCGTGACGAGCTTCGCGAGGACGCGGATCGAGGGATAGAGTTCCTGCCCCTCGCGGCCCGGGATGCCGGCGACCTTGAGGCGGTAGCCGCGGCCCACGACCAATCCGATCCGCAGCGGTGCCCCCTGCAGGGGCGACCAGCCGGCCGCCGTCTCGATGGCGATCCGCATCCCCTTCGGACCACGGATTTCCACCGGCTGCACGCCGGCGGGGATCACCGATTCCGGACAGGGACCGGGCTGCGGCCGCCGCAGAACGCCAATCGCTCCCGGTTCTGAATACACGGCGAATGTCTCCGCCGCACTCGCCTCGACAGCCGCGTGGGAAAGGCCCACGACGCCTGTCAGGACGAGTACGGCGGTCGCCGGCAGCCAGCGGCCGGTCCGCAGCGCGGTCCCTGTCCGGAAAAGGTCGATCATGCTCCTCGTGTCTGGATGCCACATCCGCGGACGGTGCTCGTCGACGCTCGTGCGGATGGCGGGCATGGTGGCGATGAATGAGAGGGGAAGAGGGGTGCGTGCGGTGGCGGGAGCCGGGATGTGTCCGCCGGGGCGGCTCACTCCATCGGCTCCGGCGGGCAGTCACCGCCGCCGGGGATGATCCGGCCGGGACCGAGGGCGTCGGGGTCGGCGCCACCGTTTTCGACGAACCGCGTGCGGTCTTCCCACGGCTGGCGGAGGCGGACGTTGGGCACGTCGTGCCGCTCGGCGATGTAGGCGTGGCGGGCCGGCTTCGGATAGCTCAAGCCGGGATGCTGCTGCACGTGGAGCCGCAGCTCGCGGGACGGCGGCGGGATGTGCATCTTCGTGTGATTGGTGATCGAGTGCCGCTGCAGGCCGGCCGGCACCCCAAGCGGGATGTGGGCCGGGCCGGGCAGGCCGATCGGCGTGCCAACCCGCGGCATGCCGTACTCGGGGGCCGTCATGCCCGCGACGAAGGCCGGGGGCAGTTGCGACGGGTCGCCGCCGCAGGGCATTCCCAGCGGCCCGGCGACGCCACAGGCTCCGCCGCCCCCCGCGCCCCCCGGGCCGCCACCGGAGGCGAGCGGACCGCCTGCCCCTCCGGCACCGGCGCCGGTCGACTCCAGATCCTTGTTGCCGATGCGAATGATCGCCAGGATCGACCCGCGGCGGTCGGCCTCGACGACCGGATCGCAGCCCGGATCGAGCCGCGTGCTGACGAGCGTCTCCACGCCCGCGACGGCGAGTTCCTGGTAATCGGGATCCGGGAGGTAGACGACCTTCGTGACGAAGTTGCCGGTCGTCACCTGATCGAGGTCCTCTTCGGTGATCTGGAAGGGGACCGCGTTGTGGGCGAGATACGCCGCTGTCCTGGGCGTCACCGGAGCGACTTCGAGCGACGGGTAAAGCTCGATGCCCTCGCGGCCGGCGATGTCGGTGAGCTTGAGCCGGTAGATGGCTCCCTGCGGGAAGTCGTAGCGGCCCGGCGCGACGAGGGGCGACGAGTCGAAACTGCCCGGCATCGAGACATCCCAGCGAATCTGCATGCCGTCGGGGCCGATGAAGCCGATCTGCGAGGTGGGGGCCATGGCCGTGGCGCCGCTGCCCCCCGGTCCGCCGCCACCGGCGACGCCGGCCGCCTCGAGGGCCGCTTCGTAGGAGGCCGGGGCGATGATGCCGGGGCCAGGTCCTTCCACGCCCGGGCCGGGGTGGTGGAGCATGGCGGCGGGAGGCAGGACGTTCGTATGCGGCGTGGCGACGGGGCGAATCTGGGCGAGGCCGGTGAACGGCGAGTTGGCGGGCATGTGGCACCCGGTCAACGTCGCCGCCAACGATATTCCGACGAAGCCGTTAAGACGTCGGTTCAGCATCGCATCACCTCCAGGCCGGGAAACGCTGTTCGTTCGGGCACGTGATTCGGGCCCCGCTTCCGGCATGGGCCGAAAGAGCCCGGTTTCCTACACTCGCGAACCGTGACGGAAGCCGGGCTCGAGCCGCGGGCACTCGAACCACGACGGGTTCTTCGACGAGCCGACCCCCGTTTCTTTGGCAAAACCAGCAAACTCGACGTGATCGTGACGACTCGACCATTCACCACCCTCCCCAGCCTGCGCTTTTCCTCGGGGACGCTGCTCGCGGCGGCGGTCGTCGCCTGGACCTGTGCAGCGGCGGCCGCGCCGCCGGCGCCCACCAGCGTCTACGGCCGGCGGGCCGACCGCGTCGCCGCGGCCGGAACTGCGGACCAAGCGACCGCCGCCGCCCGGCCGGTGGAAGAGGCGGCCCGCGCCGAGCGGATCCTCGCCAGTTCGCTGACGATGCTCGCGCAGGCCGACTCCTTCTCGGCCCGCCTGCGACAGAAGGTGCGGGTGGGGGACCGCGTGCTGGTTGGCACGGGCCGCTACGTGCAGTCCGGCCGCGGCGAGGATCAGCGGTATCGGTTCGAGTCGACGCTCACCTGCGACACGGAGACCTTCGAACTCGTCGAGGTCTGCGACGGCATCTTCGCCTGGACGTTTCGCCATTACGGCACCGATCCGCCGCAGCTCGAGCGGCTCGACGTCCGGCGGGTGCGGGAAAAACTCGGCCAGCTCCGGGCGCCCGAGCCGGTGACTGCATCTCCCTACCTGGGCGGCCTGCAGCGTTCGTTGGGCACCCTGCGGCAATGGTTTCGCTTCGTCGCGGCCGAGCCGGCGGAGATCGACGGGCTGCCCGTGTGGGTCGTCGAAGGGCGGTGGCATCCTGAATGGCTCAAGGCGATCCTCCCGGATTTGGCGGAGGCGGCCCGGCGGCCCGGCGGCATCACGCCCGCGGAGTTGCCCGACGGCATGCCGTGGGCCGTGCGGTTTTGCATCGGCCGCGGCGATCTCGTGCCCCACCGCGTGGAGTGGCTGGCGGTGCCGGGGCCGCGGCCGGTGGCCGATGGTGAGCCGGAGGCGATCGCCGTGCTCGACCTGCAGGAAGTGCGGATCGGCGGTCCGGTGGACGCCGGGGCGTTCGTCTATCGGCCGGCCGCGGAGGGGCTTATCGACATGACCGACGCGCACGTCGCGGGACTCGGCCTCATGCGGCCTTGAACGCCGTCAGCCGGACCAGCCGGCGGCGACCAGGCGGACCGCGGCGTCGATGGCCGACAGCATGCTCGTCGGATCGGCCTGACCTTGGCCGACGATGTCGAACGCCGTGCCGTGGGCCACGCTCGTCCGCACGAGCGGCAGCCCGAGGGTGATGTTGACGGCGCGGTGCATGCCGAGCAGCTTGACGGGGATGTGTCCCTGGTCGTGATACAGGGCGACGACGCCGTCGAACTCGCCCCGGCTCGCCCGCAGGAAAAGGGTGTCGGCCGGGAGCGGCCCGCTGACGGCGAGCCCCGCAGCCGCGAGCCGCTCGACGGCGGGCCCGATCAGCCGGGGCTCCTCGTCACCGAACAGCCCGCCCTCGCCGCCGTGCGGGTTGAGTGCGGCCACCGCGATCCGCGGCGGCCGGTGCAGCAGCGCCGTGAGGAGAGAGGCCAGCCGCCGTCCGGCGGCCGCGATCCGCTCGGTCGAGAGGTCGGCGACGGCGGACCGGAGTGACTGGTGGAGCGTGGCGTGGACCACTCCGAGCCCGCCCGGACCGTTCGGAGCCGGCAGCCAGAGCATCATCGAGGCCGCGTCGTCCGGCAGGCCGCAGCCGCGGGCCAGGAGCTCGGTGTGTCCGGGAACGTCGTGGCCGGCCGCATGCAGGGCCGCCTTGTGCAGGGGGCCGGTCACGATCGCCTGGGCCATGCCGCTGCGGACGAGCGCCAACGCGGTGGTCACGGCGGCGGCCGCCTGCCGACCGCCGGCGGCGGTCGCGACGCCGGGTACGATCGCTTCCGCGGTCAGGTTCGCCGGCGCGACGACCAGCAACTCGGCAGCGGTCGAGGGACGCGGGTCGGCGGCGGAGACGGTCGTGATTCGCACCGCCGGCATGCCGCGACGGGTCGCGAGCGACGCGGCGATCAGCCCCGGATCGGCGACGAGCCGGAGGCGGGCCCGCTCGTGCGCCGGCGTCGCCTCCCATGCCAGCGCCGCCACCTCGGAGCCGATGCCGGCGGGATCGCCGCAGGTGAGCAGCACGACCGGCGGGAGGGGGTTGGTCACGACGGGGCTCTTCTGGAGGCCGATCGGGCGGGCCGCATGGCGTCGCCTCCGCAAGCCAGCCTATAACGATCCAGACGGCAGTGGAACCGGCGACCGGGCGAGTGGAGGCAGTGATGACACGCATGTTCACGCAGGCGGCGCTCTTCGCCATCGCGCTGATGGTGGCGACGGCCGGTCTGGGGCTGTGGCTCGGTGACTTGCACGGTCAGACCGATCCGGCCGTGCTCCGCTGGGGCACCGTCCATCGTCTCTCCGGCGTGCTGGCGGCCCTGGTCGTCGTGCTCGTCAACAGCATGGCCGTCACGTATTTCGTGGGCACGAGCCGGTGGGTGCGCGAGGTGGTGGAGACCTACGGCCTCGACGTCGAGCTCATCGACCGCAGCCGGAAGCTCAAGCGAAAGACGTTTCCCCTCGCCGTGGTCGGCATGCTGGCGGTCGTCGGCATCGTGGCTCTCGGTGGCGCCGCGGATCCGGCCACCGGCCGCAAGGGGAGCCGCGACTGGGTGACCCCGCATCTCGTGGGCGCCCTCGGGCTGACGGGCGTCATCGCCTGGTGCTTTCAGGCCCAGGTGCCGAAAATCCGCCGCCAGCACGAACTGATCGACGACGTGATGGTGGCGGTGCGGCAGGAGCGGCAGCGGCGCGGCCTCGACGTGCCGGGCGAAATCGTCACGGCCGGCGATCATTGACGTTGGCCGGAGCCGCGGCCCCGTGCATGGAGTGGGCGTGTGACGACCGCTCGAGCACCGTGATCCCCCAGGCGATCGTCAGACCCAGCGCCAACGAGGCTGTGAGCAGCACGCGGTCGTGACTGTGGAACTGCACTTCCGGAAGGAGGTCGGCGGCCGCGATGCACAGGAAGGCGCCCGCAGCCATGGCCAGCGCCACCCCGAGGATGGCGTCCTGCTGCCCGCCGAAGAGCCGCAGGCTGGCGAGAAAGGCGGCGGCGCCGCAGGGCACCATCAGGGCGTAGCACAGATTGACGAACGTCCGCGTCCGGCCCGTGGTCCGGCCGCCGATCATCAGCGTGGCGATGATGCCGGCGTCGAATGGCTTGTGGAGCAGGATCGCCAGGAACGTGGCCAGGCCGGCGAGCGTTCCGGCGCCGTGTCGGGCGTCGGCATCGACCGACGCGGCCAGCGCCGCGCCGTCGGCGAGACTGTGGAGGGCCAGGCCCGCGAACGCGCCGCACCAGGCCCACCTTCCCAGCGGGCCGGGAGGCTGATGGTGGGCATGGCCGCTGTGGTGGCAGCCATCGTGGTGGGCGTGCGAGTGGCCGTCGGGACCGCCGTCGGCGGTGTGGTGGGCGTGGCCATGAAAAGCCCGCTCCAGAAGGAACATGAGAAAGAATCCGAGCAGCACCCAGCCCATCGTCGTTTCCAGATCGCGGTCGAGCTGAAGCCAGGCGTGGGGCAGGAGGTGGAGGAGGCCGACGCCCAGGAGCACGCCGCCGGTGAGCGACAGGGCGACCTGCATCTGGCGGTGCGTGAGCGCCAGGAACGCCACGGACGAACCGCCCGCGAAGGCGGCCGTCGCGATCAGCGCCAGGTACACACCGAGCACGGCGAGCGCGGGGATGTCCGCAAGGGATAGCAGCAACGGCATCAGGCAACCTTCCGGAGGCGGACGGTCCCCATGATCCATCCCCCGGCGGCGCCCCGCAAGCGGATCACCGCCGATACTGCCACTGGTAGGGAATCTGCTGGATGTTTCGCGACGCCTGCTCCATCCGTTGCCGCATGGCGGCCCGGCCCTCGGTCAACGCCGCATCGCCCGCCGCCAGCGCGCCGAGGATCAGGGCCAGCACGTAGGTGACGAGGTTCGGCCAGACGACGGGCCCGTAGAATTTCAGGGCCGTGCCGAACGACTTCTTGAACTTCGGCCCGAACATGCCGAGCTTCACGCTCCAGATCTCATCCAGCACGAGGTGGGTCAGGAAACCGAGCACCACCGCGCTGGCGACGAAGTACCGCCGCAGCGGCTCCTCCGCCGAAAAGGCGAGGAAGGTCGCCTGGCCGGCGATCGCGGCCGCAGGCAGGCTGTGAAACATGCCGCGGTGGTGGGAGTAGTTCTTCAGCAGCCAGGTGAGGCCGAAGCGAATCGCCAGGTAGATGGCGGCGCCGGCCAGGATCATCGCTTCCAGGGGCAGCTGCATCTGGTGGAAGCGGTGGATCATCATCATCGGCACGACGGCGGCCGCGAATGCCACGCTTTCCTTGAGCGGTATCCCGGGGCCGCTGTCGAGGTCGGGCAGCATGCCGGCGACCGAGCACAGGCCCCCCGCGAGCACGCAGGTCATGGGGGGCATGTCGCCCAACGCCCACGCGGCGGTGCCGTAGCCGGCGCCGATGATCGTCGAGCCGGTGATGTGCACGCGAAAGCCGGGCACTGCGAATCATCCCCCAGGGTGACCGCACCCGCCCCGGAATCGGTGCGGATACGGACGGAACCTTCCCGCCCCTGATCGGGCGGGTCGGCGCAGTCAACTTGGTTATCGTCAGCCATTTCGGCGTGCGTCAGCGAAGCCGTCACCCCCACCCTGCACTTCCCCAGGCGGAAACGTCATCCGACCGGAGCGGCTTCTCACAGGGCCTCGAGATCGGCGGTGCGGGGTTATGGGGTTCATGGGATGTCTGGGAAAAGAAAGCAGCCGGGGGGACTTGTGCCGAATGGGTCGATTGTGTCGGTCACCGCGAACGGGCTTCACGATTGGCCTTTTTGAACATCTTGGCAGGTCCGTAGACTCCGCCGCTCCCCGGATCAAGCGGGGGCCTGGAGCGGCACATGGCGATCGACGGATACGACCTGGTCATGCTCGGCATCCTGGCCGCGGCCGCGGTGCTGGGCTATTTCAAGGGGCTGGTCTGGCAGATCGCATGGATCGCCGGCATCGCAGCCAGCAGTTACGTGGCGATTCGGTTTGGCGGCCCCCTCTCCCCCTTCTTCGGGCAGCAGGCGCCCTGGAACAAGCTGATCGCGATGCTGGCCCTGTACGTCGCCACATCGCTGGCGGTGTGGCTGGTTTTTCGGATCATTTCCGGGGCCATCAACGCGATCCACCTCTCTGCCTTCGATCACCAGTTGGGGCTGCTGCTCGGGCTTGCCAAAGGCGCGTTGCTGTGTGTCGTGATCACCTTTTTCGCGGTCACGCTCGCGCCCGGCTACCGGGACCAGATCGTCGCCAGCCGCAGCGGCAGAATCGTGGCTGAAATCATCGTGCGGGCAGATCAGTACCTGCCCAAGGACGTCGTCGAGACCGTCGATCCGTTCGTGAAGCAGTTCGAAGACCAGTTGCGCAGGCCCCCCGGTGCGCCGCCGGCCGCCGCGGCGGCCGGCGGTCGGTCGCCCCTGCAAGCCATCTGGGAGGGGGTGACTTCGGCCGCCGCCTGGACGGGCGCGGAGCAGGGGGGGCAAGGGGGGCAGGGGGCCGCGCCGGCCGGCGGTGTGGTTCCGGCCGCGGGCGGCTGGGGAGCGCCGGTCCCGGCGGCCCCGGGATGGCCCGCCATGCCACCACGACCGAATGCGAGTGGTTTCAGTCCGCCGGCGCAACCGGAACGCTATCCGCAGATGCAGCCGGGTGGGCAGCCGCCACCGCAGCGGTTTCCAGTCGGTGCGCAAACGCCACTGCCCATCCGCTGACGCCGGCATGCCCATCGGCGTCGCCATGTGGTGCGGGCTGTGCGTGGCGTGGGCACGTGGGGCCCAGCGAGCCCTCGAGCGGAGCCCGAACACTGTGCCGGAAGGCGGAGGAGCAGGGGATCGCAACGCCGGTTTGCCGCAGGAATCAGGCTCGAAACGCACGTGGCCCGAACCGGACATAAGAGACATTATCGGACGTTGGGGAGAGGGGCGGTTTCGTGGCCGAAGCGATCCGCGCGGGTGTTTTCCGGTACCCTGCCGTGGCGTGGTCGGGGTTGCCCGTGCCGCCTCGCCCGGACGTTCACTCCGCCCATCCTGGGCTGCGCTCACTCGATGCCGTCTGCGTTTCGCCATCCATGGCTCCGCTGGCCGGCAACGCCGGCTCGACGGCACGGGCAACCCCTCCCGGAGTCATGCGACGATGAAAAAGCCAGTCCAGCAATCCGGATCCCGGCCGCGTGCCCGGGTTGACATGGCCGATCTCGTGGACGCCGTCCGCCGGTTTCGGGATGACCGCGACTGGGCGCAGTTTCACACACCGAAGAACCTGGCCGCGGCCATCTCCATCGAGGCCGCCGAGCTCCAGGAGCGGTTTCTCTGGA
>Ga0315901_10003310_pt1 | contig 21026 bp, 45 predicted proteins | sample LakEriMetagenome_10_FD_203761 | JGI IMG/M metagenome (GOLD analysis project Ga0315901, IMG submission 203761) | Freshwater fungal communities from buoy surface, Lake Erie, Ohio, United States - Buoy 2 MA116 | ecosystem: Environmental > Aquatic > Freshwater > Lake | place: USA: Lake Erie, Ohio... | reverse complement strand
GGTTTAACATCTCTAATGTCCCCAAGTTGAATGGTATCAGGAAAGTTCTTCATGGTGATACTCATTGCGGATTCTCTGATCTCACTCGCATAGTAGTTATCATATTTGATTCCTGATGATTTAAGTGCCTGTTGAAACATTGATGATCCATCAAACACTGATAACATGTTTCTCATATTAATTGATATTGTTTACGATTTCCAAATTGGTTTCAATAATCTCTGTCATAGAATCAGCAAGTTTGGATTTTGCTTTGTCCATGAATTCTTTGTTGTCATACAGTGACTCAACGTTATCACCATTAAATTCAGTTAATCCGACGATGACACGAACGTCCTTTGACTCCTTATCATTCCGATGGAAGGGAACACGAGCATAGATGTACTCACGAACGATATTCAATTTAATATCTTTCGGATTTAAATTGTCACGGGTCCTCATCTGCATGATTACATCTTCAAGCTTAGCTAGATTCTCCAAAGAAGTTTTGGTTGCGGTGACCAGCTTTTTGTACTGAGTCGTTAACTTCTTAAGCTCGGAACTCGGCTTCTTTAAATCGTTCTGTACATTTAAGAACTTGTCATACGCAGGAACTGTTGTTTGATTACCTACAATGTCGGTGAATACACCTTCGGTGAATTTATTAACTCTACCCATATTTGTTTGTTTGTGCTGTTAACAGCGGTTAAAAATAAAACTATCCTAAAATTTTGTTACGTACAATTTATAATCCACTGTACCTATCTCATTGAATTTAAATCCATCTGAGTTAGTCATCTTGTTTAGAACCCAATTAGGGGTGATTCTTGGATTATACTTTAACTGTATGTTGCTTGGATCAACATCCAACTGTTTAAATTTGTCATACGCCACCTGAATGTCTTCACAGAGTATCCAAGCACAAACGGTTTTGTGTTCACCATTAAAGATCTTCTCGGCTGTCTTTTTATTATTCTTTAACTGACAGGTCTTCATCGTCAGTTGTGTGTCCGTCGGGGAACAATACTCTACCTCACCTGATGGATACTCGATCTTCCACTTCATATAGTTTTTACCCCTACTGAGGTTGAACCTGACTTTAATTCTTTTCATTTTTTTTTTAATTTTATTCCCTTCACTTTTTCTAACCATTCTTCAAATTCCATATGATTTGGGTTATTGTGGTGATAAGCAAGATACACACTTTCATATTCCGACCTTAATTCGGTTAAATCAATTTTCATCTTAATATAATTTTAAAATTGTTTCATTTGATAGACCAATATGTTTAGCCAATTCAATTACCTTATCCGCGTGACACATATCGTCTTCGGATTTAATGAATGAGGTTACAATCTCTAACACACCTCTAGCGTATTCGATATTCTCCCCTTCATCTACCAATACTTTTACTTCATCGATTATTTGATTGATATTTGGATTAATCCATTCCATATAGATTTATTTTAAAATGTAGGTAATACACCGTGTTCCCCATAAAATAAAACACCACCATCATTCCCTTCATCATCACAAGAGAGAATACAATTTGTTCCGTTGTCGAGGAAGAAACATATCGGTCGTTTATACCAACCCATCATTTTCATTTCCTTATCGTTAAGGTAACGAACCTCAACGATTGTTCGTCCTTCTAATACTTGTTTAGCGGTTTCAGTCCACTTAGTTAATAGTTCTTGATTTGACATATAGATTTAATTTAAAGTGTCATACAAAGATATAAAGGGGATATTATTATTCCAAATAATATCCCCAATATTTTTACCAAGATGCTTGATAGTAGAAATCGGAAGAACCATCTTCACCTAATAGTTCTTCAAAGGTGTTGATTGTTTCACATACTTCTTCGTAGAAATACTTGTCAACCTCTGTTGATCCAAAGAAGAAACCCGGTGTTGGTGGTAACAATTCATTAACAATACTTACATCTTCATACACCTCAATATCGTCATACATTTTCTCACCACCTGACCAACCAACTTCAACCTGTACTTTTTTCTTTGGTGATTTATCTAACGACACTTTAATCTCTTTAAGGTCGTTTAAGATTTGTTCCATTGTTTCTCTCGGAACATACATTTCCTGACAGTTGTCCTCACCGTTTGCACAATCTTGTACAAATCTATTATGAAGTGCATTGAATTTTCTCCAATATGCAACTTCTTCAACAATGTGTGACACTCGTTCAGGTTTGATGTCCTTACGAACCTTGTTACCTTTCTTGATGGTAATCTTATGTAATTCTTCTGGTGACATATGGTTCCAGTTTTTTACATAAGTTTTCTTGGAGAGATACATGTCTAATCCCATGATAATAAAAATTTAGAGTTAAATAATAATTGACATTACAAATATACAATGGATAATATTATAATCCAAATATATTTTGTTAAAATTTTGCAAACAGTTTCGACGATCCCGGTTCAGGTGAATATTCTGTCGCATGTAATACACCTGCGGCAGAAATTCATCTGGCGTAGCTGCACTGTTCCTGCAACTTTGCTGTACTCGTAACTAATTGATAATCAGTAATTCGGTACTTGCGGCAGAAATTCATCTGGCTTTTGCGCTGGTGTTGCTGCGCTGTTGCAACTATTTTAGCACAAAAAAACCCAGCTATTGCTGGGTTTAACTTTTTACTTTACAATTAGATCATAATTCTAATTCTTCAATAATTCTTTTTGATTGAAGATTGATAAGATACTTACCACTTGTATTATGTCCGTCATAACTTTCACCAAAGTAGAAAGGTCTGTTATTTACTTTTGACATAAACTCAGCTTCATTACCACCTTTGAATTTACCCAACTTAAATTCGTTTCCATAACCAGGAAATTCGGAGTTATTTGTACCAATCAATACGGCGTCCTCACCTTTCTTTTTATAAAATATAGTGTCTTGACAAAAATAAGTACCTAATTTAGAAACAACACTCTTAAAATTTTCGTCATTGTTCAAATTAACAACAAAGAATGAATTTTCAGACACTTCAATCGCTTGTGGAGTATCAAAGTTTTCAATGTAAGAACCTTTTATATTTGTTACGGAGTAACCCATTTTTAACAAAACAGATTTTAAATCTTTATTTCTCTCTAAATTTTCTTTGTAACTAAATTCAGTTCCGTCATTATCACCATCAACACAATTTTCTTTTTTGTTTCTAAATGCTGTAACCATAGCAATATCAAATTCCTCTGAATGTCGCCAAACTCTTGACAAAGAACTTTCGTTCAAAGGTTTTCCCATAAGTTCACCAATTCTTTCAATTTCGGATAACACCTTATTTGCCCTTTCTTTTAATTCTTGTGATAGTTTTTTCATCTTAATTACATTTTAATATAAATATAAAGTTAAACAATTATTGTTGAACCACAAACTTGTAATCATCTTTTAACTTGTTTCTAACACTTTTATACTTCAACCCTACAATAACATCTTTATCGTCATAGTACCTCATATCGTAGGCGTCGCCGTCAATTACTTTACGACCCCAGAAAGTTTCTGGTAATTCTTTTCTGAAAACAACCGCAACTCTAACATCATTGTTTAACATACTAACACAATCGGGAAAGTTATATCCACTAAATGAAAATGTTAAGTCATAGTTTTTATACTTCTTTAACAATTCAATTCGTTTCGGAACTTTTGTGTAATCGTAGAATTTAGTATCGTGAAACACTTCGAGTATGTTTCTTTTTTCCCCTTTGTATGTAACATAAAAAGATTCAGGGGAAATATCGGAAGTGTTATTTAAACGAACACTAAATTTATAACCGAGTTTATCTGCCCGTTTCTTTGCACTGTATATTTCATCCATTAACCAATTAACAAAAAATTCACGATGTTCAAAAAACAATTTAGTTTTTTTAATTCTCGATTCATTGATAACATCTCCCTTTACTTTTTGTTTCATCTTATTCATTCCCGATTCATTCAAACATAGCAATGTACATTCTTCACTTCTCATAGGACAAACCTCATAACCGCTTGACTTCGCGGGTGCAAGGTATAAACTATAAGTAAGTTCATTGTACTTGTACGCCTTCTGATGTTTGGTAGTTAGATTAACCGACCCTAGGTAACTAATACCTGTTAATCTTTTTGCTTGAGCTTTAGTAGTATATTCCATAATTTTAATTTTTACAAATATACAACTTATACTTTCTTATTCCAAATTTATTTTGTTAAAAGATAGTTAAGGAAAAACCGGGGTCATCACCTGTCGTGGACGGGTGAATATTCTGTCGCATGTAATACAGATTTGCGGCAGAAAATTCTTGGTTCAGATCGGCGCATGGTGATATTATACAAATAAAAAACCCCCACATTTCTGCGGGGGGTTCTACTTGTGTTGTCAATAAATCAACTCTCTGCTACAAGTAATTCACGATATTCTTTTTCGGTTAAGTGTCTAACACTACCAGTTGATTTTTTACCTTCTACTTTGATTAGAACACAATCACCCTGTCTTACAATCTTTTCAATGTTACCTTCGGGAACATCGGTTTGGATTGTCCAAGCGATAGCCTGAATTGCATTGACCTTACTTTCGTTAAAATCCCACCTACTTTGATTGTTCGTTCTATAAACATCTTTCAAATCAACCCAAATCAAATACTCTCTATCAGTTGAAGTGTCCTTACATTTCACATAGTAAGCGTCAGCCATATTTTGCCACCTTTCCTGAACACCATTACTGAATTGTTTGCCATCTACTTTGTAAAGTTCGTAGGTATCATTAAACTTCTTCGTTTTAAGACTTCCGTCTTTATCAACCCAAGTGGTTTGTTTCTTGATAGTTTTCTTATCCAACAAAGTTGGTTTGACTTCTTTGATTAACTTATCAATACCCAAACAAAGAATACCAATACGCCTGTGTTCCAAGTTCTTGAACTCCGCAATCTCTTTGAAAGAAAGGGGGATAACATCTTCCCAAACATCTTCCAATTCTTTGAACGGACAATCTTCATATTTCAGTTTAAGTAACCGAACACCTGTGTTGTAATCAAATTCAACATTACTAATTACGATTTTCATTTTAATAAGTTTTTAATGTAATACAATTTTGTTATTCACTATCACGATAAACATAGAACTCTCTTGATACTCTTAAATGTAAGTGTTCATCATCAACTTTCAATGTTGATATTTCATCATCATCTTCATCACTTGTTGTGAAAGAATACCAATCGGAAGCGTCGCCATCACCCTCACCCTCAATTTCTAAATTGACTGCGAAATCATCAATCTTATTTTTTAATTTTTCCAATAACACATCATCTTCATCACTTAAAATGAAATCTCTTTTGAAATTTACATTTATCTCTCCGTCGCCTCCGTTAATGTTTAAGATATTTTCTTTAATGAACTCAACTTCTTTCTTTGTCAATTTAAGTTCACCATAAGAACTAAATCTCTCGCTAAATTCCGCTTGAGCGGATTTTGAATAAGTAAATGTGTGTTCTTCTTCATCACTATCATCTAACTCAATATGGACTTCACCCGCTTCTCCAATGTAGTGTCCGTCAGAGTTCACATAGAACTCAACTTGTTTGAAAACTTCATCTTCAAAGAAACTATCAAGTTCAGGACTTTCAACTTTTTTATTTCCGTTGAAAAATTGAAATGAATAGTCGTTCATACTATCACCACCACAACTGAACTCCATTATACACTCTGTAATACTTAACTCTTTCCAAAGTTTAATCGCTTCTTGTGTTGTCATTTTAATTTAATTTGAATGTAATTTAATGTTTAATTCCTTAACAATGTCATACGCTTCGGGGTTATCCAATTCCTTTACTCCATTGTTCATCCAGGGTTGAACTTCCAAGTGTTTTAAGTAATCTTGTGGGGTTGGTACAAACTTCATACGGAAATCTTCCGCGATATGTAACATCGCAATATCAACAACATCAACGGACTTTCCGTCAGAATTAACAATGTTGTAACCGAAGATTTTTGGTACAATATGATATGCGAACCAAGTGTTGTGGGTTAATAACCTTGCACTATTATTATTCATTGTCATTTTCGGACTATCAATAAGTTCGTGAATAGGTAAGTAATCTTCCACTTTACCACCCCAGCGTTTAACACTGGATTTTGAATGTATTAAAGGATTTGCCATAATTAGTCCCAGATTTGTGAGATTGTTCTTTGAAATGGATTGTATTCAACTTGTTTTCCCATAACCCAATTACCTTTTTCTACCTTTAAGGGTTGGTGTTCGTTTGAGAAACTTCCGTCGGGTTGTTCGTGTCTTAATACACTATCTTCCGTTACAACCACTTCCGAAAATTCGGTTTTCGTTTCATCAATTTTGAACTCACCATACAAAGTGTGTTGGTTTGCTCCTTCCCCTTTTAATAGGGTGTGTTGTTTTTTCTTTTTTAACTTACTCATTTTTTTAATTTTTGAGAGTTTAGTAATTTATTGACATCACAAATATACAACTTATTTCTTTCCATTTCCAAATAATTTTTGTTAAAATTTTCTTAATGAAAAAAAATAGTTTCAACCTGAAACCTTCCGTCCGGATCAGGAAAATTTTCTGTCGCAGAATAGATTGATCTTGCGACAGAAAATGTTGGCTGTTGCACGCCGGCGATCCATTTTTGAAACAGCAAAAAAAAAGTGTCATTTCTGACACTCTCTTTATTTGTTGGTTCTACTATTAGGCTTCCACCTTTTCGTATTTCTTAATGAACTCTTGTGGTGTTCCCTCAAATATCCACTTCTTTTCATACACATCATAACACCTTAAAGTAACATCTTTTCCGGGTCCGTTTTCAATTACTTCATAACGATATTGTTCCCAACAATTCTTTGTTCCCCCACGATGTAAATAAATTCCACCAGGACCATCTTTGAAATAGGCAACGGCTTGTGCGGATAAACAACCCATTCCATTAAACACTAATCTTGTTTCAGTTACACCAATACCATTTACCATTACCCCACCATTTAGGAAATTGGCTAAATCCATTCCGTGACCTTCGGGGTAGCCGTCCATTTGACGATACATTGTTACAATGTTAATCTTTTTCTGTTTGCCTTCTTTGTCTTCGTAAGTGTCAATGAAGGTAGTTAATGACCTTGTTCCCATGATAATAAAAATTTAGAGTTAAAAATAATTGACGATACAAATATACAATGTAAAGTTTTATATTCCAAATTTATTTTGTTAAAGCTTCGTTAATGAGTTGTTGGAATTGGTTTTGAATTTTATCAAAGTTGTCTTTATAATGTTTCAATAACATACCACTTTGATTTTCCAATAAACCATTTACGATTTTGGCATTCTTCATTTTAAGAATCGTTTTATCAAATGATGTTATTTCAACTCCACCATCTAGATCAAACAATACTTTAACAAAGTTTTCATTCCACTCTCTGAAAGTTAAGATTTCCATTTTATAAAGAATTTATTAATTGTTTTCGTTTTTCAACATATTTTGTTAACCTTTTTATAAAGTTTTCTGCCGACTTCTTTGTACTGAAATATGCAAAGAATTGACAATACTCACTATCCTCACTTGTTTTAGGTTTGAGTACCCCAACCTCTTTGAGTTTATCAACGATATCGTAATTACTATCGTACTTCTCAAAGGTTTCTAACCCACGAAGGTCGGAGGTAACTGTCCACTTATTGTCCCAATCATATTTAACGGGAATTATTTTGTCTATTGTGTATGACATATTATGCGACGTATTTTGTATTATACTTTTTATTGTATCTATCTACCAGATCTTGCCAATATCCTCTTTCACTTGTATATTTTTGAGCCACTTCAAGTTCAGGGAAAGCTGATATTAACTTCTTTCTGTTTTCGGTATCACCCTTAAAAAATGTTTCATAAAGGGATTGTTTGAATGAACCACTTAAACCAATTTTGTAGTCCATAAATTTTTCTTCGTGAATAGTTACTTCCATAGTATTTGTTTTAGAATGTAAATGTAGTACAACGTTTGTTAAAGAAAAGTTAATCAAAGAATTTGACTGGTATCAGGTCAAATTCTTCTCGGCGTTCTCTCGAAGCACCCATTTCTTTTCTTTCAGCATTGTGTTGTTTAAACCACCTCTTAAAGTCGGATTTGCTTTTTATAATTGCTTCCATTTTGGTAAAAGTACCATGTCCGTAACGATCATTGTATTGAACAATGTAATACGTAATTTTACTCATAGTTTTACGATTTTAATGATTGAATAAATGTTCCAATAATGTTGAGTTTAATTCTCATTTGAATTGACTTTTCTTCTTCGCCGTTATTTTCAAGATCATCGGCAATGTCATATAAACTTATCAGTTCATCAAACACTTTATCTATTTGTTCGTTACTCATACCTTAACAATTTTAATGTGGTTATGTAATTCGTCCAAAGGAATTCTACCATAGTTGGAAGAATAAAATCCTTGTAACTCATATCTTTTTTTCCATTTCTCAAAAGCTTCAATTGCTTTCTTTTTACTCGGATATGTATCAGAGAAATGAATTGAAAAACCATCGGGGGAAATAACATCATACTTTACGGGCATAATTTTTATTTTTAATTGTTAGGTAATACAGCGTTTTCATCATCTTCCGATAAATCAACGGAGAACTTTTCACCAGTCGTTTCATCTTCTACATCATAAATCATTGTATCGGCACCATCAACCGAATATCCTGTCGGATTACCAATTAACCACTTACAAGCCTTCTTCGCAGCATCCAAAGGATTTTTTGCAACCATATCTGTAAAAGATATTGACACACTAAATGTTTTTGACATAGTTTTTATTTTATTGTTATATGAATATCTAATACTTCATCAAATCTTTTTTCATTCCCGATAAATCCAGGGGAACACGGACACATTGAACAACCACAACTTTGACTCCAACCCCACTTAACATTTTTCAAGTGTTCATAAACTTTTGGAAAATTCATTTCTAAATGTTCCATCAGTTTTGGTAAAATTTCTTTCTTATATGTGGTGTGTGGTCGGTTTCTTCTGTTTTCCATATTTTCCCAAATAGTTTCATTTTCAATCCAAATGTAGATTTTATCATAATTCTTTTGGGGTTCTCCACTTCTTTTGTAGGGACTTTCACTATTTAATTGAATTTCGGAAATTTTCATAATTTTAATTTTTACAAATATACAATACAAAACTTTATATTTCCAAATAATTTTTGTTAAAAGTTAGTTAATGAAATTTCCTGATCCGTGTCATCTGAATTTTCTATCGCAAGTTAAATTTATCTGCGACAGAAAATGTGACAGGTTGCGCAGCTCTAGCGCAAAAGTTGAGCAGCTATATAGCAAAAAAAATCCCCCACATTTCTGTGAGGGAGAGAGTATTTATTACTTGATAGACACAATGTTTTAAAATGTGTCATCAATAATTCAAAGAGAAAATATCCTATACCAACTCAACCAAGTCGTTAAAGATTTTTCTTTCACGATTTCCGTACACACCAAACATTTTCTTTTCGGTATTATCTTCCTTACTCAATGAGTGAGTTGTGTATTTAGTTACTCCACTGAACAATCCCCAAAGATTATCCCCTTTACCTTGTATTTCTCCGTTTAAATCAACATAGAAACGAGAGATTTTATTTTGGGTTACGGTTGATACCGCTTCATCATCTTTGAGATTAACTTCCTTACCGATATTGAACAACGAACGAATAACATCATCAACATTGTTTTTACCGATACGAGTTTCAGACAACTTCACAATACTATCAAACATTTTCTTTTCTTCCTCAACCACACCCATTAAACTTTTACAAATGTCGTCAATACGAACAACCATATTCTTTGTGTGACGAACCTTTGTGTTAAGACCACGAAAGGCGGCGAAGAATGAATTTGTACAACTGATAGTTACATTACTGGGTCCGAAGGCAAGACTGGTACTTCCGTCAAATGAATTGATACCTGTCAAATAACCTTCAACCCTATCATCACCAAGTTTAAGGTCATTTGATTTTAACTGAATGAAAACTTTTTCTCCATTACCAAATAACCCCGATTTTTTAATTTCCATACCTGTTTGGTTTGATACCCTTTCAAGTAGTTCAATCAATTCGTGGTTCTGATAAGGTTGATAACCTTCAGCCATAATTGATAGGGGAACGTTCGTGTCGTTACGGACGATTGCCATTTGTTTGGGTATAATAATACCACTTTCTGTTTGTACCGGTTCTTGACGAACTGTCCAATTCAAATTGTCTGATGATGCAAATTTCATAATAATTGATTTAGAATGTAAAGATAAAACTATTTTGAATGAAAACCAAATTTATTTTTATTTCTTTTTGTTAAAATTTTCAAAATGAACTTCCTGAAGACCGGCGCACCAGTCTTCTAAAATATTCTGTCGCAAATCTAATACTTGCGACAGAATATTCACCTGATCCAGGGTCATCGGTGACTCAAGGTGAAAGTAGTGAAATAAAAAAAACCACCCCTTTCGGAGTGGTTTGTCATCACACTTACTACTAACTCAAAATCTTAAATTAACCTTTTCACTTCTACGATAGTTGTAAATATCCTCAATCAACTCAACGTATTGTTCAACCGTTCCACAAGGAACTAACTTCGTTGGTCTCAGTTTTACCTTATGTAGGAACTCTTCAAACACAAATTCTTTTTTATTGGACATAATTTTAATCACCGCCCTAACAAAGATAGACTTGTTGTAATACTTCTCAAAGTAAGGTTTAAGAGATAAAACATTGTTTGCCCAAGTTCGTGCGATATTAACACTCTTACACACCCAACGACCTTCTTCAAACACTCTTCTATCAACACTTGAATTACTATTGTTCAAAAACATCGCACACTCTGTAATTTTGAACGTAGGGAATTCTTTAATGAAATTATCAAACTTAATGTAGTTATCGTTCCCACGTGCAACAAATTTGTGTAGGTGGTCAAACGGAGACCAATTCCTTTGTCCCGTATTCATTTCAGTAATTTCATCAATACCTGCCCCACGTTCCACACGAAATCTAATCGGAATACCCACTTCAATTGCGGCTTTTACGCGATGCTGACCATCAATCACATCACCGTTTCCGTTTATTACAACGGTAGATGTTTTTAACCAACCTTTTTCAGTCATCTTTTTAACAAGATACTTTACGTGGTTAGGTTTGATAACCCGATTGTCGTTACGAAATTTGAAGATAGTGTAGTCCTTAGTTTCAAGAACTTCTGCCACTCTTTTACCGTTAAATTTTTTCATACCGAATTTTGTTCAGAACTCCTGTCCCCGAGTTATGTAGTAAATGATAAAACAAAGATAAATCAATTTTCGATATAACCCAAATAATTTTTGTTAAAACTTTGTTAACTACTCAGCCGCCCAACCAAAGAATACATATCTACCCTCTTTTTCTTTCCCATCAGTTTTATATTCAATCTCCGCAACCCTTGTATTACCATTAACAAGTCTCTTCCTCATTTCAATAGACACTCTTCCCCTATTCTTTTCAACCCACTCTCTACCATACTTAACCGCGTCGGTCTTACTACTGAAAGATTTAACACTATCTCCACGAATAATCACATCGTAAACCAATTCCCACTTTTTCGTTCCCTTACTTACGATATTCAAAATCTTTGATTTTATCTTAGATTTATTTTGTATCGGTTCTTCAATACACACACCCCAAGCGTGTCCCCACTTATGACAACTTTCAATATGTTTGTCAATAAATTCATCAATAGAAAGTTTTGACGATTTGAATAATGATGTTTTGTCAATCACACCACTTGTTGTTGATATTGTTCCGTTGTATTGGTCAGAACCATATTCTTCAATTGCAAACTCCACTGCGAAATTGTACGCTTCGGTCATTGTCCAACCTCTTTTTGTTGTTCTGAATGTAGTTGCTCCCATTTTAATTTAATTTATTTAGATTGTTAATAACTGCGTTACACAAATTGTTTTTTAATTCTTCAAAGATTTCCTCGTCAATATCTCCCTCAACTCCCGAACCTTCTAAAATTGAGAGTATATCTTCTTGTAATTGTTCTTTAACTTCTTTGATTGTCATAACTAATTGTTTTTACAAATATACAATGTAATACGTTTTATTTCCAAATAATTTTTGTTAAAACTTAGTTAATGATCCTTTCAATCACTTCCAATTCTTCTTTCGTCAATTCATCATTTGTTTCGGTTTCCATATAATACTTACGGAACGGAACATCATTAAGTAATTTAACAATATGGTTTTCAATGTCAATAGGTTTAACATCATCAACCCTGATACTTTCACTTAAAGTTCTTGAACTTTCTCTGTCAATGATATGAATTGTAATTGTTCTCATTGTTTTATTTTTTCAGGTAAATAATTTATTAACTTAACGATTGGTATTGTTCTTAATAGTTCATCTAAAGCGGTTACATCACCACTAACATTGATGTCATATTTGATTTGTTCAATTACTTCATCGTAAATGTCCTCTGTGTTACAGATATTATTTATTGACTCAATCAAACTTTTATCACCTTCAAAATGAACTCCTTGTGATTGGTTATCATCATCTTCAGATTCTTCATCGGGAATGAACCATTCATAACCTTTGATAACCGACCTTTCAATTTTAATTCCTAACTGATGTTTAGCGATAACCATCGCGTCAATCAATGATGTTATTTCTATTTTCATTTTTTTGTTTTTACAAATATACAATGTAATACGTTTTATTCCAAATAATTTTTGTTAAAATTTTCTTAACCATTCTTTGAATGTTCTTACACCAAAAGGGTTTCCATACGCCCTATACTGATTAAGTTCTTTTCTTCTACTTTCACAAATATCTTTTGCCCACTTATAGACCAATTCAGTTTCTTCAAAACTATGGTAATTCATTCTCAAATGTTGTTCAAGTAAAGTAATTGATGTTACCCAACGAATGTATGACCTATTCTCAATACTCTTATTAACCCACATATCATTTACACGACCCGATCTGTCATATTTTTCAATACCTTCAAATTCTTTATTGATTTCGTCAATATCAATTTTGTTGTATAAACTTTCAACAACCCTTGCGATAAAATGTGATGTCATATTTTAATAGTTTTGTTTGAACTCTAATAATACTCTGTTGTTCCAATCTTTACCACTTTGACACTTACACGACCTACGAGCATTTTTGTACTTTAACCTTGCCTTTTCGTGTTTAGTACCACAAGCCTTACATACTGCAGAATACTTTAATGTAGGAATGTTAGTATCTTTTGTATCGTAACATCTTTCGGGTTTCGCACCTATTTGAACACAAACATCTTTCCACTTTTGTCCGTGTCCGTTCCCTCTACCAACAATCGCGTGTGCAATTTCGTGTAGTATTGTATCCTTAACCTTATCTTCATCATTTATCTCAACCAACTTTTTTGATAACCCGATAGTTTTATTATAGTATTTACAAACACCAAACCTTCTTACCGAGTTGTCAAATTCAAAACACCAACCCTTATCCAAAAGTCCGTGTTTGTCCATCAATTTAATTGCGAGTTTCTCTGTTTTATTTAAGTCCATAGTTTAATTGTTTTTACAAATATAAATCTATTTTGTTTTCATTCCAAATAAATTTTGTTAAAAGTTAGTTAACTGATTTGGGCTATGAACTCAGTAGCCCAACATCATCTGAAATTTCTGTCGCATGTAATACGATCCTGCGACAGAAAATCACGACCATGTGTACAGCTGCGATCTGCTGCAGATAAAGCAATAAAAAACCCCCAATGTAGAAACATCAGGGGTAATTTTAAACCTTATCACTTGTCTCAATCTTTAATAAACTATTTCTATTCCTTCATATTCTTTTCTTAAATCTTCAATGTCGGGAACTGCGTTAATTATTTTATATCTATAAAACCAAAAAAATTTCTTTTTAAGATATATTACATAACCAACATACGGCATACCCTCGTAATGATATATTCGTGGTTTGGCGATAATACCACAATCATTAACAAAACCACTTGATATTATTTTATTTATTATTGTCATAGTAAGGGGAATAAACATTTATTATTGATTTTGATGAATGTGGGTATCTCCAATCGGAATAGTACATAAGTCTCTTAATTTGTCTTTTTGTAGGTGGAAACGATGTCTTAACAATCGGTTGACCAATTTCCCTTGAACAACTTGTGATAAAGATACCACTAATAATTAAGATAAGTAACTTTTTCATTTTATTATTTTTTGTTTATTCAAATATACAACTTATACTTTATTATTCCAAATTTATTTTGTTAAAACTTTCACAACAGAATTACCAGAATCGAACGCCGGTTATCTGGATTCTAATTTCTATCGCAAGTTAGATTGATCTGCGACAGAAAATCACGGATTCTTTGAGCTGGATCTTGGTTTGTTTCAAGGCGGCACTTTTTTTAGAAAAAGCCGAACAAAAAAAAAGGTTACTCTTTCGAGTAACCCTTTTCATCATTAACAATTAAAACCTATGAAACAACTTCCTTTTCTTCTTTTCCAATGTAATACTCCAACACTCTATTACCTTCTTCCTCTACACTTTCCATTCCATAATAACCCCAACAACTATCTACTTCCTCTTTGTGTTCACAACCTTTATCACACACTTCAACCTTTGATATTCTATATCCATAAACTTCACCTGAAATATATTGGTCGTATGTTTCCACTTCACCCTCTAATACCTTTGTTACTTTCTCAACAATATCTTGGGTAATTCTTTTTACATTGTATTCCTTTCTCACTTGTTCTTTGGTAACAAATATCCAACCCACTTGTCCACTATCCCAACGACAACTGAACGGACTTGTAGTCATTGTTATTCCACTATGGTCGTAAAGATACAAAGGTAATATCACACAAGGTTTGATATTCTTTTCAATCCATTCTAATTGTTCATTCCAACTTGTATAATCGTTAAAATCTATAATATCATTCTTATCACCTAAATTGTATCTTCGGTGAAAACAAATCATTGTTCCCAAATTTTCCCACTCTCTCGGACTTTCGGGACTTTCATCTTGTAAAATTTCTAATTCGTAATTTCCTTTTCTAATTGTTTCCATTGTTATTGTTTTTAATTGTTATTGATAGAACAAATATACAATGTAATACCTTATATTCCAAATTTATTTTGTTAAACCTTTGTTAATCGGGAAGATATAATTCTCCAGTTTTACGATAACGATCTAGAATTTTATTTATCAAATCTCGTTCCTTAAAGTAATTGTAAACAAACCCATTGTATAATTGGGGATATTTTTTCTTTATTTCTTCTGTACTGATAGTTCTTTCAGTTGTAATCAACCCCCATAAAAAAACACTATCTTTCGGTGTGTACATATAAAATTTCCCAATTACTTCTTCTTTAATTATGTTACTTATGTATACCCCAATTGCGTAGTCGTTACTTGTATCTATCTTTTCATAATTTTGTCCGTAAAAGGTAGTTGTAAATGAAACGAGAAATAAAAAAACGAAGATTAACTTTTTCATACTATTTTGTTTTAATGATTAAAAAATTTAATTCAATTTACCACTTTTAACTTTTCTTCTAAAATAATAATTACCACTTTTAATTTTCAAATTTTTATTAGTGGTATCTATTGTTGTTGTTTGTTTTTTATTATCAAATAAATTATACACAACATACGAACTATCAACCACATATTTTATTGTGGTATCTTTTTTTCCTCTATATTGTCCGTAGGTGGTAACTGAAACGAAAGTGAAAATAAATAAGATTAACTTTTTCATACTATTTTGTTTTAATGATTAACGATACTCAAATATACAACTTATACAGACCTATTCCAAATAAATATTGTTAAAACATTGTGAAACAAAAAACCCCCAATGTAGAAACATAAGGGGGGTATTTTTATCCAATATCCTATGAAAAACCAATACAAATATAAAACATTTTTTTCAAAAAACAAAGCATCTGTACATATTTTTCTGTCGCATGTAATACGATCCTGCGACAGAAAAATCCTTCAGGACGTGACTCGAGTGTAATACTTCAGAAAACAAAAACCCCCAATGTAAAAACATCGGGGGTTGGACTTAAAAGAGAACAAACCAAATTAAGTTGTTAAATATAATCGTTTGTTGTTGTAATACCCAACAGGGTTATCCATTGAAAACACACCATATTCTTTTTTGACCTCACTATGAATAACTGATACATTGTTGTTAATATATTTTGAAAGGATATTTGAGAATGTATCATTACTTTCGGTTACAATATCTTGTGGGGAGGGAATACCACAATACTCACTCTCACCAACTTCACTCACAAACATCCCACTAAAAAACCCTTTCAAATTGTGTTTCCTTACAAATTGGTCGGCGTTACACCAAATATAAATGTTTTCAGTTTTTTCACTTAACACATCAACAAAGGTTTCATCAATAACATACCCCAATGTTGTACCAAATTGACCTACCGATAACAAACCTTTGGGAGTTCCGTGACCACACATAATAACCCTATCAAAGAAAGGTATAATTTCTTTAACATCTTCTTTTGATACACCACCATTGATAACAAACTTATCGGGGATATTCTCATAAATCGGAGTTAAAAAGTCCGTACTTCTATCCGTAGGGTGAATAATTAAAGTTTTCATTTTTATTTGATTTGTTTATACAAATATACAACTTATTAACACCTATTCCAAATTTATTTTGTTAAAAACCATTAACATTTTTTAACGACTGTAAATAGATTACAGTGGGACATGGTCCATCTCAAAATTTTCTATCGCAGATTAACCTAAGTTGCGACAGAAAAAGTTCCCATGTGCTGTACGAAGGTGAAAGGTGAAAGTAGTGGAAATAAAAAACCCCCAAACACTTGTTGGGGGCTATTCCGAACACTTGTCGGAATGTTTCTATAAGGTCAAGGACTAATTTAACATACTTACCATATCTTCTTTTTCCATTTGTTGAATGTTAGAATAGGTATCCCGAAGAAACTTCTTATACCCATATTTCGTTTCCTCAATTTTTTCCATAAGTTCCTCACTATTTTCAACAAACTCATAACCCATAATTTCACAAACGAGTAATACTCTTTTTCTACCTAACATTCCCAAAAAAATTCTCAATACTTCTTCTTCATCTTCCGTTTTTTCTTTACTAAATAATGATGTTAAAATTCCGTCAATAACGAACAATTCTTTTTCTTTACTTGAAAAGTTCTCTGATTTTTTTCCGTAGTGTTGTGGTGTGAAGAACATAAAATAAAATTTAATTGTTTAATAATAATCAAATATACAACTTATATTAACTGAAACCAAATTTATTTTGTTAAAATGTTGTTAATCGGAATTTTCATTTATCAATGTCTGTGAATACTCAACATCATTTAAAGTATCAAAGTGTTGTGTTCCACGATACCTATTTTGTTGTCTTATTATTACAACTTGATGCGAACCGATAGGTTTCCAACCCTCTTTTATTAGTTGATTTACCTTTGTGTTTAATTCTCCTAATGTGTCCGATTGTACTACTTTATATTTCATAATTTAATTATTAAAATTTTATTAACGAGTAACACCATTGATATACCAAATTGTTAATGAGGTAAAGATAACTCCCGTAACAATACTGAATATCCTATTTTGTTTTCTCCTATCAATTCTTTTCTTATCGGTCATATAATTAACCACTAACGGATTGTCCTTTGGTATTGGTTGTCTTACAACCATATAAAATTCGTTCCTTACTCTGTAAATGGAAGTGTCTTGTCCCACACAATTAACACTAAATAAAATTGATAAGACCACAATAAGTTTTTTCATAATAGTATGTTTTAATTTTTATCAAATATACAATGTAATACCTTATATTCCAAATTTTAATTGTTAATGTTTTCACAATGTAAATAGATTACAGTGGGACATCGTCCATCTCAAAATTTCCTATCGCAAGTTGGGGGTATGTAATACGATCCTGCGATAGAAAAAGTTTGGCCGGCGTCGATCCGAAGGTGAAAGTAGTGAAAACAAAAACCCCCGATGTAAAAACATCGGGGGAAAATACAAACATGAACTATAAAAATTAACCAATATCAAAATGAACTATCTTTCTATCCGACATAGAACCAACCCGAAATTCGTTACACCACTTATCAAATTCTTTTTGATTAAAATTCCTAATCGGATATTGTTTCTTTTCAAATTTCAACTCCTTAAATTTTTGTATCGGTTTACGACCGAATAACATTAAAAGTAATTGTTCCATAAAAATTGATTTTTTGATTTGACAAATGTACTGAATTTTTTAGAAACCACTACGATACCTACCCGAACGAGGATTATTAACCCAATTCATTCTACGTTCATATCGTCTGTCTTTTTCAAACTTCTTAGGAAACCATACACCACAACCATTCCCACCACTTGTTCCATAGTAAGTTGTTCCACAACTTGAAAAGATGATAACTACAACAATAAGACCGAGTAACTTTTTCATAATGATATGTTTTAATGATTAATGATAAACAAATATACAATTTATACAGACCTATTCCAAATAATTTTTGTTAAGATTTTCTTAAACCAAATTAAACCACTTTGGGTTGTTCTCATACATTTCCACATACCTTTGGATATTTCCAATATGGACATTCTCCCAATACTCCGTAGGTATTTCAATAGTTTTGGTACTATCCCACCAACCCCTTTGGGTGAAGTTTAGGAATTTACGAATTGTCATAAAACCTTTGGGAACTGAATTAACATAACATACTACAACTTTGATTGTGTCTTTGTTCATACGATTTAGTTTTAATTGTTTATACAAATATAAATCAATATAGGGTATATTCCAAATTTTAATTGTTAAAATGTAGTTAAGGAATTTTTCCCGTGAGATCCGGATCCGACGGGATACTTTTTCCGTCGCAAGGTGTGTTAATGTAATACGATTTTGCGACAGAAAAAGTCGAGATGGACGACGACTCAACCACATCTTCTTGGAAATAAAAAAACCACAACTTTCGTTGTGGTTTGTATTACTTCGGTTTGTCCGTTTACCTTTGGTGAATAATTTTCATTCCGTCAATACTCAATTCATCAATACTCATAAGGTCGTAGGTCAAACATTCAACCTTATCATCGGTCTGTTGTTTTTTGTTCTCCGATACCTTAACCAAATATTGTTCAAACAATTCCTTAGTGACAATATCACCATTGAATTGATATTCCAATGTAGGTTTAACATTCTCATAAGGTCTAACCATAAAATATCTCTTTTCACCCGTTTTAGTGTCCTTCAACAACACAGGACTGATATGTTCTTTACCTTTGGGAGTTTCAACCTTAAAATCATCGGGGTTAAGTCCTTCTTGGATATACTTGTTACGGACTGACTTTTCGTAGTCGGGTAAGTGGTGAAAATTACGACTTGAAATTTTACTAACTTGGTCATAATACGGATTACCCGTTTTGTTCATACGAACTTTGGTAGTCGTTTTCATATTGAAAAACGGATTACCCTTTGGAAAGTTGGTTACATACAATTCACCAATAAAGTTTTCCAATTCTTGTGTGGTCATTACCACAATTTCTTTTGTTGTAGTCATAATATATGTTTTTAATTGTTTCACAAATATACGACTTATATCTACCTATTTCCAAATTTTTTCCTTAATATTTTGTTAAAGGATTTTGTGTTAAAATGTCGTTAATTATTTTTCCCGTGAACCAAAGAAGACGACGGGAAAAATTTCTGTCGCAGGTTAGGTTGATTTGCGACAGAAAAAGGTGTGCATGCACTGTGCGAAGGTGAAAGTAGTGGAAATAAAAAACCCTCCGATTTCTCGGAGGGTTTTGTTAGGACTTTCGGTGGTTATGATTGTTCCTTAACATATTGTCCAACCTTATATAGTAACGGAATTAACTTATTTTGAACAATAAACTTTAATTCTTCTTTGTCTAAATTTTGTTGGGTTTCATCAAAGATTTTATCACCCACTTCATCTAAAAATTCTTGTTCGGTGAATTGGTCAATGAACTGACTTAATTTGTCGTTGATAATGTTTGTTACGATAGTTTCAATTTTGTCCATAGTAATAAAATTTAATTGTTAATGATGGAACAAAGATAATCTTTATACATTTATATTCCAAATTTATTTTGTTAAAGTTGTGTTAAAGGGTTTTGATGACGAGGAGATGTTCCTGAGATGGAAAATTTTCTATCGCAGGTTAGGTTTATTTGCGACAGAAAAAGGTGCGCGTGCTCCGATCCGAACCACATCTTCTCACATCCAAGAAACAAAAAACCCCCAACTTTCGTTGAGGGTATCATTAAACCAACCATCAAAACTAACTATTTACTTTACTACTATCCGTTTTAATTAGAATAAAAAATGTAATAAATGAAATTGATAATATTGTTAACATAACGTTATTAACCACTGCGATTTCATTATCCTTTAAGTTATTAAGGAAAAATAAAATTGGTAACACAACAAACCCGATTAAAAAAAACAAATTTTCTTTTTTCATATTATTTTAATTTATCGTTTTGAATTTTGATTATTATACTTGAAAATAAAAACATTAAAAATGTGAACATAAAACCATAAATGATTAAAGACAAAAATTTTGAAAAATTATCATTACAATTTATATCCCACAATCCAACATCATTAACACAAATCATCGGTAAGTAACCAATCATAAAAAGTGTTAATAGTCCCATTAAAATAATTGTAAACGTTTGTAGTTTTTCTAAAAAATTTCTCATATTATTTATAGTTTAGATGATAACTTTATGTCCTATGTGGTAATTCTCCATTAAAAATTCTCGTTGGTCGTCTGTTAATTTATGACCAAGTATTTGAAATGTCGTTTCTTCATTCACATAAGGTTTATCGTTTATGATAAAAGTTTCTGTTTTATGAATTTCAAGTCCAATTCCCAATGTTTTGTGAAAATTACCACCAAGATTATTTTCATCAATACATTCACTCACTTCGTTGATTAACTCCACCCAACTATTC
>Ga0315901_10003309_pt1 | contig 21027 bp, 20 predicted proteins | sample LakEriMetagenome_10_FD_203761 | JGI IMG/M metagenome (GOLD analysis project Ga0315901, IMG submission 203761) | Freshwater fungal communities from buoy surface, Lake Erie, Ohio, United States - Buoy 2 MA116 | ecosystem: Environmental > Aquatic > Freshwater > Lake | place: USA: Lake Erie, Ohio... | reverse complement strand
AGGAAACCCCGCCTTTTTCGTTTGTCGGCGCAACCAACCGCTGAACGGCAACGTGAACGGCTCAAGAAGCCCTGAGACAGGCCGTAATCTCGCGGAAGAGCAGCGAAAGGCAATCCCTCCATGTTCGTGATCATTGGCTACGTCGTCGTGATGATTGCCGTCTTCGGCGGTTATGCGCTTGCCGGCGGGAATTTCGGCATTCTGATCAAGGCGGCTCCTATCGAGATGTTCATCATCTGTGGTGCGGCGATCGGTGCCTTTCTGGTGGGCAACAGCACGAAGAGCGTCAAGGCGGTGGTGAAAGCCCTGCCAACGCTCTTCAAGGGCTCGAAGTACACGAAGGCGAGGTACCTCGCGCTGATGGCGCTGCTCTATGACTTCCTGGCCAAGGCTCGCAAGGAAGGACTGATCGCGATCGAGCGCGATGTCGAGGAGCCGGACAGCAGTCCGATCTTCCAGCGCTATCCGGAGATCTCGAGTGACCATCATCTGGTCGAGTTCATCACCGACTACCTGCGCATGATGGTGTCAGGAAATCTGAACCCGCATGAGATCGAAAGCCTGATGGACAGCGAGATCGAGACGCATCACCAGGAGGCACACGGCCCGATGAATTCGATTTCGAAGCTCGGCGACGCACTGCCAGCCTTCGGCATCGTTGCGGCGGTGCTCGGGGTGGTCAAGACCATGGCCTCGGTGGGTGCGGCGCCGGCGGTGCTCGGCGGCATGATCGCCGGGGCGCTGGTCGGTACTTTCCTCGGGATCCTGATGGCCTACGGTTTTGTGTCACCGCTGGCCAGTCTGCTCGAGCAGAAGGCCGACGAAGCCGCGAAGGAGCTCGTCTGCGTGAAGACCACGCTGCTGGCGAGCATGCAGGGCTACGCGCCGGCGATCGCGGTCGAGTTCGGTCGCAAAGTGCTGTTCTCCACCGAACGCCCGTCCTTCGCCGAGCTCGAGCAGCACGTGAAGCAGAAGAAGGCCTGATCGCCGTCGGCGATCGCAAGCTCGGAGGGCATCATGGCTGCAGGCGACAAGAAGTCGCAGATCATCGTCGTCAAGCGCGTCAAGAAGGGAGGGCACGGCCACCACGGGGGCGCCTGGAAGATCGCCTACGCGGACTTCGTGACCGCAATGATGGCCTTCTTCCTGCTGATGTGGCTCCTCGGTTCCACCACCAAGGGCGATCTGCAGGGGATCGCCGATCACTTCTCCACGCCGCTCAAGATCGCGCTCGCGGGCGGCAGCGGCAGTGGCGACAGTTCCTCGATCGTGCAGGGCGGCGGGCAGGATCTCACCCGGTCGGTGGGCCAGGTCAAGCGCGGCGAAGTGGACAGTGGGGTGCGCAAGGCACTCAGTCTGCAGGCGGCCCGGGGCGAAATCCTTCGCCAGGAGCGAGCCTTGCTCGAGGAGCTCAAGGCGAAGGTCGAGGCTGCGATCGCCGCCAACCCGCGTACCTCGGCAATGCGCCGACAGATGCGACTGGACCTCACACCCGAGGGCCTGCGTATCCAGATCGTCGATGACCAGAGTCGGGCCATGTTCGACAGCGGTTCGGCGGTGGTCCGCGAGCACATGCGCGACCTGCTGCGCCAGATCGGCGCGGTACTCAACGAGGTGCCCAACCGGGTTTCGCTGTCGGGGCACACCGACAGTGCACCCTTTGGCGCGGGCGAACGGGGCTATTCCAATTGGGAGCTGTCGGCCGATCGGGCGAATGCCTCGCGCCGCGAGCTGGTGGCGGGCGGCATGGATGACGGCAAGATCGTCCGCGTTGTCGGTGTAGCCTCTGCAGTGCCGCTCGATGCGGCCGACCCGAGGCATCCGGTCAACCGACGCATCTCGATCGTTGTCATGAACCGGGTGGCCGAGTCGCGGCTGCTCAACGGCGCCGAGCTCGCCGAGGACCCGCCGGAGCAGGGCAGTCCCTGATCCGAGGCCTTTCCGGGAATGGTGGGGCTCACCCTGCCTATTCCCGCGATTCGGAGCGCGCGCCCGCGCGAATAATCGGGTTCGAGTACCGCTCGGACCCGACCGATGGCCTCCGAAGACAGCAGCAAGGAAGACCGACAGTTAGAGCCTTCGGCCCGCAAGCTGGCGAAAGCCCGCGAGGAGGGCCAGATCGCCCGTTCGCGGGATCTCGGGCATTTCGCCGTGGTCGGCGCCGGGCTGGGTCTTTTCCTCGCCCTCGGCCCCTCGATCGCACAAGGCTCGCTCGATCTCCTGCGGCAGGGGCTGCGCTTTGGCCGCCCGCTGGCAATGGACGCGAGTCTTTTGCCTGGCATGCTCGGCACGATGGCCGGCGCGGCCGCCATGATCGTGATTCCCGCCGCAGCATTGTTTGCGCTGGTATCGGCGGCGGCCGCGACCCTGCCAGGTGGCGTCGGGCTTTCGACCAAGGCGCTTGCCCCGCAGTTTTCGCGCGTCAACCCTGTCAGCGGCTTCGCCCGGATCTTCGATGCCGACAACCTGATCAACTTCGGCAAGCTGCTGCTGCTCGCCACGATCCTGTGCACGGTCGCCTTCGCCTTCGGGGCGTCGCGTTTCGCCGAGTTCGCAGGTCTCGGAGCGGCACCGCTGGCAGTGGCGCTGACAGCCACCCAAGGCCACCTCGTCGCCGGGATTGCCCTCCTCGTCATCGTGCTCTTCTTTGCCGCGGTCATCGATGTGCCGTTGCAGTGGTGGCGCCACCGGGTGCGGCTGCGCATGACTCACGAGGAGGCGCGCGAGGAATTCAAGGAGATGGAGGGCAATCAGGAAGTCAAAGGGCGGATGCGCGCCCGACAGCGCGAGGTCGCCATGGCGCGGATGATGGCTGCGGTACCCAAGGCCGATGTGATCATCACCAACCCGACCCACTACGCGGTTGCCGTCCGCTATGACGAAGCGCAGGGCGGAGCCCCGCGCGTGGTTGCCAAGGGTGTCGACCATCTGGCAGCCCGCATTCGCGAAATCGCCGAGGGTGCGCGCGTGCCGTTGGTCGAGGCGCCACCGCTGGCCCGGGCGCTGTACGCGAAGGTCGAGGTCGATCGCGAGATTCCCGAGGCCCTCTACACGGCGGTCGCGCAGGTTCTTGCCTATGTTTACCGGCTTCGGCACTGGGTTCCCGGCCGCAGCCCGATGCCCGTGATGCCGGATTCGCTGCCGGTTCCGGCAGGTTTCGATCCGCGTGAGGCCGCCCGGTGAACGCGCCGGCGGTCAGTCGTCAGGCGCCGGTCGTGGTTCAGATCGGTGGGCTCACGCTGCGCCTGCCGCCCTGGCAGGCGCTGGCCATGCCGGTGATCATCGTGCTCACGCTCGCGATGATGATCCTGCCGCTGCCGCCGCTGCTGCTCGATCTGTTCTTCAGCTTCAACATCGCCCTGGCGATCGTGGTTCTGCTGGTCAGTGCGTACACGGTCAAGCCGCTCGATTTCGCGGTCTTTCCCACGGTGCTGCTGGTCACCACGCTGCTGCGCCTGTCGCTCAATGTGGCGTCCACGCGGGCGGTACTGATGCACGGGCACACCGGGACCGATGCCGCGGGCAAGGTGATCGAGTCCTTCGCGCACTTCCTGATCGGGGGGAACTTCGCGGTCGGCATCATCGTGTTCGCCATCCTGACGGTGATCAACTTCGTGGTCGTCACCAAGGGCGCTGGGCGTATCGCGGAGGTGTCGGCCCGCTTCGCCCTCGATTCGATGCCCGGCAAGCAGATGGCGATCGACGCCGATCTGAACGCCGGCAATATCGATGCCGCCGAGGCCCGTCGTCGGCGCGCCGAGGTCAGTCAGGAGGCGGACTTCTTCGGGTCGATGGATGGCGCCTCGAAATTCGTCCGCGGGGATGCGATCGCGGCGATCCTGATCCTGTTCATCAACATCATCGGCGGCATCGGCATCGGGATCATCCAGCACAACCTGAGCTTCGCGCAGGCCAGCAACAACTACGTGCTGCTGGCCATCGGCGATGCGCTGGTGGCCCAGATACCTTCGCTGGTGGTGTCGGTGGCGGCGGCCCTGATCGTTGCGCGGGTCGGTACCGAGGATGATGTCGGGCAGCAACTCACCAAGCAGTTGCTGTCGATGCCACGGGCTCTCGGGCTTACGGCCGGGGTGGTGGCACTGCTGGGCATGGTGCCCGGCATGCCGCATTTCTCTTTCCTGCTGCTAGCTGGCGCGTGTGCCTACTTCGCCTGGTGGCTCGCCGAACGGGAACGCCGACGGGAGCTTGCGGCGGCCTTGCCTCAGGCAGGCGCCGAGGCGGCAGCGCCCGGGTCCGATGCCAGCTGGGATGATGTCGCGCCGGTCGACCAACTGGGCCTCGAGGTGGGCTATCGCCTGATTGCACTGGTCGACAAGGAGCAGGGAGGAGATCTCCTGGCCCGGATCAAGGGGGTGCGCAAGAAGTTCGCGGCCGAGGTCGGCTTCCTTCCGCCCCCGGTGCACATCCGCGACAACCTCGAGTTGCGTCCTGGCAGCTATCGCGTGACCCTGAAGGGTGTCGTGATCGGCGAAGGGGAGGCTTTCCCCGGCAGCCTGATGGCGATTAACCCGGGACATCTCACGCTCGCGCTGCCCGGCACGAACACCATCGATCCCGCCTTCGGTCTTGCGGCAACCTGGATCGACGAGAAGGCCCGGGAGCTTGCGACTGGCGCGGGCTTCACGGTCGTCGACTGTGCCACCGTGGTGGCCACGCATCTGCACCACCTGATGCAGGTTCACGCCTCGAAGCTGATGGGGCGTGCCGAAGCGCAGGAACTGCTCGAACACCTCGCCCGCTACGCCCCGAAGCTCGGCGACGAGGTCGTGCCCAAGCTGATTCCCGTCGCGGTCTTCCAGCGAGTGCTGCAAAACCTGCTTGAAGAGGCGGTGCATGTGCGTGATCTGCGCGGCATCGTCGAGACCCTCGCCGAGCATGGGGTACGCAGCCAGGATCCCGACGAGCTCACGCGGGAGGTACGGATCGCGCTGGCGCCGTCGATCGTTCAGCAGATCTTCGGACCGGTGCGCGAGCTGTCGGTCATCGCCTTCGAGCCTGGCCTCGAGAACCTGCTGGTACAGGCGCTTGCCCCCGGCGCGACCGCGGCGCTGGAGCCGGGCGTGGCAGATTTCGTCGTCAGGGGCGCGGTCGATGCCGCGCAGGGCCAGGAAGACGCCGGCGTGGCAGCCTGCCTGCTGGTGCCCGACCGGGTCCGCTCACCCCTGGCGAAGCTCCTCAGGAAGGCGGCGCCTCGGCTTCGGGTACTCGGACACGCTGAGATTCCGGAAACGCAGTCGATCCGCATCGGCAGGATCATCGGAGAGAACAAGTGAACGTCAAACGCTTCTTCGGCAGGACGAACAAGGATGCACTCGCGAAGCTTCGCGCGGAATTCGGCGCCGATGCGATCGTCCTGCGAAACCGTGCGGTCGACGGCGGAGTCGAGATCCTTGCGATGCCCGACAGTACCCGCACGGCGCCTGGCCTGCCGCCGCCGGCAGCGCCGGCCGACGAGATCGAAGCCGGTGGCCGTCCCGCGTTCGCTTCCGAGACAGGTCCGCAAGCGGCCAAGGCGGCGGCGCTTCCAGAGATGAATACGCTCTCCTTCCAGCAGTATGTGCGAGATCGTCTGGCACGTCGCGCTGCCCAGGTCGATGCGGAGCCCGAGGATGGAGGATCGACGAGATCCCTCGAAAGCGAGGCAAGGGTGCCGGGCAGGCAGACCACCCAAAGGCCCTCAGGCGAGGCGCCGCGGCGCCCGGCAGCGGGAGGTTCACGCGCCGGCGCTGCTCGCGGCGCGCCGCTGCAAGCGACCACGCCCGACTGGCGCTTCGAGCGCGACGGTCTGCGTACATCACCTCCTCCGCCTTCGGGCGCCCAGACCGCGCCGGTCACGCCGGCCACCGTGGCTGCCGCGCTCGGCGACGCGCGCGAGTCCATTACCGAGGCCGTGCAGAGTTCCGTGCTTGGCGAGCTTCGGCAAATGAAGGACTTCATCGCCGGACAGCTCGAAGCCCTGGCATGGTTCGAAGGCACCCGGCGCCAGCCGGTGCGCAGCCGCCTGCTGCGATCGCTGATGACCGCGGGGTTGTCGCCCGCGCTGTCTCGCGCCTTGGTCAGCCGTCTTCCCGAGGGCTGCACCGACGATCTTGCCGACGCGTGGGTGCGCAAGGCGCTGATTCGCAATTTGCGCACCGATCCGTCGGGGGCCATGATCGAATCCGGCGGGGTGTTCGCCGTGGTTGGCCCGACAGGGGTCGGCAAAACTACCTCGACCGCCAAGATCGCAGCGCGCTTCGCGCTGCGACACGGAACGCAGTCGATCGGACTGGTCACGGTCGATGCCTACCGGGTGGGCGGGCAAGACCAGTTGCGCAGTTTCGGGCGAATGCTCGGTGTCCCGGTGCACGTGGCTCACGACGCGCCGTCGCTGCAGGACTTCCTGCAGCTCTACCAGAACAAGAAGCTGGTGCTGATCGATACCGCGGGTATCAGTCAGCGCGACGAACGGGTGGATGAATTGCTCGACTCGCTGGCCGGCGAGGGTATCGGCAAGCTGCTGGTGGTGAATGCCGCGTCGCAGGTCGAAACCCTGGAGGAGGTCGTCCACGCCTATCGCGGCAACGAAGCGGCGGGCATGATCATCTCGAAGCTCGACGAGGCGGTTCGTCCGGGGGCGGCGCTCGACTGCGCGATTCGCCACAAGATCCGGGTTGTCGGACTTGCCGACGGGCAACGGGTCCCTGAAGACTGGCACTGGGCCGAGCCCCGCTCGCTGGTCGAAAAGGCGCTGTCGGTTCCCCCATCCCCAGCCTTCGAATTCGACGAGGAGATGCTCGGGATGATGTTCGCGAGCGCAGCCAGCGCGGGTGGTGGACGCGGCCGCAGCACCGATGTTTGAGTCGCGTCTCGATCAGGCCAGCGGGTTGCGTCGGCTCTTCCGGCCGCGCGGGCTGCGCCTGCTGCCACTGGTGTCCGATCCCAGGCCTGCGGTCAGCTCGATCTTTGCGCTCAACCTGGCAGCGGCGCTGGCGCGCGGCGGCTCGCGTCCGATCGTGATCGATGCGCATCGGGATGGTGTCCCCGCGCTCGTCGGCCTCGAGCGGCAGCGAGAACTGCAGGACCTCCTCGAAGGTCGCTGCCGGGTCGGCGAGGTGCTTCGAGGTAGTGTCGACGGCGTCGCGGTTCTCCGCGCCCGACGCGGCGCTGCGTCGATGGTTGGGCAACCGGAGTTGCAGGCAGCGGTGTTCAGCGCGATCGGCGCCTTTCAGGACGGCTATGATGTCGCCCTGTTTCATGCGCCGGCGGCGTTGCTCGGGGCGGTCATGCCGGGTTACGGTGCCGACACCACGTTGCTGTGCGGACCTCACGAGGATGATCTGACCTCTACCTACAGCTGGCTCAAGGCGATGGTTCGCGACCATGGAGTGTCCCGTTTTCGGGTGGTCTTCGATACCGTCGACGGAGAATCCGAGTTCGATGCCACCACTCGGCATCGCCGGCTGGCGGATGTTGCAGCCCGTTTCCTCGAGGCCGAGGTGGCCTACGGGGGCACACTCTTTCATGAGCCCGAGCTCGAGGAGGCTGTACGGCTTCGAGCCAGCGTCTTCGCGCTTGCGGCCGATGGGCCATGTGCTCGAGCCTTCGAGCGCATCGCCACAGGCGCACAGGCATGGCGCTTGCAAGCTTTCGAACCGGCAGAGCGACGCATCCACTGACAAGAGCCTGATCCCGATGTACACGGCACGCGGCACGTTGAACCACCAGGCAGCTATCGACCAGTACGGGCCGTTGGTTCGTCGCGTGGCGGCGCAGCTCATCGCAAAGTTGCCGGCCAACGTCGAGTTCGATGATCTCGTGCAGGCCGGCATGATCGGCCTCTTCGATGCGCTCTCCCGTTATCAGGCCAACCAGGGCGCCCAGTTCGAGACTTTCGCCATGCAGCGGGTGCGTGGCGCGATGCTCGATGAATTGCGTGGCAGTGACTGGTTACCACGATCCGTACGCCGCAACCAGCGCACCATCGAGGGTGCGGTACGGCGGCTCGAACAGCGATTGCGCCGCAGCCCGAGCGATACCGAGATTGCCGCCGAACTCGGCATGCCGATCGGTGAGTATCACCTGCTGCTGGGCGAGGCCCGCGGCTCGCAACTCATCTACCTCGACGAGCTGGGTGGCGATGATTCGGAGGAAGGGTTTCTGGACCGCTACTCGGTCGCCGAGGAGACCGATAGCCTCGCGCGTCTGCGCGACGAGCGATTCCGTGCTGACTTGATGGCTGGCATCGAGGCCCTGCCCGAACGCGAAAAGCAGGTGATGGGGATGTACTACGAGCAGGAAATGAATCTCAAGGAAATCGGTGCCGTGCTGGGCGTCACCGAGTCTCGCGTTTCGCAGCTCCACAGCCAGGCAGTCGCCAGGCTGCGTGCGAAGTTGCGGTCATGGGCGTGACGGCAGCCGAGCTTGCGGCGATCGTTACCGAACTCGGAGCGCTGCGCGACGACCTGAAGCCGAGCGCGAGCACTGCGCGTCAGACCTGACTTGTCACGCTCGATGCCCGGCGGTGCGAGTCGAACACGCTTGCCGGCGGCGTCATCCTGCGCACTCACGCCGTACATGGCCTTGCGGCCCGCATTGAAACCGCGATGGTTCGGGTGGGCTGCAGCGTCGGCCCGCTGCCGTCGAACAGTCAGGCGGTGCCGAGTCGTCTCGCGCCTGTGCTGCCCGACGATGGCGCCACGGGCGCTCCGTAGGTCGTTCGCGGACCGAGCAATGCCTCGAGTCGTCTCTGATCGGCAGACGAGGTGCGGGTCAGAAACTCGCCGTTGGCGGTGACCGTGGCACGCAGGCGTCGAAGCCGTCCGGATTGCGCCGCCGTCAGCCGGCCAGACCGCAAGGCCGTGAGCGCGGCAAGAGCCCTGGCGAGTGTTTCCCCGGCCATGGCCAACTCATCGATCTGTCCATCAACCAGCGCCTTTCGCTGGGCGACAATAGCCCGCTCGAGCGCGTCGAGAGGATCGGATCCCGGCCCTTGGGGCTGACGCGTCACGCGCGAGCGCCTCGCCCGGTGGCCATCGTCTCGACCAGCTCAGAGGCTGCCGTGATCATGCGGTCGGCGACGACCTGGGCGCTGACGTGGAAGCGGCCCTGTTCGATCGCCGCGCGCACCTCCGCCACCTTCTCGGCACGGATGGTTGCCGTGGCTTGCTCGGTTGCAGCGAGGCTTTGCGACGTTGCCGAAAGCTGGACTTTGTCGATGGCCTGGACGCCGCCTATGCTGCCGCTGGGCGACGTGGGCGCGCGTGAGCCATTTGCTGCTCGATTGAGCGTGTCGACCTGTTTGCTGTCGAGATTGCTGCCGATCTTCATCACGGACTCCCTGTCGATGGCCGGACCGTTTCTGGGATCATGGACGCATTATCGGCCCGCCCGCCAGCTTCTTGAGGGAATTCTTTCGCGCTTTTTCCAGGTGTGGTGTCAGAGCCGCACCTCGATCGTCCGGTCGCGTAACGTCCCCGCGACCACCCTGCCGGTATCCGTTCGGGCACGCAGCACCTGACCCTCGCTCGCGGGGGCGAGTGCGACTCCGCTGCCCGCGAGCGTGAAGCCCTGACCGGTCACGAGTATCTGCACCGGGTCGCCGGCATTCACGCTCGGCGGCACGCGTACCGAGTCAACCCTGAAAGCATGGCCTGCGGCAACGGGTCGAGTTAGTTGTCTGCCAACGAGCGTTGCAGGGTCGCTGACGAGCGGTGCCTGTTCGCGGGTGAGCTCGGCTTCCTCCAGCCGGAAGTCGGTCGCCGCGATGACGGCGCCTGCGCTCAGCGGCTGGACGGCAACGGGAACCGATGCGAAGACCTGAACGTTGACCGGCAGGCGAACCATCCAGCTCGCTCCGCTCGTGCAGCGAATCCCGACCTGCCCGCGGCCCCAGAGGCGTGAGCCGGGCGGTACGAAGGGTTCAGCGCGTTCGCAGGGGGTGAGTCGAACCCTGGGGTCGAGCTGACCAACACTCACGGAGATCCGGTGCTGCGTGGCGTCGGCGCCGAGTTCCCGCTCCACCAGGCGTTTGACGGCTTCTTCGACCGGATCGCTGGCCAGCACTGGACCAGGCATCAGCCATGCCGCCGCAGCGGCGGCCATCACGAGCAACAGGACGAAAGGCGCAAGCGGGCGCGAGGTACGGGCGATCATGGGAGGCTCCCCAGCGTTTCCGCGACTTTGCGCGGATGCCGGTCGATCGTGGGCGCCGATAAGCAGGGTATGCGGCCGGCTTATCGCTGCTTAAGTTCCCGGCGCGGCGCCGAATAATCGACCTGTTCGTGGGTCATGGCGTCTCCGATGTCGATCGGCAGAAACCGCCCTGCACGCAACCGCCGAGGGAGGCGTGATGCTCGATCGGTTCCTTCATTCGATTCAGTTTCAGGGCCAGGCGCTGACCTTGCGCGCCGACCGCCAGAAGGTGCTTGCTGCCAACATCGCCAACGCCGATACCCCGGGCTACAAGGCCCGGGATTTCGATTTCGCGAAGGTGCTGGCAGATGCGGGCGGCGCTCCCGGTGCGGCGACCGTCAGCGATGCCGCTCGCACCCATGGCATCCACCGGAGCGCGATTGCCGCCCGAGGCACGAGCGCGAGTGATCCCGCGCTGCTGTACCGCAGTCCTGAGCAGGCCTCCGCCGACGGGAACACGGTCGAACTCGATCGGGAGCGTGCGAACTTCGCCGACAACGCGGTTCGCTACGAGGCAACGCTTCGCTTCATCAATGGGGGCGTACGCACCATGCTCTCGGCGATCCGCGGCGAATGAGCGACCGGCCCGCGAAGCACTGAGGGACGAGGAGAGAAACGATGTCGCTTTCCCGCATCTTCGAGATCAGCTCGACGGCGATCGCCGCGCAGAGCCAGCGTCTCAACGTCGTTGCGTCGAATCTGGCCAACGCCGACAGCGTTGCCGGTCCGGACGGCGCGGCCTACAAGGCGCGTCAGGTGCTTTTCGAAGCCCGCCAACCCGCGCGCGCCGATGGCGTATCGGGCGTGCGGGTGAGTGGCATCGTCGAGGATGCCACGCCGGGAAAGCGCTCCTACGATCCGAAGCATCCGCAGGCCGACGCCGAGGGCTTCGTCACCTCGAGCAACGTCAATGCGGTTGAGGAGATGGTGAACATGATCGCTGCCTCCCGTTCCTATCAGAACAACGTGGAAGTCCTGAACACCACCCAGCAGCTGCTGCTCAAGACGCTGCAGCTCGGCCAGTGAGCCTGGAGCCCATCGTGACCATTACGAGCACCAACGACAGCGCGGCAGCCGCCGCGCGCCTTGCGCAAATTCAGGCCGCCTCGGGGGGAGCACGCAGTGGGGCCCCAGCCGCGACCGGCAACGATGCGACCGCGAGCGCCAGCGGCACCGAAGATCGATTTCTGAAGCTGCTGGTCGCGCAGATGCGCAACCAGGACCCGCTCAATCCGATGGACAACGCGCAGGTCACCTCCCAGCTCGCCCAGATCAATACCGTGCGGGGCATCGAGTCACTGAACGCGTCGGTCGCCAAGCTGGTCGATCGTGGTGACCGCAGCTCGCCGCTCGATTCGGTGGGTGCGCTCGGGCGGCAGGTGCTCGTGGCCGGCGAGCGCTTCGAGCGCACGGGTGAGGAAACGAGTCATCGTCTGGGCATCGAACTCGCGGCGCAGGCTCGTCGGGCGCAGGCCGAGGTGCTCGACGCGGCTGGCAACGTCGTGTTCAGCCGCAACTTCGAGGCGCCTGCCGCCGGCGTGATCAGCCTCGACTGGAATGGTGTGGGAGCCGATGGCGAGCCGGCACGTGCCGGGCAATACCGGGTAAGGGTGAGCGCCGTGGGCGAAGACGGCAAGCCGGTAGCGGCAACCGCGCTCAGCTCGGCCCGGGTCAGCGGCGTGGCGCAGGACGGCAGTGGCGTGCGTCTCGAACTCTTCGGTCGGGGCGCGGTGGCGCCGGCCGCCGTCCGCGCGATTCTTTGATCGCGTGGGTGTCGTTTCCTATTCCGGACAACGTTTCTCGATCAACCTTCCGACGGATGAACCTCCAGGAGTGATGGCATGAGTTTTCAGCAGGGACTTAGCGGGCTGAACGCGGCGGCGCGAACCCTCGACGTGATCGGTAACAACATCGCGAATTCGGGCACGATAGGTGCCAAGTCGGCGCGCGCTGAGTTCGCGGACGCCTTCGCGAACTCTCTGGGCGGTAGTGGCAACAATACCGTTGGTATTGGTGTCACGGTCTCCAGCATTGCCCAGCAATTCACCCAGGGAGATATCTCAAGTACGAACAATCCGATGGACGTGGCGATCGACGGCCAGGGTTTCTTTCAGATCTCGACCAATGGTGCGCTCAGTTACTCCCGCAACGGGCAGTTGAAGGTTGATGCACAAGGCTATGTCGTGACGACCCAGGGAGGGCGGCTTCAGGGTAACGTCGTGGACGGCACCACGGGGGTGATGAGCCAGATCACGACTGACATCCGGACGTCGATGGCAAACCTGCCGCCGCGCGCCACCAGCGAGATCGCGGTGGGCTCGAACCTCGATGCACGTGCGCTGGCTCCCGTCGATGCCTTTGATCCAGCGGATCCCGGGACGTACAACAACGTGGCATCGATGACGGTCTACTCGCCTCAGGGCCAAGCCCATACGCTTGCGGTCTACTACCGAAAGACCGCCGACAACGCGTGGGCAGTGCATGCGACTTTCGACGGTACGCAAATCGATCCGCCAGCGCCGGCCGTCGCGCCCGGCCCCATCCAGGCGCTCACCTTCAACGGAACGGGGCGTCTCGACCCGGTGCCGCCGCCGATGCCGATCCAGGTGCCTTTCCCGACGAATGAAGGTGGTGCCTCTGAGATCGAGTTCGATTTCACGACCATCTCTCAGTTCGGCTCGCCGTTTGTCGTCACATCGATGAATCAGAATGGCTATGGTGTTGGTGAACTCGCAGGTTTCAGGATCGACAGTGAAGGCAACATCCTGGCGCGATACACCAACGGCCGCTCCGAGGTGCAGGCACGCCTGGTACTCACCAATTTCCGAAACCCGCAGGGGCTGCAGCCAATTGGCGGTAATGGATGGGTCGAGACGGCGTCTTCAGGCCCGCCTAACCAGCCGCAGTCACCTGGCACGGGAAGCCTCGGCAATCTCCAGTCAGGTGCGCTCGAACAGTCGAACGTGGAACTCACTGGCGAACTCGTCAGCATGATTACCGCGCAGCGCGTCTATCAGGCGAATGCCCAGACCATTCGCGCGCAGGACCAGTTGCTGCAGACCATCGTCAATCTGCGCTGAAGAAGGCACAGGCGACGGGCACGGAGGCGTAGATGGACCGGATGATCTACCTCGCGGCGTCGGGTGCGAAAGCGCTCGCGCAGCGCCAGGAGGCGCTGACCAACAATCTGGCGAATGCCAGCACCGCGGGCTTTCGTGCCGATCTGATGACCTTTCGTGCCGTCCCGGTGCAGGCGGCCGGTACCGCGTCGACCCGCGTGATGGCCATGGAGGCGAGTGCCGGCTTCAACCACGAGCAGGGGCCCGTCAGCACCACCGGCCGCTCGCTCGATGCGGCCATCCGCGGCAACGGCTGGTTCGTCGTGCAAGCCCCGGACGGTGGCGAAGCGCTGACGCGCAATGGCCACTTCCAGCTTGCAGCCGACGGAACGCTAATCGGCGCCGCCGGCCTGCCGGTGCTGAGCGACGGGGGGCCGATCACGATTCCGCCGAACGCCGACGTACTGATCGGTGCCGACGGAACGATCAGCGCCCGGCAGGCGAATCAGCCGCCGATTCAGGTAGGCAAGCTGAAGCTCGTCAATCCCGAGCCGGCGAGCCTCGCCAAGGGGCCCGACGGAATGGTTCGTATCGCCGGGGGCGAGCCTGCGGCCGACGACCCTCTGGTACGGGTGTCGTCGGGAGCGCTCGAGGGCAGCAACGTGAATGTTGTCGAGTCGATGGTCGGCATGATCGCGCTCGCCCGCCAGTTCGAGATCCAGATGAAGCTGCTGTCCAATGTCGAGCAGAACGAGCAGCGCGCCGCGCAGCTGCTTTCGTTGAAAGGTTGAGGCCTCAATCATGATTCGATCGCTGTGGATTGCGAAGACCGGGCTTGATGCGCAGCAGACGCAGCTCGACACGATCACGCACAACCTCGCGAACGTCAGCACCGTCGGCTACAAGCGTTCACACGCGGTCTTCGAAGACCTGCTGTACCAGAACATGCGCCAGGCTGGTGGGCAGAGCACGCAGCAGACACAGCTTCCCACCGGGCTGCAACTCGGTGTCGGCGTGCGCAGCGTGGCCACGTCGCGGATTTTCAGCCAGGGGGCTCTTCAGCAGACCGAGAACAAGTTCGACGTTGCGATCAACGGCGCTGGCTTTCTCGCGGTACAGATGCCTGACGGTTCGGTCGGCTATACCCGCGACGGACAGCTGCGTGTCGATGCGCAGGGCCAGCTTGTGACCTCGAGCGGCTTTCCACTCGGGCCAGCGCCGATCACGATCCCCGCGAGCGCGCAGTCGGTGACGATTGGCGGCGACGGTACGGTGAGCATCCTCGAGCCCGGCCAGGCCATCCCGCGCGTGGTCGGCAACCTGCAACTTGCGAGTTTCGTGAACCCCGCCGGTCTCGAGCCCCGGGGCCAGAACCTGTTCTTCGAAACCGCGGCTTCCGGCGTGGTGACGCTCGGGCCGGCGGGAACCAATGGCACCGGCACGCTGAAACAGGGTTTCGTCGAAACCTCGAACGTCAATGTCGTCGAGGAACTGGTTGCGATGATCCAGACCCAGCGTGCCTACGAAATCAACTCGAAGGCGATCCAGACCTCGGACCAGATGCTGGCCCGGGTGTCGCAGCTGTGAGCGAGGGGCCGATGAGCATCCCGAGGAAAATGCATGTCGCCGCCGCCGTGTGGCGCATGCTGCTGACGGCCGGCGCTGCGGTCATGCTGCTGCTGCAGTCGGGTTGCAACGATCTGATGGCGCGTCCGACCGTCGATGTTCGGGAACCGACCACGATCCGGCCTCCGGTACAGACGGCATTCGTGCCGCCCAGCAACAGCGCGGAGCCCGGGGCGATTTTCGTGGCTGGCGCTCACCGCGGGCTGTTCGAGGATCGCCGGGCGCGGCTCGTGGGCGACGTGATCACGATTCAGATTCAGGAAAAGTACTCGGCCAAGCAGAGTTCGAACAGCTCGCTTGATCGCAAGGGAAGCGTCGAGGCCAACGTCGCCCTGTTGCCCTTCCTGACGCCCAATGCGACCAAGCGCCTGAACGCCGAGGGCGGCTCGAGCAATACCTTCGAGGGCAAGGGCGAAACCGGCACCGACAATGAGTTCACCGGCACGATCACGACGACGGTCGTCGAGGTGCTGCCCAACGGCAACCTGGTGGTTGTGGGTGAGAAGCAGGTCGGCATCAACCAGAACGTTGAACGACTGCGCTTTTCGGGCGTGATCAATCCGGCGACGATCCTGCCGGGCAATGTCGTCACCTCCACGCAGGTTGCCGACGCCCGCCTCGAGGTTCGCAGCCGCGGCGACATCGATCGCGCGCAGACCACCGGGTGGCTGTCGCGCTTCTTCCTCAGCTTTCTGCCGATCTGAGCGTCATGCACCTTCCCCCGATCGTCGGCCGCATGGCGGTGCTCGCTACGCTCGTCATGGCGATGCTCGTCGTGACGCCTGCGCTGGTTCGCGCCGAGCGCGTCAAGGAACTTGCCACCGTGCAGGGGGTTCGCAGCAATCAGCTGCTCGGCTATGGCCTGGTGGTCGGTCTTGACGGAAGTGGCGACCAGACTACCCAGGCACCCTTCACCGCGCAAAGCGTCAATTCGATGCTCTCGCAACTCGGCATCCAGCTGCCCCCCGGCGTGACGCCGCAGCTGCGCAACTCGGCCGCGGTGATGGTGACGGCGCAGTTGCCGCCCTTCGCCCGACCCGGGCAGACGATCGACGTCACGGTCTCATCGCTGGGCAACGCCCGCAGCTTGCGCGGTGGAACACTGCTGCTGACACCGCTTCGAGGCGCCGACAATCAGATCTACGCGATGGCGCAGGGTAACGTCATCGTGGGCGGGGCAGGTGCCTCGGCTGCGGGCAGCCGCGTGCAGATCAACCACCTGAGCGCGGGCCGCGTACCCGCCGGCGCGACGGTGGAGCGCGCGGTCCCGGTCCCGACATTGGCCGGCGAGACCATCCGCCTCGAGCTCACGCAGAGCGACTTCACGATGGCTGGGCGTGTGGCCGATGCGATCAACCAGACCCTTGCCGGAAGCGGCGCAGCGATCGCGCAAGCCATCGACGGTCGCGTGATCCAGGTGAGGCTTCCCGGAGAGGCCGAACGTCGGGTGCCTTTTCTCGCCCAGCTCGAAAACGTCGAGGTGAATCAGCCGACGCCCACCCCCAAGGTCGTGGTCAACGCGCGGACCGGATCGGTGGTGATCAACCAGAGTGTGACGCTTGCGCCGAGCGCGGTTGCACATGGCAATCTCAGTGTCACCATCTCGTCGACGCCCGTGGTGTCGCAGCCGGGGCCATTTTCGCAAGGTCAGACCGTCGTCGCCGAGAAGGCCGACATCCAGATTCGTCAGGACGGCGGCAACGTGATGCAGCTCGATGCCGCCGCGAAGCTCACCGACGTGGTCAAGGCGCTCAATGCGCTGGGCGCCACCGCCGGTGATCTGATCGCGATTCTGCAGGCGTTGAAGGCAGCCGGAAGCCTCAAGGCCGAGCTCGAGATCATCTGAGGAGCTGATCGCCATGGAACCGCTGCCTGCTCCGCTCGCCCTCGACGCCCGCGCGCTCGATGGCCTGCGCCGGCGCGCCGGTAACGATCCTCAGGCAGCAGCGCGGGCGGCTGCTGGGCAGTTCGAGGCGGTTTTCATGCGCCAGATGCTCAAGTCGATGCGCGACGCGGTACCGCGGAGCGGCATGTGGGATGGGGCGGCGCAGGGTACGTACAGCGACATGCTCGACCAGCAGCTTGCCCAGTCGCTGTCGGGCAAACCCGGCGGGCTCGCTGACGTGATTGCACGCCAGCTCACGCGGCAGCTGGGTGCGGTCAAAGCGATGACCGAGGCTTCGGAGACATCAGCCGTCGATACTCCGTCCGCACCGGTCCCCGGCGATGCCTTTGAACAGCTCAGCTCGCAGGTGGTGCCGGCACGGCCCGCGCTTGCAGGGGCGGGGCAATCGACGATTGCCCGTGCTGCTGCCGGCCAGGCGATGGCGGCGTCCTCGCTGGCCGAGCGCGTGGGGCAGGTGGCGGTGGCGCCGGCTGCCGGCGAACGCACGCTGCCAGCGTCGGGACGGGCGGTGCTGCGCGATGCGCTTGCCGCTTTCAACGCCGCCGCGAACGGGGCCGGCCATCGATCCGAGCGGGCAGGGGCTGGTGGTGACGCCTCGGTGCCGTCACCTGAGGCGGCAGCACGCACCGTGCAGGGTGCGAAGGCGGGCGGGGCACCTCGCTGGGCCGATCCGGTCGGCGGTGCGCATTCGCCTGCCGAGCCCGACCTTCGGCAGTTGAGCGGTCCGCAGGCCGACTTCGTGCGCAAGGTCTGGCCGCACGCGCTCCTCGCCGAGCGTTCGACCGGCGTGCCGGCGGCATTCATCGTGGGTCAGGCTGCGCTCGAGTCGGGCTGGGGCAAGCATGAAATCCGCCATCGCGATGGCAGCAGCAGCCACAACCTCTTCGGTATCAAGGCCGCAGGTGGCTGGCAGGGGGCTTCGGCGGCAGCCTCGACCACCGAGTTCGTGAGCGGACAGGCGACGCGACGCGTCGAGCGCTTTCGCGCCTATGGCTCCTACGCCGAGGCCTTTCAGGACTGGGCCTCGCTGATGGCTCGCAGCCCCCGTTATGCGGGCGTGATCCAGGCAGGGGGCAGCGTGGAGGCCTTCGCGGCGGGCATGCAGCGCGCAGGCTACGCGACCGACCCGGCCTACGGTGCAAAGCTCGAAAAGACGATCCAGCGCACGCTCGCGCTGCAGCGTCTGGTGACCTGAGCGGCGAGCAGGGAGGGCGACAGGCATGTCCGGACTTTTCGGGGTCGGCACGTCGGCGATGATGGCGGCCTACGCGCAGATGCGTACCGCCAGCCACAACATCTCCAATGTGGGTACGCCCGGCTTCAGCCGCCAGGAAGCGATCCTGTCGACGGTGAGCGGCAACCAGACCGGCTCGGGCTTCATCGGCCGTGGTGTCGGTGTCGACACCATCGTCCGTCGCTATGACCAGCAGCTCGCCGCCGAGGTCGCCGGCAGCAAGTCGAGTGCCGCCGCCGACAGTGTGCGCGCGGCGCAACTCGCGAGGCTCGAGGCGGTGTTTGCCGACGGCGATACCAGTCTCGGCACGGCGATCGATGATCTTAGGGCGGCCTTTGCCGACGTGGTCAACCGCCCGGGAGACCCGACGGCTCGAACTGCGGTCCTGAGCCGGGCGCGTTCGCTGGTCGAACGTTTCGACAGCGCCACCGGGCGTCTCGACGAGTTGCGCGTGCAGTCCGACCAGAAGCTCCGTGACGGGGCGTCGCGGGTCAATGATTCACTGGCGCAGATCGCGCAACTCAATGACCAGATCGCCCGCCGCGCCTCACTCGGTCAGCCGCCCAATGATCTGCTCGACCGGCGTGACCAGCTGATCGAGACCGTCAATGGTCAGATGCGCGCGACACCCTTCGTGAACACCGATGGCTCGGTCACGCTCTACGCGGCGTCGGGCCATGCGCTGGTCGTCGGTACCCAGGCCTCGCGCCTGTCGGTTCAGGGCGACAGCCTCGATCCGCGCAAGCTCTCGCTGATGATCGGCAGCGGCGCCTCGGCGGTACCGATCGACGGTGCGTCGATCGGTGGCGGCGAGCTTGCCGGGGTGCTGCGCTTTCGCGACGAGGATCTCGAGATTGCGCAGGCACGCGTGGGTCAGCTGGCGGCTGCACTTGCCCAGGCCTACAACGATCGGCAGTCACTTGGCCGCGATGCCAGCGGTGCGGTGGGTGCACCGATGTTCGCGCTGGGCGCGCCCGAGATCGGCGCGTCGACCGAGAACGGTGGCAACGCGAAGCTGGGCGTCACCCTGCTCGACGGCACGGCCGTGGCGGCGACCGACTACGAACTGCGCTTCGACGGTGCGGCCTGGTCGGTGACCCGGCTGGCCGACGGGGCCCAGTCGGCTCTCGGACCCATGCCGGCAACGCTCGATGGTCTTCAGATCAGCATCGGGGCGGGTACGCCCTCGGCAGGCGACCGATTCCTGCTGCGCGGTGCCTCCGCGTTCGCGGGCGGCCTCGCCATGAAGCTCACCGGCACGCAAGCGCTCGCCACCGGGTTGGCCATGACGCCGCAGCGCGCCGCGACCAATACCGGCGATGTGCGCAGCACAGCCTTTACGGTCACGGCCAACGACACGAACCTGCTCGCCCCGGTCACCGTCCAGTTCACCAGCGCGACCACCTTCAATGTCAGCGGCGCCGGTACCGGCAATCCGGTGGGTCTTAGCTACACGCCGGGGATGACGCTCGCCTACAACGGCTGGTCGATGTCGCTGGGCGGTGTGGCTGCGACAGGCGACCGGATCGAGGTCACCCCCACCACCAGCCATGCTCTCGACAACCGCAATGCGCGGCTGATGCTCGACCTGGGCGATCAGCCGATCGTGGGAGGGCGCAGGCCGGTCGATGCCTTCGGCGACCTGCTGGCCGAGGTGGGTATCCGCTCGCAGTCCGCTCAGGCTGCCCAGAGCCTGTCGACGCGAACGCTCACCCAGGCCGAGGCGGCGCGTGCGGAGATCTCGGGGGTGAATCTCGATGAGGAGGCGGCCAGACTCATGCAGTTCCAGCAGGCCTATCAGGCTGCCGCCAAGATCCTCACCACCGCGCAGAACGTCTTCGACACCCTGCTGCAGATCGGTCGCTGACGCGCCGTGACCGAGAGCTGAAGGAACCCGATCATGCGCATCGCCACGGCCAATGCCTACCAGAACGCCCTCGAGGCGATGAACCAGCGACAGGCGAAGCTGGTCCGAACGCAAGAGGAGCTTGCCAGCGGCAAGCGTGTGCTCTCGCCCTCCGACGACCCGAGCGTGGCGGCCACCGCCGAGCGCAACCGGGCGGCGCAGCGCCGCCTCGAAATCCAGACGCGGATGCATGACTACGCGATGGGCAACCTGAGTCAGGCCGACTCGGTGCTCGGCAGCGTCGGCGATCTGCTGCAGATGGCGCGTGAGGCGATGGTGCAGGCTGGCAACGGGACCCACACCGCCACCGACCGACGGCAGATCGCGATCCAGCTGCGTGCCCATCGCGACGAGCTGCTCGCGCTCGCCAACCGGGGCGATGGCTCCGGGGGCTATCTGTTCAGCGGCCAGGGTGGTCAGTCGGCGCCCTTCGTCGATACCGGAGGCACGGTCAGCTTTCAGGCGCAATCGGGCGAGCGAGAGGTTGGTCTCGGGACGGTGGGGGCAGCCGCCACGCTCGACGGGCAGCGGATCTTCATGAATCTGCCCGATGGTGCCGGTGGCGTTCGCAGCATTTTCGCGGTGCTCGATGCCGCTGCCCAGTCGCTGGAAGATCCGGCCACCACCGGCGCCGCGGTGAGCGCCGCAGTGCGCAGCGGGATCACCGGCATCGATGCGGCGCTGGAGCAGGTGACGACGCAGCGCACCGAGGTCGGCGAGAGCCTCCGGGCCCTCGAGACCCGTGTGCGGCTTGCCGAGGAGGGGCGCATCGAGCTGTCGGCGCAGCTCTCCGGGATGGTCGATGTCGATTATGCGAAGGCCGTCAGTGACTTCCAGACGCACCAGACGGCGCTTAGCGCGGCGATGCGCACCTACGCGCAGATCTCGAAGATGTCGCTCTTCGATTACCTGTAGCGCGCCGCCCGGTGTCTGAGGGCGATCGCGGCAGCTAGAATGCGCCGCATGAACCAGGACGATCTCAAGCGCGCCGCTGCGCGCGCGGCGCTTGCCGAACTCAGCGCGGGGGCGCTCGTGGGCGTGGGTACCGGCTCGACCGTCAATCACTTCATCGATGCGCTCGCCGAGCGTGCCGGGCAGTACG
>Ga0315901_10003308_pt1 | contig 21030 bp, 18 predicted proteins | sample LakEriMetagenome_10_FD_203761 | JGI IMG/M metagenome (GOLD analysis project Ga0315901, IMG submission 203761) | Freshwater fungal communities from buoy surface, Lake Erie, Ohio, United States - Buoy 2 MA116 | ecosystem: Environmental > Aquatic > Freshwater > Lake | place: USA: Lake Erie, Ohio... | reverse complement strand
CATCGACTGCGACAGGTCGACGACGAACACCGTCGCCGCCCGATCGGTGGGTCGTCGAACCACCGGTGCGAGCAGTGCACCCACCAGCAGCGCCGCGACCACGGCCCGGGCGACGACCGACAGCCGCCACTGCCCTCGCGACACACCGACCCGCCGGCGGGCCAACAGGAACTCGGCCACGAGCACCACGAGCAACGCCAGGATCACCCAGGCGACCACCGAGTCCTGACCGCGCGAGGCGCTGCGGGTGCCGTCACGCGGGTCGGCCACCGGCTTCACCAACTCGTCGGCCGTGGCAATCGCTGACTCGGCGGGAGGGACGTTCACGGCGACGAGTCGCTGCTCGCCCCCGGCGGTGGTGATCGCCCAGAAGCCCGCACGCGTGGCCCGGGGTGCAGCGTCGCCTGCCGCGACCTCGACGGTGGTTCCGTCTGGGTGGGTGACGGTGGCGGCCACCCCGGCCGGCACCGGCAGCGTGGCTCCGACCTGGAGGCTCGTGGACGCGACCGAGGCGCCCGCGAGATCGGTGAGGATCCGGTCGCCGAGCAGCGGGAACACGAGCTGCACCGGCAGGTTGGAGTCGGCCAGCGCGAAGGTGAGGTACACGAAGGGCACCGTGCGGCCGGACGTGGTGCTGGACGACCCGGACAGCAGCAGCGGCCCGCCCTCGGCGCCGACGAGCACGTCGGCGAGCGGCGCTGACACCTGCTGTGCCGAGGCGATCGCCACGGTGGTCAGGTCCAGTCCCGCGAGCAGCGCGTCGTCGCTGCGCAGCAGCGTGACCGCGGGCTGCTCGAGCGTCCCGATCACCTCCACGCCCGGTGCACCCGCGGGCGGGGCGATCGCGAGCCAGGGCACGGCCACCGCGTCGGGGACGTCGACCCCGTGGTACACCACGACGTCGTGGCCCGCCCCGTCCGGCGCGGTGCCGTCGGCGCCGCGGTCGGCGAGGGTGACCGTGACTCCGGGGATCGCGGCCAGCAGGTCGCCGACGAACAGCGGATCGCCGACCAGGAGCACGTCGAGGTCGGGTCGGCGACCGCCGACGGCGAACGCCCGGTCGTCGGCGGCCAGCAGGTCGGCGCCCGACAGCACCACCTCGACACGGTCGCCCAACGGCACGTCGGCCGACACGTCGATCGCTGCGCCGGGCTTCATCTCCACGCGCTCGACGGCGGCGGTGACCCCGTCGACGTCGAAGCGCACGTCCACCGTGGCCGTCGGTCCGCCGGTGTTCTCCACCGTCGCGAGCGCGTGCAGTTCGCCGCCGCGAGGCTCGACCGTGAGGGAGCGCACGGCGCGGTTGAGGTCACGCGACCCGATGCGTCGGTACGTGGTGCCGGGCGGCTGCTGGCGCTGCTCCTCCTGCGTGAGGCCACCGTCGCTCAGCAGCACGAAGCCGACGTCGGCCGCCGCGGTCTCGAGGCTCTGGGCGAGCGAGAAGGCGTCGGCGAAGTCGGCCGCGCCCTCGGTGGTGGTGACGGTGGCGAGCGCGTCGGTGAACGCTTGGCGGTCGCTGCTCGCCGTGAGCACCACACGGGGTCGGTCGGAGGCGACGACGATGCTCGCGATCCCGCCCGGGGGCAGGTCGTCGCGGAGCTGCTCGGCGGTGGCCTTTGCCGCGGTGAGCCGGTCGGGATCGCCGTCGGTGGCGGCCATGGAGCCACTCGCGTCCACGATGAACACCGTGTGCTGCGCGAGGACCGCGTCGGTGAGCCGCACCGGCTGTGCGACGGCGACCGCCGCGAGCACGACCGCGAGCAGCTGGGCTGCCAGCAGTGCGCTCCACCGGAGTCGCTGCCACGGCGTGGCGGAGCTGACGGGGCGATCGAGCCCACTCCACAGGAACGTCGAGCTGACCCGGGTGGCCTGCCGATGTGGGCGCAGCACGTGCAGCACCACGATCGGGACGGCGAGCGCGAGCAGCGCGAGCCCCCACGGCTGGGCGAAGCTCATCGCACGAGGCCCTCGCCGCGCCAACCCCGCAGCACGACATCACCCACGGCGTGAGGGTGAGCACCTGGTCCGACGAGGTCGTCGGCGATCACCCGGCTGTAGGCCACCCCGCGCCGCCGGCAGGTGGCGGTGACGGTGTCGAGCCACGACTGCACCGCGCTCCGGTAGCGCTGTCGCGCCTCGGGCGTCATGCTCACCGCGATCCGTTCACCGGTCTCGCTGTCCTCCAGCTCGAGGTCGCCGAGCAGGTCGGGGTCGAGTTCGTCCCGTGACAGCACGTGCACGACGGCCACGTCGGCGCCACGACCGGGGAGCCGCTCGATCGCCGTGGTCCAGGTGGGGCTGAGCAGGTCGGAGAGCAGCACCGTGATGCCGGGCGGCCCGGTCTGGGCGAGCACGTGCGTGGCGGCCACGCCGAGGTCGCTGTCACCGGCGGGGTGCAGTGCGGCGAGCGAGTCGAACAGCGCTGCGGTGGCGTGGCGACCGACGAAACGTCGGTGGCCGGCGGCGCGGCCGGGTTCGGGCGGCACCGTCGACAAGGTCACCACGTCGCGGCGCACGAGGCCGACGAAGCCGAGTGCCGCAGCGAGACGCTCGGCGGCGAGCAGCTTGCCGCCGTGGCCCATCGACCCCGAGCGATCGACCACGAGGCGTAACTCCACGTCGTCCTCGGCGTCGAACAGCCGCACGAACAGCTGGTCGGTCCGGGCGAAGAGCGCGTAGTCGATGCGGCGGAAGTCGTCGCCCGGGTGGTAGTCGCGCACGTCGGCGAAGTCGAGCGAGGTGCCGTGTCGCAGCGAACGGTGCTCGCCGCTGAAGCGACCGGCCAGCTTGCGTCGCGTGCCGAGCTGGAGTCGTTCGAGACGCGCGAGCACCTCGGGTGCGAGCAGCGATGCGCCCGGCGAGGTCGCTGCGGCCGCTCCAGTCACGTCAGGGCGCTCCGCGGACGCCGGCGGACGGCGCGGGGACGGCGGCGAGCACCTCGCCGAGCACGTCGTCGGCGCTCGTGCCCTCCGCGCTCGCCTCGTAGCCGAGCACGAGTCGGTGGCGCAGCGCTGCGGCCGCGCCTGCGCGGACGTCGTCGACCGACACGTTGGGCCGGCCGTCGAGCAGCGCCCGCACCTTGCCCGCGAGCACCAGGGACTGCGCGCCGCGGGGCGAGGCCCCGAAACGGACGTAGCGGACCACGGCGCCGGAGGCGCCTGGCAGCTCGGGGTGGGTGGCCATCACCAGGTCGACCGCGTGGCGGAGCACGTGATCCGGCACCGGCACCTGGCGCGTGAGTTCGATCATCGCCGCGAGGGTCGGACCGTCGGCGACGCTGCGCACCCGGGCCGCGGCCCGGCCGGTGGTGCGTTCGAGCACCGTGACGATCTCGTCGGCGGTGGGGAAGGGCACCTGCACCTTCAGCAGGAACCGGTCGAGCTGGGCCTCGGGCAGGGGATAGGTGCCCTCCATCTCGAGCGGGTTCTGCGTGGCCATCACGAGGAACGGTCGGGGGAGCGGACGAGTGGCGCCGCCGGCGGTGACCGCTCGTTCCTGCATCGCCTCCAGTAGCGCCGACTGGGTCTTGGGTGTCGCCCGGTTCACCTCGTCGGCGAGCACGAACCCGGCGAAGATCGGTCCGGGTCGGAACCGGAACGTGCGTCGACCGGTGTCGTCCTCCTCGAGCACCTGGGTGCCCACGATGTCGGCGGGCATGAGGTCGGGCGTGAACTGGATGCGCGAGAACGGCAGGTCGACCGCGTCGGAGAGCGTCTTGAGCAACTGGGTCTTGCCGAGGCCGGGCACCCCCTCGAGCAGCGCATGGCCCTCGGCGAGCAGACAGGTGAGCACGGCGCGCACCACGTCGCGCTGGCCGACGATCACCTTGCCGATCTCGGACTCGATGGCATCCGCGACCGCTGCGTACTGCTCGGGGGTGATCGCAGGCGACGCGCCGCTCCGCTCGTCCGCGCCGCGATCGTCACGGTGGTCGACCTCGGGGTGCTCGGTTCGCCGGTCGTGGTCGTCGCTGGTCATCGTCGGGTCCTCCCTGCGGTCATCGGTCGGTGGGTGCGACCCGGTTCTGGAGCGAGTCGAAGTAGGCGAGGACGAGCGCTCGGAGCGAGGGCGGGACGGCGGTGGCGTCGAGCGCCTCCGTGGCTCGAGCGGTGTAGCCGGGGAGCTGCTCGGCGAGCGGCACGCGACGAGCGCCGCTGCCGCTCGCCCCGTCGGCGGTGCCGATCGTCTCGGTCTCGCCGTCGGTGCCGCCGCCGACGGTGCCGGTCGCGCCCGGGGTGCCGGTGACGGGATCGAACACGGTGGCCGTGTCGGGTTCCTGGCCGGCGGGGCCGTCCTGGTGGCCGGCGCCCGTCCCGGTGCCACCCCGACCGGGCGCAGGCGTGTCGCTGCTCCCGCCACCGCCGACGGCTCCGCTGGGTGACCCACCGCCGCCACCGCCGCCCTGACCGCCACCGCCGCCCCGACCGGCGCCGTCGCCCTGACCGTCACCGTCACCGTCGCCCTGGCCCTGGCCCTGGCCCTCACCCTGGCCCTGGCCCTCGCCCTCACCCTGGCCTTGGCCCTGGCCGCGGCGTGCCTCTCCGGCTCGGCGGGCGGCGTCCTCGGCGGCGGTCGCCGCGTTCTCGGCCGCCTCACCTTCGGCCACCTCGCCGGCGGCGGCCCCGTGGGCGCCCGCCGCCTCGCCGAGCGCGGCCCTCGCCGCCGACACGTCACCACGGCGCAGCGCGTCGGCCGCCGCCTCGAGGGCGGCGCCCGTCGCCGGGTCGCCCGCCTCGACGGCCGCGGCGAGATCGGCGAGGCGATCGGCCAGCGCGGCGAGCTCGTCCGGATCGAGCCCGTCGAGCTGATCGGCGAGCGCGGCGAGCTGGTCGGCGACGCCGGTCGGAGCGCCCGGCGCGAGGGGGTTCGTCGAGAGGCTCCGTTCGAGCCCCTGGGTCGCCGCCTTCTGCGAGAGCAGGTCGTCGGGGACGCCGGCGGACATCTCCGCCGCCGCGTCCAGCGCGAGTTCCTCGGCTCGCGTGAGCGAGTCGGTGCGGGCGAGCTCGTCGGCCAGTTGCCGGAGCCGTTCGGCGGCCGCCTGCGCCGTCTCTCCCCGGGTGGCCAGCTCGTCGGCGTCGGCGCGGAGCTCGTCGGCGAGCTGCTCGACGGCCGCGGCCTCGGCCGCACGTTCGCGTCGCCGTTCGTCCTGCGGGTTGGGCACCATCGCGAGGACGACGGCCACGACGGCGAGCGTGCCGGCAGCGAGCGTGCGGTTGCGGTGGAACCGAAGGGGCACGGCGTCGACCGCGCGAGCTCCGGCGGCGAGATGATCGGCGCGACGTGTGATGCGTCCCGCGAATGCGTCGTCGTGCCCGGCGAACTGCAGCGCAGCTGCGAACGCGTCGTGCGTGGCGAGTCCGCGGTCGGCCGCCCGTGCCGCCACGAGCGTGGGGATCCGCACCGCGATCGCGGTGACCAGCACGGCGACCACCGCTGCCAGGGCGAGGGCGAGGGCGGCCCACTCGAGCCAACCGATCGGCAGGAACCATCCCGCGACGACCAGCCCGAGCGCCACGGTGGCGACGATCGGCGCCGCCCACTGCACCATCTCGCTCCCCCAGGCGAGGCGGAGCCGGCCCGCCACGGAGTCGAGCAGGTCGAGCACCCTGGGCGGGACGCCGCCCGGGCCCCCCGGGTCGCCGGCGTGGGGGGAGCCGACCGACGACGCGCCGCCGCTCATCGCTCGCGCTCCGCCGGGGTGCGCAACCGACGACATCCGAGCAGGAACAGCGCCGAGGCGAGGGTGGTGAGCGACGCGAGTGACAGCAGCCAACCGGGCGGAGACGGGTCGACGGCGGCCGGGTCGACGAACTCCACGTCGCCGAGGCCGGGCTCGACGAACCCGTCCAGCTCCCCGAACGGCATCAGGTTGTTCACCGTCTCGTCGCCGGCGAACCAGCTGCTGTTCTCGACCCACGCGTCCCGGACCACCTGGCGGAGCGGGACGAACGGGCTCTGCCCGCTGTCGATGTCCTCGCCGCTCGTCGCCTCGGCGACGAAGACGAGCGGGTTGGCGAGCAGCAGCGCCGCAGGCGCATCGGTCGGATCGGCGCCGCGCTGGCTGTCGACCAACGACCACACCCCGTATGCGGCGAACGACGAGAAGGTGAGCGCGAGCACGAACCCGTAGGCCACCAACGTCGCCGACTGCACGCGGCGTGCGTGCGCCGAGATGCCGACGACCATCGCCGCGAGCAGGACGCCGACGGCGAGGACGGCGACGACGCCGGTCAGGGTGTCGGCGAGCGTGACGCCGCCGAGCCGGTACGCGACGGCCAGGACCGGGAGTGCCGCCACGACGAGCAGGGTGAGGTACGCGAGTGACGCCATCACCTTCCCCCACAGGATGTGCCGAGGTCGCAGCAGCGTGATCTGTAACGGCAGGAGGGTCTGACGCTCTCGTTCACCGGCCACGGCACCGGCGGTGAGGCCCGGCACGAAGAACAGCACCAGCACCAGCATGATCGACAGCACCCACTCGAACAGGTCGCGACCGAGGCGCGTGCGCCGCTCAAGGTCGAACGAGAAGCTGTCCGTGAACTGGCTGCCCTGGTAGACGACCCACACCGTGAGCGTGAGCAGGCCGAGGAACACCATCAGGGCGACGAACGCCCACAGGCCGCGCATGCGCTCCTTCAGCTCGCGAGCCAGCACCGGGTTGATCGAGGTCATTGCACCACCCCTTGCGTGACCGTGAGGAAGAGCTGCTCCAGGCCACCCGACTCCTCGACGAACTCGACGACCCGACGCTCCTCGTCGACCACCAGCCGTCGCAGCAGCGCGGTCTGCTCGTCGCTCGACGCCACCACGAAGGTCTCGCTCGTGCCATCGGCGAACCGCGCTCGCACCGTGCGCGAACCGCCGAGCTGGTCGAGGATCTGCCGCGGTGGCCCGCTCGCCAGCAGGCGCCCGGCCTCCATGATCGCCACGTGGGAACACACCTCCTCGAGCTCCGCGAGGATGTGCGAGGAGATGATGATGGTCTTGCCCATCGCGTTGAGGCCGCGAAGCAGGTCGCGCAGCTCGACGCGAGCACGGGGGTCGAGGCCGCTGGCCGGTTCGTCGAGCACGAGCAGGTCAGGGTCGTGCACGAGCGACCGGGCGAGGCTGAGCCGCTGCTTCATCCCGCGCGACAGGTCGTTCACCATCGAGTTGCGCTTCACCGTGAGTTCCACGAGTTCGAGCAGTTCGTCGACGAGTCGGGGCCACTGGCGGCGCGGCACGCGGTAGCTGGCGGCGAAGAACTCGAGGTACTCCACCACGCGGAGGTTGTCGTACACACCGAGCGCGTCGGGCATGTAGCCCAGGCGACGCCGCAGCGAGGCAGGGTCGTCGGCTGGATCGATCCCCATCACCCGCAACGACCCCGACGTCGGGGACAGCAGGCTGGCCATCATCGCGAACGTGGTCGACTTGCCTGCGCCGTTCGGTCCGATGAGGCCGAAGATCGATCCTGAGGGCACCTCCAGGTGGAGGTCGTCGACCGCGACGAGCGAGCCGTAGCGCTTGGTGAGCCCGACCGCGTGCACGGCGGGAGTGGCGGACGCGGCCGCGAGGTCGTCGATCTCGATCACGCATCACCTCCGCGCAGGAGCGGGTGGATCGTCTGCACGTCGGGGTTCTGCGCGAAGTCGAGCGCGATCCGCACCACGACCGCACCGTCGACCACGTGGCGTGCCGCGACGTCGACGGCCTCCTCGCGGGTCTCGTCGTCGCGGTCGTCGAGCCGGACCCACCGCCCGCGTGCGTCGAGCACCTCGGCGGAGAGGATGCCTCGTGGCAACTCGAGCACCAGGTCGTCCACCGGGGCGTCGGGCGGCACGACGAAGCGGAACACCGGGGCACCCGGCTCGCCCGTGCGCGGGTCGAACGCCGATTCGATCTGTTCCCAGCGCACGGCTGGAGGCACGAGCGACGCCGCTGCGTTGGCGATCGGCGCGATCGACGTGACGAGCGCGACGTTGTCGACGGCACTCGCGTCGCCGTCGGTGACGGGAGCGGTGAGCCCGGTGGTCCAGCCCGCCGCACGTACGAGGCCCACCGGGAACACGCGCGGGTTCGAACTGGCGAACCAGGTCCAGATGCCGAGGTCGATGCCGGGCGTCGGCGCTGCGTCGAAGCCGAGCCCGCGGTCGGGGTCGCTCCACGCGTTGCGGACCGGCGAGTCGAAGACGTCGGGGTCGTCGAGCGGGTCGTCGATCTCGTACGTCGCGGTGGCGCCGGCGGCGAGGTCGCCGACCAGCACGCCGCGGCCTGCGGCGAACACCGCGACCGACACGAGGTCGGCGCCGCTCGTGTTGGTGACGGTGCCACGGATCGTGCCGTCGTCACCGATCGCGCCGTCCACCGACAGCAGGCTGCGTTCGTCGCCGCCGCGGGCGCCCGCCACGGTGACCTGGCCCGGTTCGAGGCGTGCCTCGAACACGGTGCTTCCGTCCGGTGCGACGGCGGCGGTGCGCGACGTGCTGGTGTCGGCCCACCACTCGAACAGGCCCGGCTCCGCGGGCGCCCATCCGGATGGCACGGTGAACGACGCCGTTCCACCACCTCGGCTGGTGAGCAGCTGCTGGTAGCCGATCACGCTCCCGACCGGTCCGGATTCGACGACGGTGGCGCCGGTGGTGCCGTCGTCGCTGCCCCAATCGCGGCTGGTGATCACGACACCTGTCGCCATCACGACCGAGATCGCGGGGATCGCGATCCAGGCGGCGGTGAGTCGCCGCAGGCGGCGCAACACGAGGTAGAGCACCGGTCCGATCAGCAGCACGTACACGGCGAGCGCGACCACGATGCGATCGAGCCGCGGCAGCTCCACGCCGGCGCGCTCGGCCAGGGTGACGCGAGGGTCGATGAAGGAGTCGGCGCCGAACGGGATGCTGGCATCGGTGGGCGACAGCGCCGCCGGCGCGATCGCAGCGTCCCAGTCTCCGGCCGTGAGCACCCCGTCCGCGAGGCGGATCTCGCCGCGGCCGGCGAGTGCGTACCCTGCGTCACCCGGACGCCACTCGGCCGGGAGTGCGGTGAGGTCGTCGGCGTCGTCGAGCACGAGGTGGCCGCCGCGTTCCACCCAGGCGAACAGCGAGAGCCTGGCGGTCGGAGCCAGCGCGACGAGGTCGTCCGAGGTGGCGAGCACGGTGTCGAGCTGCGTGAGGGCGGTCGGACCGAGCTCGAGGACGTCGAGCGACAGCGGGACGAGATCGACACGGCGCAGGTCGCCGGCGAGCGTGACGCGAGCCGGGGGATCGCCGGCTCTCGAGGCGAGCACGGGCATCACGGCCGCGACGTCCGTGCCGCTGTCGGAGACGAACCGCACCCGGTCGTCGGCGATCACCGATCCGCCGTCCACGAGCGACACGACGAACGGTCCGCTGAACACGTCGATCACGGGTGCGACGACGAGCACCTCTTCGGTGGAGCCGCCGGCGACCTGCACGTCGCGGCGCACCACGAGCCGCGAGGACTCGTTGGTCACCGTGACCTCGCCGTCGACGAGGCGGTCCGCGGTGATGGTGAGGCGCAGTACCACCAGGTCGCCGGTGTCGGCCGACGAGCCGAACTCCTGGGTGACGGCCAGGACGTCGACGGCCTCCGGTTCGGGAGCCGCCCGTTCGGTCGCGGGATCTGCTCCGGCCGCCGGGGCCGAGAGCGGACCGATCAGTGTCGTCGCGATCATCGCGGTGGCCGCTCCGGAGAGCGCGCGGCGCAGGTGCGCACGACGTCGGACGGTCACCTCTCGATCTCCTCCCCGGCCGGACCCTCCATCCGACGTTGCGTGAGCATGCCAGACGCCGACGGCCGTGGCGGCGCGACCGGGGTCGATTCTCGCGGATCTAGGGTGGGTCCCGTCTCGACCGGGGAGGGTGCCGTGGACGGAACGGGGAGTGGCGTGTCGGGTCGATGGGGTGACCCGCCCGCCGACGGCGGTGCGGACGATTCGTCCGGCGAGTCCGCGGGCGGGGGTCGGTCGGGTCCGCGCGGGTGGGTGGTGCTCACGATCACCGCCGTCGTCGTGCTCGCTCTCGTCGCCGGTGGCTTCGCGATCGACCGGTTCGTGCTCGACGACGACACCACGCAGGTGGTCGAGGCCGTCGCCACCACCGTGGACGAGGAGATCGACGTCGAGCCGGTCGCGGTGTCTGCGACACGGCTGTTCACCCGCACCACCGAGAGCGGTGTCGAGATCCGCGTCAACGAGTCCGACGACGCGATGATGTTCGGCCCCGGGTTCGAGATGGAAGGCGTCCCCGACTGGTGCGTCGCAGCGTCGAGCGTGTCCGCGATGGCCCTCACCGCCGATGCGGTCAGCCAGACACAGCTGCCACGTTCGAAGGCGGCGCCACCCACCCCGGCGGTGGCGTTCGGGTTGGGCGGCATCATCGAGGAGGCCCCGCTCGCGCTCGTGGTGGTCCAGGTGGACGACACGGTCACCCGGGCGCGACTCACCCATCCGAGCGGTGCGATCGACACGATGGAACCGGTCGACGGGTTGGTCGCGCTCGCCGTCGCCGTGCCGATCCCCGAGCAGGAGGACCAGAACGGCCTCCCGATGTTCGACCCCTGGAGCGGGATCGCATCGCAACTCGCGGTCGAGGTGTTGCACCGCAACGGGGATGCCGAGCGGCTCACGAACCAGGACCTGATGAACGGGATCCCGATGTGGTCCGACCCCGAGTGCATGGGCTCCGTCGAGGGCACGATGCCGATGCCCGAGGTGCCCGACCTCGAGCTGCCGCGGCCGGGCGCCGAGCAGCCGCTCGACCCTGCGGCCGAACGGACACGGGTCGAGGCGGCCTTCGTGGCGCTGTACAGCGACATCGGCGACAAGGACACGTTGTTCCGCTACGTCGACGACGCGAGCGGCCTCGACCTCGCGATGGTCGGCATCATGCGCGAGTACGGCGAGGCGTACCGTTCGATGGAACCCGAGATCCTGGAGATGGTGTTCTTCTCGCCGATCGAGGCGAGCTTCGTGTACACCACCGGCCTCGACCCGTTCGGCGACGGGTTCACCGGTCAGCTGCAGTCGTTCGGTCGTGCTCGCTTGATCGACGGCGAGTGGCGGATCACCCGCTCGACGGTGTGCCAGGACATGGAGCGCATCGGCGTGCAGTGCACGATCTGACCGTGAGGTTCGTGACGGCGCCGGACGTCGGCGCCGGATCCGGTTCCCCGGTCAGTTCGAGATCGCGAGCAGGATCAGCGCGGCGAGCGTGACGAGGTTGATGCGCGGGGTCTGCTCGGCGGCGCGCCAGGTGTCGGACTGCCAGCTCGCGAACCACTCGTTGCCGCCGACCTCGAACGCCACGAACCACACGACGAGCGCCAGCACCAGCGCGAGCGCGGCCCAGAACTTGGCGTCGTGCCAGTCGTCGGTGCCGGCGCGGAGGTTCGACGCGAGGATCACGGTGCCGATCCAGCCCGTCACCACCACCGCCGCCTCCAGCAGCACGATCACGCCGAACGCGAGGCGCTGCAGCTTCGGCGAGCGGATGGCCCGCCACATCAGCCGCGGCGAGCGGAACGTCGTGTCCATCGACAGGATCCGTTCCACGTACTGCAGGTTCGACCGCGGATCGGTGAGGTTGCCGACGACGACGATCGTGGCCATCAGCGTGGTGCCGGCGACGAGCAGGAGCGGGGCGATGCGGAAGATGAGGGTGGTGTCGTCGATCATGGCGCTCTGATCTTGGCGTGAGCCGGGTGCGGGCGAGGTGATCCTGCGCCGTCAGGCGGCGGTCAAGGGGCGGCCGCCGGGAGGCCGTACACCGAGACCGCCGTCGCGCCGCGCACGGCCCGGCGCTCGGCGTCCGACAGGCCGGGCAGCAGCACGTCGGCGAGCCCGATGGAGATCGCGTGGTCGGCGGCCAGGGTGCACACGGGCCAGTCGGAGCCGACCATCGTGCGGTCGGCACCGAAGGCGTCGAGCGCGACCTCGGCGTACGGCCGCAGCTGATCGGGCGTCCACGCCGTCCACGACGCCTCGGTCACCAGACCGGACAGCTTGCAGGTGGTGTTGCCGAGTGCCGCCAGCTCGCGGAGCAGCGTGGCCCACGGCTCGATGCGGCCGTGCTCGATCTCGGGCTTGCCGAGGTGGTCGAGCACGAAGCGCACGTCGGGCAGCGACCGAGCCGTGTCGATCGCCGCCGGGAAGTGCGCCGGCCGGAGCAGCAGGTCGTACGCGAGCCCGGCGGCGCCGACCGCGGCGATGCCGCGACGCACGTCGGCCCGGCGCAACCAGTCGACGTCGGCCTCGTCGTGCACCTGATGGCGGATGCCTCGCAGGTGGGAACCGCCGGGGCCGTCGCGCAGCTCGGCGATCACGTCGGCGACGTCGGGGGCGGTGAGGTCGACCCACCCGACGACCCCGGTGATCACCGGGTCGGCCGCGGCGATCTCCAGCAGCTCGCGTGTCTCGGCGACGTCGGCGACGCACTGCACGACCACGCTGGCGTCCACGCCGGCGGCCTGCGCCAGCCGGGCGTGCTCGGCGGCGTCGTGGGTGCGGGCCAGCGGTTCGTACCCCGGGGCGCGCATCCAGGGCTGCGGCCGGGCCTCGATGTCCCAGAGGTGGTGGTGGGCGTCGACGAGCACGACGCTGACACTAGGGTCACCGCCGCGACCCGGGGGACGAGGGCGATCCGGGCGAGTGCCCGGTGGTGAGGGCGACAGGGGGACGACGGATGGCCACGGCTGCGACGATCACGGGACTGGACGTCGTCGACGTGCGGTTCCCCACCTCGCGGTTCCTCGACGGGTCGGACGCGATGAACCCCGACCCGGACTACTCGGCGGCCTACGTCGTGCTGCGCACCGACGGCGACCGTGCCGACGGCTCGCCGCTCGACGGCCACGCGCTCGCGTTCACGATCGGGCGTGGCAACGACGTGCAGGTCGCGGCCATCCGGGCGCTCGAGCACCACGTGGTCGGCCGTGACGTCGACGAGCTCGCCGCCGACCTCGGTGGCCTCGCACGCGGCCTCGCGCGGGACTCGCAGTTCCGGTGGCTCGGGCCCGAGAAGGGCATCGCCCACATGGCGCTCGGTGCCGTGGTGAACGCCGCATGGGATCTCGCGAGCCGCCGGGCGGAGCTGCCGCTGTGGCGGTTCCTGGTCGAGATGACGCCGGAGCAGATCGTCGCGCTGGTCGACTTCCGCCACATCTCCGACGCGCTCTCGCCCGACCAGGCGCTCGACCTGCTGCGCGCCGCCGCACCGGGTCGCGCTGCCCGCCTCGCCGACCTGGAGACGAACGGCTACCCGGCCTACACCACCGGTGCCGGATGGCTCGGCTACGACGACGCCAAGCTCGAACGACTCGCCGCCGAGGCCGCGGCCCGCGGCTACCGGCAGGTGAAGCTGAAGGTCGGCGCGGACCCGGCGGCAGACGAGCGGCGCCTCCGTATCGCCCGTGGTGCGATCGGCCCCGACGTCGGTCTCGCCGTCGACGCCAACCAGATCTGGGACGTCGACGAGGCCATCGCCCGCGTGAACGCGCTCGCGCACCACGACCTGGCCTGGATCGAGGAGCCGACGAGCCCCGACGACGTGCTCGGCCATGCCCGCATCCGCGCCGGGGTGTCGCCGGTGCCGGTCGCGACCGGCGAGCACATGCACAACCGGGTGATGGCCAAGCAGTTCCTGCAGGCCGGAGCGCTCGACGTGCTGCAGATCGACGCCGCCCGCGTGGGCGGCGTGAACGAGAACCTTGCGATGTTGCTGCTCGCCGCCGCGTTCGGGGTGCGGGTGTGCCCGCACGCCGGCGGCGTGGGGCTGTGCGAGATGGTCCAGCACCTGTCGTTCTTCGACGCGGTCGCCGTGTCGGGCACCACGGAGGGTCGGATGATCGAGCACGTCGACCACCTCCACGAGCACTTCGTCGATCCGGTCACCGTGGTCGACGGGCGGTACCTGTTGCCGACGGGCCACGGGCTGAACGGGCGCATGCACCAGGAGTCGATCGATCGTCACCGCTTCCCCGACGGGGCGGAGTGGCGGGCAGGAGGAGCGTCGTGAGCGAGCAGCAGGCAGCGGGAGCTGCGGGCACACCGGGCGCCGGCGAGTTCGCCGGGCTCACCGCGATCGTGACCGGTGGGGCGTCGGGCATCGGACTCGCGACGGCGCTCGAGCTGTCCGCCCGGGGTGCGCAGGTCGCATGCCTCGACCTCGTCCCCGACACGGTGCCCGAGCCGCTGCTGGGCGTGCGCTGCGACGTCACGGACGACGCGTCGGTGCGGGCGGCGGTCGACACGGTGGTGGGTCGCTTCGGCGGCATCGACGTCGTGGTCGCCAACGCGGGCATCGGCGCCCAGGGCGGGGTGGATGCGAACGACGACGCCGAGTGGCACCGCGTGTTCGACGTCAACGTCGTCGGCATCGCTCGCACGGTGCGCGCCGCCCTGCCGCACCTCCGGCGCTCCACCGCCCCGGCGGTGGTGCTCACGTCGTCGATCGCCGCGTGGGCCGGTCTGCCGCAGCGGGCGGTGTACAGCGCGAGCAAGGGTGCCGTGCAGGCGCTCGGCCTGGCGATGGCCACCGACCTGCTGGCCGACGGCATCCGGGTGAACCTCGTCGCGCCGGGCACGGCCGACACCCCGTGGGTCGGGCGGCTGCTCGACTCGGCCCCCGACCCCGCGGCCGAGCGCGCCGCGCTCGAGGCGCGCCAGCCGATGGGGCGGCTCGTCACCGCCGAGGAGGTCGCGCACGCGATCTGCCATCTCTGCTCGCCACGCGCGGCGAGCACGACCGGAGCCGTGCTCGCCGTGGACGGCGGGATGCACGGGTTGCGGCCGCGCCCGCGGCGCTGACGCACCGACGGGCGCCTGCCGGTCGGTACCGGGCGCGGGTGGAGCCCGTGGACGCGGCAGCCAGTCGTCGGACGACGCCGCGCCACCCCGGAGGTGACCGAGCGGGGCGCGACGTCTCGTTTCACGCGACGAGGGGAACACCAGGGCATGACCACATCACGAGGACCCGGCAACCCCACGGACCACGACGCGCCTGCGCAGCGGCCGGTGCCGGCGGAGCAGCCGGTGGAGCAGCCGGTGGAGCAGCCGGTGGAGCAGCCGGTGGAGCAGCCGGTGGAGGAGTGGGTCCCTGTCGACGAGCCGATGACGGGCCCGCAGCGCACCTACCTCGCGACCCTGGCCCGCGAGGCGGGGGAGGAGGTCCCCGACCCCGAGCTGTCGAAGGTCGCAGCCTCGCGGCACATCGAGCGGCTCCAGCGCGTGACCGGACGCATCCCCGCCGATCGCGGCCGCTGGGGGTCCGTCGGGGTCCGCGGGCGCGGCAGGTGATCAGCCGGTGAGCAGCGAGCTCGCCGGCAGGTCGAACCAGCGCAGGTGCTCGAAGCGCTCGGACACGTGCGTGGACGACTCGTCGTCGCCCGACCAGTCGACCGCGGCCTCGAGGATCGCCCTCGCGTCCGCGAGCTGACCGGCGAGCGCGGACTCGGGCGCGCGCACCTGCGGCACCGCGGGCCGAACGAGGGCGCCGGTGGCGGGGTCGTACGACAGGTCGGAGAGGCGCAGCGGCGGCTCGACCGGCCCGCGCCGGTGACGCCACAGACCCGACGCCGGGTCGAACCGGTACTCGGGCAGCAGCTTCCACCCCTGGGTCGCGACGAGATCCACCGAGTCGACGAGGTACTCGAACACGGTCTCGGAGATGAAGTAGTTGAAACTGACCCGCGTCCAGCCGGGCTTGATGCCCTCGCAGCCGTGGGTGATCTCCTGCTCGAACTCGTGCGAGCGGTCGAGGTCGATGCCGAGGAGGCGGTGGCCGTACGGGCCGGCGCACGAGCAGCCGCCGCGCGACTGGATGCCGAACAGGTCGCTCAGCAGCGCCACGACGTAGTTGTGGTGGAGGTACCTGCCACCCGGCCGGCGCACCACGAACGACACGATCGAGAGCCGCTCGCTCTCGGTGTTGCCGAGCACCTGCAACGACGGGTTCCGTCCCCACCGGTCGATCGCCCGGCGCCAGTACGACTCCTCGTGGGCGCGGATCGTGTCGACGCCCACGGCCTGCTTCAGCTGGAACACCAGCCCGGCGCGGATCGACTCGACGATCGCGGGGGTGCCGCCCTCCTCGCGGTGCACCGGGTCGTCGAGGTAGCGGTGCTCGGTGGGGTTCACGTACGCGACCGTGCCGCCGCCCACCACGTCGGGCACCCGGTTGCGCAGCAGCGACCGGCGCACCACCAGCACCCCCGGCGTCCCCGGGCCGCCGACGAACTTGTGCGGGCTGAGGAACACGGCGTCCTTCGACGCGAGCGGGTGCAGCTCGCAGCACTCCTGCATGTCGATGCGGACGTACGGCGCCGCTGCGGCGTAGTCCCAGAACGACAGCGCGCCGTGGCGGTGCAGCAGGTCGGAGATGGCGCACGTGTTCGACACGATGCCCGTCACGTTGGACGCGGCGGAGAACGACCCGATGCGCAACGGCCGGTCGGCGTACGCGATCAGTTGGGCCTCGAGCACGTCGAGGTCGACGTGGCCGTCGTGGTCCTCGGGGATCACCACCACGTCGGCGATGGTCTCGCGCCACGGCAGCTCGTTGGAGTGGTGCTCGAACGGGCCGACGAACACCACCGGGCGCTCGTGCGCGGGGAGGTGTGCCGACAGGCCGTAGCGGTCGTCGAGGTCGGCCGGCAGACGGAGGTTGAGGATCCCGATGAGCTTGTCGATCGCGCCGGTGGAGCCCGAGCCGCAGAAGATCACGCACGTGTCGTCGTTGCCGCCGACGGCCTCGTGGACGATGCGGCGCGCGTCCTCGCGCAGCCGCGTGGTCTGCAGCCCGGTGCCCGACGACTCGGTGTGGGTGTTGGCGTAGCGCGGGAGCACCTCGTCGCGGAGGTAGTCCTCGATGAACGACAGCGCCCGGCCCGAGGCCGTGTAGTCCGCGTACGTGATCCGCCGCGGGCCGAAGGGGCCGTCCATCACGAGGTCGTCGCCGACCACCGACTCCCGGATCCGCCGGAGCAACGGGGTGTCCTGCGGGTGCTGCACGCCGACGACGCTACCGCTCGCCCTGCACCATGGGCCGAACGGCTCGTCCGCGACGCGCCAACGGCTCGTCGCGCCACGGCGCGTGCAATCACGACCGGCGAACGTCCACAATGGGACCCCGAAACGACCGCGCCTGCTCGTGCCGCCACGGTCGCGCCCGACCCCGCGATCCACGGATCCCCGCAAGCAAGGCCCACCGACGTGCTCGACGACCTGACCAACACGATCACCGACATCGTCGACACGCTCGGCTACGTGGGGGTGGCGTTCCTGGTCGCGCTGGAGAACGTCTTCCCGCCGATCCCGTCGGAGGTGGTGTTGCCCCTCGCCGGGTTCGTGGCGGGTCGCGGCGACGCGTCGCTGATCGGCATGATCATCGCCGCCACCGTCGGGTCGGTCATCGGCGCCTGGATCCTCTACGGCATCGCCGCGGCGGTCGGCCCCGAGCGGCTGCACACGTTCGTCGTGCGCTACGGCAAGTGGTTCCGGCTCGGTGAGAAGGACATCGCTCGCGCGGAGGAGTGGTTCGACCGTCGCTCGGATGCGGCGGTGCTGATCGGTCGCTGCATCCCGCTGATCCGGTCGCTCGTGTCGATCCCCGCCGGCTTCCGCCGGATGCGCTTCGGGCGCTTCACGGTGTTCACGGCCATCGGCAGCGCGGTGTGGAACACCGCGCTCATCAGCGCGGGGGCCGTGCTCGGCGACCGCTGGAAGCAGGTCGGCGACGTCGTCGGCCTGTTCCAGGGCGTCGTGATCGTGGCGATCGTGGTCCTGCTCGCGTGGTTCGTCTGGACGCGGCTGCTGCGCCCACGTCTGCGTGCGAGCGGAGATCTGCCCGCCGACGTGGTCGAGGACTGACCCTTGCACAGCACCGGAGACGCACCATGACGACCAGCGACCACCACGACCACCACGACCACCACGACCACCGGGCCGATCACGGGTCGGACGGCCAGCAGGTGCTGGTGGGCATCTCGTTCGACGATCCGTTCCGCGCCGCTGAGTTCCTCACCGCGTCGCACCGGCTCGCCGCCCACCACGGATTCCGGCTGCTCGATGCCGTCGTGGTGCGCAAGGACGAGCACGGCAAGACCTTCGTGCAGGAGACCACGGATCCGCAGCCGGTGCAGGCGGGCATGTCCGGGGCGGTGTGGGCGGGCCTGTTCGGCCTGCTGCTCGGCGGGCCCGTCGGGTGGCTCGCCGGTGCGGCGGTGGGTGCCGGCGCGGGTGCGATCGCCGCGAAGGTGATGGACACGGGCATCCCCGACGAGTGGGTCGGCTGGTTCCGCGACGCCGTGGCCGACGCGTCGACCACGGTGGCGTTGCTCGTGAGCGATCTCGACCGCGACGCCCTGGTCGCGGAGGTGGCCCGGTTCCAGGGCGGGTCGCTCGTCTACGCGAACGTGGACCCGATCACGCTGGCTCGCCTGCGCGAGGCGCTCGCGAGCGGCACCACCGACTGACCGGACGGGGCCGGGAGGTCGTCAGCCGGCGGCGATCGCGGCGAGCCGGAGCTCGTCCATCGCGATGCGCACGCGGCGGCCGTCGGTGTAGGCGAGCTCGATCGAGCAGCGGCCGTCGACGGCGGTGTGCTCGATCCGGAGCCGGCCGGTCAGCGCGTGCGACCACAGCGACGCCTCCTGGCGGTCGAGCGCGAGGTCGGTCACCACGATCGGCGAGTCGGCGTGCTCGAGCAGCCAGTGGGCGATCGCCCGCGGCGACCGCATGCACGAACAACTGTTGGCACCGAACGACCGGGCCTTCGCGAGGTTCGACGGCAGGAGCAGCTGCTCGCCGCGAGCGGCGGCGCGGCGCTTCGCGCTCGAGGAGGACGCCGTGCGAGCGGCCGGGGTCGTGTCGGCGAGAGCCACGACGGCGACCGTGCGTCGATCGTTCCCATGTGCACGCAGGTGTGGCCGTCCTGCCGGAATCCACGCGGGACGGCGAGACGTCGCGGTGGTTGACCGGGTGGTTGACTGGAGCCGTGGACGTCGACCGCAGCTCGCTGCTCATCGACCGCCGGGCGGCCGTCGAGACCACGGCGCTCGACGAGCACTCGTGGGTGCACCTCGTGCGCGGGTTCGTCCCCGACGCCGCGGCTGCGCTCGACCGCGTGCGGTCGACCACGCCCTGGCAGCAGCAGGAGGTGCTCCGCTACGAGGCCTACGTGCCCGAGCGGCGGCTCAGCTCCGGTCTCCGCGCGGACTCGGACCCGCTGCTGCGCCAGATCGACCTCCACCTCACGGCCACCCACCGCCAGCGCTTCACCGGGGTCGCGGCGATCCTGTATCGGGACGGGGAGGACTTCCAGGGTCTGCACAGCGACCGCGAGATGCGCTGGCTCGACGACACGCTCATCGCGATCGTGGTGCTCGGCCAGCGCCGGCCGTTCGTGATCCGGCGTCGCGCCCCGATGCGCGAGGTGGTGGAACGGGTGCCGGCGGGAACGGCCCCGGACGACCTCGTGTTCACACCCGGCGAGGGCGATCTGCTGGTGATGGGCGGGGCGTGCCAGCGCGACTGGTTGCACGGCATCCCGCGTGCCGACACCGCCAACCCGCGCATCTCGCTCACGTGGCGCTGGACCAGCCGGCGGGGTCGTCCCGACACGAACCCCGGCTACGTCGACGGTCGCCAGTTCAGCGACCGACCGCGCCGACCCGGCACCCGCACCCGCCGCCCCTGAGGGCCGGCCCCTGTTCGGGTCGCGCATCGTCGCGGGTTCCGGAGGATTCGCGGCCGGAACGTGGCGCGCGGGAGACTGCGGTCGTGGAACCTGCTCCCGCTCGCGCACGGGGAGCGCTCGACGGGATCCGGGTGCTCGACCTCACCTCCGTGATCATGGGGCCGCTCGCGACCCAGGTGCTCGGCGACCTCGGCGCCGACGTGATCTGCATCGAGGCCGCCGGCGGCGACACCAACCGGATCATGGGCCCCGGTCCGATGGCCGGCATGTCGGGCACCTCGCTCAACCTGCTGCGCAACAAGCGCAACGTCTGCCTCGATCTCAAGCACCCCGACGCCCGTGCGGCGGTCCTTCGCCTGCTCGCCACCTGCGACGTGTTCGTCACCAACCTGCGGCCCGGACCGCTCGACCGGCTCGGCCTCGGGTACGACGCGGTGCGCGCCGTGCGGCCCGACGTCGTGATGTGCCGCGCCCACGGATGGGCGAGCGACCCCGACGGCGGGGGAGCGGCCGACCGCCCCGCGTACGACGACGTGATCCAGGCGGCCTCGGGGGTCGCCGACACCTTCCGGCTCCGCGACGGGGTGCCGGCGATGGCGCCCACGCTCGTGGCCGACAAGGTGGCCGGGATGGCGATCTCGCAGGCCGTGCTCGCCGCCCTGTTCCACCGGGCGCGAACGGGGGAGGGGCAGTTCGTCGAGGTGGCCATGGTGGACGCGTTGCGGGCCTTCACCCTCGTCGAGCACGCCTGCGCCGCCGTGACCGAACCGGCGCTCGGTCCAGCCGGCTACCCCCGCATCACCACCCCGCACCGACGGCCGTTCGCGACCACCGACGGCTGGATCGCGGTGCTGCCGTACTCCTCGGAGAACTACCGCGCCGTGTTCCGCGAGGGCGGCCGCGACGAGCTGCTCGACGACCCGCGGATCGCGACGGCGGCGTCGCGCATGGCCCACGCCGGCGACCTGTACGCGATCGTGGCCGAGGTGGTGGCCACCCGCTCGACCGAGTTCTGGGTGGCGTTCTGCGCGGAGCACGACATCCCCGCCGGTGCCGTGCGCACGCTCGACGAGCTCGTCGCCGAGCTGCCCGTCGTGGAGCACCCGCGCGCCGGCCGCTACCACGAGATCCCGGTGCCGTGGCGGTTCTCCGCGACCCCGGCGAGCACCCGTCGACCGGCACCCCTGCTCGGCGAGCACACCCACGAGGTGCTCGCCGAGATCGGCTACGGCGACGACGAGATCGACGCCCTGCGGGCGAGCGGAGCGATCCCGGCCTGACCCGGCGCGTCGACCGCGCCGGCCTCGCCGGAAAACGCAACTGGTCGCGGGTGGGGCCC
>Ga0315901_10003305_pt1 | contig 21047 bp, 21 predicted proteins | sample LakEriMetagenome_10_FD_203761 | JGI IMG/M metagenome (GOLD analysis project Ga0315901, IMG submission 203761) | Freshwater fungal communities from buoy surface, Lake Erie, Ohio, United States - Buoy 2 MA116 | ecosystem: Environmental > Aquatic > Freshwater > Lake | place: USA: Lake Erie, Ohio... | reverse complement strand
GGTTCCACAATGACCGAGAACTCAAAGTTGCTGAAAGAAATAATCAACAGAAACTCTACGGTTTATCTTGCTCTTGACGGCGATGCTAAAGAGAAAGAAATGGATATTCTTGAAATGCTTTTGTCCTATGGAAACCAAGTTTATCTTGTTGATACAGACGGATTCAAGGACGTTGGCGAAATGACGAAGCAAGACTTTTTGGAACGCAAAAAGGAAGCCTCTTTTATTGATCAATCAAACTATTTACTTACGAAAATGTTTAGTTTCTAAACTAAAGAGGTAAATATGAAAATAACTGAATCCCGTTTAAGAGAATTGGTAATTGAAGCTCTTGGTCCAACTATGGAAGAAATTGTTAAAGAGATGGGTATGGAAGACACCGGGACTAACTATCACGGTGAAAAGCTTCCTCCACCTGATATGCTTGGAGATCCAGATTACGAAGGTGAAATGGCCCGTGTGGAACTTCATAGAGCCTCCAAGTACGCTTGCGAACTTACAGATATGTTGAAGAATACTGACCAACTCCCAGCCTGGATTCAATCAAAAATCACAAAAGCCTCTGATTATTTGACCGTCGCCAGAAATTATCTCGTTGATCGTATTGAGATAAATAAACGTGATGGTGATAAACACGGAAAGCATCACGATAAGTCAGTAGAAACTGGTGATGTTGAGATCACTATTTCCGATATGGACGAGGAATGAAAAAATGTCTATTGATCCAAAATTGCTTGAAGAGATAATCAGAGAAGAACTTAAAGTTGTTCTTGTTGAAAGAATCAAAAAAGTAGAAGGAGGATACAAAGTTTTCTCTAAACGTGGAAACAGACCTTTATCTAAGAACGCAAAATCCAAAGAAGCAGCATTACGTCAAATGGCCGCTATTGAGATCAGCAAAGCAAAAAGAAAGAAAATGGAAGAACAAGCTTCTCCAATCACGACTACTTTAACTCCAGTCCAGCAGCAGACCAAAGAGTTTATTGAAATGCTTTCTAAAAACAAATCTGTAATGACAGAACTATCAAAAATTGATACAAAAGAAGAGCTAAACGACTTTTTAATAAACATTATTAATCTAATAACTTCGTCCAACAAAGCTAGTTTAAACCAAGCAGAGATTAATCTAGCTATTAAGGAACTTCACTCACAAGTAACTTCTATCAAAGCTCCTTGACCTCCTCAACTCCGTGTGCTATATTTAGAACCTAAACCGGAGAAACTGTGAGCATTCGTATCGCCCACATTTCGGACACGCACATCCGAAATTATAAATACCATTATGAATACCGAGCGGCATTCCAAGACCTTTATGAGAAACTGAAGAACAATAAGGTAGATGTTATCGTCCATTGCGGGGACATCGCTCACACAAAGACCCAACTCTCACCAGAGTTTTTTGATTTGGCTTCGGACTTTCTAACGAACCTCGCTAACATTGCACCGACTTATGTTATTCTCGGCAACCACGACGGGAACTTGAAGAACTCTAACCGTCAAGATGCTATTACGCCAATAGTCCAGGCTCTAACCAACCCTAACCTTCATCTGCTAAAGAACTCGGGTGAGGTGGTTCATAACGAACTACTTACATTCAACGTCTTGTCGGTCTTTGATGAAGAACGCTGGACTAAACCATCCGATCCCTCCAAGGTCAACATTGCTCTTTATCACGGAGCAGTTGCCGGTGTAAAGACCGACATTGGTTGGACGATGCAAGAGGGCGACCATGATATTAGTATCTTTTCTGATCACGATTATGCTTTTCTTGGCGATATTCACAAAACCAACCAAACTCTAGATCAAGACGGTCGTGTTCGCTACCCAGGTTCTACTATTCAACAGAACTTCGGGGAAACAAACGACAAGGGCTTTTTGCTTTGGGACATTCGCGGGAAAGATGACTTTGACTGCGAACACATCCAAATTCATAACCCAAGACCGTTTATTACAATTCCACTTGACTCTAAGGGACAACTACCAAAGAAACTTGATGTTCCTGACGGAGCAAGGGTTAGAATTTCTTGTGCGTCAAACCTGACCGTTCAACAAATGCATCGTGCGGTCGATCTGGTTAAGCATAAGTTCAAGCCAGAAACCGTCACGTTCCTTTCTCGCGCCGATAACCCACAACGGCTCCAAGAAGCAAGTGTCTCTAATATTACAAAGGAGAACCTGCGCGATCCAGTTGTTTTGGAGAAGTTTATTCGCGAGTATTTGAAGGACTATGAGTGTAATGAAGACATTATCCAAAAGGTTCTGGCTCTAAACAAGAAGTACTCTACGATAGTAGAGGAAACCGAAGAAGTTTCTCGCAACATCAACTGGGCTATTCATTCGTTAGAATGGAACAACCTATTCAACTATGGCGAAGACAATAAGATTAACTTTGCTGATCTATCCGGCATTGTTGGGATTTTCGGTAAGAACTTCTCTGGTAAGTCTAGCATTATTGATTCGTTGCTTTTCACGGTGTTTAACACAACCTCAAAGAACGAAAGAAAGAACATCAACGTTATTAACCAGCAAAGGAACGCTGCTTCTGCTGTTGCTCGCATCGCTATTAACACAGACATTTACACTATTGAACGCAGCCTTACCAGACACAAGAAAAAGGTAAAGGGCGAAACCGTTGAGGAAGCAAAGACAGATCTGAATTTCTACAAAGAATGTACAGTCTCTAATGTCCGAGAAAGCCTGAACGGTCTTTCCCGCGTTGATACAGACCACAACATTCGTCGTGTTTTCGGGACTATCGATGACTTTCTAAATACATCTATGTCCAGCCAACTTGACGGACTTTCATTTGTTCGCGAAGGAAGCACCCGACGTAAAGAGATCATCGCCAAGTTCCTTGACTTGGAAATTTTTGAGATGAAATTCAAACTTGCGAAGGAAGATAGTGCCGATCTAAAAGGTGCCCTTCGTCGTTTGGACGGTCGCAACTTTGATCAAGAGATCGAAACCGCAAGAGAAGAACTAACCGAAAGCGAAAAGTTGTTGAGCGAAGTCACTTCTCGTTGTAAGAGTTTGGAAGAACAGATCGAGCAGATCGAAGAAGAAATGAGAGAACTGGAAAGCAAAATCAATTCTTCCTCAACAGAGGTTATTGACGGAGCCGAACTACGCAACCTTATTTCCAGCAAGTCATTACGACAACTTACAACCTTGGGTCAAGTAGAAGATAATGAAAAGCAACTAACAGAAAAGAAAGCCCTTCTACAAAAAGTAGATTCTTTCTTGGAGGTCTTTGACTACAAGGCATTAGTCCTACGAAAGAACAGCGTTGATTCGCTACGAACCGAGATCGCTTCTTTGGAAAGAGAGATCAAACTCGCCAGCAGTAAGTCAACCTTGCTTGACGGGATCCCTTGCGGAACTCAATTCCCAAAGTGTAAGTTTATCCGAGATGCGACAGAAACAATTGGAACTATTGAGGGCAAGAAACAAAACCTGGATAGTTTGTCTGTTAAACTTACAGAGCATAAACCGGATTCTATTGCGGGCGACTTGGAAAAGTACAACTCAATTATTTCCAAGAAGGAAGAACTAACCAGAGAGATCAAGGACATAGAATTTTGGATTGAACGTGGAACTTTTGAATCGGATAAACTTCAAGCAGAAATAGAAGCACTACAAGAAAAGCAAGAACTCTACGAACAAACAAAAGAACAAATAAAGAACACCCAAGGTCTAATGCTTGCTTTGAATAAACTAAAAGCCAAGAGAGCAGACCTTCGCGACGTTCAACAAGACTGCGCTGGTAAGTTGGTTATTTACAACCGTAAGATAGGTTCAGCAGAACAAAAATTGGAAATGCTTATTTCTCAACAAGAAGAATTAAACGATCTCCGCGCAGAGTTTTCTGCTTACGAGTTGTTTATGCGTTGTATGCACTCAAACGGAATTGCCTACGACATTATCAAGAGACAACTGCCTATTATCAACGAAGAAATAACAAAAATTCTTTCCAACCTAACCGAGTTCAACGTTTTCTTTGAAGAAGACGGAGATAAATTAGAAATTCAAATAAAGCACGTTGATCAAGATCCTCGGCCACTATCTATGGCTTCCGGTGCTGAAAAGACAATGGCCGCTATGGCTATTCGCTTGGCTCTTCTCCAAGTTTCTAACCTTCCAAAGTCGGACATTATGATTCTTGACGAGCCAGGAACCGCGCTTGACGAAAACCACCTTCAAACCTTCACACAACTATTGGATATTCTCAAAAGTCAATTCAAGACCATTCTTGTTATTTCCCACTTGGATAGTCTAAAAGACGTTGTTGATACAACAATAGACATTGATAGCAAAGAAGGTTTTGCTTTCGTCAGTCAATAAACTATTTAGGTTATGATGCTACTAATAGAAATAATCAAAAGTTTTGCTTTTAGCGTAAACCTCACCTCTGCTTTTTCCTTTGTAAAGAAGTATTGGCGTGAACTCCTTATCTTGGGCCTTTTGGTAGGTTTCTGGATTCATTCAGCAACCCAGAAAAGTCAAATGGCCCAAGTTTACGAAGACTTGGTAGAAGCCCAACAAGCCGAACTAAAACAAATAGAAAAGATAAACAAAGAAGAAATAGCAAGAAGAGAAGAAACTATCGCCAAATTCCAAGAGCAACTTGACGAAGAATTCGCAAGACACCAAAAAGAAATTGATGTTTTGAAGAAGCAAAAGTCTAAAAGAGTTGGTGAGGTTGTTAGAGATAGAAACGAGAAACCAGAGAAAGTAGCAGAAGCAATAACAAACATTTACGGATTTGAATATGTTGAATAAAGCATTCCTTTTACTTGCCCTTCTAATTCCAACAAACGCTTATGCTGGTGAAGGGAAATTTACTTTTGTCCCACAAGGCGGCGTTGTCCCTTTCCAAGCAACTTGCTTTGATGACTTCGCAACCGCTACCATTATCACAGAGAGAGAAAGTAAAGAACGTGAATTCAAGATCGAAATTGATAACGTTATCAATGTAGCCAAACTTGAATGCGACCAAAGAGTAGAACTTCAGGAGATAATGGCGAAGGCACAAGAACAACGACTAACCGTTGCTGTTGAGAGTAAAGATAAGCAGATCACAGAACTAACCCAAAGGCTCTCAAAGTTAGAAAAAAGAAACATTCCTCTTTATGTCGTCGCTGGAATAGTGGCGGGTGTTATTGTAGGAGGCGGCATTTCGTTTACTATCGCAACAGCAGTAGGAAACTGATAATGGAAAAGCCAAAATTAGACTGGAACGACATCGCTCGTTACGAACAGGCAATAGGTAAGAAATACGGTCAAGAAGCAGTAGACAATATTAGAGGCTACTGGAATGACCAGAAAGAAGAAACCTATCTACAACAACTCAAGGTTCTAAAGCAAAAAGACCTTGACACTTGGGACAAAGAGCGAAAAGTAGAGAGTAATGGTTTTTTTATTACAGAAAAACTACTTACTAGAGAAACTTCCTATGTTCCTTGTCCCATTTGTTCTAAAGCAGAGAACAACGCAAAAGATGACTTCTGTTTGAAGAAATTTGAGTGTTGTTTTGACTGCTACATTCAATGGGTAGAAGGAAGAGAAGAAAGATGGAAAACAGGCTGGAGGCCCAATAAAAATGGCAACAATTCTTGAAGTAGTACAAGCAATCTCACAAATCGTTGGTGAAATGGGCTATGACGGTGCAAGGGACCGCGAGGGAAAACCCGTCAAGATCGGCCTGAGAAGAGAAGAAGGAAACCCTCTTCTTGATAAAAGAGTAATGGATGGTTTCGGTGTAAAGTTTGCTGGCGACCAATTGATCGTCACTTACCACTCCGAAATAATGCTAAACGAAATTTACAAGGGAAACCTTGAATCCGAAGTAGAGCAACGCATCCAAGAAGTCGTGAACTTTATCAAGAAAGAATACAAGGGCACAGCAAAGGCAAAAGGTTCTTTGACCCTCACTCCTATTGGAGAAGTAAAGGTCCGCGCCGAGAACTCTTCTCGCGTTCGCTACTGGGTCACAGCACATAGAGCCTTTCAGATCAAAGCCGAAGGTGTCGATCCCGTAAAGGCAGAGTCAAAAGATTCAGTTGAAGCCAAGTTCAAGCAATTTATTGAACTCGGTGGTCTTGGCGGGAAGAGGCCACAAAACGACACAAGAAAGGTCTGATGCCGCCCGCCCTAACGAAACAGGAGATCTTAAAAGAAATAGTCAAGTCCGGTAAAGATTCTGTCTATTTCATCAATTCTTATTGTAAGATCTCCCACCCTCAACGCGGGCTTATTCCTTTTGAACTTTATGACTTCCAGAAAGAAGCAATTCAAGACTTCAATGATTATCGCTTCAATGTCGTCCTCAAAGCCAGGCAATTAGGTTTCTCCACCGTAACGGCGGCCTACATTACCTGGCTTTTGCTTTTTCATCGTGATAAGAACGTTCTTGTTGTTGCAACCAAATTTACCGTTGCTTCTAACTTGGTCAAGAAGGTCAAGAACATTGTTCAGAACCTTCCAGCGTGGCTAAAGATAGCAAACATAAAAGCAGATAATAGAAGCTCATTAGAACTCACAAATGGCTCCCAGGTAAAGGCTTCTTCAACCTCTGGTGATGCCGGTCGTTCAGAAGCACTCTCTTTGCTTGTAATAGACGAGGCCGCATTCGTTGAAGGACTAGACGAACTATGGACCGGTCTTTATCCTACACTATCTACTGGTGGTCGTTGCATTGCTCTATCAAGTCCTAATGGTGTTGGTAACTGGTTCCACAAAACTTACTCTGATGCCGAAACAGGAAAGAATGACTTTCATCCTATCAACTTACCTTGGACCGTCCATCCCGAAAGAGATCAAGCCTGGTTTGATAGAGAGACAAGAAATATGTCTCCTCGTCAGATCGCACAGGAATTAGAATGTTCATTCAACTCGTCAGGCGAAAATGTCATCAGTTCAGAGCATCTATCCAGAATTGATTCTGAAATAAGAGAACCATTATTTAGAACTGGCTTTGATAGAAATCTCTGGCTATGGGAGCAATATGATACAAATAGCACTTATCTTCTGGTTGCTGATGTCGCAAGAGGCGACGGTGCTGATAACTCAGTTTTCCATCTTACAAAGCTGGAAACAATGGAAGTTATTGGCGAATATCAAGGCAAGCCAACCCTTAGCGACTTTGCCTATCTTTTGAATAACACAGGTAGAGAATTTGGTAATTGCCTTTTGGTAGTAGAAAATAACTCTTTAGGCATTTCTGTACTTGAAAAGTTAAAAGAAATGAGTTATCCTAATCTTTACCATTCAACAAAAGGTTCACACGAATTTGTAGAAGCTTCCGAATTTTATGACAGCGATAGAATTGTCCCTGGTTTCACAACCTCCTCAAAGACAAGACCACTCGTTATTGCAAAGATGGAAGAGTTCATTAGAAATAGGCATATCAAGTTTTATTCTTCAAGGCTCGCTGCCGAATTCAAAACATTTATTTGGGTTGATAACAGGGCACAAGCGATGCGTTCTTACCACGACGATCTAGTTATGTCGTTAGCGATTAGCTGCTGGGTCAAAGACACGGCGCTTACCGTCAACGTAAGAGAAATAGAATACAAGAAAGCTATGGTAAATTCTATGGTGTCTACAAATGGCGTTTTCGTTACATCGATCCCAGGCATGAAAGGCCATAATATAAAAGGCTTCAAACAAGAAACTTGGGATAGAGCTATGGAACAGAAACAATATAGTTGGATATTAGGCTAAAGGGCTAAAAAATGGCAAAACAAGATAAGAATCCAAGAAACCCAGCAACTGACTTATTCCAGAGACTAACTAAAGTTTTCTCTGGTCCAATGGTCAACTACAGAACACAATCTACCAGACGACTTCGCAGATCGTTGATGGACAAGTACTCTTCGCAGTTCCGTTCTGCTTCGGGTCAACAGTTCAAGCGTTCACAACTTTACGCATTCTCAAATATGCAGAATGCTATTATGATCAACCACAACCGCTCCGAGCGTTATGTGGACTTTGATCAAATGGAATATACACCCGAAATTGCTTCTGCTCTAGACATTTACGCAGATGAAATGACCACTTACTCGGCCCTTCAGCCAATGTTGAATATCAAGTGCCGTAATGAAGAAATAAAAGGTGTCTTGCATTCCCTTTACCACAATGTCCTAAATATCAATTTCAACCTTTTTGGTTGGTGCCGAACAATGTGTAAGTATGGAGACTTCTTCCTTTACCTTGACATTGACGAAACCCAAGGCATTACCAGCACCATTGGTCTTCCACCACAAGAATTAGAAAGACTTGAAGGTGAAGATAAGACCAACCCAAACTACGTCCAGTTCCAATGGAACTCTGCCGGAATGACCTTTGAGAATTGGCAGGTTGCCCACTTCCGCATTCTTGGAAATGATAAGTATGCTCCTTATGGAACTTCTGTTCTTGAAGCTGCACGACGTATTTGGCGTCAACTTACTTTGTTAGAAGACGCTATGATGGCTTATCGTATTGTTCGCGCACCCGAACGTCGTGTATTCAAGATCGATGTTGGTGCTATTCCTCCAAATGAAGTAGAACAATACGTTCAAAAGGTTATTACCTCCTTAAAGCGTAATTCAATTGTAGATGACTCAACCGGTCGTGTCGATCTTCGTTATAATCCTTTATCTGTTGAAGAGGATTACTACATTCCTGTTCGTGGTGGTTCTTCTACAGATATCGTGTCCCTCCCAGGTGGAACATTCACAGGCGACATTGACGACGTAAAGTATCTCCGTGATAAATTGTTCTCTGCCCTAAAGATCCCTGCTTCTTACATTTCAAGAGCAGAAGGTGCAGAAGAAGATAAAACAACTTTGGCCCAAAAGGATATTCGTTTCGCAAGAACGATCCAAAGACTACAAAGAATCGTTGTGTCCGAACTAGAGAAGATCGGCATTATCCATCTTTATACTTTAGGATTTAGAGGAGACGATCTACTCAACTTTTCATTAAGCCTCAACAACCCATCTCGCATTGCTGAAATGCAAGAGCTAGAACATTGGTCCACAAAGTTTGACGTTGCTGGCAAGGCAACCGAAGGCTATTTCTCCCGTCGTTGGATCGCTGAAAAACTATTCAATATGTCCGAAGAAGAATTCCTCCGCAATCAACGTGAGATTTTCTACGACCGTAAGTTTGATGCTCAAATCAACGCCGTTGCCGAGAAGATGCAAGAAGAAGCCGGTGCCCTCGGCGGTGGCGGTGGTGGTCTTGGTGGCGGACTTGGTGGCTTTGGAGGTTTTGGTGGTACCGAAGGTGGAGGTGAAGAATCACCAGGTCCAGAGGCCGGTGGTGAAGCAGCCGCAGCACCAGAGCCAGGAACACCCGAAGAACCACTATTGGCCGCTCCTGGCGGCACTCCTGGGGCAACACCAACACCAACACCAGAAGCAGGAGGCGGTGAACAGCCAACCCCAGGAGAAACACTCCAAGAAGATGAAGAAGGTTGGTATGTTATGGGTCCAAATGGACGCAAACGATATCGCCGTCGTGGTCCAAGTGGAAAAACCTATTACTATGGTCAAAAGCCAGGTGGTAGAAATAAAGGCTCTGTCGCCAGAAAGAAGAATATTACTTCTCTCCACACACCAGAGTCAGTCTTTGGTAAAACAAAACGATCTATTCCCGGTTATAGTGATTTAAAGACATTAGGAAGAGGAGCGATCTACGAAGGCAAGACAACTAATTACTCTGAGGAAGAAGCTGATGTCTTCCGCACCGAAAAAGAAATAAACAGGCTACTTGAATCATTGGAGAAGAAGAAATGAGATTACGCCATAATAAGAAAAGAAATACCGCTTTTCTTTACGAACTACTCGTAAAGCAATTTGCAGTTGCCTCATTACAGCAGAATAAAGAAAGAGCAACACAGATAAAAGAAGTTCTTGCTACGTTCTTCAAAACAGGAAAGCCATTGGCACAAGAACTGGCTTTATTCCGTACTCTTTATGAAACCAATAGCGTTGATGGTTTTACTGCGATGCGTTTGGTCCAAGAAAGCTACCGCGCTTATCAAACCTTGGACCACAAGACAATTTTCAACGAACAAACAAAGTTGATTAACTGGATCAACAAGAACATCGGACAAAACTGTTTTGAGACATTTATGCCTAACTATAAAACTATGGCGACCATCTCACAGATCTTCGGATCGGAAACAGACGTAAAACAAAAAGTTCTTCTTGAAAGAAAGCTTATCGGTAGCCTGATGGAACGTCCGGTAGAGCGAAAGAAGAATGAAATGCAACCAATAGACAATCTCGTTTATCGTCAAGTGGTTCAGAACTTCAATAAGAAGTACAACAGCAACCTAAACGAATCACAACGTAAGATTATTGAAAGCTATGTTCTCTCTATCAGCGATGGTGGTTTGCAGTTCCAGTTCCGTCTAAACGAAGAGATCTCCAGAATTAAAGAAGCAATTACTATTTATAAAGATAGCAATAGTCAGGTTGCTACAAGATTAGGTTCTGTTTTGGAACTAATCGAATCTTTCAAGAAGACCCCTCTCAACGAGCAAATTCTTGAAAAAGTCCTCAAACTACAAGCACTCGTAGAGGAGATCACCAACAATGGCGATAACAATTAAGATTGGTTCTTCAGAACCTACACAAGTAGAGCCTGAAGAGATTGTCAAGCTCAAAATTTCAAAGAGTTTGAACGACGACGTTATGGTTTTTGATCACGCAGATATTTACATTGTTATTCAGCCAAAGAACAATAAGCTTGTTGCTTTTGCTAAAGACATTATGAGCGACTATGTTTATGGCGCTCAAAACCGTCTATTCCATTACCTTACCAAAAGAGGTCTTGTGAATCCAGAATCAGTTCAGGCTGGAAATGTCTATGACTCTATGGAAGCAAAGTACTACCCATCAGATAAGTTTGACGTAATTAAACTGCTCCTAATAAACCTCTCTCGTTTTATTGAAGACGAAAGACCTTACTTTGAGTTTGTTGAGAACTACGACGAAATGATGACGGATCGCTTTACAGACCCAACCGATGAAGACTCAACCAAGCTTGGCGAAGTCCCACAACAAAACAAGAAAGGCACCGTTGGTGCTTCACCGTTCACTTATGGAAATGCCTATTATTGGCAGTCCTTCACTTATTGATGGAATTCTAAATGCTACAACTTGCTTGGTTTATTCTCGCTTCTTATGGTCTTACTTATCTTGTCGTCTATGCATCGATCTTTAATTCCATAAGACCATCCAAAGAATGGCTAAATGGTTTTGGTAAATTGTTCCATTGTCCATTATGTTTTGGTTTTCACGCAGGATGGTTTTTATTTTTACTTTCTCCTTACACCGAACTATTTAGTTTCAGACAAACAATCGCCAACTTCTTTATTTGCGGTTGGACTTCAGCAGGAACAGCATATTTTTTGAGTATGTTGCTAAATGATGAAGGTTTAAGAATTCACAAAGGAACCGAAAAATGAAACTTACTGAGTCTCAACTAAAACGCATTATTGCGGAAGAAGTCCAAACTGCTATTGATGAAGGTATTTTTGATTATTTTAAGAAGGGTGCTGATGTTGCTAAGAAAGCAATCGGTGGAGTAGCAAACGTAGCCGATGTTGTTTTGAGTTCAGTTAAAACAGGAGATCAAGCAATAGTAAATGCTATTTATGCTGCTAGAAGAGATAAAGATAAAAGACTTATTCAAAAAGCAGGCGATCTTGCAAACCAACTCGCAAAACATATGGAACAGATAAGCATTATAGGGCTTCCAGAGACAGAAGCAGCTAACCTTGCTTTGTTTGAAATTTTGGCCGCAAGCATTGGCTCCAACGTTGAAGACCTACCCAGATTTAAAAGACAAGTTGAAAAGGAAACTCTCGTTGGTTGGGCTGAACGCCCAGATGATGCTTCTGTCTCGTTAAAGCAAAGGTATCGTGGTCAAGGCATGGGTCAAGTTGCAAGTAGAATAGGCTCTGGCGTTCGTTCAATGCCTGGCTATGGCGCTATGGAAGAGCAAGCCGATGCTATTACCGAAGCAATCTTAAAAAGAATAATTCAAAAGAGGTGAGCGATGAAAAAATGGTTACTACAACCTGTTCGTCGTTGCTGCAACGGCAGTTAGCTCGGGCGGGTTGCGCCCGCTGAACTTTTCAACCATCCTGCTAAAACAGGGTGGTTTTTATTTTTTGTGAAATAGAAAACTATTTATCTTGATAACCAAAAGGTATAAAATGTCAAAAACACTTTTACGAGAATTTTATGAACTTTGCCCTGACGGAATGTGCCTTGATGTTCTTACTGAAGCAGAAAGACGTTTATCCGCAGAGGGTAAAGCACTCTTCCTTGTCGGCAAATGCCACGAAGCAGAAAAACTAAATGGTAATGGTCGTGTTTATCCATTCCCCATTCTCAAAAGAGAAGTAGAGAAATATATGGATGTCGTCAAAGACCGCCGCGCAGTTGGAGAGTTGGACCACCCAGACGATTCAGTTGTTAATCTAAAGAACTCTTCGCACATGGTTACCGACCTATGGTGGGAAGGAAAAACACTTATGGGTAAGGTTAAGGTTCTATCTACACCTTCAGGAAACACCTTGCGCGCTCTTATCAACGACGGCGTAAAGATCGGTATCTCATCTCGCGGCCTTGGTTCCGTTCGTCAATCCGGCGGAACTACTATGGTTGAAGATGACTTCCAACTTATTTGTTTTGACATTGTTTCCGAACCTTCAACACCAAAAGCCTTTATGGATAATGTCGTTTATGAAGGCAAGAATAGACAAAATAAACTATTTACCATTGATTCTATATTAGATGACCTATTAGGGAGCAAAAAATGAACAAGATTAATGAATCCAAAATTAAAGTTTTAGAAAAAAAACAATCTCGTTACGTTCAAAAACTTATTGAACAAGCAGCCATTCAACAACTCCGAAAAGGAAAAGTTGATGAAGGAGTCTGGGATTCAATCAAATATGGTCTTGCTAAATTAACATCGCTCAGAAAGAAGCTTCCTAGCAAGAAGAGAGATGCTGCACAAGCACAAATTGATAAAATCCTTGCAAGAGCCGATTCGGCGTCAAATGCAGCTTTTGCTGATTTATATCAAGAACTTAAAGCTTCGGGATATCCTAATCAAAAGAATGCCGATGAGTTCCTTGCACAAACTAGCAAAATTGGCAGCATCTATGATAGTATTTTCGCAAGCGCCACAAGAGGCGAAACTGATCCCAGAATCGCAAACGATATGATTAAAGACTTGCGTAAAGTTTTACAATTCTTTATGGATCACGAATTGGAAAGTGTTTATAAGAGGCTAGCCGAAGCCGAAGGAGAGACAGAAGATCCAACAGCCGGTCCCCTAACAGGTGGCTTTGATACAGATGCTATGAAAGAATTACGTTCTAAAGTAGCACCTTTGGTTTTGGCCTTGGGTGGTATGGTTGGCATACTCGGTGGTGCTTTGATGCGTACTGATTGGTTCTTTGATCTTATTACAGAAAGCATTTGGGAAGATGGATTGCCACAATCTGAGGTTGTTGATGTAATAGTCGATAAAATCGGTCCAGAACAAGGAGAAGGCGTTTCACAAATGGTTGGTAGACTTGTCTTCCAAGATCCAAACCATTACGGACCAAACACAAAAGTTTCCGAATTATTGGCTGGTATGAAAAGCATCAATCTGTCCCCAGAAGCATTAGCTAGTTTAGGTGAAGATCCGTATAATTTTGAACCTGTTTGGAAAGCATTGACAAGTGATCCAAGTGCCACTTTGGGTAAGGTTTTTGGATCTGCAACCCCAGGTGGTATGGAATGGAGTGTTGATCCAAGTAAGGTAATCAATGTTGTTGAGCAAATAACAAAAACAGTATATGTACCAGTTAAAAAGACAATACTAAAACGTGGTGCGGCAGCGGTGCTTGGTGCTGGTGGAGCCGCATATCTGGCACCAGCATCCGTTTTGCTTGGAGCATTAGGAATTGGTCTTGTTGCTAGTGGTGCAGCCGTTTACTTCCTTAGAAAACACGGCCAAAAATATTCAAGATTGGCAACACTAGATGGACTGTTGCAAAAAATGAAAGATGTTAGTTCTACAGAAACATCTCGCACTCCTCCTTCTGGACCAGGAGAACCATCAGCCCCCGATACTGGAACTGAAGATGAAACGGTAACTGGTGGTGCTGGTGAAACAATTCATATCTTCAGAAAAGGTCCGCACAAGTATTTGGATAGCGGTAGAGAGGGCATTAATCTTATTGATAGGCTGATGGGAACCGGATTGCCTAGCTGGGCTATAACAGCCATAACCGATAGAATCAAGAAAGAACTTGAAAAGGAAGGTTTTGTTGTGAAAGAAGGTTTGGAATCGGAAGACCTTCTTGAAAGAAGAATAAGAGCTAGAAGAGCAAGAAGAAGAGAAACCCCTCGTAAGCCTGCCGATGCTATCCCAGCAGAAAGACCAGATACAACAAGAATTGGCGGTGGAGTTCGTGCTGCCCGCGCTGCTGTTGATGCAGAAGACAGAGTAGCGTCGGCGTTTGAACGAGATATGCTTGGTCCTGGTGACAACAGAGGCAAGATTGCTCGTATGGTAATTGAGTTTGGTTCAGACACAACAGTTGTAAAAGACGGTAGAACTTTAAGATTTACTCGCAGAGAATTATTTGATAACCCAGATGAATTTATTGCCGCTCTATCTCGCGAAGAAAAGGCTCTATTGATGAGACTTCCTGAAAATCCTAATAGAGAGCGTTCAAAATTTGACTTTTTTAAGATGACAACCGATCAGCGTAAAGAACTATATCTAAAAGTTAAACAAGGAAAAGTTGATTTTGAAAGAGATTTCAGAGTTGCACCTAGAGCAAGAGAGCCTGAAGCCGATAAATTCTTTATCTCTGATATACGAGATATACTAGAGACTGGACATACCGCTCTTGGCGAACAACCAATTGATCCGCAAGTTATCCGTGCCGCGATGTTACGGATACAAGATTATTTGGGTATGTATCTAAAAAATGCTGGTATTGTAATGCGCGAAACTGTTGAATTAAATCGCTGGGCTGTTTTGGCCGGTATCAAACCATTATTGAGAGGATGAAGTGAATCAAGCAGAACTAAAGAAAATGTTGAAGCCCCTTATCAAAGAATGCGTCCAAGAGATCATTCTAAAAGAAGGGCTTCTATCTTCTATCGTTTCAGAAGTAGCAAAAGGAATTGGAGGTCAACTTGTTGTGGAAAGCAAAAAGCCACAACAAGCACAACTATCAAGACCTATTCCTTCCGACGAAGATAGAGAACGTGCGCTAAAAGAACACAAGAGAAAACTACTGGATGCTATTGGAAAGGACTCCTTCCGAGGCGTGAATGTGTTTGAGGGAACAACTCCAAACATCCCAGAGCCTATTTCAGAAGGTTCTCCATCCAGCCCACTTTCAGGCCAAGATCCCAATGATCCAGGCGTAGACATTTCCTCTATCGTTGCGATGGGCGGAAAGGCTTGGAAGCAACTACTTAGATAAGTAAGGGAATCAAAATGTCTGAAGCTTTCATTTATTCATCTGGTTTGGGAAATGTCCCATCATATCAAGTATCCGGTATTCCTTTTGTTACTGGGGGCGTTAGTGCTACTACTATCAAGAGCGTTTCCTTTCCTTATGTAACAAGATGGATTTATGTTGTGAATAATGGTAGTGGTGATCTAAGAATTGGTTTTTCACAAAATGGCGTCCAAGGTTCTAGATACATTACAGTTCAGGCATCAGGTACAGGTAAAGATACTACCTCAATTAGAATGGAAGTAAAAGCCACCGAACTATGGTTCTCTGGTTCTACATCTGTAGATATCATGGCTGGTCTAACAACCATTCCAGCAGCAAGAATTAATAACTCTGCTGTTTCTCCATCCGGCTCCAATTGGTCCGGTTCCGCAAACGTATAATAACAAGAAGGTTTTATGAAAGGTTATAACTCTAAGAGGCCCGCAAATGTTTCGGTGGAAGTCCGAGATGGGCAATCAATTACATCAGCAATCAAAAAGTTTATGAAGAAAGTAAAGAGAAGCGGAGTTATTGAGCAATACCGCAAGTCTCTTGAATATGAAAAGCCCTCCGACAAGAGAAAGCGCAAGGCTCGCCGTCGTGAGAAGGTTTTAAAGAAGCTTCGTCAGGCTAGAAAGTGAAGTCATTTAGGAAAACTCACGACTATTTATTTTGAGTTTTTCTATTTAGTATTAGAACGGAGTACCTAAATGTCATCACTTTTGGAACAAGCCATTATCGACGCCAAGGAACTACGCGAGGCCGCACTTAGGTTCGCAGAGAACCAAGTTATTGAACGCCACGCTGTAGAACTCAAAGAGGCTATTGATTCGTTTTTGAACGAGCAAGACGAGCCTGCTTTGGACCCAATGGCCGGTATGCCTGCCGCTGGTGCTGCTCCTGCCGCCCCTGTCGTTCCAGAGAGTATTCCCGATGCTTCTTTGGTTGATACTCAAACTGGTTCTAACGAAGAAGAAGACGGAATTATAACTTTGTCAATGGACGATCTTCGTACTATGGTTTCTGCTTATGAGAATCAAGATATCGCACCAGAAGACCTCAAAGACCCATTTGAGATTCTTGCTGACGGCGAACCAGATTCTTCCAGAGAAGAAGAGCCAAAGGAGACAGAAGTTAATCTCGGCCAAGTTCGTCAACCACAAACCGCTCCTTCTTCTGTAATGGAAGGTTTGATGGAAGAAGTCAAACGCTTCATTAAAGAAACTGCTTCGGCAGAAATACTTGATGAAGATGACCAACTTGAAGAAGAAGATACTTTAGACGAAGAAGATGTTCTCCAAGAAGAACTTGTCATCGACATTACCGATGGTGACTTTACAGGTTGGGCTGGTCGTCCCGAAAAGGACCGCAAGTACCAACAAACAATTGAGCTTGCTCGTTTGGCCGATACTAAACGTCAAGAAGAACTCAAAGACTTACAAGACGGAATGAAGAAGCTTGCCGGAATCAACGAATCGTTGAAGGCAAAGAGTTCTGAACTCCGCAACCAAAACGTTCTTTTAGAACAAACAATTTTAGCGTTGAAAGGTAAGCTTGAAGAAGTGAACCTAAGCAATGCAAAACTTCTGTATCAAAACGAAGTACTTACGAACCCCTCGTTGAATGAGCGACAAAAATCACAAGTTGTCGAATCCATTCGTAAGGCAGCTTCTGTTTCAGAAGCGAAGGTTATTTTTGAAACACTTCAAAGTGCAGCGCGTTCTGTCGGAACCGATAGAAAGGTTGAATCGCTGAACGAGGCAATCAGAAGACCTTCTCACACAATACACGGCAAGAATCCACTAAACGAATCAGTTGATAACAACCAGTTTGATTATTGGAAGAAACTTGCTGGTATCCAAAAATAGAAAGCAAAAATCCTAAAAATAAAGGGGGTGATAATATGTCTCGTAATCTAATTGAAAGATTAACAGAGGGTGTCGTGAATCGCGATCTCCAGAAAGAAGGTGCTGCTCTTCTCAACAAGTGGGAGAAGACCGGACTTCTAGAAGGACTCGCTAACGAAAACCAACGTGCTGGTATGGCACGCCTTCTCGAAAATCAAGCAAAACAACTACTCAAAGAATCTACTTCTATGGCCCAGGGCGATGTCCAAGGCTTCTCAGCAGTAGCCTTCCCACTCGTTCGCCGCGTCTTCGCTGGTCTACTCGCCCAGGATCTCGTCAGCGTTCAACCAATGAGCCTTCCATCCGGCCTCATTTTCTTCCTTGACTTTACTACTTCTGGTGATATCGGAGGTGCTACTAGCGGTGGACTTCCCCGCCTCGGTTATGGAAGCACAGCCGAATCACTTTATGGTGGTGGTGTAGTCGCTAGCCAAATTACTGGTGGTGTTTCACTTACTGGTACTGGTGCTGAAGCTGGTCCTTATGCCCTAAACAATGGCTATGCATCTCCAACTGGCTCCGTCCCAGTTGCAGCAGCCAGCGTTTCAGAAGCCCAAGCTCCATTCATCGTTGGCAATGCTGCTTCAACCGATAAGCTTATTCGCTTCGATCCAGATCTCGCTTCTGGTTCATATGCTACTGTCGTCGCTGTTACTATGTCTGCTGTCCAAGCGGATTCGGTAAATTTGAGAGACTTGGTTGCATTTAGCGGTACTTTGTCCTCTGGTTATAGCGGTTCGGTACTTGTTCGTCGTCTAACAACCTTTGAACCATCAACAAGAGTACTATCTCTCGTTTACAGCAAGGCAACTTCATTTAGCTCAATTGTTGATGCTGGTACTGAATTTACAGGTTCATTCCCATTGAAGGATTCCTTTACCACAACCGGTGCCCCACTAGGAGGCGTTGTTGGTCAAGACACCTGGGGTCTTGAAAATCAAGCTCGCATTCCAGAAATTGATATCAAGGTTGATTCAATTGCTGTTACAGCCATTACCAAGAAACTAAAGGCCAAGTGGACTCCAGAGTTGGGTCAAGACCTCAACGCTTACCACAACCTTGATGCCGAAGTTGAACTTACTTCAATTCTCTCTGAGCAAATTGCTCTTGAAATTGATCGTGAGATTCTTGAAGACTTGATCAAGGGCGCCACCGCTGGCACTTACTACTGGTCACGTTCTCCTGGCCTCTTCGTCAACCGCACAACTGGTGTTGAAGTCGGCGCTTCGGCTGCTGCTCCTGAATTCACCGGCAACGTGTCAATGTGGTACGAAACACTCATTGAAACTATCAATGATGTCTCTGCACAAATCCACCGTAAGACTCTCCGTGGTGGCGCTAACTTCATCGTGACCTCACCTGAAGTTGCCAACATTCTAGAGTTCACCGCTGGCTTCCGTGCAAGCGTTACCGCTGACGACGAACGCGGCACCATCGGCGCTGTTAAGGTCGGTTCACTCAGCAAGAAGTGGGATGTCTATGTCGATCCTTACTTCCCCCGCAACCTCGTCCTCGTTGGTCGTCGTGGCGGTTCCTTCCTAGAAAGCGGTTACGTCTACGCTCCTTACGTTCCACTACAAGTCACTCCTACCATCTTTGGTACCGAGGACTTCGTGCCACGCAAGGGTGTCATGACCCGCTACGCTAAGAAGATGGTTCGCCCCGATATGTACGGCTTGGTCGTCGTTCGTGGCCTCCTCGGTGAAGGCGGTCTAACCAGCTGATAATAACTGAATAGTTATTCTCGCAAGTGCCCCCTGTAGTTTCGGCTACAGGGGGCTTCTTGTTTTGTAAGATACTATTTATTATATTCCAACAGGGGGATTTACTATGGCCAAGAGAAATCAATACAATAGAATTACATTACCAAACGATATGAGCGTTACACTTTACAACGCCGCTGCTGGACAAGTAGGACCATCGGCTAACTTTACTGTTAATGCAGATGCTGGCTATTTGGCTTATCTACCAACTGTTGGAACTCTTACTGGTACTATTGACGTATCCTCTATGAAGAACGGACAAAGACTAGATATATCATTACCTGCTGAAAATGGTTTCTTGCTATCTTGCTCTTCTGGTGGCGGTAAACTCTTTGGTGCCGGTGCTACATTTATTAATACTGCGAGCCTTGCTGCTGGTAAAACTTATTACTGCTATAAGCTTGATGTCGTTGATACTGGTACTCCTACCTATAATGTTCTTGTATTGGCTGGAACTGCTTCCTTTACTGGCTTCTGATAACAAGAATTAGTTTATCTCCTAAGCCGATCCTATTGGGTCGGCCTTTTTATTTTCAGCAAAACTATTTACTTGACGGAGGGGTTATGAATGTCCTATCCAGCGTATTCGCCGGTCAGCAAGACAAATGTGGTTATCTTGACCGCAACAGGTTCCACAGTAGCAACAGGAAATGGTGCTGCCAACCTCGTTCATTATCCTTTTGGAATTTATGCTGATCCGTCCTCTCCTCGTTATGATGTCAACTTTATTTCTGGTGCTTCCGATCAAGTAGCCTACACTTATAAGAAACTTGGTGGAGATGTTCTTGATCTGGAAATAACTGTTGGAAATGTTTATGCTGCTTATGAAGAAGCAACATTAGAATACTCCTACATAATGAATCTCCATCAGTCCAAGAATGCTCTTCCAAGTTTGCTTGGTAAGACAACTGGTTCATTCGATCAAGACGGACAATTAAAAGAAGCAGGTTTGGCTGGCGCAAGCATCAACCTTCGTTATCCAAGATTTGAAGTTGGATATGCAAAGCAAGTTTCTATCGGAATGGCTAACGAGGCTGGTGTCGCTGGTGGTACAACTCCACATTATCTAACTTCTTTTGATCTCTCTACTGGTCAACAGGATTACGATCTACAGCAAATAATAACAGATAATGTTGCAAATAATAGAGAACCAGCAACAGGAACACCTGTTGCTTATTCAGCTTCTTTTGTTAGCGCAAGCTCAAACCGTATTACTATCAGAAGAGTATTCTACAAAAGTCCAGCAGCAGTATGGAGATTCTATGGTTATTACGGTGGTCTAAACGTAGTTGGTAATTTGAACTATTACGGTCAGTTTGCTGATGATACCACTTTTGAGATCATCCCAGCTTGGCAAAACAAGCTTCAAGCAATGGCTTACGAAGACCACCTTTATACAAGATTATCTCATTACTCTTATGAGATCTTCAATAATAAGATGAAAATCTTCCCAACTCCAGAAATAGGCATCGTTAGACACATGTGGTTTGAGTTTACATTTGATAATGGTACCGATCCTTGGGCTGCTGTCCCCGGCGCATCTGGTTCCGTCAAAGGAAACGAAGAAGGCATTTCTAATATGAACACATTGCCTTTTGATAACCTTCCCTATGAGCACATTAATGCCATTGGTAAGCAATGGATCCGTCGCTATGCTTTGGCTTTGGTCAAGGAAACCCTTGGCCTTATCCGTTCTAAGTTTGGAACTATTCCCATTCCAGGAGATTCAGTTCAGTTAAACGGTTCCGATCTTGTTTCTTCAGCAAGAGAAGAACAAGAGAAACTAAAAGAAGAATTGAAGACAACCTTGGATGAGTTGACCTATGCCAAGCTTGCCGAGATAAATGCTACCATTAT
>Ga0315901_10003304_pt1 | contig 21061 bp, 36 predicted proteins | sample LakEriMetagenome_10_FD_203761 | JGI IMG/M metagenome (GOLD analysis project Ga0315901, IMG submission 203761) | Freshwater fungal communities from buoy surface, Lake Erie, Ohio, United States - Buoy 2 MA116 | ecosystem: Environmental > Aquatic > Freshwater > Lake | place: USA: Lake Erie, Ohio... | reverse complement strand
GTGCATTACGAAGGTATGTAGTTTCTATAAGCTTGACCCATTCATATTCCTGTGCGGCAGTAATATGATCTGCATGGAAATGTAGTTGTACATTATCGCATGGGAACTGCTTCCAGAATTCTTCTGCTTCTTCAATTCTATGTTGATTAGAAGTTGAGTCTCCTTCCCCACCCACACTCATACACAAAATATTAAACTTAGTATCTTTGTGTTTTTGTATGGTAATTCCCATAGAATATTCCACATCATCTGGGTGTGGAGACAAGCATAGCACTTCATCAAAATTTAGAAATTTCATTTTCTATCTAATTTAAATACGAAATTTCTACCATCGCAGTAGAATCTCAATCCATATCTACGCGAGAAGTCTCTGAACGCATCGGTGATAATATCATGCTCACCTTCGCAAGTTAACGTCTTAGTATTGAACACCATATTATTCAACTTGATGTATGGGAATTCCGCTTCAAATTTATCTGGCTGCTGTTTGTAGTATGAAACCAGCCTTCTAAATTCATCGCAAACTATATTCAATAATTCCACTTGCTTTTCTTCTGAGGGCGTTACAACGTCTCTAATAAACTTGGCTGGAGATCCTGCATATATTGCGCGAGATTGTCTTAGATCCTTCACTACGGTTGAGTGTGCGCCAATAACTACATCATCGGCAACACTAACCCCCGTCATAATTACAGTCTTCCACCCAACGATTACATTGTTTCCCAGTGTAACACCATCGAATGCATATGGATATCCATCCAATACAGATGCCCAAAACCCATGCGTAATAATATCTACATCATGAGATAATCCAACATCATTGCCAATTATAACTGGGCGCGATAAGTTTATATGTCCTGTGTGGCAAGTGCATCGGTCGCCAATTGTTAGGTTTGCATATGGAAAGTTGGCAGAACCGCCACCGATTACCATTCCTCTGCTATCTGTGGGACCATTGTAGAAATGCTTTCCAATTCTAATATTCTCACCAATGGCGGTGAATCTATCGCCAATCCTAGAATCATCTCCTACGCTAAACTCACCACGAACTTTTATGCTAACATCTTTACCAAATGAAACATTCTTACCGATAACTATATTACTAGCTTCGATGAAACTATTATCTCCAACTTGCAATCGTTCCATTACAATAACCCTCCGTTGACAGTGATATTTTGTCCTGTCATATATTCTGTTTCAATTAAATAATCTACGGTCTTATATAGTTCTTCAATTGATCCCCATCGCTTCAATCCTATTGAATTTTTTATTGAATCGGTGAAGCGTGGATCAATTCGATGGCACATTCCGCCATCGAAATATCCAAGTCGCAGAGTGTTGCACGTAATTCCCTTGGATATATTCTCTGCACTCACAACATTTGAGAGCGTATCAATAAATGATTTGGTTGCGCTATACAATCCTGTCCCAGGAACAATCTTCTCTGCCAGAATAGAAGAAACCAGAATGATTCTTCCGAATGATTTCTTCCGCATATGTGGCAAGCATCCAGATAGTATATTAATGTTTCCATTGATATTCACATTCAATAGATGATCTATCTGCGATTGATCTAAATCATTTAGTTTGTGAACAAATCCGTCGTAATTATATCCCGATAGATTTATAACTACATCAATGTCATTGTTGGCGAAGAAACTATTTACTTGTTCCTTGTTGGTAATATCTACATCTTTAGATGACAGAGAAATAACATTGTATTTGTCTGCTAGATATTTCACCAACTCCGATCCCAATCCACCAGACCCACCAAATAACGCTACCATTTTTTTACTCATAACAATTATCCATTAAGAAATGTGTTTACCATATTTTCGTGCTGATTGTCTATCCAATTACTTTGAATGCCTACGCCCAGATAGTTGTGTCGTATGTGAGATGCTCTGACACCACGATTGAAATCTTCGACAAATTGCTCTTTCCAGTGGTATGATTTAATCAATGGCTGCTTTGGAACAACGCGAAACAATTCTGTATGCCACAAGTATTCTCCATACAATATATATTCGGAAAATAATACTCCCGTTTGTTTTTCAAATCTATGCATGAATTGATCGAACCGAAGTTGGTTGGGAATTAAGTATTCTTCCTCGAAATGTTTCCACACGGAGTTAGCCCAAATAAATGGACCTGGTCCCCAATCCCACTTAGGACCTGATTGTGGATTGTTAATCAATTTTCGCAGTATGCTTTGGGCATTTTGATAAAAAATATTATTTATACTTTCTGGTTTTCTAAGCGCAACAAACTCCAACATATCCTTGCTCTCGTGCATCAATGTATACGGAATGGTATCGGTATACATAAAATCACTTTGATAGAAATCTTTAATAAAAACAATATCAGAATCTAAGCAGAGATAAACCGGATTAGGATTCACTCGCCAGAAATTGGATTTAATAACTTGCTGATACCGCCACCCATCCATCGGCTGAGTTACTTGAAAAATTTCTCTATCGTCTATTATAGTAATATTTAATCCACGCCAACGCTCATTAAACAATTCAGTTTCATTGGGGTTTACACTAACCACTACAGGAAGATTGTCTTTGTTGTGAGCAAAGATACTTTTTAGTAGCCGATCCGCTTGTTCAATATGTTGTGAATATGTTTTAATATATAATGTTATGGCTGACATGTATTTACCCACGGCAATAATATATCTGCCCCGCCGTTATTAGAAAAATCAATTCCAGTTATTGGATATGTTGCGGTATCAATTGATATATTGGAAACCAGTTTTTTATTAATCAAGGATATTTCTAATGTATGTGGAAACTCTACGCCATTTAAATTAAATGTTCCACCGTATGCATTTGCATGTACGTGAAATAAAATAAATTCTTTAAATTCATTTTGCAATAAAGAAATTATTTTTTGCCGATTCGCTTCTTGTTCTAGATTGTGCAGCTCAATCAAAATGCCAGTGGCATAATCAAAATTAATATTATCGAATACGGAATATTCACCACCTTCAATATCAACTTTCAATAATACATCGGGATGATTATTCAAAACGTCAGATAAAGATTTTTGATTGTCTTGATTGCCTACATTAATATTATAATAATTTAAAGTAGATCCCATCAAGTCAGAATATTTGTTGCATATATTTCCACAATGACAAGTTCCGTCGTATATATCAATCGGTGTATGCGTTCTTTCATACCAATCATTTTCAAATGAATCTTCACCGCCGTATCCAAGCGTAACTAATTTTTTTGTGTTGGATAAAATCGCTTCGTTAATTACATATCCACCATCTCTATGTATTCCCAATCTCAATTTGTTGGAGGTTACATCATATACAGTTAATGCGGATATAATATTTATTGACATTTTTCAGCCATAATCATAAAGGAATTGTTTAAATCTACACCACCATGAAATATATTACAATACCCATTATCTGTCAAGTATGCCTTAACAATTTCTTGAGTGAATGCGTGAATATGTTTTTTGTTATGCCACGGTCGCCAGTATGTTTGGCTGAAGTGGGGAAGATATAAAAATAACACACCACCTTGTTTCAATCGGCTCCCCCAGTGATCTAATGCAGTTACCCAATTCGGAAGGTGTTCCAAGCAATGGCTACTAAAAATGTAATCTACCTGTCCCTCCGGAAGATTTAACGCATCGGTTCCGAGTTGTAAGTCTATGGGTATAGCTCCTGGATATGCCCACTCTTGTCTATTACAACCAATGTCGTAGCCTTTACCTTTGCATACATGCTGTGCAAACGGTATGGCAAATTGAGCAGCATATCCTTCGGATTGAAATTTTGGATATTCTTCACCTTTAAAATTAATAGTTTCTATCCCCATAAATAATACTCGCAGTTTTGAAATAGTGCTTGGTTTCCGTTTCCAGCTAGGTATTCATACCTAGGTTTACTAATCATACAATCTAATTTAAAATCTAGTTTTTCATTTTTAATTGTGCATGCTAAATAGTTACCACCACTGTGGGTGGATACGTAATGCTTGCATCCATACAGAATGTTTGCATAATCAAACAAATCTTTTACCTCATACGTTCTAAATCTATTATCCGTAATATTAAAATTGATATGTGGAAATGAAAGAAATACAATGTCATCATCAGAATAGGTGTAATTTGCTGTCAGATGATTTGTAATCATATCTTTCAACGGAACGTTTGCATATTCGTGTGCCAATGTAATTGAAGTAATATCAACTATAACCGCGCCATTTAATTCGTGTGAGCTATAATCAATATATAATTTTGGGTATTCGTGTTGAGGTTCGAACCCATGTAAATATTCTATATTTTTTGTAGTGGAGTTTATCTTGGCAGTGTAAGCCATGCCAGTATATGAATGTCCTACACAATCATCTCTGTCTAGTGGCTTCTCACCTTTAATGTATGGATTTGTATCCCATATAAACTTCTTGATTCCTGGATTTCTATAGGGGTTAAATGAAGATATATAGCAATCTATACCTTTCTCCGCGTATAATTCTGGCAATGAAGAATACGCTAAATTATCTCCAAGTCCACCGTATCCTGTATGTAATGTAACCTCTGGCATATGTATTCCTTATTTATGATGTTCTAAATAATGCGATAGATCTTCTGGTGTTCCAAGACCCCACATTTCTTTTATGGAAAACGTTTTTATTTTTTTACCATCTTGTATTGCTAAATTAAATACTGGGCACACATAGAATTCATTGTTCACCCGTAGATTGTTTGCAATCATTTCATTTGCATATTTAACATAGTCTCTGCCACGCGCCCAATAATAAATTCCTACAGTGGCTATATCTGATATCGGATTCTTTTCTGCTACTTCTGTAACATAGCCGTATTCATTTACTTTTGCAAATGACCACTTTGGATGTGTAGATTTAAAACTAACTATACCCCCATCTAATTCTTGTTCGTTCATCTTATACAAGAATTCATTACTATTCCATTCAACAAATTGATCGCTGTTTGCTATCAATAGAGGATGGTCATTATCAATGTGGTCTGCCGCTAATAGTGTTGTGCATGCGGCACCTTCTGTTACTCCCTCTACTTCTATTATTTTGCAATTTGGTGTTATGAGGTTCAGCAAAGTATCCAGATTAAATCGTTCTCTGTGTTCTTTTTGTACCACATAAATAAAATTTGCATCTACATTTAAGTTATCTACAACTAATTGAATCATTGGCTTACCATTAACATCAATTAATGGTTTGGGAAAAGTATATCCAGCTTTAAAAAATCTACTACCTGCCCCTGCCATCGGAATTAAAACATTCATTTTATTATCTTGCCACTTATTTTGTATTGATGGTGATGTTGTTTGTAGTGCAGTGAATAAAAAATCTAAAGTAATATCGGCGGGATTGTTAACTCGTATCACGTTGCCATTAGACCTATACGCCGCCAACAATCCTACCGGAGAATCTTCTATTATTAAAGTTTCTTCTGGTAATACATCCAACATACTCATTGCCTTCCAATACATTTCTGGATGTGGTTTTGGATTACGCACATCTTCGTTGGTAATAACTATATCTATGTATTCTATTAACCCAAGTCTAGAAAGCGAAGTAACTGTAGAGCGTCGAATAGAATTCGTGCAACACGCAATTTTGTAGCCAGCGTTTCTAAGTTCTATAAAAACATTTTTTATTCTGTTGTCTGGTTCTAACTTATGTAATGCTTCTAGTGTTAGTTCTTGTTTCCTATTCCATATGGCATCATAGTATTCAGGATGAAGTTTCTTTTTCTTAGTTAACATCGATAACTTGTCCCGAGTTTTTAATCCATCATATGTAGATAGATGCTCATCCCACGTAATCATATATGGTTCGTGGTGCGTAACATTTAAAATTGCATCGTTTAATGCACGATAATGAATTTCCTTTGCGTTTACTAAAACGCCATCTAGATCAAAAATTATTAATTTAAACATAATACACTTTCATTATACTATTTATTCTGTTTATGAATGTATGATTATCTTTTACGTAGTTCATTTGTTCTACTATCAGTTTATAATTAGTAGACTGCGACTCTGCATCATGGAATAACTTATATGGATTAGAACTATAGATAATTCTTCCCTCGAACAATTCACTGACCGCCGGTGAGTTTGTTGCACCAAGCTGACCGTAGCTTATGTTCTTAAACGTTCTACATGGAATGTATCCTATATCTAAATGATTACAATCTTTGCTAGTAACTTCTCCGCAAGTAACACCGCTGCCTCTGATGTCAGGAGCAATATATGATTTTTGTATAAGTTCTTTATGCTGTTCAACCGTGGCATAATTTCCCCATGGATTATTATTAATGAACTCGATGTTGTTATGTTCACATGCTAATTTAAATTCATTTACTTCATCCATATTGGCAGACCAAACCGAGCCGATATACCAAATCTTGCGCTCTCTTGGAATGTATATACTGTTGAAATCAAATTCGGTTGGAAGTAGATCGGTTGCCCAGCTTGTATACACTGCTTCGTATCCATTTGCGCCTGTTCTATACTTTTCTCTCAGTGCAAGATCGGAAGCATTCCTTTCATAAAATGTACATGAATCTAGTTGTTCATAACTAGACTTATCCATTTTATAATCATAAGTAAAATCTTTGGTATACTTAACATTAAATCGTATATCAATCAACCTACATTCGGCGTTTAGATATTTAGATGGATTTCTACACATGTGAACAAAATATGTGCTGCTTTTATCCAATGGAATATTAGATTCTGCGTATCCTTCTGTTAAGAATAAACAGTTTGAATAGTCAAAGTCTACTGGGAAGTCATTGTCATGAAACCAATAGGTATCATATCCCATATACTTGAATGCTTTATACCACGCATAATGCACATAAGAATGTGTATGACTATATAAGGGGAATCCCCAGATAATAACTTTTTGCTTAGAAGCTATCATATAACCTTATCCATTTATTTAGTATGTTGTTTTCATGTGCCGCTGATACATTAGAAAACTCTGGAGTAGTATTTTTTATTTCCGAAATAATATCGGGTATCTGTATGACATCATCAAAATAATATCTGCACGAATTGAATTTTGGATTATACCATTCAGACAAAGATATTACATCTTCGGTCAATTGTTCAGCACCACCGTATCCAGTGACATTAAATAAATAATCTGGAACTTTGCATAACTTAGATAATAGACGCTTGGATGGAAGCACAACAGGAATATTATTGTGAATAGCTTCAAACGAAAACCATTTACAAAATGTATCTGGTAACGTTACGAATGCCGAATACTTTTTTAATTGATCTACCGTGTGGAACGTTCCATTATACACTGATAGATTTTTACTTTGTAAGTAATCAGCCAGTTTAAAAAAATGTGTATCGTTTCTGTAAAATGGTACTATAACATCAGCGTCTGGTAATTCTTTATAATCACCATACATTTCACTAAATACATTGGACTTAGGAATGTTATCGTCATTACTATGCTTACCCAGCGGATTAATTACTTCGGTGTTTAATATATCAATTCCATTTTTTAAGCACCACACCTTCTCAAAGAATGTTGATGGAACTATTTTAACATTCTTATGGTGCGTAGCAGATTTAAATAATGTATAATATTCTGGTTCCGCTTGCATTCCATAATCAAATCTATTGCATATCCATATAACTAACTTTGCTGATAGCTCATCTATGTGTTGTAGAAATGTTCTTGATAGCGGAGCAGTATCCGAGATTAATATGTAATCAAATGAATTGAATACATCTACGTTCGCATACCAAAATTCATCTGCAATTTCTTTGGTTATTGTAAATACATTATCAGTGAATTTATAATTGGTAACTTGAAATCCCAGACGTTCCATTACATACTGTTGATCTCTAAAGCATCCTATGTGGTGAGAAATGTGCAGAACTTTTTTGCTCATATAATTATTCCGATAAGTCAGATATGTCTACAACCCAGATGTATGGATTAATTTCGTATTGAACTAATCCTGCCAGTCTAGTATTTCCCGCCAGCAAATCGTAGCTGTCATCGGAAAACTTAACTGCGATTGGCATTTCTACTTTCGCTTGGTTACCTGCTCTATAAAAGTTTTGCTTTTTATATTCTACAAGAGAATCAAAATTTAAATCTACATTACTTAATTTATCTTTAATCTGTGCGTATGTTGTTCTATATCCTTCTGATGCAATTCGTATCCATTCATCTTTCCCCATCTCTTCAAACTCTGGATATCGCTGTGCTTCTCCCCACTCGTAATCAAAATTTGGATTGGTATATGTCATATCCGCATTCGCCAATACATCTACATATAACATTTTATTAATGAAATATGTTCTGTATGATTTCTTCCCAAATTGTCCTACGAGATCATCATACACATCGCGACCTTTGAACTTAAGAAAATATTCATTTACAACAACATCATTAACTCTATCCAGCGCAAAGGCATGAAGTTTACCATCAGATTCAGGATCAAGAACTATACAATTCTTTATTTCTTGATCATACTTAAACTGAATTATATCTCCTATCTTTACGCTGGATGGAATTACTGATATGCGCTTCATAAATTATACCTTACGATACGCCGGAACCCAGACGGGCATACCATCATACATCTCTGTAACCGCGAAGTCTCCAAAATATATTGGTGCTTCTTCACGGAGAACTTTAAGAATGAAATCTGCTAGTCTGCGAATTTCTGGTTCGGCATGTTTATCTGAACGAGATTCAATGAACCAACGCCACGCTCTTACATTTCCAGTATAAGTAATTCTGGTTTCTAATGCATGTGGTAGAATGTTTCTGGCTTTGCCTCGTGCCCATTTACGAAGATCAAATCCTTTTAATTCTAACGGATTCATTTCCATAAGAATGTTTACTTGATCCTGATAGTCTTGTAGCGTTGCCTCGCATGAAGCTAGAAATGCATCTAGTAAATCTTGTTCCGCATTAGAAATATTACCTTGCTTATTATACAAGTCTGCATAATATGGTTCTAAGACAATTGCAGAATCTTCTTCTGCGGTATATCGAGTAGACCGCTGGGACACAGCTAACTGTCTATGTCGATTACTTTCCAATGAAAGAGCACGGGTAATTCCTTCAATGAATAAAGTAAATGTTATATGTTCCAACACACTTCCATGCTGATGTTCTAAGATTGCTAACTGGTTTGCTTCGTTTGCTCGACCGTTTTCTCCAAACGAATCATAACATCCCTTAGCTGCAAACGCGCCAATCTTTGTTGCATCGTTTCCATCCGAAGGGATCGCGTATTCAGGATGCCCTAGAAAAGTCTGCTTTGCAATTAATGTAACGGTTGGTTCGGTTATAACTTTCATTTAGTCCTCATACAATGAATAACGTTTTGGTGGAGCCGGTTTATCTTCTTCAAATTTAATGCCATATACTTTACCTTCTGCAGCGTCAATAAAATACTGACGGCATCCTGTTTCTTCGAATACAAAATTCAATCCATCTGTCAACGAAGATAACAAATCGCTTCTATAACCAACTGGTTTCCATCGGTCACCAGGAGGCATACGTTCTAATACCAATGTTTTAATTTCCATATCAATTCTTGTTTGGTCGATGTTGATGTTTCATGCTGGGTTTCTTTTTATTCGGCGTATCGTCTTCCGAATAAGAGGGACGATTATCATGTTTAATTTTTTCAAACTTTGAATAATCTTCTTCGTTATCAAAATCTTCATAATTTTCGTAATAGTCCCATCTGACTTTAGGCATTTTTAGTTCCTCGTGTTGGTTTCATTAACACTTCAATTTGTTCAATTAATTGCATGTTATTTGTATCTATATTGTTTTCAATAATTCCATCGAAATAACTATCTTCATATGAATCTAGCGCAGTTTCGGATGAATGTGTTAGTTGATTAGAATTTAATTTTGTAATTGCCAATCGGTCTTTGCTTTTAATTCTAAATACTTTACCACCCATACGCTTAACATACTCAGCTTCATTTGGAAACCGTATGTCACTAACAATAAAATTACCTATATTCCAATTCTTTGAAAAATATGTTAACCAAGAATGCATCGTGTCAACCCAAATGTCTTCTCCATACAACAGCCTACCATGTTCAGTTCCACGTTGCTGGATTATATCCCTAACGTGGGTAGGTTTCGTATCCATAACTTCTTCATAGGTAACATCACCCAACCCCACCAGTTCCATTTTAAAATGTAAGGCAAAGCTGAACGGATAGTATTTATATGAATTTTGAATCAGTCTAGATACGTGATCCTTGCCAGTGTTTGCCTTTCCAGATATAGCTATGATGTTATACATTTTAATTTTTTGGTCCTCTGATACCAATATTTTCCCATATAAACTTTTGCATAGCTTCATAGCTTTCTGCTTCATATTTCTTATATGGAGAGTCTTCTCTGGAGCTAGATGTGTTAACTCGTTTATTTGGATGCTTGTAATTATGTCCCTTCAATATATTACTCACATGATATTGTGGAATCCCCCACACTTCACATATAGATTGTGCACAATAATCTTCTCGTGCAAAGTGTAGATTATCAGGTATCAATTGTGGTAAGTTACCATATAAACTTAACAAAGATCCGTCAAATTTACAAGTGGGCAGCTTCACAATATATGGAGAAACATCTTCATTAACTGTATTTAATTGGTCTTGTGTTATATAATCATGCCAATTTAATGGATAGTTTGTGTTGTCGTCGTGCGCTACGGTGGGAATTTCAGCTAGTTTTTCATGCTCCACTATTAACCAACTGTTATCCCACATCTTTCTAGATGAAAATGTAAGCGCATGTGGAATATCATAATCTGGATTATCCAACATCATAGACAAAATATAAAAATATTGTTCTGGTAATATAGAATCTATTTCTCCCCACGATGTATATCCATTTGGGTTGATTATTTCTCTGCGCCAATCACCAATATTATAAAATGGATCGCTGTCATATTTCTTTACTATCTGAACATCAGAGAAATAAGTTTTTATATTCTCGATTCGCTGAGAAATATTATCAAATACTTCTTCTCTATTATCCACCGTTGGCGATTCAATATATGTTTGGTAGTTTAAACATACAAATAATTTTACTGGGTGGTTTGCATAATGAACCGCAGACAGTAGAGAAGCGATGTGCTCCTCTACCATCTGATATTCATACCACATCAAATGTAACGTATACCAAATTTCTTTATTAGACATTTTCAGTAATGGTTTTCTTTTGTAATGGTGGTAATTTTAATTCTACTTCCGTTGCCATCTTTGGTACATGCTTTTCAATTAATTCTATGGTTCTATTTTTAATAGTTTCATATGAAAATAGTTTTGCATTTTGCTTACCGAGTATGGTTGCACGTTTCTTAAATCGAGAATAATCTAAAAATACCGCAGCTAATGCATTCATAGATTGTGCCGCATCTGCTTGGAACCACGTAGCTTCTTTGATAATCATATTACCCATATGGGCACTGGGGTGTACTTCCTTCAACTCACCCCCAACCAATACAGCGTTTTCTTTATCCAAGAAATCTACATGTCCACTCCAGCCAGAAGCGATAACGGGCTTACCAGAAATGCTGGCTTCTAGTAATGGTCTGCCAAATCCTTCGCCCTTAGTAAAGCTTACGTGTGCTTTTACCTTGGGGTGGTTATATAAAGAATTCATTTCTTTATCTGTTAGTTCACCGTGTAGCAAATATATGTTTGGCAAAGTCTGCCCAGCAGAAAGCTCAACGGAGTTTCTAATTTCTTTTATTTTCTTTATTAATTCTTCTCTGTCTAATATAGAAAATCCTGCCCCGCTAGTTTTCAAAATAAGTCCTGGCTTCTTCTTATCATTAATTTGCTTGAAAGTTTCTAGGAATATTCTTACCAAGAATCCAACGTTCTTTCTATCTTCCGAGAAATCGCCCTGTAACCAATGACCAACGAATAAGAAATTAAAATCTTCTTCTATGTCTTTTAGTTCTTCTCGCACCGCAGGTTCCAAATCAAATTCATACTCAAGCTTTTTAATAATATTTGGATTGATACAATTGTGTAATACTTCCATTGGCTTGGTTACTTGAATTTCTTTAATAGTGTTTCCAGACGGATCCTTCTGTGTATACTTAGAAAATTCAAATACATTTTTGGAATGCTCAGAAATTAACCAAACAGTATCCATCTTATTGCACCCTTCAACCCACTGCACAGATGCTACAGTGGTTTCGATTCCAGCAGTGATTCCAATATTAAACTTACCCAATGGCTGGAATTCTTCTGGGATGGTAATTGAAACAAACACTTCTGGTTGGTTTGCATTTCCAGATAAGAATCTATCGATGATCATTTTATCCATGGGGTTTTCAGGATCCAACGCATTCATTGGAGTATCGCCCCAGGGAACAGAATGAACCTTAACGTCAAATTTATCCGATTCAATAAAATGTCTAACAATATCTCTACTCATATCTCCGTATCCACTGCGCGTGGCAACTGGAGCGCGAATGATACATACTGGTTTTCGTGTAATCTTTTCCATTATTTATAACCTCTTATACTTTGAGTAAATCAAAACGCTTGCGGGGCTTCCAATTTGCAAAGACGTTATCGATATGTTCTATGAATAGTTCACCAACTTTCTTAGTATCAAACATACCTGGTCCCAATGCATATTCTCTACCCTTTAATCCCGCAGCCTTTCTTTCTTCTCGTGTCATTGAATGCCACTCAGAGATTTTATCTGCTGCTTCCTTCCAGTCGGCTCGATCATCAAATATATATGGAGTTAGTGGCGAGCCTTGAAGCGACAATGAAACAGGCCAAATAGGCTTCACCCACTCTCCGTGATTTTTGAATCTGCCGTCGTGATTGCTTCCCCATTCATATGTAAAATCTTTTTCTGGATCTAGGTATTCGCCTGCATCGTTTGTAAATCCACAATGATCTTGCATACCGCCAGTAACGTTTACGATGATTGGTGTTCCAGCTACCATACTCTCGCATGTAGAAATTCCAAATCCTTCGTTACTAGACAATGCCATAGTTACATCTGCAATGTTATACAATAAGTTTAGCTGCGTCGATTCAATTCTATCGGCGGAGAATACCACGTATGGTGCAATGTCAGGAACTACATCTTGAATGACGGCAATCAAATCGGTGCCATGTTCATCTACTGGTTGTGTATGCAATACATATCTGCACTTCTCTCTCTGCTCTGGCGGAAGCTTCTTCATAAAACGATCAAACGCCAACAAACAATCCGAAGTCATCTTCCGTCTAATATTTCTACTGTTATAGAATAATACGAAGTCTACTTCTTCATCATTAAATAATTTCTTTCTATATTCTACTAATTCTGGATTGTCATCCGAAATTGGCTTGAAGATGTCTGGATTCATTCCGTGCGGAATATAGCCAAGCTGCCAGGGTTCTCTGGTTTCTTTTCTGATAACTTGCTTAACGATGTTATACGTCTGTTTACTGATGCAGAAGATGGCATCATCGGATCTATAAAAGTTTTCATTATAGAATGGATATGGCAAATCATCCCAGATTGCATAGAACATCAATGGCATTTTCTGGCGAATTTCATGCTCAATTTGATATAGCCAAATCCAATATCGGGGGTCTGTGAAATGCATAATAGCATCTGGCTTTTCGGTTTCAATTAGATGTCTAATTAACCGACTGTCGCCATATCCATTATTCGGATAAATTTTAACCGAAGCATCTTTTGTTCCCGTTGCTTCCGATACCGCATCAGATAAATCGATAATCTTTCCAATGTCAGGATGGTTTACTGCCGCTCCTACTTGTACCCAATTAAAATAGTGTGCGGTCTGCTCGACCATTTCCTTTGACATAACACCAACGCCAGAAGTAACTCGCAAGTCATCTGATAGTAATAATATTTTCTTTCGTTGATCTTTTGGTAACCAATTTTTCATTTTATATCCTCTATTAAGGTGCGTCTAAATCCCATTTTGATTTTTTCATTGCATGTAAATGCGGTGGATCGGTAGAACTATCTTGAATCTCCGCAGTTTCATCGGTTACAGTTTTCACTGTTTCTGTTAAATATTGCTGAACTCCCTTAGCTACTCCATCGGAAATTGCATCCGCTAGCTTTTTACAGAATTCTCGTAGATATCCTTCTGGGCTTAGTGGCGGATCTTGTGACGTTGCGGTGTTCCATGCCGGTCCATATTGTGCTATGAATGCATCGTAGAGTTGCTGTTCTAACACGCCTCGTCCTAATATATTACTCTTTAATATTCCAGACATATGTTCTCCTTTTAGTTTACGCTTCCAGACATACTAGCAGAAATAAATGTTACCCACAACGTTTCTGTTTGCCTAGATATTATCATATTAGCAGCTTTACACCAAACTCTAATGTGCTCTGCTATGTCTTTATCTATCTGGATTGTTGTATATTTTTTATTTTGTTTTCTATTCATATAGAACCATCTCGATTATAGAGTTCTATAGAATAAATAGAATTCATTTCACTGAAAAGTTAAATTCAATGAAAAGAATTCTATTTAATTAATTTCTATTATATCTATCTCGTATGCGAACTAGATCATCTAAATGATTTGTAGATGCTTCCAAGATTTCCATATCGGTAATGGCTTCCACGTTATGAATTTGTGTTGGGGAAATATGTACCATATCGCCCTCGGATACAATCATTTCCTTGATTACAACGGGATGAGCATCCTCTAGTTTATAAAAGCGAATGTATCCCTTACCCGATAGGATATACATTGTTTCATCTTTGTGGTTATGATATTGAATGCTTAATGCCTCACCACAGTTTACCTTTAAAATCTTCCCCACATAATGTTGTGTATGTGCCCAAATTGTCTCGGACCCCCACGGTTTTTCTACATGAAGAGGAGATGTAATTAAATTACTGACAGTCATATCTGCCTCGGTTCCATAAAATTCAGACATTAGAGTTTAAATGTTTCGATGTTATTTGTATAAAGCTTCATTTTAGATGCAGATGTACCAATTCCGAAAGTACTGGCATTGTAGTTTACACTTAGTCTGTTATGTGAAAACTCCATCTTCGGTAGAGGCACTTCTTCGTATGTATCGTCATCCTTTGCAACTACCAACGGATGATACTCCTTTCCATCTGGACCCTTGATAGTCAACTGCATTGCTTTCTTCGTTATCGATCCTGTGGGTTCTGTTGGCGTCTCGCCCTTGGCAAGTGCCGCAACTCCTAGCAATCCAAACGGAGCTAGTCCAAAAAACTTTCTGCGTTCCATCACGCCTCCTTTGCTAGATTATCACTAATCCTAGTATATTCTTCTTGTTTGTATCGTTCAAGTTTTGACTGTAATTCCATAACCTTATCACGAAGTTGTTCTTCCACATCGGTCAATCGTTTAGCCCGAATTTCATATCTTTCCGCTTCTTCTAGAATGATATGTTCTAGAGCATCTTCGTAATATCCAAGACCAGATAGAATTGTTTTAAATGCATCAAACAGCTCCTGGATACCTGCATCACTGGGAAGTTCAACAGAAACTTTATTATTATAATTTGTTGCGGTCAACGTCAGTTCGTTGAATTTATATTTAGTATACATTCTTCCCCTCAATGTGTCCGTTTCGAATCATCTCTCCAAATAGGTCCATCATATCACTGAACCGCTGATTGTAAATTGCTTGCATACCATGCAACATATTCATCAAGACATCCATATCCTTTGCTGGAATTTTTGATTTTTCCATATAACTCAGCACTGTTTCCATATCATCCGTGACATGCCAGCACTGGTTCATCATGGTCTCCAACATAAATCTATCACGATTCTGCATTGTTCTTCTCCTTTGGTAAGTAAACGGTACCACCGCATTCTTCAATGAACGTAATGAACTCCTCAACACTTGCACCAGCGAACAACGCCTTATCGGGATACTTGGTTAACCACGGAGTCAACTTGTTATTGATTGCTTCAACGGAATACCGACTATTACCTGCAGCAATTTCTGATGGTGTTTCTGCTCCACAATAGTCGTAAGCAACCTTGTAGATTTCCCACTTTGGAGTTCCATCATCATTATAATCGGAACCCTTTGCCCACTCACCATTCTTCGTATATGAATACGAACGAAAGGGACCATACGGCACTCCCGCATTGTGTTCATAAGGAGCATCATTCCAATCATCACCAGTTTGTTTACTAAGTTCTTGTGTGGTGAAGTAAGCAAAGTTTTCGGCAATAAAACACAACTTGAAGTCTTTCTTCATCGTAGTATTCTCTGTAATTGTTAAGGTGCAATCACACAACTTGTGCGTACCATAATTCGTATTACCGCACGTCAGGCAAATCCATTGCTGATTGTAGGTATTCCAATACGGCTTCTTTTCCTTTGAGCGATAGTCACCCCACGCTCCGGCAAATTCGATTGAATTATTCATCGTTACTCCTTGATATAATTTCCAACAACCGCAGATAATTCTTGTACTGCCTGGTGAAATTCGGTATCAGAACCTTCTTGTGAATACCACCACTTGACTGCCGCATTTACTATCTCACTCATCTCTTGCACATTACGAATTCCCGCATCATCCATCTGCGTTCCACGACAGGCTTTAACGGTGAGCATCAATTCATCATATGCCTGAATCAGTTCGTCAAGGTCATGGGAAGTAAAGTTTTCCAATGGATGACGAAGCTTGGTAATAATCTTATGTTCTTTCATATTATGTTCTCCGTAGATGGTTACCAAGCATTTTACCAATCCACACAGGAAACGCTATGATACCCATCATAATTGATACCGCAAGAAATACAGGCCAAAACAATGCAACCATTATTGCAATAACGCTGTCGTCCGCATTTTTTTCATACTGTAATCCAATACCAATCAACAATAAAACTGTCCCAATACCCCATGCCCAACCGTTAAAAGTGGGGTTTTGAAGCGTGATAATCTGTATAAAGGTGTTCATTAAAATTCTCCCCGTTAAGTTGATATATTAAATATATCACATCCAGAAGGAAAATGTCAAGTATTTAATAGGATATACTTCTAGGGATACTATTTGGATTTTTTGCATACTCCATTATTTCTTCCCGCATATTTTGATATAACCCATCCAATGCTTCTACGCCACCATACTGTACCATATCTCGCGTAATACGAGCCTTGACTTCCAATGTATCGCGCATATGGTTTACTCTATACGAAACATTAAGAAAGCGTTTTGTATTATCTACGGCGTCTTTCATTTGCCGCACGACTTCCTTTGTTTCCTCTACATACTCCTCGAATTCTTCCCGCAAATTATCATAATCATCTTTAACAGAAGTGAGTTCTTCTGTTAAATCGGCTATGGTAGTTTCCAGTTCATCAACCTTTTCTTGGAGTTCTTCGATCTGTTCTGTATTAATAGGCATTTCTCACCTTAGCGTTATCTAATAGATCATCTACACACGTTAAACAATATTTTCTGCCGTTCCACCAATGCCATAGAAAGGTGATAACCGTTGGCTTATCTGTATCTTTATCTCTATTAAACTGATACTCTGCCACTTTGGTATTTTTGTTATCACACAAGTCACAGTTTCCCGTGGGCAAATTTAATTGGTGAATATAGTTTTTCAGACAAGGTGCACAGAATTTTGTACCAAAAGAATTTACGGCAAAGTCACTGTATACATTTGTATATCCCATATGATTTCCTGTGCGATATTTGTAATACACAGGATGTTCCACGGGAAGTTTACACTCACACGAACTACAGCGGGGAGGGAAGAAAAAGAGTTTAACCTTCTTCTTCCATCTCAACCATTGATGTCTAGTAGGAACCCAGCGGGGAATTTTAAGAGTTATCGTTCTTGTTCGCATCTTCCTTTCCTACCATAGACGGTTGACGTTTGTATGGCAATTCAAAGATGTGATGCCCACCTCGCTTAGATTGCACCCATGTGAACATCCAGATCACATGATTTTCTCGGAGAGCCATAACCAAACTCTCATTCCCACTCCATCCACCCGTGCTGATGTCGTAGGTAATGGTTTCCCCGTCATCTATCTGTATCCACAACATCTTGTTCCACTGCCACATTTTCCGAACGAATTGAAAACATTCGTCGGTGTGACGCCAATCCCACTCAGCAATCATGTCGAGTGCATGTTCAGTAGGGTACCCATCTTCGTCAAAGTATTCATCCATTTCATCAATCATATTATTGTACCTTTGCGCTTAATGCTTTATAGAGTGCGATCCATTTAGACGGCGAACGAGACAATTCATATTCTGGACATACTCGGAACGGTGTTACACTGACTATCCATGTAGAGACACCAAACGGTTCTGCCCATATCAACTGGATAGACGTTGCATCATGCTTTTGTTTTAGGTGGCGCATAATCATTTTCATCATACTTATATTCCTAATAGTTTAGATGAAATCCAAATCCCCAAATAACTTCCAATCACGCTGCCTAGAGCATAACCAACCCATTGATGGAGATGGTCTTGTCCAGTTGCAATACGACGAATCACGAAGAACTGAATGGATGCCAGTATGAAATCACTAGCCGCAGCCGCGTGATATTGTGTGTCTGCTACTGCTCTAAAGTTAATACACCAGATCGTATAATTCAAGAGTTGAATGAAAAATAATACTGATGCTTCTTTTATTTTTGTGGAGGATATCATAGAGCCTTCACATATACAATAAGTCCAGTGCCTTTAAGTTTCTTACCAAAAAACAATTTCAATAAATCCCAACGAGTGAGTATTACTTCGTCGGTACGAAATGCTGAGAGATTATGTTTCATATTAGTATACCTCTATAACTTTGACACCGGCTGCTTTTGCTCGTTGTACCATATCTCCAGTACCACGACCGCCTGGGAATGCTATCACCACATCTGGTTGAAATTCTTTAAGCATTTGTGCATTTCGAATGATACCCGCCGCCTTTCCATGCCGCTTCCAATCTGCGGGGAACTTCTTGCATGGAATACCATTCAACCAAGCATAATCATCTGCCAACCCATCAGCACCACGAGCATCACCGTGTGCAATCTCGGTAGGTTCTAATTCCGAAAGTGTAGAGAATAAAGTATTCATTGTTTTTTGAAATTTTTCCCAATCCTTATAATCACGCCCACCACAGATTAAAACTTTCATAGATACTTCACCGCTCTCCGAACCTTGTTTACCGCATAGGCATCTTCGTAACTCTCGTTCAATTCCTTAGCGGCTTTAATGAGTGGAGCAACATCGGCTTTCAAATTATCATACAATTCTTCAATCTGTTTGCGTTTACTTCGTTCGTCTGCCAATTCTTCTTTCAACTTATCATACTCTTTCCACACGAGAAGTTCAGTCATACACTTTCTACAGGCATACCAAAGCTCGTCGTGATAACAAAGTTCATTTCTCATAGATGCATTTCCTTAATATAATCCTGCATAAGTTTAAATCGTTCATCCAATGGTAAGGTCAAATATTCCCAACGACGATTGTGTACTTCAAGAGAAGATGTATATGCCTTGATTAATGCTTCTTTAAGTTCTGGTGTCATAGATGCATTTCCTTAACGTAGTCCCAACAGATGATGTTCATGGCTGCCGATACATTAAATGAACGCATGACCCCACGTTGCGGGATACTCACTTTGTTCTTGAATTGTTCGCTGACTGCACTCGGAATACCATGACTTTCTGAACCGAAAATAAACAGCGGGTTCTGGTCCCTGAAGTAGTTCCATGTGGTGTATTTACCGATTTCATGCCCACCCGTATCACACAACACAATCGTATGCTCCATCATCTTCTTGACATCCAGTAGTTTTTGGGCAATCTGCATGTCGGCGTGTATCGGGTCATCAAACACATATTGGACGATATTAATATAATTCTCAGCACCTACCGTGCTACGCTTATCAAACTTATTGCGTCCAAAGATATAGAAGTTCTCTGCCCCAAACAAACACGCCGACCGCAGCATCATGCCAATGTTAAGTTCTCCGGTAATATTAATACATCCCACGGAAAACTTCAAGCGGTCTTTATTACAGATGGCGATATTTTCCTGTACGCTATTATTCTTGAATTCATCACGCACATTATAATGATTACTAAGTGTTTCCTTGTTAATCTTTTGATAATTCACCATCGGGTTTTCCATAATTACCTCAGTCGTTGGGCACAAGTGGTATAGGTACTGCTGGGTTTCATACTATATACCGTGAGTGTATCGGAATGCGTTTTCGCTAATGCTAACATGTTCCTACATTCCTTGTTTGCATATTTTTCAGATACAATCAAAATATAACCCGCTACAATCAAAATTATCACTAGAAGTAGTTTTTCCATAATCATTCCTCCACCTTGACCACAAACATATACGCAGATTTTTCGTCAAGTCCCCTCATTTTAGCAAACACTTTACCAAAGAGGGTAGGCTTTGTAAATGTCATCTTATACTGAGAGAGTTCTGCATGTTGTTCGTCGGTAATAACCTTTTTCTTATTTAGTGTGGACAGATAGATATCCAATGCCGTATTTACCATTTGGGTGGCTTCGGGTTCTGTCCATTCAAATATTGAAATGTTTGACATATTATTCTCCAGTATATTTTTCCCACAAAAAGTAATCGTGACCATACCATGCGTTGTTTAATACACCGCATTGCGACATTCCCATCTTTTTCATAAAGGTAATTGCGGGTGTGTTTAATTGATTGGTATCGCACCACACTTTATGAATGTTATGTTCCCTACACCAATTTTCCATTTGCTGCCACAACTCAGTCATATGATTGGAACGACGATATTCTTCTTTCATACCAATCCAGATAACAAATAATACATTCGCGTCAACTACACCAAATAAAAACCCAACAACATTACCGTTATCTACGGCAACAATATTACATCGATTCTCGTCACCAACAAACCACCACAATTTCTCCGCAGTAAATTTATTTACCTCACTGGAACGAGAATCGATGTAATATTGTTGCCGTAGATAACGGTAATGTTGTTGGGTTTTATTTGGTGTA
>Ga0315901_10003303_pt1 | contig 21062 bp, 19 predicted proteins | sample LakEriMetagenome_10_FD_203761 | JGI IMG/M metagenome (GOLD analysis project Ga0315901, IMG submission 203761) | Freshwater fungal communities from buoy surface, Lake Erie, Ohio, United States - Buoy 2 MA116 | ecosystem: Environmental > Aquatic > Freshwater > Lake | place: USA: Lake Erie, Ohio... | reverse complement strand
GTTTTGATCGACGGCCATTGCCTGATGTTGGTGCGAACCGATCCGAACGATCCGTTTCAATATGCGCCTGGAATCGTTCTCAAAGGAACCTATGACGGTTCCAAATTCGATCTCCTCGTCGATAGCGCAACGCAGCGTACGCTCGATGCCCATCCGGAATCCCAGGTCCTACTCGTCCAGGAATCCGCCACGGGTCCATGGCGCAGCCTGGGCTGCTTGAACAAACCCTTGGAATCGTTGGTGCGACGGATTTTGATGGTGTGTCCAACATGGACTGGATCGCAAGGGATCAAGGAGCGGATCGAATTCTTCGTGTCCCTCATGGAGAGCGACGATCCGCGCATCCGTGAATTGGCATACCTCGAACTCGGTCGCGCGCCCTACTCGACCGTTCGCCAACTGGGGCGGGCCCTTCCGCGACGAGCGTATGAGCCGATGCTACAGGAACGACGTTATTTAGAATGGCGAGGGCTGGCCATCCTTCTGCTCTCGCAAAGCCAGTCCGATACGGATCGACGGTGGATCATGGACTCGTTTCGATCCGCCGAACAGAATGCCGTGGTGACGAACCTCGCCGCGTGGACCGCCGCAGCCATCGAGGTGGATTCACCGACGGTATTCGAGTACATCGAAGAGGAATACTTTCGCGGCAAAGACCATTCACGCGAAGAGTTGCAAGCGATCGTACGAGCCATCTCGATGCATGGCTCCCGCGAGGAACCGGAGCTTCGAAAGCGGGTGATCGCCTGCTACGGAAGATTGTTGGAATCCCACCCCGAGTTTGCACCCGAGGTCGCTGAGGACCTTCACGCATGGAAACGAAGCGAGTTGTCGGACGCCCTGGTTCGCATCGTCCAGCAACGCCGCGAAGAGCTCGATCCGTCAGGAATTGGAAAAGTGCAGCGATATCTGCAGTCCGCAGCGACTGCAAATGGAGCAGGGTCGCTTCATGACTGACCGCGTGTCCGGGACAGACAACGGATATCATCCTTCGATACCGAGTGCGAAACCATCGGATTTCATGCCGTTCCTGATGGCGATTCTTCGGGAACCGCTGACTCACTTCCTGGTGCTCGGATCCCTCCTGTTCGCTATCTACGCGTACTCCAAAAGGGATACGAATGCGGGTTCGGAGCGATTGGTCGTCTCCGCTGGAAAGGTTGAGCATTTGGCTTCGATCTTTTCACGAACATGGCAACGGCCGCCCAACGCGACGGAACTTAAGGGACTGGTCGATGACTACGTCCGTGAAGAGATCGCGTACCGTGAAGGGTTAAAACTCGGATTGGATCAAGACGATACCATCATTCGCCGTCGCATTCGTCAGAAGATGGACTTCATCGCAGACGATCTCACGAGCGAAGTCGAACCGACCGAAGAGGACCTCGCCAGCTTTCTTGCGAGTAATCGAAATGCCTATTTGGCGGATTCCAAATTGTCGTTCAAACAAGTATTTTTGGACCCAGAACGGCACGTCGAAGATCTCGACAGGACGGCTGTCGAGTTATTGAACGCACTCCGATCCGAGTCGGCGGATCCTCGAGAGTTCGGGGATCGCACCCTGCTGGAGCATCAGTTCCGTGAGTTGCCCCGACGCGAAGTGGCTGGGATCTTCGGAGATTCCTTTGCGGAGAAATTGAACACCGCTCCAGTGCAGCAATGGACGGGTCCGATCGCATCGGCGTATGGCATCCATTTGGTTTTCATCGAGGATCGCATCGACGGTCGGGCACCCACGCTCGACGAGGTGCGACCGCTGGTGCGTCGCGATTGGGAACAAAAGCGAAGAGCGGAGTTGGCGGAGAACTTCTATCAAGGGTTGCTGCGCAAGTACAAGGTCGCGATCGAATGGCCCGAGCCCGTGACTGAGAAGCCATGATGCATTCGATGACCATCGGTTTCTGGCGCACGTTGATGGGCCTGTTGGCGTTAATCGCCGTGGCATACTCGGCGAATGCTCATGAGTCCCGACCTGCCTATTTGCAATTGAAGCAAACCGGGCCAGATACCTTCGACTTGACTTGGAAAGTCCCTGCGATCGGGGAGAACCTTCGGTTGGGGATTTATGTGCAGTTGCCGGAGTCCGCAGAAAAAATTACGGAGCCGCACGGGATGTTCCTGGGAGGCGCGTATGTCGAGCGATGGAAGTTCCGCGAACCCGATGCGCTCGTGGGTTCGGTGATTCAGATCGATGGACTTCGACATACGCTTACCGACGTGCTGGTCCGCATCGAACGTCTGGATGGCACAACGCAGGTGGCTCGTCTGATTCCGGAGTCTCCCTCGATGACCGTCAGTGCTTCGCCCAGCCAATGGCAAGTTGCAAGCACCTACTTCTGGATCGGAGTCGAGCATATCTTGCTAGGATTCGATCATCTCCTCTTTGTGCTGGGATTGCTGCTGCTCGTTGATACTTGGCGCGCGATGTTCAAAACCATCACCGCGTTCACCATCGCCCACAGCATCACCCTTGCCCTGTCGGTCTTCTCCGTGATCCGAGTGCCCGAGGCACCGCTCAACTGCATGATTGCTTTGAGCATCCTGTTTCTTGGCCCGGAGGTGGTCCGCAAATGGCGAGGTCAAACGAGTTTGACGATCCGACATCCTTGGATGGTTGCCTTTGCATTTGGCTTGCTGCACGGGATCGGGTTCGCTAGCGGATTGACCGTAACCGGACTGCCGCAGCGAGATATCCCCTCGGCGCTCTTGTTCTTCAATGTCGGTGTCGAGGCGGGGCAGATTGCCTTTGTGTGCTTGGCGGTCTGGGTCGCTTCCTCGCTACGCACCCTCGACCTCGACCGAGCGTGGTGGGTCAAGCGGATTCCAGCCTATGCCGTGGGTGCGCTGGGCGCGTTTTGGTCGATCGAACGACTCCTCGTCTTGTTCAACCTTACATAAGGAATCGCATGTTGGAGTCAAACCAAGTGTTGAAGTGCTATCCCATCCTGTTGCGTCTTGCGACGGTTGTGATCCTGGTGATCGGGATGAGCAAGCTCGCGTTTGCGCATGGGGACGGTCAGATCGGCGGAGGATTCGGTTCTGGTTTCTCGCATCCCATCCAAGGCATGGATCACGTGGTCGCCATGATCGCGGTTGGATTGTGGGGAGCCCAGTTGGGACCGCCCGCGATTTGGTTGTTGCCGATCGCATTTCCATTGATGATGGCCCTGGGAGCCGCGATCAGTCTGATGGGATTCCCGTTGCCAGGGGTAGAAATTGGAATCGCATGTTCCGCGATCGTGTTGGGGGCTATGGTTCTGATGGAGTTCAAGCTTCCGATTGCCGCCACGATCGCGATCGTCGGCGTGTTCGCGATCTTTCATGGTCACGCCCATGGCAACGAGCTTCCGGACGGCGAGAGTGGACTCGCCTACAGCCTCGGATTCGTCCTGGGGACGGGGTTGCTGCACGCAGTCGGGATCGGGATCGGGTACATCGGCGAATGGCCGAACGGTAAATTCGTCTTACGAGGCGCAGGAGCACTGGTCATGGCCAGCGGAATCTATTTTCTATTGAAGAGCCTGGGAACCATCGCGTGATGCAGCCGACTTCCCCTCATCGGTTTGCAGGTTGGCGGTCTTTGATCGCGCCCGTGGCAGCTGTCATCGTGGTGATTGCCATCCCGAGCACCGCCGAAGCGCATCTCGTCACTTCCGGCGCTGGCCCTTTCTTTGACGGAGTCGCTCATTTCTTTGTGTCGATGGACGATCTGCTCGTGGTGGTGGCTCTTGCGTTGTTCAGTGGACTCCTGGGGAAACCTGCCGCGCGTTGGGTGCTGTTGACACTGCCTGCTGCATGGTTCGTCGGGTTGGTGCTGAGTGTATTTTTCGCAGCGGGGATGGAGGATTGCCTGTGGGCGACCGGAGCGACCTTGCTGGGAAGCGGGCTGCTGCTCAGCTGCAATCCGAACCTTCCTCCTTGGTCGATCGCGACGATTGCAGGCGTGATCAGTCTGCTGCATGGCAGTTGGAATGGTGCGGCGATGCGAGCTACGGAGACATCGGCCATTGCTTCGATCGGGATCGTAAGTGCTGCGAGTGTCGCGACTTTGCTTTTGAGCGCGACAGCGGTATCGATTCACGTTGCTTGGCACCGGATCGCGCTGCGCGTGATTGGGAGCTGGATCGCAGCGTTTGGTTTATTAGCACTCGCGTGGCATTTTCGTCCAGTTGCGTAGCTAAGGGCTATCGCACCGGTGTGTGGCACAATTCAAACCGGCAAAACAGACACAGCCGACAAAAGTCGATTTTCGTTTCCATGAGCCTGAGGCGCTAGCCGATTTTTGCACGTCAAACGAACTCGGCTAGCGATTGAGGCTCATTTTGTCGGCTGTGTCAAAACATCAGCCGGAACTCGCTAGCGTCCGGTTCGAACCGAGAGGAACATTGCCACGTTTGCCATAGTTCCAACGGCAGGCTAGTGCCGGCGCGAGCCCGCGGGGTCGGAACTGCGGCAAACGTCGCAACGTTTCGTGCAATTCGAGCGGCGAATGCCGTCGACGGGGACCGCGATTTGTACCTATAATCCTCTTGACTACGTACCCCTCCCGCGAATCCACTCCCTTGAATGCTGGCATTGCATGAACTCCGCTTCGAAATCGACTGACGGCCGGACCGAATCGGCCAGTGGCCCGACACATGGCGGGCACCATCCGCATGTGTTCCGCGAAACCTTGGACAGCTTGGCGGTAGCCTTCATTTTGGCCTTAATGTTCAAGGCGTTCATTGCCGAAGCGTTTGTCATTCCCACGGGATCGATGGCACCGACGTTGATGGGCGCCCACAAGGATTTGGTTTGCGAGGATTGTGGGTTTCAGTACCAGTGCGGTGCCAGTTCGGAGTTCACCGATACCGGGAACCAGTCGGGGGAATTGATTTTTGGCACGATCTGCCCATTGTGTCGCAAGCCGCAGATTCTCGATTTGGTTAACAACGCGAACCATCGCACCTTCACCGGCGATCGGATCCTGGTGAGCAAACTGGCGTATGTCTTTTCCAAGCCCGAGCGCTGGGAAGTGTTTGTGTTCAAGTATGCGGAGGATGCGCGTCTCAACTACATCAAGCGATGCTTGGGAACCTCCAACGAAACGATCCGGATCGTGCATGGGGATGTGCATGTCAGCAAGGAGCGTCCCGCGAAGGCGTTCGAGATCGCGCGCAAGCCGCCTCATGTGATCCAGTCCATGTTGCAGCCGCTGGCCGATACCCATTACCCGGCCAAGTCGCTGCTGGAGGCCAAGGTCCCAGACGCCTGGCAACCTTCGGCTACCGGCACCGGCGAGTGGACGATTGGATATCAAGGTAGCCAATGGTCCGCAAAGGTCGGTGGGGTTGCGAGTGGCGCTCTGGCGATGATTCGCTATCGGCATCGGGTACTCGACCCGAATCAATGGGAATCGATCCGAACTCAGCGTCAACTGCCGCAGCCGCTGGCGCCCGATTCCTATCGTCTGGTCACCGACTTCACCGCTTACAACGCCAACATCTCGTTTGGCAGCCGCATCCGCTCGATCCCAGTGAACTATTCCGAGATCGCTCAAAAGGAGCTGACCAAAGCGATGCGCGGCGGGCTATCCTCGCGGATGATGGAGAACGACGGATTGCACTGGACCGGGGATCTGAGTGGTCAGTGGGAGATCGCTACGGATCCTGCGACCGAGTTGGTTCGGTTGTTGGTCGTTGAAGCGGGGGTGGAGCATCGGTGCGACATCGATCTCAAGACGGGAGTTGCCACGGCGACGTTGGTGTACGAGGGCAAACCGTTGGCAGCGTTCGAAAATGGAGAGGGTGGTTGGACCGATTCGATTCGCGCCACGACCTCGATTCGCGCTGGCTCGAAACATCGCCTTCAATTGGCCAACGTGGACGATTCGCTCACGCTCTGGGTCGACGGCAGTACGGTGAGGTGGGGGAATCAGGGTCGGTTTTCGATCCAGGCCGCTGTCGCAGATTTCCAACACACGCCTCGCACTTCCCCAGCGGATCCTTTGGATGCCGCCCCGCTGGGCATTGGGGTTCAGGGTGGCGGTTGCACGATCACCCATGCGCGCGTGGCGCGCGATATCTACTACATCGCCCACAGTTCGAATGACTTCTTGTCCGATTACAGCGATACCAGCGGTTTCTTGCGAGAGTCGGCCAACGATGCCCTCCGAACCCGCTACGCGCAAACGCGGCATGGTCTGAGCAAGGATCAGTACCTCGCTCAATCGACCATGGATGCATTCAACCGCAACGCGTTGTTCAGCGATATTGACGCGTGGAGCGGTTCGTCGATCGATACGCGGCGTCGAACGGTGACTTTTGAGTTGGAGGACGGCTCCTATTTCCCGCTGGGCGATAATTCCAGCGCCTCGGCGGACGCACGTTCCTGGCGCAATCACTTCGTCCCAGAGCGATTGATGATCGGACGCGCGTTTCTCGTATTCTGGCCCCATTATTGGAATTCCCCGATCCCGTTCCTCCCGAATTTCCAACGGATGGGATTGATCCGCTGACCCTTCAGGAATCGACGAGCATGGATGTTCTCACCGTCGTAGGTCTCGAAAAAACGTACGGTCGCCGCAAAGTGGTCAACGGCGTCAGCATGCGCGTCGGTCCGAGCGAGATCGTCGGCCTGCTCGGTCCCAACGGGGCTGGAAAATCGACCTCGTTTCGCATGACCTGTGGGATGGTCACTCCCGATCGCGGGCAAGTCTTCCTCGGTGCCGAGGATGTCACCTACTGGCCCATGTTTCTTCGAGCGCGGGATGGTGGCATGGGATATTTGGCGCAGGACTCAAGCGTTTTTCGCAAGCTGACGGTTGAGCAGAACATCTCCGCGATCCTCGAACTCCTCGGTTACTCATGGTCGCAGCGGCGCAAGCGGACCGACGAGTTGCTCGAGCAATTCAATATCACCCACATCCGAAAATCGCGGGCGTCGAAACTTTCCGGGGGAGAGCGTCGGCGACTGGAGATCGCGCGGTGCCTGGTATCCAACCCAAAGATCATCATGCTCGATGAGCCGTACGCGGGGATCGATCCGGTGACGGTGCAGAGCATTCAGCAAATCATTTTCCGACTGCGAGACAACGGTATTTCGATCCTGATCACCGACCATGCGGCGTTGGAGATCTTGTCCACGGTGGATCGGTGCTATGTGATCAGCAAGGGGGTGGTCTTGAACGAGGGGACGCCCGAGGAAGTCAAGCAGCATCCGGAGGTCCGGAAGCAGTACTTGGGTAATCTCCAGGATTTCCCCGCCGCACACCCCATCGAATCGCCTTCTCCCTCGGCTTCCCCGCATGCCGTTCCCCCGGAACCGGCTCTGCGCCGTGGAATCTTGCGCCGCCGCACCGAAACGGTGGGTGACCGCTTCGAGTAGAAGGACTCCGCCGAAAAAAGCCGATTTTCGTTTCCATGAGCCTGAGGCGCTAGGCGATTTTTGCCTGTCGAACGAACGATAGTAGCCGAGATGCGCAAGCATCCGGGTCTGAACCGCATCGCGTCTTCATGATACATTAACGCGTCCTTCACACACCCAGGTTACTATCGTGGCGGCTGGAAGATTCGATGTCATTGCATTTAAGCCGAGATCTTGAAGAAGCTCATAATTCCTTGTTGCGCATTTCAGGCGAGGTCGAAGACATGATCGCGTTGGCGGTGAAGTCTTTGGTCGAGCGGCGTGGCGGATTGGCGGCGGAGGTCGTGAATCGCGACACGTCGATCGATCGCGCGGAGGTGCGGATCGAGGAGGAGTGTCTGAAGATGCTGGCGCTGCATCAACCGGTGGCGGCCGACATGCGTCGGATCACCACGATGATGAAAGTCAACAATGACCTCGAACGGATCGCGGACTTGGCCTGCAACATAGCGCAGCGCGCCGATAGTCTATGCTCCTATCCAGAGTTTCCGATCCCGAGCGGCATCAATGAAATGGCGACGATGATCACACGGATGGTCTGTTCCAGTCTGGATGCCTTTGTTCATCGCAATGTGGATCAAGCTCGACGCGTGATCCAGGACGATGATCCGGTCGACGCCAAGAACGTCGAAGTGATCGAAACTCTCACCACCTTGATAGCGCGGGATCCAACGCAAACGGTCGCAGCCCTGCACTGCTTCTCTGCCGCCCGGCATTTGGAGCAGATCGCGGATCATGCGGTCAGTATTGCTGAGGATGTCATCTACATGGTGGAAGGGATCATCATTCGGCATCGCCAAGGTCAGCGTTCAGGAACCCAGTCATGATTTCGACTCGACCGCGACGATTCCCCTTAGCGACGATTGATTGGGTATGCCAAAGAGCAAAGTATTGGTGATTGAAGACGATCGTTCTCTGTCCGAGATCCTGGTCTACAACCTGGACAAGGCTGGATACGAGGTTTCCTTCGCGCACGACGGCCGCGACGGCTTGAACCAGGCGCAGCTCAAGTTGCCGGACATCATCCTGCTCGATGTGATGCTGCCGGTGATCGACGGCATTGAAGTTTGCCGGCGGCTGAGAGCGAAGCCGGAGACCGCCAGCGCGTTGATCATCATGTTGACCGCAAAGACCGAAGAGGCGGATCAACTGATCGGTTTCTCCGTCGGGGCCGACGACTATGTGACCAAGCCGTTCAGCGTTCGAGTCCTCCTGGAACGAATCAAGGCGTTAGAGCGCCGCAAGGCAACTCGGGAGGAGGATGACAGCGATACCGTGTCGCGGGCCGGCATCACGCTCGATCGCCGCCGTTATCGCGTCACCGTCAACGATGTTCCCGTCGAGTTGACCAAGAGCGAGTTTCGATTGCTCGATACACTCATTCGCCAGCCCGGTCGCGCATTCGAACGATCGGAGTTGATCGACTCGGCCCTCGGCGAAGATACGTTGGTCTTGGAACGGACCATCGACGTTCATATCCGAGCACTGCGCAAGAAGATCGGTCCCGAGGCCGACGCCATCGAGACCGTGCGCGGCGTAGGTTATCGATTTCGGGAAGACTGATTTTTCGCGGTTTTTCACAAGGAAAACTGGGGTTTCCCCCCTCGCCAGCCCTGGTTTTCAAGGATTTCTTGAGATTTTCCGCAAAAACCCACCGTTTTTCTTGGGGTTTTGGGGGGCTCCTGGTTGCATTTTGAATATCCGGGCCTTTAATTCAGCCATCTGGAGAGTGTCCTGCGTTGGACCGCTTTTTGATTCAAGATTTGTTGAAAGGGATTCCTCACATGGCGAAGGCAGCAGGCAAGGCAGAAAAGCCCCTGACCAAGGTACAGATCTTCTCGAACATCGCCGAAACCACCGGGTTGTCGAAGAAGCAAGTTGCAGAAGTTTTCGATGCGCTGAAAAACGAGATCGGTTCCGCAATCGGCAAGAAGGGTGTGGGCACGTTTGTGATTCCTGACCTCTGCAAAGTCGTCCGGATCCAAAAGAAGGCATTGCCAAAGCGACAAGTGCGCAATCCGCAGACCGGCGAAATGAAGTGGGCGGATCCCAAGCCGGCCAGCACCTCGGTCAAGGTGCGACCTCTGAAGAAGCTCAAGGACATGGTCTAAGACTAGCGACCTGCTGCTCGATCGCAGAGAGTTCATCTCATCCAAACCGTCGGCGTTCCCGCCGACGGTTTTTTGTTTGTCCCGCCCCGACTCGGATCAGTACGTTGTCCCTTGGGTCCTGGAACTTGACTCCCTCAGTAACCCATGCCAACATGGTTGCACAGCTTGATCGCGACCGGAGGATGGCTCTTGACCGATTCCCGCCAACTCGACGCAACTCTGGTCTTGGAGTCGATCGGCATCTCAATCCCATTGTCCGAACTGTATCGCAACGTACAGTTTGATGCGGTCGAGCAACCCCGATAGGATCGGGGATTGGCGATCAACGAATGCGGCGCATGGAAACCGTGCCTCGATCGCCTGCGGCGCGAAAAGAACCTTGCAGGCGATTCCCCTGGATCGCTGTCTGCATGGTGTAGCTTCCAAGCCCGAGCCCTAGCCGTTTGCTGGCACTCAGGGTTGTGTTGCCCATGGCATCGCGCGATGGAACCATCGTGACGCCGTAGGTAAAGGGGATGACAACAAAGAACCGTCCGGTGAATCTCGCTTGGTACATCCCGTCGGAGCGTTGACGGATCGCGACGCGCATGGGGCCGCGATGTCCGGTCGAGTTGCTCGTCCATTCACCTCGCCAAACACCCCTCGGATCGGATCCGAACGCGGGAATCGCGAACGCCACGAAACTCAATGCGACCAGCGCGACGCAGAGTTGGCGGGGCAAACGCACCGAGATGATCGAGCAGGTCGTAGAATCGTGGGCCGTTGTCATTTGGAATGCCATCCGAGGGAGAGTATGATGCTTCAGGTTCCTTGGGGGGCCGAGTCGAGCCTCAACCTGTCTCTATTGTAATTACCCATCGGCACGAGTCTCGCTTTGTCGACTCCATCTCTTTGGCATTGGCTGCTCTCCGGTGAATCCGGGGGGGCTCATCGCAAGGCACGGTGGGATTGGCTCCGTCACGGTGCGATCCCGGACTTCGTCGATCCGCAGCAGTATTGCGGTCACTGGGAGGTTGGGCGCCGTTGGGTTTCGGACGATCGCCGAGTCACCAAATTCCGGCTCCGATCCTTGGAGCATGGGGACGCATGCGAGACCGTGGTCATGCGACCGCGGCCGGTTCGCGGGACTGTGTGCATTTCGACCCAGATCGGATGCGGCGTGGGGTGTGTCTTCTGCGCCACCGGTCGCATGGGGAGAATCCGCAACCTTGAGCCGACGGAGATCCTCGAACAAGTGCTGATCGCTAAGCACGAGGTGCATGGATGGAACCAGAGGGCGGAGCAGCCAATCCACTTGCGCAACGTGGTGCTGATGGGGATGGGGGAACCATTGCACAACGACGAAGCGGTCGGAGCCGCGATCGAATTCCTAACTGCCGATCGCGGTTTCGGTTTCTCACCCAGGCATGTTACTCTGTCGACAGTCGGCGTGCCGGACAAGATGGTCTCCATGGCGAAACGCTTCCCGCGTCTGCGGATCGCCTTGAGTTTGCACGCTGCAAATCGCGACTTGCGTCGCCGGCTAGTACCGCGAGCGACCGCCGACCTGGAATCGCTTCGCGCGACCATTCGGGAAATCAATGCGATCGATCCCCACGAGCCGGTCTGGGTGGAGTACGCGCTCCTGGCCGGGGTGAACGACCAGGACTCGCATGCCCAGGAGTTGATCGCGTTCTGCCGAGGCCTGCGTGTCGAGATCAACTTGATTCCGTACAACGATACGTCCCATGCCGAGTTGGGACCGGGCCAAGACGAGCCGAGGCTTGTATTGGTGGCACCTCAACGGGAATCCGCTCGTCGCTTTGCCTTGATCCTTCGCGATGCGGGGTTGTTTACCACGCTTCGGAATACCCTGGGAGATTCCATCCAAGCAGCGTGCGGTCAGTTGATCGCCAACCCAAGCGCAGCGAACATGGAATGATTGATGCGCCCACGTCTATCGACTACCATCACCGAGCGTCCACCCATACAGTCACCATGTTGAGCGCTGAGCACTGGCCACTTCGGCGCATCGTTCCAGAGGGAGAGTGCCTTGCGTCACAGTCATCGCGTCCGTTTTCCAGGCCACAGCGGGCATACCTTGACCGGCATCCTGGAGATGCCGGGAACGGATGTTCGCGCTTGGATGATTTTCAGCCACTGCTTTACCTGCAACAAGGATTTGAAGGTGATCGTTCGCATCGCGCGCGGGCTGTCGCAGCGAGGTTGGGGGATTCTGCGCTATGATTTTGCGGGGCTGGGCGGGAGCGAAGGGACGTTCGCCGACACCAACTTCAGCACCAATTGCGAGGATCTGCGCAGCGCGGTCGAATTCCTCGGTCGGGAGTATCAACCGCCACGGTTTCTGTTCGGGCTCAGTTTTGGCGGTGCCGCTAGCTTGGCTATGGCCAACTCGTTGCCCAGTGTTGCGGGGGTGATCACGTTGGCGGCCCCGAGCGACACGCAGCATCTGGCTGATCTTTTGGCTTCCATGAATCCGCAGATCGAATCCGAAGGGCGAGGCGAGGTGGTGATCGGCGGGTTCACCCACACCATTACCCGTTCGATGCTGGACGATTTCCGCCGCCAGGATCTTCCTGCTCGCGTACGGGACCTGCGCAAGCCACTCCTCGCGTTCCACTCGCCGGACGATGAAACCGTTTCCTATCGCCATGCTTTCGCCAACACCGGATTGGGATCGAACCCGTTGGCTGTTTCCGGATTGTATCCTCGCTCGCTCGTCACGCTCCCTGGAAGCAATCACTTGCTCACCAACAATGAGCGTGACATCGACTTGGTCGTGGGAATGATTGATTGTTGGTGCGAGCGTTTTCGGTGAGCGAGCGAACGAAAAAAGGGCTCGCTCGATCGGCCTCGTTGGAAGCCGATCAAGCGAACCCTTTCAACCGTGAAAGATGGGCCTAACCTGGTGCGATGCGGTCTGTCGGTTGGTCCGGGTGGTTCCGGACGTTCGACGCCACTAAGATCACGGTGCATCCCTGGATGGGGTCGCCAGTTCATTCACCTAGGCGAGCGTCTTCGCCCTCGGATCGCGAACCCGAGAATCGGTTCCACCGACTCCCGTCTCGTCGGGGCCTGGTGGCCCTCGTCTCGACGAGTTACCTACATAGCACTCGGTGTGCCAAAACCTTTTTCGACCCTGAATTTGACGGTTTGGGGCGATTGGGCAAATTGGGAAGGGGGCTTTTTGGCTTCGATTTTGTAAATTGTTCCACTGCCGGGATATCGGATTTACAATGCATGCAACGCTTCGTTTCGATTTTCGACTGCCTGCTCCTTTCGGCAGGTTTTTTCCTGGTGGCCCGCATGATTTCTGTTCACAAGCCTCTCCCTCCGCGGATCTGTTGCATCGGTGCCGGATATGTCGGTGGTCCGACAATGGCCATGATCGCCAAGCAGTGTCCGGACATTCCGGTGCATGTCGTCGACATCAACCAGCACCGGATCGATCAATGGAATTCGTCCAATCTGCCGGTCTATGAGCCGGGGCTGCAGGACGTGGTCGAGGAAGCGCGGGGGCGCAACTTGACGTTCTCCACCGATATCGAAGGTGCGATTCGATCGTCCAATATCATTTTCATTTCGGTCAACACCCCCACGAAAACGTTTGGGATCGGAGCGGGTCGGGCGGCCAATCTCGAGTTCATCGAAAAGTGTGCCCGCAAGATCGCGGAATGCTCGACGGGTCACAAGGTCGTCGTCGAGAAGTCGACCTTGCCTGTCCGCACGGCGGAGGCGGTCAAGCGAATCCTGATGAGTTCGGCCAACAACGCGACCTTTGATGTGTTGAGCAATCCGGAGTTCCTGGCGGAAGGGACGGCGGTCCAGGACTTGTTGAATCCCGATCGTGTTTTGATCGGCGGGGAATCGGAGATAGCGGTGGAGCAGTTAGCGTCGGTGTACAGCCGCTGGATCCCGCGCGATCGGATTCTGACCACGAATTTGTGGAGCAGCGAATTGTCGAAGCTGACGGCCAACGCATTTTTGGCCCAGCGAGTCTCATCGATCAATGCGATTTCGGCTTTATGCGAAGCGACTGGCGCGGACGTGGACGAGGTCGCACGGGCGATCGGTACCGACTCGCGAATTGGGCCCAAATTCCTGAAGGCATCGGTTGGATTCGGCGGATCCTGCTTCCAAAAGGACATCCTCAACCTGGTCTATCTATGCGAACACTTCGGACTGCACGAGGTCGCCAAGTATTGGGAGCAGGTCGTGACGATGAACGACTACCAAAAGAAGCGGTTCTCGGCCCGTATTGTTCGCACCATGTTTCATACGGTCAGCGACAAGAAGCTTGCGATTTGGGGATTTGCCTTCAAGAAGGACACCAATGACACTCGCGAATCGGCGGCGATTTACGTCTGTCGCGATCTGCTCGAGGAACGCGCGCGTTTGACCATCTACGATCCGCAGGTGCCTGAGTCCCAAATCCGCGAGGAGTTGACCGCGGTTTTCCGGGATTCGGTGGGAGGTCTTTCGGACCATCACCAGCGTTTGATCGAAACGAATGTCATCGTTTCCCGGGATCCCTACGAAGCGGCCAGGGACTCGCATGCGATCGCGGTTCTCACCGAGTGGGATGAGTTCAAGCGGTTGGATATGGAACGTGTTTTTCGCGATATGCATCGCCCTGCATTTCTCTTCGATGGCAGAAACCTGCTTGATGGGTTGCGGTTGGCTACGATCGGATTTGAGTTCCACAGCATCGGTCGGCCGGCATACCGCGTGGGCGGATAGTCGAGCCGCCGAATGATGGAAGAGCCGCATCGATATTGTTCTCAGACCACGGCGTTGGTTATTGCGATTGCGGTGGTTCTCTTCGTTGCCCTCCGTCTGCCGATGGTCTTGTTTTCCTCGGGCCAGATGGATGAGCAGTGGTTCGCCGTTCCAGGGTATACGGTTTGGAAGGAGGGAATCCCGCGGATCCCTTATTGTCCAACCCGGAAGCGGGAGAATTTTTTCGAGAATGCAGATCGGTGTTTGTTCGCGTTGCCGCCCGCCTTGCATTATGTGCAAGCTCCATTCTTCGGGATCTTTCCTGCGGGGTATTCCGCCGCTCGCCTCCCCTCTTTCTTTGGCGGGATAATCGGTCTGGTGGTGTTGGGGTTGCTAACTCGGAAGATATTTCACGACACTTTCATCTGGGGCATGGGCTTGATTCTCATTGCGATGAGTCGGCCGATGATGTTTACCGCGATCACAGCCCGTCCGGATTTGCTGTGCAGTGTTTGTTGTTGGAGCGCGATCGCCTGCATGTGGCTTTGGGCAGATCGGGACTCGGTGGAGAGGACTGGCGTCGGCGGGGAACTGATCGCAGCAGGCACGCTGTGCGGCTTGGGACTCTTGTTCCATCCGTTCGCCTTGGTCGGTTGTTTGCAGTGCGGTCTTTGGGCCATTTGCCGACGCGGCGGATGGAAGCTTCGGATGCTGCGCGGACTAGCGATCGCCGTGCCCGCGGCGTTGGTTCTGTCCCTGTGGCTGCCGTTGATTCTTCGGTTTCCGAAAGAGTTTGAAAGCCAGTTCACGAGCAATGTTCTGGAGCGTTCCGGCCCGGGGCTCATGCAACGGTTGCTTTGGCCATGGGCTTCACTCTGGCATCACGCGCGCTACCAATGGGATTACCACCAGGCGATCCAATTCGTTTTCTTGAGCGCAGGCGGGGTACTCGGTCTCATTTCCCTGGGGCTCGGCAAAGACTCGACTCCCATCGTCGCCAAATACCGATATCGCATCGCAATCCTGGTCGTTTCGAGTATCTACCTGACCGCAACCATCGCCGGAATCCATCCGACCAAGGGCTACTGGGTTTATACCATTGGATGGCTGTACCCGCTCGCCGTCATGGGCTCTGTGGTTGCTTCGAGTATCGCGTTGAGTTGGTTGATCCCTGCTCTTCGCGGAGGCAGGCGGTGCGGGTGGAACTGGGGGATCGGGCCTCTGTTGGTAGCACTGATGATCCCGGGTACCGGCACGACGACCTTGATGGCTTATGTTCGCGATGGTGCAGGATCGCGGACCCATGCCACCCGATTTGTCGACGCCTTGCTCCAGGAACTACCGCAGGATGCTCGATGCATCGTGGATGTCCATTTCGTCTTTGATGTATGGCTCAGCGGTCGCCAGACGCTCTTGTGCCAGCCTCGCGAGCGGTTCTGGGGGGACACTCATCCAGAGTTCGATTATCTCATCATCGGTCGCGAAGGGATCGATATGGACGCGCCGGCGGATTACCATGCCCGATTTTGGCGCTCCTTTGGGGATCCATCGACGCCCGCGGATTGCTATGTCAAGATCTACACTCCGGCGGAGGGACGCGTTTTGGATTCAGAACCTCAGGGAAAAGCACGGTGAAGCTGTCGATTGTCATTCCCGCGTACAACGAGCAGGAGAATATCGGTCCCTGCCTGGACGAATTGATCGCGGCCTTGGACAGCGATAAGATCCCGTTTGAGATTCTCGTGGTCAACGATAACTCAAGCGATCGAACGGAACAGGTGGTGCTCGAACGAGCCGTGCACCGAAGCGAAATCCGATTGCTCCATCGGCTCCCTCCCGGCGGGTTCGGCCGAGCCGTGAGAACCGGTCTGGAGTTTGTGACCGGCGACTATGTGATCATTTACATGGCGGATCGTTCGGACCATCCTGAGGATGCGGTCCGTTACTACCGAGTTTTGACAGATGGTTACGACTGTGTATTTGGATCCCGATTCATCCAGGGGGCAAGCGTGAATGGTTATCCTCCCTTCAAGCTCTTCGTCAATCGAATAGTCAACCACTGTATCCAATGGATGTTCTGGACGCGTTTCAACGATTTGACCAATGCATTCAAGGGATTTCGGGTCGATGTGGTCAAGCGTTGCGGACCGTATCGGGCGTGCCACTTCAATATCACTCTGGAAATCTCCCTGAGCGCCCTGATTTCGGGATACCGGATTTGTCAGATCCCAGTCCACTGGGAGGGACGCGCGTGGGGGGCGAGCAATCTGCGGCTGCAGGAGATGGGAAGGCGATATTTGTGCACGTTGCTGATGCTGTTTTTCCAGCGGATGCTGTTGAGCGACGATGTCCGTTCCGAACGGACGCGAGACCAGAAACTGGGAGTCGAAGTGCCGGTGAAGCCGGCCGAGCCTGCATGAGGTGAGCGGCCTGCCCCATCGTCCGATTCCGGCGGCTACAATGTAGGCCGGTGCGGGCTTTTGCTCGCGAAGTCTGTGATACAGTCCCCGTTTGACCTGCTATCCCTATGCCTCGCTGGAATTTGATCCATCGCCCATCTCCCTTCGGTCCAAACCCGGATCGGGGTAACGCCGACACGCAGGAGTCGTTGCCGAAGCGGATCGATGTCGACGGCGGCGTCTTCGGGGTCGATTGGTCGGCATGGCCGTACGGCAAATCGATGGGGATGAAATGCTTGACCCTCGATACCGGTTTGATGCGGACGGTCATTCTGCCCGAGCGCGGGATGGGAATTTGGAAATCGCAGATTCAGGGAATTGAGTTTGGTTGGCAGAGTCCGGTCTGTGGACCGGTTCATCCAGCGTTGGTCCCGATCGGCGATCCCTCTGGCATCGGCTGGCTTGAAGGGTTCGATGAGTTGCTCGTCCGCTGCGGGTTGCTCAGCAACGGTGCACCGGAATTCGACGAACGCGGACAGGTACGCTATCCCGTTCATGGTCGCATCGCGAATTTGCCGTGCCACGAACTCTACGTGGAATCGCAGCCGGAACTAGGATTTGTCGAGGTGGTCGGCAAGGTTATGGAGTCGCGGTTCCTCGTCTACGCGCTGGAATTGGAAACTCGCTATCGTTTCTACCCCAACCGAGGCACCATAGAGATTCTTGACACCGTCACCAACCCTCTCACAACACCGGGTTCCATGCAGTTGCTGTATCACATCAATCTCGGGCAACCGGTCTTGCAGGCTGGATCTCGGATCGTCGCGGCGCTCGATCAACTGGCTCCTCGGGATGCCCGAGCGAGCGAAGATGTCGATGCGTGGGATATCTGTCAGGGACCCGAGGATGGATTCCGCGAGCAAGTCTACTACAGCACGCCCTTGGTCGACGAGCATGACTGGACGGAGGCGATGTTGACCAATCATGACAGCACGCTGGGCTACTCAGTCCAATTCGACGCTCGCACGTTGCCCTGCGTGAACTTTTGGAAGAACACTGCCGGGGTCGAAGACGGGTACGTGCTGGGGATCGAACCCGCCTCTGGATTTCCGAATACCAAATCGTATGAGGAACGCCACGGACGCGTTGTGAAATTGCAAGGTGGGCAATCCCGCATGTTTCGATTGAAACTGAATGCCCTCAGCAGCGCGAGCGAAGTGCAACGCGCCGCGGAGCGCATCAGAAAACTGCAATCACGACCGTGCTCGATCGATCTCGCACCTCGCAAAGGCTGGTCGCCAGCCGCATCCTGAACGCCGTAGGTCGGCGGAAACCACCACATGTCCGGTTCCTTTTGGCAACATCGATCGGTTTTCTTGACGGGAATGGCGATCGTTGCATGCGTTCGCATCGGAGCGTTGGGATTGGGTTGGGAGAGCCTGGGTGCGGACCCCGACGCGTATCGGGCGTTGGCGGCAACATGGCGCGATACGGGAACCCTGGGGCGTGTCGATGGGGAAGGCCACCCGGTTCCCAGCGCTTATCGGCCGCCGTTGTATCCCTGGGTCCTGTCATGGTTTCCGGTCTCGGAAACGGGGGAATCCGATCGAGCGTGGATCGCGGCACTGCATGGCGTCCTCGGAATCGCGACGTGCTTCGTGACATTCCAGATCGGAAAACAACTCGGTTTATCCGCTTGGGCGTGTGTGTTTGCGATGGTCTGGGTCGCGTGCGATCCAATTTTGATTCGCCAATCCACGCTGGTAATGACCGAAACACTCGCGACATTTCTCGGCGCGATTCTTTGGTGGTGCTGGCTGAGGGATAGCGAGAAATTCGTGAGGGATCGGTGGGATTGGCGATCGTTGCTGCTCGGTCTCGGGATGGGGCTGGCGGTTTTATGCCGTCCAACCGCGTTGGCATGGCTGGTTTTGTGGTGGGGTGTGGCGCTGCTGCAGGGGAGATATCGATCGGTCATGATGTCCGCTCTGGGAGTAGCTGCGTTGGTCGTGCCGTGGACGGTGCGCAATGCGATTCAATTCGGTACTCCGGTTGCGACGACGACGCATGGCGGATACACCCTTTATCTCGCGAACAATCCGATCCTGTATCGTCATTGGAGCACAAGCATGTCGCGCCAGTGGGACGAGGATGCGTTCCACGCGCAATGGCGAGTGGAACGATCGCAATCTGTCGGGCAGGACGAGATCCGTCAGGATCGATTCGCCCAGTCGCTCGCCTGGTCGACGATCGCCAGCGATCCGAGGACATTCGCGCTGGGCTGCGCGATTCGGGCCGGATGGCTGTGGGCGCTCTGGCCCGCCCCTCGTCAGGCATCTCCGCGCATTCAGGTGGCGATCGCCTGTTGGTATTCGCTCGCGATGGGGTTGGCGGTCCTGGGTGGCATCCGTGGGATTCGTACGAAGGAAGCCTTCTATCGTTGGCTACCTGGATTGTTGCTGGTGGTCAGTTTGACCTTGGTGCATAGCGTGTACTGGAGCAATATGCGCATGCGCGCTCCGGCGATTCCCGTTGTGAGCTTGTTGGCTGCGTTGGGAGTTTGTCGACTCGTTTTGGGTTATCGGCGAGGCGTATCGCAGAGGGAAGACTGCTAGCCGATCCGCTTGGGAGTCGGGAACTCGATCACGAATTTGGTACCCCGTTCGACTTCGCTTTGGACGTTGATTCGGCCACCATGGGCTTCGATGATTTTGCGGGTGGTTGGCAGCCCAAGTCCCGAGCCTTCGGTTTTGGTGGAATAGAACGGCTCGAACATCCGCATCGCAGTGGTCTCATCCATACCGCAGCCGGTATCGATCATGTCGAGAGCGACTCCGGTCGGAGTGGAGTAGGTTTGAACAATCAGTTCTCCTCCATCGGGCATGGCCTCGAGCGCGTTTTTGACCAGGTTGATCAAGGCGGCTTGAAGCGCGCCGCTGTTGAGTCGAATGTGGGGGAGATTGGGGTCGAGATAGCGTTCGAGGCGGACGTTTTGTTTGTCTGCCTGGGCCTGGTACAGGTTGAGTACGACCGAGATTTGATCGTTCAAGGAGGCCACCGTCATTTCCATGTCTTGCATGCGAGCGAAGCGCAGGAAATCGGAGAGGAGGTTTTCCATACGATGGCACTGTTGTCGAATCATATCGACTTTGGCGATGGCTCGCCGTTTCCCTGGCCATTGGCTCTCCTCGAGTTCTTCCCCGAGCAGATCGGTATTCATATGGATGACCGAGAGCGGGTTCTTGATTTCGTGCGCCAAGGAACCGGCGAGTTCGGCCAATTCGTGGTACTGGCGACGCATCTCGTCATTCGATAGATCAGGATTGCCTGGGGGATCGAGAGTCATTTCATCAGCAGCTCTACCAAGGATCGAACCATGCATCCGGTTCCTCCGGCATCTGCCCAAGGCTTGCTGGTTTCTGCGAACGCGGGGCCGGCGATATCGAGGTGAGTCCAAGGGGTCGATCCGACGAATTCCTCGAGGAATTTGGCTGCTGTGATCGCGCCTCCCCACCGGCCATCGCCAACATTTTTGATATCCGCAACTTTGCCGGCGATCTGCTCCGAGTAGAACGGAAACATCGGGAGAGGCCACGTGTATTCGCCACACAGATCCGCTGCGGCGCGAATTTCCGATTGCCACTGCATGTCGTTGGTCATCATCCCTGTCACATCGTTGCCGAGCGCTACGACGCAAGCCCCGGTGAGTGTTGCGAAGTCGACGATCTTCTCCGGTCGGTAATCGAGCGCGACATTCAGACAATCGGCGAGGACCAAGCGTCCTTCGGCATCCGTGTTATGGATCTCGATGGTCTTTCCGCTGCGCGCGGTCAATACATCGCCGAGCTTGAACGCATCCCCGGAGATGAGGTTCTCGACCAGCCCGATCACTCCGACGAGCGGACGCTTGAGTTTAAGTAGGGCAGCGGCTCGCACGATACCTAGGACGGTAGCGGCTCCTGCCATGTCGGCTTTCATGCCGAGCATGCCGTCGGTCGGTTTGATGGAATAGCCTCCGCTGTCGAACGTGACCCCTTTTCCCACCAGTGCGATCGGTGGCAGTTTGGTATCGGTACCCGGATAGCGAATGACGAGCAATCGCGGCGGTCGCACCGAGCCACGAGCGACCCCCAGAAGAGCACCGCAGCGTTCCTGCTGCAACCGTGGCAAGTCCCAAACTTCGATTCCAAAACCCGCTTCCTGCGAGACGATCATCGCTTCATCGGCAAAGGTCTCCGGGTAGAGGTAGTTGGGAGGCAAATTAACCAGTCGCTTCACAAGTTGAATCGATTGGCCAACTGACTGCCCGATTTCGACCTGGCGCGGATGGTAACCTGCGAACTGCAGTTGCTCGGGCGCGAAGGTGGACTTTTCGCTCCGAAACAGATCTTGACCCATGCAAGCGGAAATGGCGCCTGCCACGACCGCC
>Ga0315901_10003302_pt1 | contig 21065 bp, 23 predicted proteins | sample LakEriMetagenome_10_FD_203761 | JGI IMG/M metagenome (GOLD analysis project Ga0315901, IMG submission 203761) | Freshwater fungal communities from buoy surface, Lake Erie, Ohio, United States - Buoy 2 MA116 | ecosystem: Environmental > Aquatic > Freshwater > Lake | place: USA: Lake Erie, Ohio... | reverse complement strand
AGAAAATTCTTAAGTCTCTAAAAGCCTCGGAACGAAAAGCACTTCTTGCTGCGCAGCGTCGCGCAGAGGCAAACGACTTGGCCTCCTCGCGCAAAACAGCAAAGAATCTCAAAGCGTCCGGCCGTTCTGGCGTCGCCCTTCGTTATGCGTTTGCGCAAATCGGTGACAGGTATGTTTTCGGCGCTGCCGGAATGCAAACATGGGATTGCTCCGGACTGACGATGCGCGCATTCGCAGCAGCAGGAGTTTCCTTGCCACACTCTTCACGAGCCCAATTTCGATATGGAAAGAGAGTGCCACGCTCTCAACTTCGACCGGGAGATCTAGTATTTTTCAAAGTTCCCATCAGCCATGTTGGTATCTATGTAGGTAATGGCAAGATGGTCCACGCACCTCGACCTGGATCACGAGTAAAGATCGCACCAATTAATCAGATGCGTTACGTCGGGGCAGTGCGTCTATAGCGTGGCAAAAGTCCTCTTTGTCACCAATGATTTCCCACCCCAGAGCGGTGGCATCGAGAGTTTCATCGCTGGCTTGATAGCTCAGTTGCCGAAAAATTCGGTAGTTGTCCATGCCTCGAGCCAAAAAGATCTTGCGCAACAAGAAGAATACGATCAGAAAATCTCAGATGATTTGGGTGTCGTTGTTGTTCGGGATCGACAGCGGATTCTCCTGCCCACACGAGGGTTACGAAAACGCGTCGCAGGAACAATTCATGCGCATGCCATAGAGAAGGTTGTCTTTGGAGCGAGTGTTCCGCTTGGATTACTCGCTCCAGCGCTTCGGAAAGTGGGGGTGCGACAAATTGTTGCAATTACCCATGGCCATGAAGTGTGGTGGTCAAAAGTTCCACTCTTCTCCGCCATGTTACGTAGGGTTGGCGCACACGTTGACCATTTGACGTATCTAGGCAATTTCACAAAAGAAGCGATTAGTAAGGCGCTGCATCAAACCGATCGCGCCAAATTGGAGCAGCTACCACCTGGCGTTGATCTTGATTTTTTCACCCCCGGCGAGAAACCAGCGACATTAATTGAACGATACGGCCTAGAACAGAAACGAATCATCCTCTGTGTTGGAAGAATTGTGCAACGTAAAGGTCAAGACGCTTTGATCGATGCACTATCTATTGTGCGAGAAACGAATCCAGATGTACACCTTTTAATAGTCGGTGCCGGCAACTATGAGCAATCACTACGTAAGCGGGTTACTACCTTGAAAATTGAGAGTTCGGTCACTTTTGTGGGGCGGGTGCCTTATAAAGAGTTGCCTGATCATTTTCGTCTTGCCGATATTTTTGCCTCACCCGCGCGAAATAGATTCGGCGGCCTCGAAGTTGAGGGTTTGGGTATCGTCTATTTAGAAGCTAGCGCGGCAGGGATTGTTGTTCTTGCGGGCAATTCAGGTGGCGCACCAGATGCGGTGCAAGAGGGAGTCACCGGGCGAGTGGTCGATGGGCGCAACATCAACCAGATTGCCCACACGTTACAAGAGTTGCTTAACGATCATGAATCGCGCGCACATATGGGCGCGCAGGGCAGAGCCTGGATGGAGCGAGAGTGGGGCTGGCATGTAATTGGCGCTCGCTTTCGAGCGCTACTTGATATGAACTAATCCAAGAGCGAGAGCGCGAGTAACTGCAGTCGTTCGGTTATCAGTATCTAATTTTCGGTAAATCGAGGTCAGATGAGTCTTGATTGTCGGAAGACTGATGAACAACTGATTAGCAATTACTTGTAGTTCATCTCCAGAGATCAGTCGATCTAGAATCTCCAATTCGCGAGGGGTGAGTTGGGGTTTTTCTCGTTCTCGTCGAATCGCTTCCCCAAGCCCCTCTGCTGTAAAACTTTGAGGCGCCTTAAGTGCCAACTCGATAGCTTTAATGAGTTGAGTAATGGGCGCTGATTTATGAATAAGTGCGTTCGCCCCTGATTGCGCAGCAGCGACTAAGAAATTCGAATTGTTCTCGACGGTAAGAATGATAATTGCAAGATTTGGCTTTATTTCGCGCGCCCACTGAATCAATTCAAAACTCAATCCATCGGGGAGATGAAGGTCGGTAATCAAGATGTCGGGATTGATTTTTGCCAACTGACCACGTCCTTCAGCACAATTTCCCGCTTCATGTACCTGTTGAAAGCCGTTTGCTTCCAGGGCCCGAATCAAGCCTTGGCGAACAATAGGATGATCTTCGACGATGAGAAGTTTGAGATTATTTCCTTCGGCAGCGCTATTCGCAGTTAACATAGCGAAAGCGAAATTCGATAGTAGTTGAGCGAATTTTCTCGAGAATAGTCCATAGTTCCACCGAGTGATTCAACCCGCTCTCGAACTCCTTGTGCACCGAAGTGATGGGTTGGCTCTATAGCGCTGATTAAGTAGTCGTTACCATCATCGGTGATCGCCAGCTCTTGCTCGGTACTGGTTGTGCGGGACGAGATAGTGATACTCGTAGCACCTGAGTGCGTAAGAATATTTGTAAGAATCTCTCTTGCCGCACGAAATAATTCAACGGTTTCTGTGGGCGCAAGTGCGAAGCAGTCCGCCGCAGTATTGGTAATCGAGATTCCACTGGTCCCATTAACCTCACGCACAAAACCATCGAGCATTTCAACGAAACTTCGCTCTTCATCTCGAAGGAGTGCGATCTCATCGCGCAAAGTTGTGCTCAATAGCGACAATTTAGATCGAATCTCCAGTAAAGAACTCCGGGATGCACCTATCGGTTCGAGGGCAATCGCCTCATCGCAGGTGAATCCAAGAGCAGCAATCTCTTGAGCAAGCGTGTCGTGTAGATCGCGAGCGACTTTTAATCGCTCAACAGCCTCACTCGTAGAGCTTTTCAATCTCTACTGCAAACTCTTTGGCTACCACATGCCGCTTCACGGAGAGCTTTGCAGTTAGGTGGCCACCAGCAATCGTGAAATCAACTGGCAAGATTGTGAACTTACGTATGGATTCGGCTTTACTTACCGCCTTATTCGCTTCATCTACTGCCGTTTGGACGACTGCAATAAGTGCTGAATCTTTGGCAAGGTCAGCGATATCTGCGCCACCTTTGTTGTTGGCTGCAGCCCAAACTTTTACAGCATCTGGGTCGATGGTGACCAGCGCTGCGATGTACGGCTTGTTATCGCCAACAACCATGCACTGGCTGACAAGCGGGTGAGAGCGCAGGCGATCTTCAAGAACTGCTGGCGCTACATTCTTACCACCAGAGGTAACAATTAGCTCTTTCTTGCGACCGACGATGTACAAAAATCCATTTTCATCGAGACGACCGAGATCTCCCGAACGGAAATATCCATCTGAGGTAAAGACTTCGCGATTGGCTGCGTCGTTCTGCCAGTATCCATTCATCACGATTGGGCCTTTGATTAATACCTCGCCATCATCATCGATTTTGATGGTGGTACCCGGAATTGGCCGACCTACCGAACCAATCTTGACCGATGAGGTTAGGTTAAGCGTTGCACCCGCAGTAGTTTCAGTAAGTCCGTACCCTTCAAGCACGCGTACACCTGCGCCTCGGAAGAAATGACCGAGCCGTTCTCCCAAAGGAGCTCCACCAGAGATTGCAGCATCGACATTTCCGCCCATGATGTGGCGAATTTTGCTGTAGACAAGCTTGTCAAAGAGCGCATGTTGCACTCGAAGGCCGGGAGAGATGTGGCCGTTTTGCATACCCTCGCTGTACGAAATAGCAACATTTGCTGCTTTGCGGAAGATCTTTCCTTTTCCTGCAGCATCAGCTTTTGCTTCTGCGCCGTTATAGATTTTCTCAAAAATGCGCGGCACAGAGAGCACGAAGTTCGGTTTGAAACTAGCAAGATCTGCCATTAAACGACCCACTGGATCGCTGCAATGTGCAAGATGAAGCCCGGCGCGAATCGCACCGATTTCAATCATGCGACCAAAGACGTGGGCAAGTGGCAAGAAGAGCAACGTTGAACCATTCGGTCTTAAGAAGAGATCTGACGCGCCTTCGACGACGTTGCCACATTCAGAGAGGAAGTTGGCATGCGTGAGTTGCACGCCCTTTGGTTTGCCAGTGGTTCCTGATGTGTAAATCAAAGTTGCAAGGGTTTCTGGACGGAGCGAATTGCGACGCTCAGTTACTTGATCATCAGATACACCAGTTCCGCTCTGCGATAACTGGGCGAGCGCATCATCTGTAATCACCCAAACGTTCTGCAAGTTCTTTGTACGAACAGTTTCGACGAGGGCCGCGTGTGCGGGCGTTTCAACAACAATTGCCACGGCCGCTGAATCTTCCAAGATCCATTGGATCTGTTCGGCAGAGGAAGTTTCATAAACTGGTACAACAACGCCGCCGGCGAACCAAATGGCGAAATCCATAATGGTCCACTCATACCGAGTGCGCGAGAGTAAACCAACGCGATCTCCACTCTTGACTCCAGCAGCAATCAAACCTTTTGCAACAGCGCGCACCTCTGCTTCTAATGTTCGCGCGCTCACCGGTTGCCATCCCTCACCAACTGGCCGGGAGAGCATCGTTCGCTCGGGTTCGAAATGTGCCCGATTAATAATCAGATCGGTGAGGTTTCCCTCGGTTGCAGGGGGAACAAGGGCCGGTACTGAGACCTCTTTCATTGCGCGCTCCTTAATGGCGACACTGGAATCTTCGGTCGAGCCGGATTAGCAAAACTGGGTGCTGCTAACCACGGCTTGCAGGCTAAACGCTAGCGTAGGCAGCCGCTCGCTGAGAAGGGTAGCCTTACCGCCATGAGTCAAACCCGTTCCACCATCATCATTGAAGCGCCAATCGATCAGGTAGCGCAGGCAATTGCCGCTGTGGGTACATACCCGAGCTGGTCGAGTTCTATGAAGGCAGTGAAAGTTATTGCAGGCGATGACATCAAGCCCACAAAGGTGGAGATGTCCCTCTCGTCAGGAGCCCTTAGGGATGAGGCAACACTTAACTTTGACTGGAGCGCATTTCCAGCATCGCTCTCCTTCTCCTTAGAGAGCGCAGATTTATTGACCGAAATGGACGGCCATCAAGAGCTAAAGAGCCTCGGTGATGAGACGGAAGTGAGTTACTCCTTGACTGTCGCCCTCTCCATGCCAGTGCCCGACATGATGCGCCAAAAAGCGGAGAAGGCGGTCGTGGATCAAACCCTCAAAGAGCTGAAAGCTCACGTAGAGGGCTAACGAGGGGTGGGTCACGTTAGTAAGAAGGCGCGCTGATGTCTCTGGCAATCGGTATCGATGTTGGTGGTACGAAATTACTTGGCGGAGTCGTCGATGATGATGGACGCGTAATCGCGCGATTGCGTCGAGAAACACCTCGTGAAGGTGGCAGCGCACTCACTGCCCTTGTTGCAGAACTCGTTCACCAATTACAAGAAGACACTCGCGAGAAGATTTCCAAGATTGGCTTGTCGGCTGCGGGTTTCGTTTCAGCTGATCGCGAGCGCATGCTTGCCGCAACCAATATCGCAGGGTGGACTGGCGTAAATCTTGCAGAGGAACTTGAGCCACTAATTGGCGCTCGAGTTATTGTTGAAAATGATGCCAACGCTGCATGCTGGGGCGAGTATCGATATGGCGCGGGGCGAGATTCGCGAAACATGATCTTCTTAATTCTGGGAACAGGGTTAGGTGGCGGATTGATCACCAATGGGGAACTTTTTCGTGGTGCGCATGGAACGGCTGCAGAGTTTGGGCATATGCGCCTAAACGCAAGTGGACCGCTCTGCGGGTGCGGTGCGCGCGGATGTTTTGAACAGTATTGCGCTGGACCTGCACTGATGCGCCATGTAGAGGAATCCATTGCGGCAGCGCCTGAGCGAGCCTTTGAATTGCTGCGCTACGGGGATGGAACTCTTTCTGGACTCACCGGAAAACATATCGCCGCAGCAGCTCACGATGGTGATCGCATTGCTACTACCGCATTTAAGATTACCGGGGAGTGGTTGGGGCTTGGCCTTGCATCTCTGGTAGTTACCCTCGATCCAGATCTGATCATTTTAGGAGGCGGAGTGTCTGAAGCCGGCGAGATTTTGATTTCACCAGCGCGTGAATCGCTCCGGCGAAACGCATCTTTCTCCGGCCATTCGCTGCCACCACTTGTTGCTGCATCACTTGGTAATGATGCTGGACTCATCGGGGTTGCAGATTTGGCGCGTGGCTGATGCCTTACCGACTACTCAAATCTTTTCTCAGCCCGATTCTGCTCTTACTCTTTCGACCAAAAGTCCGTGGCTTAGATTCAGTGCCGGGTTCAGGACCAGTAATCATTGCCTCAAACCACCTCTCCTTTAGCGATTCGATCTTCATGCCACTTGTCGTCTCGCGCAAGGTCACCTTTCTTGCAAAGCAGGAGTACTTCACGCAGCCGGGACTTAAAGGTCTCATCAAGAAGTTGTCATTTATTGCGCTTGGGCAAGTTCCAGTTGATCGGTCCGGCGGCCGGGCAAGTGAGGCTGCCGTTCGAACGGGAGTTGCATTACTTGAGAAGGGTGAATGCATTGGAATTTACCCTGAAGGTACCCGCTCACCCGATGGCCGCCTGTATCGAGGACGCACTGGCATCGCACGTCTTGCAATCGAGTCGGGCGCGACGATAGTCCCAGTTGCGATGATCAACACCGAGAAGATTCAACCCACGGGCAAAGTAATTCCAAAGATTATGCGCGTAGGAATTTACTTCGGCAAGCCAATGAATTTTAAAGATTACGGTGACCCAGCAGATCCATTCGTGCTGCGAAGCATCACCGATTCGATTATGAAAGAGATCCAAAGTTTGAGCGGCCAGGAATATGTGGATATTTATGCCACGCGCGCGAAAGAGCTTTTACAGAAAGGCGAAGAGATTGACGAGGAGAGCGAGTAGCGGCAGAAGTTCATTAAATCTGAATCAAAACGAGCACACCGAGAATAATCATTACAATGCCACCTGTGCTTCGTAAAAATACAATTCGTTGCACATTTGTTGCCAGCCAATTTCGTGCAGTCCCAGCGAGAAGCCCCCACGTGCCATCGAGCACTAGTGCCAATAGCGAAAATACTGCACCAAGAAGTATTAGTTGAAAAATTACTTTTCCATCACCTCGGTCGATAAATTGTGGAGTGACAGCAGCATTAAAGACGATCCCTTTTGGATTTAGCAGCCCTACGACAAATCCATCTCGAATTGTTCGCATAGTCGAGGGTGCTACTGCAGAACCGGCTTCGAGCATTTCGTTGCTATGTTCATTCCGTTTCCGCAAGGCATCCACGCCTAAGTAGATTAGGTAAAGGCCGCCGCCCCATTGCACTGCTGCATACACAAAATCGGAGCTTTGAATTACTGGACCTACTCCAATAGCAACAAGTGCTGCCATCGCGAAAAAGCCCAGTGCATTGCCCACGACGGTGAATACTGCGACTTTACGTCCCCACGAGATGGCGCGCGCGATTGTGAAGAGCACTGAGGGGCCTGGCGCAACGATGATGGCCACAGAAACGACGATGAACTCACCGATTTTGGAGGGAACGGGGATGTCAAAGAGCACAACGTAAGCCTAACAAATGAAAAAGGGCGGGAGATTGCGCTCCCGCCCTTTTAGCATTACTGACTTATCTTCTTATTGAGTGCAGGATTCGATATCCAACAATGGCAAGAACTGATGCATTGATGATGCCATTGAAGGTGAAGTCTCCGCTAGTCCATGAGATATCGGAGATTCCGATAATCAATGCTGATGCGCAGACAATCAAGTTGATTGGGTTAGAGAAATCAACTTTTGCTTCAATCCAGATGCGAGCACCCAGAAGGCCAATCATTCCAAAGAGTGCAACTCCAGCGCCACCAAGAGCACCAGTTGGTGTTGCGCTGAGGACCGCACCGAATTTCGGTGAGAGTGAGAGCAGCACAGCGCCTAAGCCAGCAATCCAATAAGCAGCAGTTGAGTAGACCTTTGTTGCTGCCATGACGCCAATGTTTTCCGCGTATGTTGTCGTTCCCGAGCCGCCTCCTGCGCCAGCTAATGTAGTAGCAACACCGTCAGCGAAAAGGGCATTGCCCATCTCGTCATCGAGGTTCTTACCTGTGATAGCTGCAACTGATTTCACGTGGCCGACATTCTCTGCAATGAGTACGAGTACCACCGGCAAGAAGAGAATGATCGCGTTTGCGTTGAAAGTTGGGCTCATGAAAGTCGGTGCTGCTACCCACTTGGCGGCGGCAATGCCGTCGGTATTGACATCTCCCATCAGGAGCGCAACAACATAGCCAATCACGATTCCTAAGAAGATGCTGATTCGTCCAATAAAACCGCGCGAAACCGCAGCGATAACTCCGATAGCTGCAAGCGTGATGATTCCCACGACTGGACCAGCAGCGAGATTGTTCTTTGCTGCTCCCGCGAGATTGAAACCAATCAGCATGACGATTGTTCCGGTAACTACTGGCGGCAACATCCATTCAATCCACTTGATACCGCTTGCGCGAACAATCAGACCAACGAGCGCGAGAACCACTCCCGTTATAAGAACGCCACCTAGCGCCGCCGCAGGCCCCCCATCAGCGGTTGCCGCTGCGATAGGTGCAAGGAAGGCGAATGAGGAGCCAAGATAAGAGGGCACCTTGTTCCGAGTAATAAGAAGAAAGAGCATCGTGCCCACACCCGAGAAGAAAAGGGTGGTTGATGGAGGCATCTTGGTCAGGATTGGGACCAAGAAGGTGGCGCCGAACATCGCGGCGATATGTTGGAAGCCAATACCGATGGTCCGTGGCCAAGAGAGGCGCTCATCGGGGGCGACTACATCTCCGCCGCTGTGGACTTTCCAGGTGAAGAGTGATGCCATAGTTGGGGATCCCTTCCATTGTGAGTGGGGGTGGGTCAGGAGCTCTGATGTGGTCTGACTCACTTAGTTATCAGGGTAAGGGCCAGGACCTGGATAAATAGGGAGAAACTCCGCCGGCACGCCGAGGAATCTGGGAACTTGCCGACCGGAAGAGCGCACGCTTAGATATAGCCACCCGATGTATCGACTTGATGTATCGGATTGCCCGTAATCACCCCCTCAGATACCTGGAGTCGATACCCGATGGCCTCACGGAGTCAACCTTTGGAGTTCACCCTCCTTGGCCTCTTAGCTGGCGGACCGCTTCACGGGTATGAGCTCAGAAAACGATCACTGACCATCCTTGGGCCATTTCGTGCCCTCTCTTTTGGCTCGCTCTATCCATTACTCAAGCGAATGGCAGAGGGTGGACTCATTGAGGTCATCGAAAGCGTCAGTGGAAAATCACGTCGGACTCGCATCGCCTACCAAATCACTAAAAGTGGCGTTCAACGCTTTCAGGAATTGACGGAAACGATCGATGCAACAGAGGACGAAGCATTTGGTGTTCATTTCGCATTCTTCGGTCCGACATCCCATACAAATCGAGTACGAATTCTCGAAGCGCGCAGACGGCGACTTCGAGAGAAGACTGATTTGCTGCGCCATGAACTTGAGCGCTCGCCGATTGGTCTCGACAAATACTTCATTGAGTGGCGCCGTCACTCACTTGACTCAGCTGAGCGAGAAATTGCTTGGCTCGATGAAATGATAAAAGCAGAGAGGAAATCCCAGTGAGCAAGATCCGAGTAGCAATTGTTGGTGTGGGTAACTGTGCCAATTCACTTGTACAAGGCGTGACCTATTACAAAGACGCAGCGATAGATCAGGAGATTCCAGGCCTGATGCATGCTGTCATCGGGGGCTATCACATTCGCGACATCGAGTTTGTCGCTGCATACGATGTAGATGCCAAGAAGGTCGGCCTGGATCTTGCAGATGCAATGTGGGCGAGTGAGAACAACACCATCAAATTCTGCAACGTAAGCAAGACAGGTGTCATGGTTGAGCGCGGCACAACCCATGATGGGCTTGGTCGTTACTACAAAGAGACCATCAAAGAATCTGACGCCAAACCTGTTGACATGGTTGCCTCACTGAAAGAGAAGAAAGTGGATGTGCTCATCTGCTATCTACCCGTTGGTTCCGAAGATGCCACCCGCTTCTACGCGCAAGCTGCGATTGATGCACATTGTGCCTTCGTCAACGCATTGCCGGTATTTATCGCATCCGATCCAGTATGGGCAAAGAAATTCTCTGATGCAAAGGTGCCGATTGTTGGCGATGACATCAAGAGCCAAGTAGGCGCGACTATCACGCACCGAATTTTGGCGAAGCTTTTCCAAGATCGTGGCGTACACCTTGATCGCACTCTCCAATTAAACGTTGGCGGAAATATGGACTTTAAGAACATGCTCGAGCGTGACCGCCTTGAATCCAAGAAGATTTCCAAGACGCAATCGGTGACCTCACAACTCGACCACGATATGGGCGAGGGCAATGTGCATATCGGTCCATCTGATTATGTCTCATGGCTCGATGATCGTAAGTGGGCTTATGTCCGCCTCGAGGGACGCGCATTTGGCGATGTACCACTTAACCTTGAATACAAACTTGAAGTATGGGATTCACCGAACTCCGCAGGCGTGATCATTGATGCGTTACGTTGCGCAAAGATCGGTCTCGACCGTGGAATAGGCGGCCCACTTCTCTCGCCATCGAGCTATTTCATGAAGTCGCCACCTGAGCAATATTCAGATGAGACTGCGCGAAATCGCACCGAAGAGTTCATCGCGGGAACAATCGAAAGATAAGCGCCATGAGTGATCAAGACATCGTCGTATCGAAGGATCAGGGCGTTCTTGCGCTTGGCTTCAATAGACCTGCGAAGAAAAATGCTCTCACTCGTGAGATGTACGCTGCGCTGGCACGTGAAATCTCAGCCGCAAATGTCGACGAGGAAATTGGTGCCGTACTCGTTTATGGCGAAGGAAACGATTTCACGTCGGGCAACGATGTCAATGATTTTCTAGAGCACCCGCCAAGTGGTGATGATTCGCCCGTGTGGCATTTCCTCACCGCGATTCGAGAGTTCAGTAAACCTCTAGTCGCTGCCGTTACTGGCAGGGCTGTTGGCGTGGGAACCACCATGCTCTTTCATTGCGATTATGTAATTGCTGGGGAGAGCTCGCGGTTTTCGATGCCGTTCGTCAACCTTGGGCTCGTCCCTGAGGCAGGATCTTCGTACTTATTGCCGCTGATCGCGGGTCATCATCGCGCTGCTGAACTTTTCATGTTTGGCGAGCCATGTTCGGCACAACGTGGGTATGAAGCTGGTTTTGTCAATGAAGTTGTCGAGGATGAGCATGTCGCTATGCGCGCAGGTGAGCGGGCAAAGCAATTAGCCGATCAACCGCGCACGGCAATGCGTGAGACCAAACGGTTACTTCGCCAGGCACATCAACCACAATTAATTGCTGTCATGGAAGAGGAGGCGCGGTTATTTAGCGCAGCTCTTGAGAGCGATGAAACTCGAGAAGCTTTTATGAACTTCTTAATGAAAAAGGGAAAGTAGGGTTCTCATGTCAGCAAGTCTTGCAGGTAAGAAAATATTCATCACCGGCGCATCTCGAGGAATCGGTTTAGCGATAGCCAAGCGCGCAGCCCAAGATGGCGCGATGGTTGCGATTGCGGCGAAGACTACTGAACCACACCCGAAATTGCCTGGCACCATTTTCTCTGCAGCAGAAGAGATTGAAGCTGCAGGGGGCAAAGCGCTTCCGATTCAATGCGACCTGCGAGATGAAACTCAAATTGAAGCAGCCGTTGCACAAGCGGTTGCTGAATTTGGCGGGTTGGATATCTTGATTAACAACGCTTCGGCTATCAATCTCACACCCACTTTGCAAACCCCAGCAAAGCGGTTCGATCTGATGTTCTCAGTAAATGTGCGCGCCACTTTTCTCACCTCCCAAGCGGCAATTCCTGCGCTCAAGGAATCAGCAAAAGCCGGTCGCAACCCACATATCTTGATGATGTCGCCACCTTTGTCGATGAAATCCAAATGGTTCAAGAATCACCTTGCCTACACAATGGCTAAATATGGAATGAGTATGTGTGTTCTCGGATTAGCCGATGAGTTAAAGCGCGACGGCATTCATGTAAATGCGCTCTGGCCAAGAACCGCAATCGACACTGCAGCGTTGCAGATGATTCCGGGTATTGACACTGCCGCATGCCGCACGCCCGAAATCCTTGCTGATGCCGCGCACGTGATCCTCACTGGCACAGAACAAACAGGCGAATTCCTTGTCGATGATGAAGTTCTCGCTAGCATCGGCGTGACTGATTTGGATAAGTATTCGGTAGTTCCCGGCACTACTGACTTCTTGCTCGATTTCTTCCTCGACTAACGGTTGCTTTAGATTGCAAACCCCTTAGGGAGCTCTAATCGATTGTCAGCCAGTAGCTTTTCGTTACGAAGTATTTTGACGGTGGTGTCATCAGCGACAATTGCGCCTTGATTGAGAATGAGTGAACGTTCGCAGATTTCAAAGGCATACGGCAAGTCATGGGTCACCATCAAAATCGTGACATCGAGAGCGAGCAAAATTTCAGAGAGCTCTCTTCGAGAGGCGGGATCTAGATTTGATGATGGTTCATCAAGAATCAAAATCTCAGGCTCCATGGCAAGAACGGTCGCAACAGCGACTCTGCGCCGTTGCCCAAATGAAAGGTGATGCGGTGCTCTCTCTTTTAGCGCCAACATGCCGACCATTTCTAGGGCCTTCACGCTACGGCTTTCAATCTCCGATGCAGTTAAACCCATGTTTGTCGGCCCGAAGGCGACATCTTCAAAAACTGTCGGCATGAAGAGTTGATCATCTGGATCCTGAAAAACGATTCCCACCTTTTCACGCACTTTTTTAGTGATCTCTTTATTGCTGCCGTCCAACGTGAATTCAGCAATATTGATTGAGCCTGAAGTGGGGGAGAGAATTCCGTTCAGGTGCATGACCAGAGTAGTTTTGCCAGCGCCATTTGGCCCAAGGAGAGCAACTCGTTCGCTTTTTCCAATGGTGAGACTTACACCATTGAGCGCCTTGTTGCCGTCAGGATATGCATAGTGAAGGCCGCTTATGTGCACACTGGGATGAGTTGTCATGAGAAGAACACCTTACCGACTGCATAGGAGATTGAGGCCATGAGCGGAAAGCACAGTCCAAGACGCCAATGTTTGGTTTGCACTTTCTCTACAGAGAGAGAGGAGAGCGTTCCGGCGTAGCCACGGGCAAGCATTGCAAGGTGAACACGTTCTCCTCGCTCGTAAGAGCGAATGAATAAGGCGCCGAGGGTGGAGGTGAAGATTGGCCAGCTACGAATACCTTCTGCTTGGAAACCACGAGATTCCCGCGCAACCTTCATTCGCGCCATTTGATCATTGATGACGTTGAGGTAGCGGATCATAAATGCTGCTATCTGAACAAAGAGTGATGGAGTTTTAATTCGAACGAATCCTGCAAGGAGTGAGTGTGCAGTAGTAGAGCCAGCAAGGATCATGGAACAGAAGACACCAAGTGTCGCTTTTGTGATGAGATTTAGTCCAGCGATGCTCCCTTCGCGGGAGAGACTTACCGGTCCGATATCAAAATTCTCGCCGCCAGCGGTGAATGGCATAAGTAGGGCGAAGATGATGAATGGAAACTCAATTGTTGCCCGCTTAGCAAGAGTCAGCGGTGGCAATTTAGAGATACCTAGAGCAAGGAAAATTATGAGGAAATATCCAACGAACGAGTGCCACTGTTGAATAGGAGTTAATACTGCAATGACGATAAATGTAAAAAAAGCAATGAGTTTGATATGTCCTGGAAGTTCGTGAATGGGGGAGTGTCGGTGAATATAAAGCCGTTCACCAGCGCTATGTCCGTGAGTATGTTCATGTTTGCTCTGAGTTTCGAGCGTAGTTTGATTATTAATTTTTCTTTCTTCCAATCAGACGCATGATGATCATCATGATGGCGCCCGTTGCAATGACTCCGAGGATTCCCGCCAATCCCACTGATAGTCGATCGTTCTCAACGCCTGCAACACCGTAATCGGCTAGCGCAGAGTCGGCTACAGCGGATTCTTTAGCTGTATCGATAAATCCAAGATCAATTGCAACTTTCTCTAGACCATCTGGCGAGGAAGAAGCGTAGAAAGAGAGGAATCCAGCAAGCACGACCGCAACTGTTAATCCAATGAGATAGAACCGTTTGTTTTTCATGCTCGTCAAGCCTTCGCCTTTTTCATTCCAAAGACTAAATCCGGCCGCGTTTTTAAGATTGCCCCAACGGTGAGGGTAGTAATCACTGCTTCACCAATTCCAATCACGATATGTGTGCTGAACATGGCCGCGAACACTGTCGAGGCGGCGAAAGTACCTTGTCCACCAATCGCATACTGGAGGCTAAATGCCGTTGCCGCCAGTGGCACAGATATGAAAGCAGCGATTGCAGAGCCAACTAAAACTGCAGAGCGAGTGGAGCGGAGAACTTTTCGCACCAAAAGAAATGCTCCGTAACCGCCCCAGACTCCAACGATTGCCATATTGAAAACATTTAAGCCCAACGCAGTTAAACCACCATCAGCGAAGAGCAGCGCTTGGATGGCAAGAACCACGGTGAGCGCCAAGGCAGCGGCGTGGGGCCCCACCAGCACGGCGGCAAGAACGGCGCCAAGAAGGTGGCCGGAGGTGCCGGCAGCGACCGGAAAGTTGATCATCTGGCCTGCAAAAATGAAAACTGCCACCAAGCCAACTAGTGGGGCAGCCTTCTCATCGAGCTTCTCTTTTGCCGCCCGAACCGAATACCCAAGTCCAGCGACCGCCAGGGCGGCCGAGGCTGAGGCGGTTGGGATGTTAATGAAGCCGTCAGGGATATGCATGGCTCAACGTTATTGCAAATCATTTGCAACTACAACCTGAAACGCCCGACGTTAGGGTTATCGGGTGAGAACATCGCAACTGGAAGAGCTGGCCAGCGCGCTGGCCTTCGGCAGCAAAGTGGCCGCTCCTCTGAGTCGAGAGAAGTTAGTTGCGGCGTTAGGTGCAGTTCCACCCGTTCCCACTGACATTCATGTGCAGCGTGGGCAGGTATACGAATTTGAAGGCGTGAAGATCTCCTCTTTATCGTGGAGCGTTGGTTGGGGAAAACTGACGCAAGCGCTACTACTAACTCCGCTAGATGCTATCGGTCCATTACCAGGGGTTCTTTACCTGCATAGCCACGATGATTTGAAGGAGTTCGGTAAAGAGAAGGTCGCCCAAACATCCTCTGACCAATTACCCGAACGCGCACGGTGGGTGCGACGTGATCACTACGGAGATCGTGCGCCCGCAAATGAGCTAGCAAAACGCGGCTTCGCAGTGCTCGTGCATGATTGTTTTCCCTGGGGTTCGCGCGGCTTTTCACTGGAGGAAATTCCGCCGCGCATCACAGAGATACACGGCTCTGCTAGTGAGAAAGAGTTTGAGAATCTTTCAGTGATGTTTGAATCACTCGCTCTCAATAAATATTTAAGTCTCTACGGGGCAACGATGGCTGGAATTCTTAATCATGACGACCGAGTTGCCTTGCAAGTAGCAAAACAGTTGCCAGAAATAACCGATTCAATCTCCGCAATCGGATTATCTGGCGGTGGGTGTCGCGCGATACTGCTACATGCAACTAACCCGGAGTTACGTGCTGTAGTTTCAACGGGTGCAATGGCTACGTATTCATCAATGCTTCACGAGCATGTTGCACCACACTCATGGATGTTCTTCCCATTTAATCTAGCAAGCGCCGGGGAGTGGCCTGAAGTGGCGATGATTTCCGATACGCCACTCTTTGTGCAGTTCTGCGGCAACGACCAACTATTCACCAAAGCCGGAATGGAAGATGCTCATCAGATGTTAACCAAACATGATGCTGGTCGGAATCGATATAAAGGTGAGTTCTACCCAGTGCAACACTCGTTCACTGTTCCGATGCAAACTCAAGCGTTCGATTGGCTAACAGAAAATGCCTAGTCTTCATCCAGATAGATATTTGGGATGCCAAGAGGCAGCGTTACCTTTAGCTCGGCAGCTCTATCAAAAGATGAGCGCCTTTCCAATTATTTCACCCCACGGACACATCAACCCAGCGCTTCTTGCCAACAATCAACCTTTTCCCAATCCGGTGGCATTACTGATTACCCCCGATCATTACATCACCAGAATGTTATCCAGTGTAGGAATTAGCTACGAACAAATTGATATCCCAGAAAGCCCCTCTGGTTCCCAAAAGGGCACTTCACCGGAATCTATTTGGCAACTACTAGCGGAAAATTGGATTACCTTCGCTGGAACACCCTCGCGCATGTGGTTTGAAGAGATTTTGGTGGAGATTTTTACAATCGAATTACCATTTAATGGCGAAACAGCCTCGAGAATCTACCAAGAGATTTCCGGCAAACTTACTGAGAGTAACTTCCTGCCCCAGCACTTATTCGAGAAATTCCGTATCGAAGCTCTTGCCACCACCGATGCGACAAGCGATTCTTTGGAGCACCATAAAGCCCTTGAAGTAACTCCCTTAAATGGAAAAGTGATTCCAACTTTTCGGCCAGATGATGTCAGCGATCCTGAGCGCTCAGATTGGGCGAGCGCCCTTGCTAAACTCGAAAAAACAGCAGACATTTCAATTAACTCGTTCGCTGATTTGCGAAATGCAATACGGATAGCGCGAGATCGATTCATAGCTCAAGGAGCAAAAGCTACAGATCACGGGATGCCCTCTGCATTTACTGTCGAGCTCGACGAAAGTGCAAAAGAATTATTGTTCGCCAAACTGAGAGCAGGGGAGGTGTCCGAGAGAGACGCGGAGCTGTTTCGTGGAATCATGCTCATGGAACATGCCCAAATGTCTGCTGACGATGGATTGGTAATGCAACTTCATCCCGGAGCTTCACGAAATCATGCGCGAGCAATTCTTGATCGATATGGCCCAGATCGAGGATTTGATATTCCAGTTCGCACAGAATTTACGAATGCTCTGAAGCCGCTACTGAATAAATTTGGTTTTGCTGAGAACTTTAAGTTGGCGATATTTACCTTGGATGAAACTACTTACGCACGTGAACTAGCACCTATTGCCGGAGCTTATCCTTCAGTTCGATTAGGCCCACCATGGTGGTTCCATGACAGTCTCAATGGAATGCGCAGATGGCGAGATGCCACCGTCGAAACTGCCGGGTTCTTTAACACGATTGGTTTCGTCGACGATACCCGCGCCTTTCTATCCATACCAGTCCGTCATGATGTCGCACGTAGATTTGATGCTGGATATCTTGCAGATCTGGCCTGGTCACATCGGATTAGCGAGGAGGATGCCTTCGTTCTTGCTGACCATGTGGCTTACCACTTGTCGAAATCGTTCTTCAATCTATGACCACTCTCATATCGCCGTATCAGCGAGTAGGTAGAGATATCGGGGTTATCCACTTTGGGTTAGGAGCTTTTCATCGTGGCCATCAAGCAGTCTATTTCGATGACGCTCTCCGCAATGGCTTAGGTGAATGGGGTAGCTACGGAATTTCGCCGCGCAGTGCAAGTGTGACCGATATCCTGCGCAAACAACAATTCCTTTACACAGTCAATGCCCGCCAAGGCGAACAACAAGATCCGCGCGTGATTGGCTCGATATTCAGTGGTTCTGTTTTTGATATCGACAACCCCGAACTAAACTCCGCGCTGATCTCTCCAGAGTTAAAGCTGATCACCATCACTGTGACAGAAAAGGCGTATGTGTCAGGCATTGAAGGCGCTTCGATGCCAAACCGCATTCTGAATATGTTGACGATTCGCTATCGGGCCGGTTTGCATGCGCCCACCTTAATTTCATGTGACAACCTGCCAGAGAATGGAGCTTTCCTGCATAAAGTCTTAATGGAGAGCGCCATCGAACGTCATCTTGATCCAGATTTTCAGCGCTGGATATCGAATCTACAGGTACCGAATTCGATGGTAGACCGAATCGTGCCTGCCATAACTCCTCAGGCGATTGCGCGTTTCGAAGAAGATTTTGGTTACCGCGATGAATCTCTCATTTCTACCGAACCTTTCCGGCAGTGGGTGGTTGCCCCACATCACGCCAACTACAACTTGGAGGAAATTGGTGTTGAGATTGCTGACGATGTTGCAGGATATGAAAGGTTGAAATTACGTCTTTTTAACGGTGCACATTCAAGCACTGCATATTTCAGCCAACTATCGAATCTGGAATATGTCTATCAAGCGATGCAGATTCCAGAGTGGGAGATCTTTATCGCAGGATTACAAGTTCAGCTGGCTAGCTCATTTAATGCACCATTAAGCGTAGACATTTCACGTTACGCTCAGACTGCCCGTCAGAGAATTTCGAATAGCGCAGTTGCCCATCGGAGCGCGCAAATCGCCATGGATGGCTCGGCAAAACTACCGCAGAGATTATTCCAAGCGATGAATGCGCTTGCGATAGCAAATCAACCACGTGAGCGGTTGGCGTTCGCTATCGCGCTATGGTTGCGATTCCTCCAGAGTGAATTGACGCTTGTTGATCCTTTTGCAGATGTACTGCGAGAACGAGCCAGAAGCAGTGATCCAGTAGCTCAAGTGATGCAGACATCAGGACTGCGCGATGCCGTTGTAGAAAGCGAGTGGCCGCTGATCAGAGATTATCTTCACGAACTCGAGAAGCATCAACCAATTGATGTAGCAGCTAAATTTTAAATCGTTAGAGGGTAGAGCCGTAAAGGCGAGAGAGATTGAACTCCCGATGGCCGCCTAATTCGGCAGCGGTGAGCTTTCCATTAGCGACAGCCACGATCTCATCGAAGATGTGCGCACCAACTTCGAGAACAGTTTGTGTGCCATCGGCAATCGTTCCCGCATTGAGATCGATGAGATCAGGGAGAGCGGTAGCCATCTCGGTATTCGTAGCAACTTTGATAGTGGGAATTACAGCAGAGCCTGTTGGCGTGCCGCGACCGGTAGTAAAGACGGTGATATTCACATCAGATGCCGCAAAACCTGTGAGTTGTTCGATGTCATGACCTGGGGTATCCATAAAATACAAACCAGGCGCAGTCGGTGTGTGCGCGTAATCCAAGACTCCAGTGAATGGCGCATTGCCTGCTTTTTTGGCCGCGCCAAGCGATTTCTCTTCTAAGGTCGTTAGACCACCTTCGATATTTCCACGACTTGGTTGTGCGCCACGAATATCTATTCCTTCATACGAAATCGATCGTTCGTAACGTGCGACGACATCAATGATCGCTTGCCCAACCTCTGGAGTTTTTGCGCGAGCGGCTAACAAATGCTCGGCACCCAAAATCTCCATCGTTTCCGCGAGGATAGAAGTAGCGCCGAGCTCCACAAATTTATCGCTCGCTACACCAAGCGCTGGGTTAGCGGTTATCCCAGAGTAAGCATCCGAGCCTCCGCACTCCAGACCAAGCACCATCGCGCTCCATGGCGCTGGCTCTCGTTTCACAGATGCCACCAATGGGAAGATCTCCGAAATTGATTCGAGAACTTGCTGTTCTAGTCGTTCGAAACTGCCCGCATCTTTGAGAGTTAGGTAGGTAATCGGCATCTCCCGACGAGCTCGCGCCCCGCGGAGAATCTCTTCTTCAGCTGGAGTGCCTATCCCTATATATATAGTCGCGCCAACGTTGGGGTTAATGGCGAAGCCCGAGAAGACGCGACTGATTCGAGCCCAATCAGAATCAACCTCACCGCTCCAGTCGTGAGCTACCGAGGTGATGATGGCAGTTCCTGGGTGATGAAGTCTTACTTGATCTGCCAATTGATTGAGCGCATTATGGAGCGGAAGCACGAGAATGTAGTTGCGAAAACCCCATCTTCCGTTCTTTCGCAAGAACCCGGTCAATTGCAAATCACGATTCTGTAGATTCATCAAACGCTCCGCACCATTCGTGGCACGACTATGTCGCCAATCTTCTTGGCTTCACACTTAGTGAGCTCGCCATTGGCAACGGCTACGACCTTTTGCAGAAGTTCAGAGGCAGTTAATGACGATGAAAAATCGAATTCGGAGGCGAGCGCCTGGTGGAGCATCGATTGAGAGCTTGCGATGGTGATTACAGGTATCAGTGGCAAGCCAGTAGGTGGTTGATTGGCATCAGGAAAAGAGATGATTACGTGGCACTTGTTTCGAACGAGGTCAGCGAAATTCTTCGACGGTTCTTTGCTCGCATTAGACAGCACAGTTTTATATCCAGTTTCTTCGGCTGAGCGCATGAAATCGTTGATTAGCGCCGATTCAGGAAAGCCTTCGATTCCTATGGTGAGCGTTTTCAGTTCGGTGTGCTGTGGTGCAAAATCTTCTTGGAGCGCACGTGCGGTAGCAACGCTCGATTCAAGGGCGCCAGCCATTCCTGCGCTCTCCTGGATAACTACATATTCAGTCTCCGGATGATGGGTAGTGATGCTCTCGGTCACTTCATTTCCTTGAAGGGTTTCACAACCTAGGCCTAGCACGACAGTTGATTGGATATTTGGATGGCTAGCCAGCGCCACGAAGAATTGATTAACTCCGGCAACATCAGGACCGATAATTCCGCAACCATGTTGATGTGAAAAGGTAATGGCGCCCACTTGATCTGCAACCTTTTTTGCTAAGTGAGTGGAGCAGACTACTGAGGGAAGAATCAATTGATGCGATCTGACTCCAATACCGCGAGAGTTATTCAGGAATCCAGTAATCATTCTGTTGATTCCGGCTCGGTGGACACTCGATCTCCGATGACGTTATGAGTATGAACGTGAGTACCGCGGTCGATGGCTTTATATGCATGACCCATACGTTCGCCATACTTAATAATGGGTTCCCCTTTTGCAATATCGGTTAGGGCAATCTTGTGACCTCGAGGGATAGCGCTTCGTACTTCTACAGGAGCAGCCAAGTCGGCTTGTGCTATCACTTGCCCTGCCTGAAGTTCTTGCAAAGCAATTGCAATGTTATCTCTGCTATCGAGAAGAATGACGATGTTTGCTCTCCCCATAGCGGCAAACTCTAGCGATTTATTTCGTGAAAACGTGAGCGTTCTGCTAGGTTTTCGCCAAGGTTAAGAGAATCAGCGTTAAGCCCCGGCTCGCTGATCGGCAACCCTCCACCGCGGTGGGGTGCTCCGGGTGATACCTG
>Ga0315901_10003298_pt1 | contig 21088 bp, 15 predicted proteins | sample LakEriMetagenome_10_FD_203761 | JGI IMG/M metagenome (GOLD analysis project Ga0315901, IMG submission 203761) | Freshwater fungal communities from buoy surface, Lake Erie, Ohio, United States - Buoy 2 MA116 | ecosystem: Environmental > Aquatic > Freshwater > Lake | place: USA: Lake Erie, Ohio... | reverse complement strand
ACATGCTCATTGTGCCACCGCCACAGTGTGCATCAGCATCCACGATGATAACGTTGCGATTAGGATAATCTGCCAGGATCTCACCTGCGGCAATGACCAACCCATTCAACGTACAAAAACCTGCTCCTTGTGTTGCGCGTGCATGATGGAACCCGGCACTTAGCGCATACGCGCGCCCGTGTAGGCAGGCGTACTGCGCAGCATCACGCATTGCGCCGTTTTGGGCGGCCACCGAACGCCACATCATCTCGTCCCACATAAATCCCTGTGATTCCGCAATATCAATAGGATCACCAGTGATGATTGCATCTACATAGGTGCCATCGTGGTAACGTGCAGCGATGTCTGGCGTTATGGGAGCTGGTTGTGTTATCTGCCACCCACGGTTAACTAGGTACGCGGCAATGTCTGCCCCTTTGCGGGTTGTGTCGAATGCGTGTGCCGTTTTGATGGTATCTGGATGATAAAATACTGCCATTTTTGAAAATCTTTCTAAAAACCACAAATGTGGACATATAAATAATTATAATAACGTATAACGTATAACGTATAACGTATAACGTATGCATGTATTGTATCACGATTGTTGATGGCAAGGGAGCGAGATGCCAAGTAATTTAGCACTCACAGTTGCGCCAATCACCCCTGATGAGTTTGTTATAGCACCTGCGGTGATGCGTAATATTCGTCATGCAACCCAAACAATCTTAGCACGTGGTACCTATACGAATCCAGATGGTGTAGATATATCGATTGATGCATTACAGGCATCTGCACGTACCAAGCAGCGGAGATATGATGCAACCCAACCGATTGATGTGACGGGTGGGCGATATGGACACTCCCAACTATACGTGTATAACCAGACGGCGTTGACTATTGCCCGGGAGCGTGTTCGTCAAGGATATCGTGTGGCGATGTTACATTTTGTGAATCCTCCGTACCTGCAAAGTGCGAATTCTGTGCGCCCCTCACAAGCAGATAGTTTGATGTGGTCGTCGAGCTTGGCGTATTGTTTACAGGATGTCGAATGGCAAGGTGTGTCGCCGTTTTATGATGATACGGTGGTCGTGACGCCGCAGATGCCGTTTTTTCGAGATCATGGTGGTGATTTGTTGTCAGAACCATGGCGAAGTAGCGTAGTGCATGCTGTGGCGATTGATGCACATGCTGTCCGCACACAAATGCCGGAACACACCGCTGAGGTACCGCAGCTGATGGTACAACGCGCAATACGTGTATTACAAGCTGCTGCGACTACACGTGCGAATGTGCTTGTGCTCGGGGCATGGGGGTGTGGATGTGCCGGGCATGATGCAGCTGTGATGGCTGCCATATGGCACGTAGCAATTGCACAGGCAAAAGTACGGATATTTGGGATTATCGATTTTGCGGTGGCTGACATTAAACCATCGCGTCCGACGTTTACATCATTTTATCAACAGCTCCATCAGCAATATATTGCACTCACATAGTGGTAGAGACGATTCACTCTGGTGTATAGTATAAATGTCTACAAGTAGTGACTTTGTACGTACATAGGCAGTAGTGATGGATAGTCAAAGTGATCTTCGTCATTCGGTAGATCAACTCCTGCACGTCTTTCAGCAGGGGTATGAACCGTTTGTGATAACTGCAATTCGTAGCATTCATGGCACTAGTTGGCTCGATGTCATCAAGAATACGCCAGATCTGCGAGTGAATACGCAACAACAGCCGTTGCGTCTTGATGCGACAGCGATTGTGCGCATCATGCTTCATCATTGGGATAGTACCTTCTCGCGCGTGTTGGTTGCCACCGACCGGAGCATGCTGTCCGAAGTTCGATTGATGCGGAATAAATGGGCGCATCAGGGGAATATAACTGTTGATGATGTCGATCGACTCGCCGATAACGTCACGCGCTTACTTGTGTCGATTAATGCGCCAAACGCTCACCAAGCCAAACAACTGCGTGAGGACTGGCGCATGCGTCGGTATCGCAAACCGCGTACGGTGCCAGTATGGGCGATTGGTGTAATGGTGGGTGTATTGGTGTTGGGGGTCATTGGTTGGTGGTTTTGGGAGGGCAGTGCTGTACCTAATAACGAAAATCGTAGCCAACCAGCGCAGGTGACGCGTACACCGGCTGCAACTGCGAACGACAGCGCATTCCCTTGTCAACCAGGACAAATCAAAGCAAACCCACGTTCAATGATTTATCATCTGCCAGATGGTGCTTATTATGCAACCACCAAGAACAGCGACGTGCAATGTTTTGAGTCGGTTGAGGCGGTTGAGGCTGCTGGGTTTCGCAAATCGAAACGCTAGCGTGCATTTAGGCCAATCAAACATCATTTAGAGGTGTTTGATTGGCCGGCGGCGACCTTCGTGGCGACCATGTTTCATGTAGTGGTCGAACCCTGATGCAAATCGTCCTTGGCGTACATATCCGCGTACATCTTGGTTTTCGGCTAAATAGCGTTGTTCATCAAAATCAGGTGGTGGTTGAAGCCACGCTGATGGTAATTGTGCCAAGATGTCATCATATTGTGTGACAGGATTGCTTTTGGTTGCAGATATAACACGCAATACGCGCTTCACGAGTTGAGTGAACTGTGTCAGCATGATGCCCTCCAAGCCCAAACCAATAATTCTAGGTGTTTTGTGATAACTCTACGTACTACGAACTATAGCACACATTTGTGATTTGTGCAGATGCATTTGACGTTGCCAAAGTTTGTGCGGTATGATTACCGTGAATTGCTCGGCAGATTCGTAAGATTTGTGTGCACAACATCATCGTGTTTCCACGTGTTTTTTGGCTTTTTTATACATGTTGTGATTTGAGTTAGGGGCAGTTATGACCGTCAATACTAACGTATACACGCCTGGTGTACTGTCACAACACGTGTTGTCGCTCACTGACAGATTTGCTGTTCTCCATAATCCGCTGGCGCATCAGATAGTGGTCGATATTGAGTCGAAGATTGCTTCACCACAGACTGTCTTATCGTTTGATGTGTTTGATACGCTCTTATTACGCAATCATCGTGCAGAATTAACGCGGTTCTATGATGTTTCGGGATTGGTGGCGTCGTTATTGGCCCAACGCTATCAGGAGTCAATCCGCCCCGAGGATGTGCTCATGGCGCGTTTGATGGCCAATCGTCTGTCATACCGATTGTCGCCTACCCGTGATGGGTGTCGTGAGGGTACGATTACTGATATCTATCGTCTGATTCTCGAGCAATTACGTGTGCCCGCCACAGAATCAACTATTCAGGCGTGTATTGAGATTGAGTTAGCGTACGAAGTAACACAGTTGACAGTCAATCTACCGTTACTTGCCATGACACAACACCATATTGCACGCGGTGGGCGAGCCATTTATGTGAGTGATATGTATTTGGGTGTGGCACACATCAATCAACTGTTAACTCGTTTGGGAGTCGAGGTTTCGTTGTTTGCTGCCACATATTCGAGTGCTGACACGATTCTTTCGAAGCGCAGTGGCAAGATATGGCCATTGATTCTCAACGAGCTTGGTATCACCGCTGCGCAGATGTTGCACATTGGTGATTCGTTGGTGAGTGATTATCAAAGCCCACGCACGCAGGGGATTCCGGCTGTTCATGTGCCGATTCCATTGCAGATGCGTCGTGACATTATGGCTGATCATGGTGCACTCGTTCACCAACTCGAATCAATGCACCTGCCGATTCAGAGTTGGATGGCGCCACCGCACTGGTAAATTCGAGTTGGGAAGGGTATCATGCGCAATCCATCGCAATCCGCCTATGAGTTCGGCAAAACCGTCTTAGGACCAGTCATTCGCTATTATTTGCATCTGCTCGATCAGCATATGCGCTATCTCGATGACGGTCAGACGAAGTTTTTGTATGTATCACGCGCCGGCGTCCGTATCAAAGCGTTGATGGATATGTATCGCAAGGCAGTGCCGAGTGTGCCAGTGCACGACGAGGATTACCTTTGGATGTCGCGCATTCTGACTGTTAAGGCCTGCTATCAACGTGCGCCTGAACTTGCGTTGACCGTCATAAAAAAAGAATTCCCAGCCCACCCAGTAAGCCATGTGGTGCGTGCATTGCTGGCTACCGAGCAGAACGTCACGGCGTTTGACGACGACCTCCGTCCATTTAGCTTACCGGCAAGCACGATTGCTGACGCGCTCAACGATTCACATCCCGTTTTTAGTCAAATTCACCAGCATTTTGCAACGGTTGCTACGCGTTTTGATGCACAGCTTCATGGGCTGATGGCTGGTAAATCACGGGTAGTCATAATCGATAGTGGTTGGCAGGGGACAAGCCAAACGCTCCTCGAGGTCGCATACCCTGAGTACACCTTTGTAGGATTGTATGTTGCCACTATGTATGGTGCCGGGCAAACACTGCCGACCCCGCGCCAGTCGCACGGTATGTTGTTCGAAGTGAATGAGTATGTGCCAGCGCAACCGATTACTGCATTGTGGTACAACCGGCATGTGATGGAATCGTTGTTCGAACCCAAAGCGTCGAGCATTGAAACGTTGCTGACAGATGCGTCGGGTAAGGTCTATGCGCCACAGGCTGATGCGCTATTGCAGTATGTGGCACAACTTGATGATGACGCACACTATGTTGGTGTGTGTGACTACATTGCAGGATTACCTGCAGTAACGCCAATTCACCAGCTATATGCAGACTTTTATCAGGCGAGTCAGGAATTTGCTCAGAAAATTCTGTTCCCAACAGTGGATGATATTCCTGTGGTTGCCACCAAGAAGCGTACTGCAGATTTTGGCCGATCACTCGTTGTGCCTGTGGTGTATGAGGCTGTTGATCGGCATGAATATGACTCCCCCGAACAGCGTGTACGTGAGGCGATTTGGATTCAAGGCCAAATCGCAATGGAGTATCCGTCATATGACGCACAGCAACGTCAACGTGATTTGATAGGTGGAGTGCAGGCGCATGCGTTTTTTCATGATCCGAATGAGCAACTATCACAAGATGATACACAATGGCGGATTGTACAGGATCAACAGCCGCGCGTATTAGTCGTGATGCGCACAAAGAACCGCCCAGTATTGTTGCGTCGTGCCCTCCAAAGTGTATTTCAGCAGACATACACTAATTACATTCTGGTGATTGTCAATGATGGTGGGCGATATGAGTTGGTAGCGAATGAACTTGCACAAGTGCCTTTTGATCTGACACGGGTGCAAATTGTGAGCAATCAACGTAGTGTAGGCATGGAGGCAGCCTCAAATTTGGGGATTCGCTCGGCTCTATCGGACTACGTGGTGGTACATGACGACGATGATTCATGGCACCCTCGCTTTTTGCAGAATATGATTAGCTTCCTTGAGAGTAGCGCTGGGCGTAAGTTTGGTGGTGCGGTATCGCGGTGCGAGCAAGTCATAGAGCGCGTACGGGGTGATGTGGTCACGATTTTGTCGCGTGAATCATACAAAAACCACTTTCGCCAAGTATATTTGCTTGAGATGGCGCGCCAAAATTTCTTTGCGCCGATTTCTTTTTTGTATCGTCGGTCGTTGTATGACAAAATCGGTGGTTACGATGAATCCCTCCCGGTACTCGGTGACTGGGACTTTAACTTGCGCTTTCTGCTCGAAGCAGACATAGGTGTGGTTGATGAGGTCTTGTCGTATTATCATCAACGTGAGACTGCCTCGGGGAGCTATGCTAATTCAATTACAGGTGGCATTGGTAAGCATATTGAATACGACGCCATCGTCCGTAATCGCATGATGCGCCAGCTTTCCTCGACCGATAATCGACTTGGGAACTTGCTGTCGATGGCGCGCTACACTGATATGGTGATACATCGTGCGCCAGCGAATGAAGGTTCAAACAAAAGAGTTGATGAGTCGGATCAACTTGCCCGATATATTCGTCTTGCTGATGAACGTTGGACCATGATTCAAATTTTGCTGGATCAGATATCACCGTCGCGCAAGTAAATATGCATGGTATCACGTTGACGTAGATTGAATCATAGGTTGCTATCAGCATCGTACAGAATGGCTGTGCTATAATTCCATGGTCAAGATGACGTGTTTGGTATGCACAATCATTCTGTGGTGATGTATGCATCAAACGACCACTAAAGGTTCCATCTGCTGATGAATATGACGCGATTGTCTAAAGAGTATGGTCTCTATCTCGCTATCACGGTCGTTGCGATTCTGGTTGCGTTTGCAATTGTGTTGCCGCGGCAGTTGACACTCCCGATATTTTTCGAAAGCACAGCACAAGTTACCATCGATCAAACGCGTTATGCGGAGCTTTTTGATGCAGAAGGTAAGCCTGATCAAGACATGCAGAGCATTGTCTTTCAGACACGTGAGTTGTTGCAACAACGATACAAGCAATTTGCCACATTGGATCAACAAGATTCGATAACATGGAGTGGCAATGTCGCTACTATTCTTGTTACGGGGACAAGTGCGGTCGATAGTGCGTACGTCAGTGATGAGTATGCCAATGAGTTTGTGCGGCATGTCCAGGCTGCCGGTGGCCGTGAGATTTTGCGGAACATTCTTGGCTGGGAGACGGTGCAATCACTGAAGGGTGAAGCAGCCGGTAATGAACTGACCGAAATTATCCGCGACATGGTACGCCTCAATGTGTTCACGTTTAATCGGCCCATTGAGCCCATCTCCTCGTATGTGAATATTGCTGATTTGAGTATCAGTGACCGGAGTGATTTACTCCGTGCGGTTGAGGTCCAGCGGACACAACTACAGTTTGTTGCGATTGGTGAGCTTGATGTAAAAAAACAAGAGCATCTTCAACAAAAAATCATCTTGTTGCAACGCTTTGAAAATATGCTCATCAGTGCGGAGCCACAACTCCGCTTTGATCCTACCAGTAACCCTACCATTTATCGCAGTGTGGATGCCTCTGAACCACGTGAGGTGGCCCGGATTGCCATCGGCTGGTATGTGTTCGCATCTATTATTGGCGGTTTGGTGTTTGGTTTGTTGTTCTTGATGTTTGATCGGAGCGTGGGGATTGTTGAGCGCATCCGTGAAATCTGGGAATATCGCATTTTGATTATGCTACTGGTGCGGCGTAATCTGCAACTGCGCTATCGTGGTCAAGTCGTCGGATTTGCCTGGTCTCAAATTGCGCCGATATTGCAACTTGTCGTCTATTGGGTTGTATACGGATATATTCTGCGCAACAATTATTTGCCGTACTACCCTATTTTTATGGCAGTGGCACTCTTACCGTGGCATTACACGACTGAGTCTATGACGAGCGGTATGCGGAGCATCATGGATAATTATTCACTGATTCGCAAAGCGTACTTCCCTCGAGAAGTGTTACCTATCTCATCAGTCATCACGAGTTTGGTGAATTATTTGTTGTCGTTGCCGGTCATGTTTTTATTTATTTTTGTGGTCAAGTACTCATATACGGGAGTATTTGAATGGCCTATTCCTATGGCCGCCTTATACTTCCCCATTATTTTGTTGATTCACAGCATTTTTGTGTTGGGTGTTACCTTATTTTTGGCTGGATTAACCGTCGTGACCCTTGATACGGTACATCTTGCTGGCATATTCTTGCATATTTGGTTTTTCTTGACGCCAATTGTCTACTCGTTGACCGTGTTGAGTGACTCAATCTCACGGATTTTTCGTTGGCTCAATCCGATGGCATCGTTCATCGAGTATTATCGCGAGATATTTTATGGTCAAGTGTCCATCCCTGGTGTGATTCCTACGCCAAACATTCCTGCAACTGACTCGTTGTTGCGCTCGTTTGTTACATCGATCATAGTCTTTGTCATCGGGTATTGGGTCTTCAGACGACTACAAGACAAGATCATCGAGAGGATGTAAATGGAACCGGTTATCGAGTTGCGTAACATTACGAAGCGCTTTGATATGCGTCAAGAGAGTAGCTCACTATGGCGATTTCTGATGCGTAAGCCGGCGTTTGATGAATCAAATAGTGCAGCGTATAAAGTGGTGCTCAATGATATATCGTTGTCTATTAACCAAGGAGAGCGACTAGCGATTATTGGGCGTAATGGGGCAGGTAAGAGCACGTTGCTCAAAATAATCAGCCGTATTTTACTGCCTGACAGCGGAAGCGTGGCTGTGCGCGGGACTATCTCGTCGCTTCTTGAGTTGGGTGTCGGTTTTCATCCTGAGTTATCTGGGGCTGATAACATCTACTTTTATGGCGCCTTAATGGGTAAAAACCGTGCTCAAGTCCGTGAGGTGTATGACGAGATTTGCGATTTTGCCGATATCGGTAATTACATTCAGCAACCCGTAAAGACATACTCATCGGGCATGTATCAGCGTTTGGCGTTTTCGTGTGCATTTGCCATGGAACCGAGTATTTTGATCGCCGACGAGGGTCTTTCGGTTGGTGACTTCTTGTTCCAACAAAAATGTTTTGACCGTATTGATGAAATTGTGGCTAAGGGCACGACCTTTTTGATGGTCGCCCATAGTGCCCGTCAAGTGCAGCGCATTGCAACGCGGGGAATATGGCTTGAGAACGGACGTATCGAGATGGACGGCGATATTAATGCGGTCCAAGATGCCTATACCAAGTTTTTGCTGTATGAAAAGACCATGCTGGCAAGTAGTGGTGTCGTTGATACGCAGAACCAATCGACGGCCCTCGAGATTGAATACCAGAGCGGTGATCCGAACGCGGCGAAATCAAGTCAATCGATGGTAATTATCTCTGATGTGACAATTAACGGCACCAAAGATCCATGGCGGATTGGCCAAAACACCGTGATATATGCACGATTTGCCGTCAACCTCCCAGAGCTGCGCGTGCGGGTGCGTTCGCAAATTATTGATGTATCAGATGATATTCCGTTGGTTGAGAATCGCTATATGGCACCTGAGCCGATGGTGCTGGCGAAAGGTTCCCATACCATTAAATTTACTGTGCCTCCGCTCTTTATGAAGTTAGGGACATATCATTTTGTGATTGAAGTCTTCGATGAACATGGGCAGCTTTCACTCGCAAAAAGCCAGCCGCTCTTATTGGCCTCAAAATTTAAAACGCCAGATGTCGCATCGGCATATATACAACATCCACGATTTCTTGTTGAATTAACGTCTGAAGAAATCCCTGCACCGACACCCGATGCATAGATCGAGTGTCGGTATACAGCAACGGTTATGGTTTCAGCGCCGCAATAATCTGCTCGACGTCATAGACACAACCGCCCCAGGTGCCCCCACTTGCCTGTTGTAATGCTGCCCATAATTTTGTGTCCTCGGGCAAGAGTGGATGACTTGCAAGGTCGTCGCGGAGGTGGCGTTGTGCCAAAATCGCACTCCCATGCGCTGCATCGTGGACCTCGCCATTGGCGCCAACTAGATTCACACTCCCGACCAAGTTGACGCGATCAATGATAATCTCAATCATGTCACCGTCGAGGACTTTGCCGATGGGACCGCCGGCCAGGGCCTCAGGTCCGACATGGCCAATACACGCTCCAGTGCTGACGCCCGAGAATCGGGCATCGGTAATCACGGCCACCTCGCGGCCCCAGCGGATGTGTTTGAGGGCCGACGTGACCTGATATGTCTCCTCCATGCCAGTCCCAAGCGGTCCACCACACATTAATACGATGATGTCACCGGGTTGGACGGTTTTGTCGCCTTGGCCCTTGATGGCGCGCACTGCGTCGCGTTCACGGATAAAGACCTTGGCGGGGCCGATTTTGCGATAAACGCCATCTTCATCCACCACGGCAGGATCGATGGCTGTGCTCTTGATAACGGAGCCCTCGGGAGCCAAGTTACCTTGCGGGAAGGTGACTGTTGCGGTGAGTCCACGCGCTTTAGCCTGAGCGGGTGACATAATCACGTCGTTGGCATCAACGCCATCGCGTTCGCTGAGCATGCGGCGGACAATCTGACGGCGCTCGGATTGAGCCCACCAGTCGAGGACGGTGTCGAGCGTCTCGCCAGTCACGGTGCGTACACTGGTATCGAGGAGCCCTAAATCGCGCAAATGGAGCATGACCTCGGGCACACCGCCAGCCATATATGCTTGGACGGTGACGTGATTGCGTGGGCCATTCGGCAAGACATCGACGAGTCGAGGGACTTGGCGATTGATGCGCTCCCAGTCCTGTACCGTAGGGCGAGCGAGTTTGGCTGCATGCGCAATTGCCGGGATGTGCAAGAGGAGGTTGGTGGATCCGCCAAACGCGGCGTGTACGACCATGGCATTGTGGATTGCACCTTGGGTAATGATATCCTTGGTGGTGATTTTTTGTTGACGTAACGAAAGGACAGCCCGTGCTGATGCACTTGCCAACTCCAACCAAATAGGCTGACCGGATGGTGCCAAGGCGGAGTGCGGCAGTGCAATACCCATTGCCTCGGCAACGACTTGCGAGGTGGCTGCAGTCCCCAAAAACTGACAACCACCACCGGGTGAGCCACAGGCGCGACAGCCGAGTGCGGCAGCTTCACTTAAACTGAGTTCACCCTGGGCAAAGCGAGCGCCAATAGTCTGCACTTTGCCGGCATCCTCGCCGTCGGTAGGCGGCAAGGTGACGCCACCTGGCACCAAGATGGTGGCCAGATTGGGTGTGCCAGCGAGAGCGATGAGCATGGCTGGCAGACCTTTGTCGCAGGTGGCCACGCCGATGACCGCTTGGCGTGTGGGCAGCGAACGAATCAAGCGGCGGAACACGATGGCGGCGTCGTTGCGGTAGGGCAGACTATCAAACATGCCTTCGGTGCCTTGACTGCGCCCATCACACGGGTCGGTGACATAGCCAGCAAAGGGCATGGCATTGTTGGCCCGGAGTGTCTCGGCGGCAGCCCGCATCTGTAGGCCGACCTCCCAGTGACCAGTATGATAGCCGAGGGCCACCGCTTTGCCGTCGTTCTCGCGGATTCCACCTTGCGTACTGAGGATGAGCACCTGGGTGCGCGTGAGTTCGTCGGGATCCCAGCCCATACCAACATTTTGGGTCCAGCCGAACAAGTCGCCACTCGGGCTATTGAGGAGCAGATCCTCGGTCAGGGGTAATTCGCCTTGTGGGCCAGGGGCTTTGGAGATAATATCAAACAGCTCTGGGGTTCCCCCCACCAGATTATCGAGTGTTGGTCGTTGCATCAAACTGCTCCTCTGCAGAGGTGAGATACGCCTATCTTACCCGAAAAGTGGCGACCTGATGCGGGCTAGTTCTCGTCACCTAACTTCACAGCATCGGCCACGCGCAAGCGCTGAATGCTCTGGAACGCTAGAATTGCTGTGATGACGAGCGCAGCGCCATACACCAAGACCATCATAATCAATGTCACCCATGCGGTAATTGGTTGCGTCGGTGGGACCGCAGGATACGGTTGCACTCCCGCTTGTAAGTACGGCAACATTGTTTGGGTGGCAATCAGTGCGGCCGAGAGCCCCAAGGCAATGCCCAAAAACGACATCAGCCCTTGCTCAATCATGATGGCGCGTCGAGCCACAAATGCGGGCATGCCTAGTGCCTGAAGCATGCCGAGCTCAATACTGCGTTGGCGCAAAATTGCCAGCGCACTGACGAAGATGGCCATGACGCTGAGTCCTGTCGAGGCAATAAAACCGATGCTGAGCATGCCAAAGAATCCCTGCCGCTCTGGGCGAGTAAACTCGCGTTGGGCGATGTCGGTATAGTCCTTGATATCGAGCAATGGGATTGCCAACGCACGCGCTTGGGCGACTACATCGTCGAGTGGCACGTTGGTGTCGCGGGTGATCCAGACGTCAGTTGGTGGTGCAAAGCCGATTTCGTCACGGATAAAGCCGAGATTTGTTACTACGAACGGCTTATCGAGAGCAATTTGGCCTGGCCAGCCATCAACAATGCCCACAATCCGCACGCGAGTGAGCACTTCCTCGCCATCAATGTTGATGGTGATGGCGACACGGTCGCCAATAGTGCTACTCCCAGCGAGGTTGGTGCTGATAAGTGCACCATCACGCGCCTGGGCGAGCTGGTTCATCAGCGCTCCCATGGTCTGATTGTTGCCGAGCCATTCATCGCGGAAATACGGGATAACGCCGAGAAATCGGGTGCGGTCAATTGCCATCAAATTGCTCTCGACTGGTTTGGTGCCGACGGCGATTTGAGCAAGGTAATTGCCGACTGCGCTATAGTCTTTGATGCCCGGCAGGTCGCGGTGGATGCCAATTGGCGTCAACAAATACTTATCGCCTTTGATTTGCTCGCCCTCTTGTGGGCGTTGGGTGGCGGCAGTCTCAATCAGGTGGGTGTCACCACCCATGCGATAGGCGATACCGGCTGTTGTGGCGGCATCAACGGTGGCGGCCATTGAAGCTACATAGCCACCGACACCGAGGGTGAGTGTGAGCAGGAGGACCGTTGTTTGGAGGCGTTCTGGGCGACGGGCAATTGTCTGGAGGGCGAGAATAAGTCCGATGCGATCGCTCCGGCGCGCGAGCGTTTCTGCCAGCGCAAAAAAGAGGGGCAAAATGCGATTGGCAAGTAACGCTAGTGCGAGACTAATCAACACCGGCAAGGCGAGTGTGAGTGGAGTGGCAAAGACATCGCTGTCTGTGGTAGTGCTTTGGGTGAGCTGGTAATAGCCATAGCCGACTGCTGCCAATACCAATACCTCGAATAATATTCGCAAGAATCCGACCAACTGGTCGCGTCGGCGACTTTTGCCGCTGTCCATCAATGTGCGGCGACTCGCCAAAATAAGTGGTCTGAGCCCGAGCATGATAATGACAAACCCGATGGCGATGACGCCAATTATGGCGTTCACTGGTAAGCCGGGTATCGGCACTGATGCTGCGGATAAGCGCAAGAACGACTCACTCCGGAGCATGTACGTACTGGCGAGTAGGGCCAGTGGTATGGCCGCAATACAGGCGATGAGCACATAACTCAACCATTCGACTGCCCCAATGACCAGAATGCGGAACAGGCTCATGCCACGGCTCCGGAGCAGCGCAATTTCGTCGCGGCGGCGGTCGTAATTAATGGTGGCCAGTTGGAGCACAAAAAACAGTGCGAGCAAGGCTATTGGTGCGGCAATGATGCCGGTACGGATGGTCAACTCGTCGATGGTTTGTTTGGCTTGGGCAAAACTATTGAGGGGGCTACGCTCAAGTTTGGCTGGCACCTTTTCGAGCTCTTGGGCCAAGGTGCGAATGCGTTGCTCGAGTATGCCGATATCACCAGGCCCAAGGGCTGTGATTTCGGGTTGCAGATACCATGCTGCTTGGGCAACACTGTCAACAAATGTATCGGCAACTTGGCTTGTCATCGTGTCATGATTGACGAGTACGAGTTCATAGAGGGTTGTCGGATCGTATAACCAGGCAGGGTCCTCTTCGTTGTAGGCCTGCCAAATACCGACAACTGTGACGCGCATATTTGCGGAGCCGTTGCTGTTGGTGATGACAACTTGGTCGTCGACATTAAGCCCAATCGAATTGGCTGTGTTGCGCGAGATGATAATCTCGACAGTATTATCATTGGGATTAGGCATGCGTCCGTCGAGAATTTGGATGAGTTGATCGACTCCACTTAACGAGCCAATCGCCGCGTTGCCGAGCAGTGTACCACCTCCCTGTCCTTGAATGGATAACAGGCGCATTTGGGTGGTGCGAATATGACGGGTTTGATTGGCCAGCGGTAATCCCAAAAACGTGCTGGCGCTGTTCGTCATCAAATTATCGGCAGCAGTGATCGTGCGCCACGGCACTGCTTTACCACTGCGCACATGGCGAAAGAGTAGGGCGAGTGCTGGACGTTGAGTTTGGCGCGTTTGACGCGCCAACTCATCATTGAGAATGCGCAATCCGGCAGCGTCCGCATACGTGGGCACTGTGATGCTCAGAGCTAATGGAATTGTGAGCGCGGCTAGTAGGGCCAAATTGGCTGCAGGCGCTACAACGCTACGACGCCAAGCTGCTAGCAGGAGCAGGCGAATGGCGTGCCATGGTGCGCTCATCGATTTATTGACCAACCACGACATCGCCTTCTTGTACTCCACTAATAATCTCGACTCGTTGTTCACCCTTGATACCAAGGATGACGGTTTCACGGCGTTCACGATCGCCGTCACGGATGACGACAAAATTGCGCTCGCCGAAGGTGCGAATGGCCTCTGGTGGGAGCCAAATCGCATTTTCGCGCTGTTCAATGATGATGCGGAGTTTGCCAACGGTTTCCCCAGCCACCAATTCAAATCCAGCCGTATCAATCACACTAAATCGTGTCGATGTGTCGGTGGTGTTGTTGATGGATCCGCCACCGCTCCCGTACGGTGCTGGTAAGCGTCGAATAATTGCATTGAGGAGTAAGTCAGGGCGCGTGACTGGGCGGATTTCGACTGGCTGCCCCTCGCTAAGGAGTTTCATGACGTCGGCACTCAGTTGACCTGAGAACTCAACCTGACCTGGGTCGGCAATCTCAATGACAGGGCGGAACGCGCTGACGCTGTCACCTGGGTAAATTGCCACTGAGGCAACTACACCTGCCGTGGTTGCTACAATCCGACCACCAGCCACTTCGGCGACTGCTTTGTCATATGCGCGTTGTGCTGAATCGACTGCGGCTTTCTCAGTATCGAGAGAATCGCTTTCAGATTGTGCGAGCTCTGCCTCGGCAGTCTCAAGGTCAAGCTTCGCTTGTTTGATGTCATTGTTATCTTGGCCGGCCAAGAGCAAATCACGTGCTTGCTGGGCTTTAGTAGCAGCCTCCTCTGCCTCACTGACATCAGTGGATGTGCTCTCTTTGGTGCGATCGACGGTGCGTAATGCGGCGGTAACTGCGCGCTCGGCAGCACGCAGGCTATCGGTTGCACCGATGAAGGCTTTTTCGTAGGAACGCTTCCCCTCAGCATCAAGATAGTTGCGTTCGGGTTTGCCATCGACATAAATGACGGGCTCAATGGGGTCAGTGCCGTAGCGTTTGACCCAGTCCCAATGCCAGTAAGCTTTGCTGTAGGCGAACTGGGTGTCAATTAGGGATTGTGTGGCGGTGCTGATTGCATGCTCTGCATCTTCGACCGAGATGGTGGCGTCTTCTTTGGCGATACGTGCTTGGCGTGACTTGGTGGCAAGGTCCTTTTCGGCTGCGGCGAGAGCGTCTTTGTCACCACCTGGGAGCAAATCGAGTAACGCCTCTCGGGCATTGTCCACGGCTTTGCGTTTGGTCTGAATGAGGCGTTCATTGAGAGCAAGCGCATTTGCATAACTTACTTTGGCCGTATCTAGGGCATCGCTGGCTTCGATGAGGGTTTCATTGGCTTCGTCTTGTTTCATCTCGGCAAGGACGTCATCAACCTCGACGCGCTGACCCGCTGTGACATTAATCGTACTGACGACCCCATCACGGCCAAACCCGTAAGTTTGAGAGTTGACTGGGATGACGCGTACGGTCTCTTCGACCACGCGTTCAACTAGGCCACGCTGTACGGTGAATGTTGGTTCATCAAGGGTTGGGTCAGCTGGGAGTGGCGTTGGCGTTGGTTGGTTTGTGGATTCGGGCGTCGCACTCGTACAACTGGCCACCAGCAAAGTGAGCACAAGCATGATGAGTAAGTGTGTGTTCCGCATCATTTCGTATCCTCAAGAGTGGGACGAACACAATATTCGCCCCACGGGTACACATATCTATGGCAACGGTCGAGTTGATGGTTCATCCGTCATGTATCCCTTGTAATTGGGATCTGTCTCTTTGGCGCATTGGGCATTTGTTTTGCCAGAGGTAGTCATCGTGGCGACGCAGGCTTGATAGGTATTCGTCAACTTTTCGGCTGTGGTCAACTCAGCAGCGACGTTGGCTTTTTTGGTGAGAATGTTATCAAGTGCCTGGAGCAACCAATACGACTCAAAGCTGTATTGGGCATACATGTCACCAGTAAAGTTCGCCGGTTGTTGGAGCATTTCTTGCATGGCATCCCGCAATGGTACTACGTATGCGTTCTGTTGTTCAAACACCGGTGATGCAGCATCACTTGCGCGCGCTGGAATACTCCCGTACGAGAACGAGCTACTGCGTTTGCTTAAATAATCGATAACACGCATACATGCCTGTGGTTGCTCGCTCTGGACTGAAATGTAGTAGGCTGACACAAAGATGTCGCTGGTAATGCCTTTTGCGCCAACTGGCAAGGGGGCCATAGCAGCGGTCACTGTATTTGGTTGATTAGGATCGCGTTGATTATTCGAATCAAACTGGCCAAGTGATGTATCCATCCACATGCCGATCTTGCCTTGGGTCATCAAATCATAGCTGTTGTCAGCTATTTGATTGTTTTGATCGGCCCGGTAGTAGAAGGCCGGCTTGGGCATCACGTTGTGCTCAGTATGGAGGCGCATAAACCAGTCGATAGCCTTGATGGTATTAGGATTGGTAAATGTGACGCGCAAATCTGTGCCATTGCCTGTGGTAAGCGTACCACCGAACTGCCCTATCCAGAAGTTCAAGTCACCCAGATAATTCCCTAAGCTTGAATACCCATATACACCATTGGCGGTGATGGCCTTGGCTGCCTTAAGGAATTCATCGGCAGTCCATGTGACGCTTGGTTTATCAAGTCCAGCTGCACTAAACAGCGCCGGCTGGTAAATCAGTGCACGACCCGTGTATGCGTTGGGAAATCCGATTAAGCGACCGTCGCGCGTCAAAATATCAAAGAGTGCTGGTGGAATCTCGGCGGTGTCAATGGTGCCGTCTGCATCGATGATTGCCTGCATGTCTGCGACTGCGGCAACATCAGTGGGGGTGTTTGGCGTGCTCGCACCCCACCAGAAACAATCAGTGCGACCGGCCAAATCAGCAAACGTCAGGTTTTCGGTGAGATTATCGGTTTGAACAATATTGACAAAAATATTCGGCTCGGTGTCACTGAATGTACGTAAAATGCGACGGGTCTCGCTCAATGACATACCGTATGCTGCAAAGTTGACGATTGTTTGTCCTGGTTTTACCTCTTGAATGACTGGTGTGGCCATAATGACTGGGCGCAAATCAGGTGTCGGACTTGGCGTGGTTTGGGCATAGGTTAACTGGTCACGTATGTTAATCAGCACCTGATCGAGCGCTTGTTCTGGTGTCTTAACTGGTTGTTCAAATAACGTGCTAATGCCTCCGAGCACGTTGTAATACACGACATACTCTTGATTTGGGTAGTATGTGATGGGGGGCAAATTCTCGATGCTGTATTTGTAGGTCTCAAGGCGAGCCTGTGCATCAGGATCAGTGCTTGTGAGTTGGTTTGACAGCGACTGTCGGGCGTAGACCAAACCTGGATAATTATTGGGCATGTAGGCAGATGGTATTTCTTGACGGGTCATCCACTCAGCAAATGTCCAGGCAGCTTGGGGATTGGTGGTACCACCGCTAATCATGTAGCCTTCGGAGTAGGTCATCATGTCTACATGAGGTCCCATCGGCAAAGCCACACTCCCTACACTAAAGGAAACAGGAGGTGCGCTTGGGTCGCCAGTGAATAGGGCACTATCGCTCCAGATGCCAATCTCGCCGTTACGAATGCGCTGCGCAGGGTCTTGTGAATCAACTAGTTCTGGATTCGCTGATTCTTCACGGGCTGGCATAATCGAATAGGGATTAGGCGGCAAGATGACACCACGATCAACCAGGTCTTTGTATTGACGGTATACTTCGATGATGCGTTGATCGCCCGATTTGAGATCGCTTGGTGTCATCGACAAGATGTCGATGCCGGCTTTGGCCATTAAGTTGAGCAACACGATGCTTCCGCCACTTGAATCGAACCAGCCATACCGCACTACTCTGCCATTTTCAACTTTGGCGAGACGCTCTGCGGTGGCCAATAAATCATCGAAGCTCCACCTGTTTTGTGGGAGCGGGATGCTTTCACTCTCAAATAGCGTTTTGTTGTATGACAACGCTTGCAAATTAACGGTGCGTGGGAGTGAGTAGATACCACCATCAACCGTGAATCGCTCAAGTACACCCGGGTAGTAGTCGTCGCGATCAAACCCTGTGTCGGCATCGAGATAGGGCTTCATATCAAGTAATAACGGCGATCCCATGGCCTCTTTGGTCATCCACCAGGATGGTGCAACATCTGCCATACTCACGACCTTGCGGAGCATGCTCATCGATGATTCCTGTTGGTAGTTACCATTGGCGTCTGGTTGTGATTGCATAGCCTCGTCGAGCGAGACAATCACGACTTTGATGGTGGGATGCTCCTGCATGAATCGCTCGGCGAGCGTTGTGTAGGTCTCCCGATCATAGTCGTATGCGCCGTATGTGATGATGATTTGTTGACCATTACCACCTGACTGTCCACCTTCGTTTTCATTACCGCTCTCGCCCGCAGGAATGGTCGGCAATGCGGTGGAGTTTGAGCCACACGCGGTGAGGATGAGCATCAGGCTCAGCATGATGGTAAGCAATCGTGTATACACTGAAATTCGACTTTCTATTTGTCTATACATACTAGGCATGACGTTACATCGTGTCCAGATGTTCCCACGTCTCAAGCCTCTTCAACGGGTAATCCCCATTGACGGCGCTGACTGGCTAATTCATGCGCGCTACTGACTTTTTTGAATCGAGCCCCTGATACACCGTGTACCGCCTGCTTACACGCATCCCAGGTGGCATGATGCCTGAACTCAGATCCTACCAAACTAATATAATGTGGGAATGTGCCGGCGCTGACAGGCGTCTGTGGTTGAGCATTCGCACGTGCCTGGAGAACTGGGTGACCCAGCGATCTGGCTTGCTGTTGCGCCAACGTGTTAGCCCGTTCATTCATGGCATGCCCATTATGCCCTTTGACATAATGCCAGTGGACGTTTTTGTGTGTCAAACGAACTAATGTCTTCCAGAATTCTTGATTCTCAACGTCTTTGCCCTCCTTGGTACGCCAGCCGTTTTTTTGCCACCCAAATACCCACTTGGTGATGCCATTAATCACATATTGACTATCGGTGTGGATGTGCACCTCGGCCTGGGCATCGACTTTTTGGAGCCCTACAATAATAGCCTGTAATTCCATTTGATTATTGGTGGTGTTTGCAGCGCTCCCGCTGAATTCAGTGACGGTTCCATCAGGTGTGACGATGATTGTCGCCCAACCACCAGGACCGGGGTTGCCGGAACAGGCTCCGTCAGTGATAATATCAACAGTGGCCATGATTGTCCTTTTTGATGAAGAATGCCGATGCAACGATTACTCAGTATTATCCTAGCATGCTTTTTGTTTGCCTCGTGTGGTCTGACCGAGACCGATATCACCGTGCCTGACCCAGCTGATGCCATTGCCTATCAAGTGCTTAACAGCTCAAGCTTGCCGGCAGTCATGCAGGCCTACGACAACAGCATGCATACCATGCTCCGTGCGCGTGGCTATCGCGTGACCCAAGAGACATCGTATGTGCGCGTCATGCGTCCAATTGACGAGGTGGCCCAGAGTTACGACCAAGCAGCCATCAGTAAAGGCTGGGAGATTGTCGATGCGGCTGTGCCGCGCGAGCACCGCATTCTGCGCACGTATCGACTCGGCACCCAAATATTGCTCGTGACGATTTTTGCCGAGGCGAGTAGCCGTGATGGCGTGGTCGTGATGCGCATTAATGCCGATCGCTAAACGGTTCCGGTTGGCAATACGTTTGTTGAGCTGGTCGGCTATAATAGCAACAGGGTTTTCTGATGAGAGGATTGTTATGAAGTCATTGTGGCGAATGTGGTTGTTGATCGGCGCTGTGGTTATCTTGAGTGCCTGTGGCAGTGCCCCAGCAGAGTTACCACAAGCGCTGGAAAAGATTGAATCGCCCGCGGCACTTTCAGCCGAGGCCAGTACGATTATTGATGGATGGAAGCGTGAGGCGCGCGCTGGTATGCTCGTTGGTCTTGTCAAAGAAGAGACCATCGAAGAGATTGCCTACCAGAGTTCGTCCGATGTTACCGCCGTCGCCGAGTACTACAATAAGCTCCTTGGTGCCGACGATTGGGTATACCTCAATCGTACTCCTGGCGAACAAAAAGGCTTTTACTTGGCTGGTTATAGTCACACAAATACATCAATTGTGCTCGGTGTGCTTGATTTGACGCAGTTTGGTCAATCAGGGAGCTATGTCTATTTGATGCGCGGTACCAAGTAATCTGACTGTTTGGCCCGTAGGTGGCGTGTGCTGCCTACGGGCTTTTTGTGGCGCAAAAACGGGCCTCATGTGTGCAATCCATTCCGCCGGTCGTGTGGTGAGCAGGGACGCATCGTGTGGGGCCAAAACGGCCACGCGGTGTGTTGATGGCCAATACATGAGCATGGCAACAATGTCTGTGGGTCGCGTTGTGCCTACGGGCTTTTTGTGGCGCAAAACGGGCCTCATGTGTGCAATTCATGCCACCGGTCGTGCGGTGAGCAGGGACGCATCGTGTGTTGCCAAAATGGCTGGTGGCCTGAACCCAATTCCCAGGATAATCAAAAACTGTGTCGGCGCATAGATGTATTGTTGCGTCGTCCGATTTTTTGCACAAAAACCAGGGGCACGGTATTCACCGCACCCCTGGTAAGATGAGTGGGATTTAGTTGCCGGCCATGGCCAACGAGTTCAACGTCCACGGCATGATGCCGACGACGATGATGGCGGCACTAACGACCAAGAGGCCGACGCGGGTCAAGCCACTGGTGGTGACTGCCTGTGTATCGTTGGGATTGCTGAACAGTTGGACCACACAGCGCAAGTAGAAGTAGGCGCTAATTGCTGACGCTACGGCAACAGCGATCGCCATCCACATCCAGCCGGCTTGCCAGACACTGGCCAGGACCATGAATTTGGCCAAGAATCCGGCCGTTGGCGGAGCACCAGCCAGTGACAACAAGGCCAACGTCATGACGGCCGTCAACCATGGGTTGCGCTGCCACAAACCGGCCAGATCGGCGACGGTCAAATCGCGATCTTTGTTGTCCTCAAGCGCCATAATCACACCGAAGGCTGCCAAGTTGGTGATCGTGTAGGCGGCCAAATAAAAGATCGGTGCGCGCGCGCCGGTGTTATAAGCGCTGCTCAAAATCGCCAACATGATGAATCCGGCATGGCCGATGCTCGAGTAA
>Ga0315901_10003295_pt1 | contig 21096 bp, 18 predicted proteins | sample LakEriMetagenome_10_FD_203761 | JGI IMG/M metagenome (GOLD analysis project Ga0315901, IMG submission 203761) | Freshwater fungal communities from buoy surface, Lake Erie, Ohio, United States - Buoy 2 MA116 | ecosystem: Environmental > Aquatic > Freshwater > Lake | place: USA: Lake Erie, Ohio... | reverse complement strand
CGCGCATCCCGCACCAGCTGAATGGCTTCCGCGTCGGCAAATTGCTGGGCAAAACGCCCGAGGGCCCGATGCGGTGAGGTGTCATTGAGCTTGCACTCCAGCAAGCGGATGAGTTGGCCATCACGGATGAGGCAGAAATCCACCTCGGCACCGTCTTTGGTGCGGATGTAGTGAAGGCCGGCGTCACAGCCACTGGTGTGCGTGATCTGATGAACCTGCTGGCGCAGCAGGACAGCCACTGCATTCTCAAACTTCACACCCGCATCGCCGTTGACCAGACCCGTATCGCTGAAATACACCTTGGGGGCCTGGAGCAGGGCCCGGGCAATAAGGGCAGGTAGCGACCCGCCAGCGATTCCCCCGCCTGGCGAAAGGTGTCCATGCGAGCGCTACCGGTGACCAGCAGCGCCTGACCATCGGGCCTGGCGTCGATCACACCCTTCAGCCAGAGCTTCCACTGCGGCATTTTGTGGATCTCATCGAACACCAGCAGATCGGCTCTCGGGTTCCAGCTCTGTCTCAGCAGCACAGCCCGGTCGACGGCCACATCCCAGTTGAGGTACTGGGCTGCGCGCTGGTGTTGCATCAGCTGCCGCGCCAGGGTGGTCTTGCCCACCTGCCGGGGACCGGTGAGCAGCACGGGCTTGCGGGCCAGGTCGCGCTGGATCTGCCCCGCCAACTGACGCTGGATGCGTCTATCTGCCCGCACTCTGAAAAAAAGTCGCGACTTTTAACCAGTATGGGAGCAGATGGTCGCGCCCTTGCCCTGCCAGCACGCTGTTGCGGGCCAGGGCGCGGCCTGCTTTACAGCGCCCAGCGCAGGGGGAAGTGTTCCGGGAAGGGCCCCCCACCGCGATCCACCGGGCCGGCGGCTTCGAGGCCCGGCAGGCGCAGCACCTGGCGCACGATTTCCGGAATGATCACCGCGCCGATGTGGCGGCCCAGGCACTGATGGTGGCCGTGGCCGAATAGGACAGGTCGGTCATGCCGGCAAGCCTGGGGATCAGAGGGACTTGAGGTACTCGAGCAGGGCCCGCTTCTGGCCAGCTGGCAGGTCGGTGCCGTAGGCGTGGCCCTGGGCGCCCTTGCCCGGTTCGCTGGTGTCGTACACAAAGGGCCCGGCATCCTCCAACCCCAGCTGGCGCGGGTTGTAGAGGTTGCTGCCGGTGCGGAACTGGCGGGGCCGCTGCTCGGGTGGGGTGAGCAGATCGGTCAGGGTGCGCACCGAGCCGTTGTGCAGGTAGGGGGAGGTGGCGAAGACGCCCTCCAGCGGCGGTGCCCAGTAGGCCGCACCCTCCTTGCCGTCGTAGTCGCGGGCCAGGTCAAAGCGGTTGGGCAGGCCCCTGGAGTCGAACAGCTCGGTGTTGGCCACCAGGGTGGCGTCGTTGTTGAAGCGCGCCAGGAGCTGGGCATGGCGCAGGCGCAGGATCGCCTCCGAGAGCCGGGTGAGGCTCGCCGCCCGCTGCTGGGCGTCTGCGGCGAACTGCTCCACCGCCAGCGGATCCGTGCCCACCGCGAAGGCGCGCCGCTCGCGGAAGCGGCGACCCGCCCCATTGGCCGGTTGCGGGCTGGACAGGTGGCAGCTGGCGCAATGCTCCCCGAACAGGGCCTGGCCCTGGTGCAGCAGCTGGGGATCGGGGGCACCGAACACCTGTTGGGGCCAGAGCGGTGTGCGCAGCCGCACCACCGCCTCCTGGATCGCCTCGATGCCGTCGAAGTCCACCGAGGCCACGATCGCGCCGGCCTTCAGGGCCTCCGCCTGCCTGGGCGGCCGCACCGGCGAACTCGACACCGACTGCACCCAGTTGCGTGGCCCGGGGTGGTGGATCTCGGCGAACCACTGGGCCCAGTTGTCCTGGTGGGCAAACCACACCGGCGGCAGGTTCACCGTGCCCTCAAAGCCGATCTTCAGCGGTGTGTCGCCACTGGGCTCCGCCAGGCCGCGACGCACCAACCAGGTGGTGAGGCCCGCGTTGTTGTAGTTGCCCTGGCTGAGGGCATTGAGATTGCCGGGGCCGAAATCGGCCCGCTCCACCCCCATCGCCGCGATCAGCTGGCGGGTGGCCCGCACCGGCCCCAGCAGATCCTCGATCTCAGCCCTGAGGCCAGCGATCGCCGCGGGATCGGCCGGCCCGCCGAGCACCGCCGCGGCATAGGGGGCCAGGGCGGCATCATCGGCGAGCAGGGCTTCAAAAGCGCCGTAGAAGTCGCTGTCGAAGGCTGGCAGGTTCACCAGCGCCGGCCCGCCGTGCACCGGCATCCGCATCGGCTGCAAGCCCTGGCGCCACGACAGCGGCCGGGCCTGCAGCTCCCGGGTGTGGCACACCGCACAGGTGAGGCCCAGATAGGCCCGGTCGCCATAGCGCTGGGGCCTGGGATCCACCGCCAGGCCCACCGGCAGGCCGTGGGGATTGGCGGCGGACACGGGCGAGGCGATGAAGCCATAGCGCTGGTCCAGATCGTCCAGGAAGCGGTGCCCCGGGCGGTTGGGATCGGGCAGGGCAAGCGCCAGCTCCAGCGGAGCCAGATTGGTGCCCTCGGAGGTGTGGTGGTAGAGCTCCACCTCCCCGGGTCTCCAGCCCTGCTGCAGATCGATCACGGGCTGGCCGGCCCAGGCGGCTGCGGGGCCGAGCAGCCCCAGGCAGAGCCAGATCGCCAGGGTGAGCAACAGGCGTTGCGGCACTGGCCAACAGACCTGGAGCGCTCGGGAAGGCACTGGCACGGTGAACCACCCGGGGAGCAGCTGAACCATTCAGCTTGTTCAGGGCCCGCTGGCTTGGCCAGCGGCATTCCTACTCAATCCCCTGCCCAGGGGCCATAACCTGAGCTCCAACGGCCCCGTTTCCCCCCGCCATGGCCAGCGCCAGCCCGCCGCCGCAGGCGGTTCCCGCCGAACCCTGGCGGATCCTCCGCTGGCGCAGCCGCCACCTGGCCCACCGCGAGCAGCTGGCGGAGGGCGAGGCGCTCACGATGCTGCGCATGCCGGCGGGGAGTTTTTTGATGGGGGCGCCGGAGACGGAAGAAGACAGCAGCGACGACGAGCGACCCGTGCATCCAGTAACGCTGGCTGAGTTTCTGCTGGCGCAGACGCCGATCACCCAGGCCCAGTGGCGGGCGGTGGCGCACTGGCAGCGGCCGGAGCTGGACGGCGCTGAAGAGTGGCCGGAAACGCTGGAACCCAATCCTGTGGCCAAACGTGAGGATGCCGAGCGATTTCTGGGCTCCCAGCGCCCGGTGGTGAACGTGAGCTGGAACGACGCTATGGCCTTCTGCCAGCGGTTGCGGCTGCGCACGGGCAAGAACTACACCCTGCCCAGCGAAGCCCAATGGGAATACGCCTGCCGAGCGGGCACCACCACGTCGTTTCATTGTGGTGAAACGATCAGCAGTGAGCTGGCCAATTACGGCGGCACGGAAACCTATGGAGATGGCCCAAAGGGAGAGTTTCGTAATAAGACAACGGATGTGGGCATCTTTCCTGCCAATGCCTGGGGCCTGCACGATATGCACGGCAATGTGTGGGAATGGTGCGCCGATCATTGGCATGCCAACTACGAAGGAGCGCCAGACGATGGCCGCCCCTGGCTTGATGAGAATGCACAAGAGAGAAAACTCAGGCTGCTGCGCGGCGGCTCGTGGAACAACCACCCCAGGAACTGCCGCTCGGCTTTCCGCATCAACAACCACCCGGACTACCGCCTCAACTGCCTCGGTTTCCGCGTCTGTTGCCTCCCCCAGGACTGATTCTTTACCCTTACACTCTTTAGATCTTTACTCTCGGCTGTTATTTTCGGCTGGTTGAGTATTGCAGCAACAATCTCAATCGTTCAAGTGATTATTTTGCGCCTGCGCCGCAGGCGCAGCGAATTTTTTGGCAAGCCTGCGTAGTAGAAGTTGAGCATTGCCCCAACATGATTGAGAGCTTCATAGGTGTGCTGGCTCTGCATTGTGATCTGGCAGAGAGATCATGGGTCAATCGGTTACCGTGACTTGATCCACTTCGGCTCTCATTTTCGCCGATCACGATGGCCAAACTCCTCTTCGTTCACGGCACGGGCGTGCGCCAGCCCTGTTACGACGAAACCCTGCGGCTGATCACAGCGAAGATCGGCGCCGCCGCAGAGGTGCTGCCCTGTTATTGGGGTGATCTTGGCAGCCGCCTCGGCGCCGCTGGCCAGTCGATCCCCGCCTACGACACCACCAGGAGTGGTCTCGCTCCTGAAGCGGAAGCGCTGGATGCTCAGGAGTTCCCGCTGGCGCTCTGGCAGGCCCTGCTCTCGGATCCTTTCTATGAGCTCCGCTCTCTGGCACTGAAGCCCCAGGCCACGATTCCCGCCTTTCAGCAAACCCAGGGCGAGCAGTTAATCGAAACCGCTCGGCAGATGGAGCTGAGCGATGCACTGCAGGCCCTGTTGGGCGCTGGCGAAGTCCCGATCGCAAGCTTCGAAACCGCCAGGCGGGAGCTGCTGGTGGCTCCAGCCCTGCGCAAGGCCCTGCAGGCTGCCAATGAAGGCATGGACGAGTACCGAACCGCCCTGGCCCGGGCCTGGATCGCCACCGCGGCGAAGCGGCTCCATGACGACCGGCTGCAGAGCACCGGGGAATGGTGCTGGCCGGCCCTGGTGCTGGATGCCGAGCTCCGCTCTGAGGTGGAGCAGCAGCTGGTTGATGCGCTCGGTGGCCAGGAGAGAGGACTGACTGGCTGGGTGATGCACAACCTCAGCTGGCCTCTGCGCTCGGGCCTCAGCCACTGGGGCACAAACTGGGGCTCGAAACGCCGTGGTGCGCTCAGCGATGCCGCCTCTCCCGCCGCTGGCGACATCATGCTGTACCAGGCCAGGGGAGAGGCGATCCGGGCCCGCATCCGCGAGCGGATCCTGGCTGCTGGGGAGCCCGTGCATCTGTTGGCCCACAGCCTCGGTGGCGTGGCCTGCGTCGATCTGCTCGCCAGCGAGGCCCTGCCGGTGCGTCAGCTGATCACGGTGGGATCACAGGCGCCCTTTCTGTATGAAATCAATGCCCTGCTCAGCTTGCCCTTCGGCCAGCCGCTGCCGGCCAGCGTGCCGCCCTGGCTGAACCTCTACGATCCGCGCGATTTCCTGAGCTACATTGGCGCCAGCATCTTCCAGGGCCGCGTGGTTGATCAACGCGTCGACAACTGCCAGGCCTTCCCCTCCTCCCACAGCGCCTACTGGTGGAATGGCAAGGTGTGGGAGGCGATCCACTCGACCCTGCCCCGCTGACCCGCTTGCCCACCACGGCCGCCAGCCCCAAACGCACCCATGCGCTGATCGTTGGCATCGAGCGCTATGCGGCTGTCCCCCAATGGGATCTGGATGGGCCTTTGAATGATGCGCTGGAGATTATGGATTGGTTATTGAGCTGTGGTGTGCCTGAGGAACAGATTCATCTGCATGTATCCCCGCTTGAGAAAAATCGGGCGGCCATGGTTGATCGGTCGATCTGGTATCAGCAGCCCACCGATAATGTGCTGCGTGCATCAATCGATCACATTAAAAAACAACCTCCTGGCCAGGCTGATTTGTTGTTTCTCTACTGGGCTGGCCACGGCTTGATCAGCAAGGATCAGCAGTGTTTGCTGCTTGCTGATGCCGCGGCTACGGATATGCGGTCTTACGCTGTTGATAACTGCGAAGGAAGCTTATGCACCAGCTTTGCGAACGAGCTCTGTGCTGGTTTTGCCCAGCAGATCTTGCTTTTCGATACCTGTCGCTCCATTCATCGCCAGCCAGAATCTCCACCACCAGTTGTGCCGTTACCCACCGGCCAGCCGCTAACGAAAAGTCAGTTCCTCTTTTTTGCCAGCCAAAAGGGCCAGGCGGCAACCAATCTGGGCCAGGAGCGCCGCGGGCTGTTCACCAAGGTGCTGCTTGAGCAGCTGCAAAGCCGCCAAGCCCAAGAGAATGACTGGCCCCCAGGCATGGAAGCAATCGCCAAGGCTGTTCAGCAGATATTTTCGGAACATCCGCGGCAGTATCCTGTGTATAAGCGTTATCGTGATTTTCGTGGCAACGAGGAGATTGATCCGCTGCCTGTGGCAGGAGAGGTTGCATCAGGTGGTGCTGAAGCTCCAACCGATCTGTTGAGCTCCGCTGGCCAGTTGTGTCAACCAGGCGCGCTAAACGACGATTTGCATCGGCTGATTCTCAACGGCTTAGGCGCAGATCCGAGGAGTGCATGGGACAGACTCAAGGCAAACCTAGGAAGAACCAACCTTGACGTGGATCGTGTTGCAATTCACGGGAAGGAAATCCTCTTTGGACTTAGAGCGGCCTCCCTGGAAGAGGAAGTAAGGCAAGTTATTGATTTATGTTGTGATACTGATAATGGCCTCGCGTTGCTTGATCGTGCTTTTGAAGTATTTCGTAGTTCTAAAAGCCGTACGGAAGCCAGGTCTTGCTTGCGCGCCTACGCAAAAACTCTTCCTAATCAGCAGTCTGGTAATCAGATATAATGCCAATGCAAGAACAGGGATCTCTTCATGATCAATTGTGTGATGCGATCTTAATTGGGCTGGGATCGTCTAGCCAAGAGGCTGAATGGAATAGGCTTAAGAATAAGTTGAGCGGAGATTCGTGCCCATGCGATGATGAAACTACATCTGGACAAGACATCATAAGCGATTTGAGGCCAGGCTCTATCAAAGATCAAGCATGGCAGATGATATCTCTGTGCTCTGATTATGATAATGGGCTTCTGCTTCTTAACCGAGCTTTCACGTGCTTCCGGAGCAGGCAATATCGCAATAACGCCTCTGAGATCCTTTGCTCTATTGCAGTTGGGCTCTCAAATCAGACCTTCCTGCATAGTGAAACAGGCGATCCCCGATCAGCTGTAGGAAAGTTTTCCAAGGCTGTAAGTGAAAAGCGTGAACGAGAAAATGTTTGGCTGCGGGACAGGCTTGCCTTGCTTGCGGAGACGTATGCATCGATAGATTCCTCCAAATTTGAAAGCTGTCTGAATGCTACAATTCGTTCTTGCTTCCCTAGTCAGCCTCTATCCCAAGTTTATCCGCCTGTCTTTTGTGATCAACAAATTAGGTCTTGGCACCAGCTCCTACAGCAGGTAGAGCATCACAATCAATATTTTGATCACCAATTCCTTGATGAGCTTCAGAAAAATCTATCCGGTGATCGGGTTGAGCCATTGGCAGACGATGGGGTAGGGTCGCTGGTTATCATGCTTCTTTCCCCTCGCAATAAGCCTGGGAAAGACATTTATTCCTACCGTGCCTATTATTGCAAGGCAGGTTCGTCTAGTCCTGAGGATTGGATCAAAGTCTTCGACCCAGCTGCCGGCTCTGAGGTTCGGCTGTCCAGCTGGAGGGAAGACTTGCAAAGGTATCTCCCGGTCGCGATTCGAGAAATGCGACGTTATGCCCGCAGCCAATCTCGATCTCTCCAGGTTCGGGAGCTGATCGAATTCTTCCTGCCAACAGAGCTGATTGATGCAGATATGGGTTCGTTAACTATCCTAGCAGCAGACGATCTCGCCAGGCCATTGCGTCAAATGTATCGCACTGTTGTGAGATCGGCATATCGCTATAGATTGTTTGTGGAGGATGAGCTGGAAACAATAGCTCCCAATCATCTTCCTGGGCGTTGGCTTAGGGCTGCCAAGGCGTTGGACGCTCAATCCAGTGCTTGTTACTGGTGGCACGACACTTCTCTGCAGCCTGGTGATGATGGATCCAGCTACGAAGACACAGATGACTGGTTTGGAGAGCTTGAGGCGGGTTATGAATACTTCGGCATGAAACGACTTCACTCTCTCGCGGCGGGAGATCTCTATGAGCGCTGGAAAGAGCAACTGATCTTGGCCGCTCCTGCGGTTTCTCTTTGGTGGCCGCCCGCTGCGGCAAGCAAGCTCGAACACCGCGAAGCGATTTTTGCGGATCGCTGTTCAGACAGTGGTGTAGCCCCATTTGGATCCAGTCGTTGTTGCGGTGATTCACCAAGAGATCCCTTTTACCACCCGGATGCGGCCGATTCGCTGAAGCTGTTTTTCGCCTTGGCCTCTGCTGTGTTTCGCGGACGGCGAACCACGGGACCCAAAGGGCAAGCCTTCCGTGAAATGGTGATCCTCGTGGACTGTGTCGACCGCTGGCCGCCGCCATTGGACGTTTCACCCGCTCGACAGCCCGACTCCGGCCAGTCGGGGCCGGTGATCGTGGACGCGGACGAGATCCATCGATCGGAATGACCTGAGCATCAGCTCCCTCCTGCACCTTCACCCTCAGCTGCCATGCCCCGTACCAGCCGCGCCTCAAATCCAGAGCCCGATCCGGCTGCCAGCCAGGGACCCTGGTGGCTGTTCCGCAACGAGCCCGGCGAAGATTCACTCAACGCAGAACAACGCCGGCTCGACAGGGCTACACCCAATGGTGAGTGGCCATCGGCGCCCCCCTGGCGCCGGTTTGGCCGACAAGTTTCCGATCCAGGAGCCCCAAAGCTGGCCATGGATGACGGGTATTGGAATGATCTTGACACCATTGCCGCTGGCAAGGAGCGCGATCGGCGGCGGGGCCAAACTTTTCGGCTCCCGCGGGGTGACGACCAGACCCTCACGCCCAGGGCGGAGCGGATCCTGCTGGCGGTGAATGCGGCGATCCATCTGCGCCGGCCCCTGCTGGTGACCGGTCTGCCCGGCAGCGGCAAAACCAGCCTGGCCTATGCCATCGCCCATGAACTGGGGCTGGGGCCTGTGTTGGTGTGGGCCATCACGCCGCGCTCGCGCTTGTTGGAAGACGGGCTTTATCGCTACGACGCCCTAGCGCGTCTGCAACAGGCCGATCTCGAACGCTCCGCCAGATCCCAGGATCCCAATGCAGAGATCAAGCCACCACCCATCGACCCTTACCTACGGCTGGGGCCGGTGGGTACAGCCTTTCTGCCGTCGCGATGGCCGCGGGTGCTGCTGATCGACGAGATCGACAAGGGCGATCTGCAACTGCCCAATGAGCTGCTCAACCTGTTTGAGGAAGGCCAGTACGAAATCAGCGAACTCACCCGCGCCCAGCAGCTGGAAGACGACCAGCCCAGCCATACGATCCGTACCGCCGATGCCCGCCAGGCCAATCCACACGAACCGGGCAGCCGTGAGCGGCCATTGGAGGCCAAGCTCCCCAGCGGCTTTGTGGCCTGCCGCGAATTTCCGATCGTGGTGATGACCAGCAACCGGGAGCGCGAATTTCCTCCGGCCTTCCATCGCCGTTGCATACGCCTGGGCATGCCGCCGCCGGATGAGCAGGCTCTCACGCCGATCGTGGAGGCCCACTTTGCCGATGAACCCGCCGGCCGCCAGCCGCAGGGCGGCGCACTGCAGGAGGTGATTCGCCAGTTCCTCAGCGCCGACAGCGATGGCTCGGGCGAGGCTTCGGGGTCGGCAGCCCTCAGCGACCGTGCCGTGGATCAGCTGCTCAATTCCCTGTTCCTGCTCACCCGTGAGAGCCATGACGGCCCCACCCCAAGCCAGCAGGACGAGCTCAGAAAGATCCTGCATCGCAGGCTCAGCGACCCCAGCGACGATCCGGAGGCCAGCGGCTGATGGCCGTCGCCGCCGAACCCCTCAAGGCCCTGCTGCAAAGCCTTCGCCAACAGCACGGCGCCCGGCTCACACCCCAGGAGCTGGCCGACATCCTCTGGCTTGCTCAGCGATTGCCCGCGGCGGAGGTGGTTCGCTCAGCGCCGGCTGGCGACCCGGAGCGTAAGCCCTTACCGCCTGGCCGCAGCATTCATCGAACCGACACGGAGACAAAGCAGCGATCGAACCCTGCCGAGCGCAGCGTCGATGATCCGCTGCGCCACACCCTGCCCAGCTTTTTCCCTCCCCAGCCTCCCCAGTCTCCGGGCCTCGAACCTCGCGCCGGGCTGCTGCCCGATCAGGTGCTGCCCAATGACGCCGATCTGCGGGCGGTGTTGCCTCTGCGGCTGCAGGACGTCAGCCTGATCAGCGCACCCCGGCCCCTGCAGGCGGCACTCCAGCCCCTGGCCGCCATCGCTCCCGCCACGTGGCAGCCGCATCCCCGCCAGCAGCTCGATGAGGCGGCCACGGTGGATGCCTATGCCCGCACCCAGCGGCTCTGGCCGGTGTACACCCCCCCCAGGGAGCCGCGGCTGAGCCTGGTGTTGCTGGTGGATGGGGGCCTGTCGATGCAGGTGTGGCATCGGCTGGCTGAAGAACTGCAGGCCCTGCTCATGCGGGCCGCCCTGTTTCGTGATGTGCGCACCGTGGCTCTTGATCCCCAGCGGCCAACGACGGTGCTGGCCGCCCTCGCGGTTGCCGCCGAAGACCAGGCGGTGCTGCTCCTCAGCGATTGCTCGGGCCGCCACTGGTGGGATCGCAGCGGGCTGCAGCCCCTGTTGAACACGCTCACAGCCCGTTGCCCGGTGGCGATCCTGCAGGTGTTGCCCGATTGGATGTGGCGGCGCACGGCCCTGGGCATCGGCAGGATCGTGGCGGTGCGCAATCGCCAGGCGTTTGCTGCCAACCGCCTCTACCAGCGGTTGCCCCTGCACTCCAGCGACCCGATGCCGCCCCAGGGCAACGGCCATCTGGTGCTGCCTCTGCTGGGCCTCAGCCGTGAAAGCCTTGCCGATTGGAGCGCCCTGGTGCTGGGCCGGGTGGGGCACTCGGTCCCGGCCGCCTGTCTGCCGGTGGTCTGGCCTGAGATCCGCATCAGCTCCCCGCCGGCCAATGCCAGCGACAGCCCCGAGCAACAGGCCCAGCGCCGCCTGGCCAGATACCTGCAGCGCTGTTCCGGATCAGCGGAACGGCTGCTGCGGGTGATGGCCGCCTCCCCGGTGCTCACGCTGCCGGTGATGCGCCTGCTGCAGGCCACCATGGCCCATGGGGGAGGCCCCCTGGCGATGGCGGAACTGCTGCTCAGCGGACTGCTGAAGCGCCAGGACGACGCTGCCGGCCAGCGCCCCGCACTGGCGACCCGCCGCGCCGCGGACCGGATTCAGTTTGCCTTTGAGCCACCCCACCTGCGCGACATGCTGCTCAACACCCTGCCCGGCTCGGAGACAGCCCAGGTGGTGCAAAGGGTGAGCGAGCTGATCGAACACCGCTGGGATCAATGTGATGGCGTGCCGCCTTTTCATGCCTATCTGCTGAATCCCAAGCTGTTAAGCGATGACCATCCCCTGGCTGGGATGCAGCCCTTTGCCACGGTCACCGCCCAGATCATCGAGCGACTGCCAGGCTTTGAAGAGATGGCCCGCACGTTGCGCCAGAGCGCCGGAGAGGCAGAGGCTGACCCCTTCCCTCCGGGGCGCTTCACGTTCAAGGAGATTGAATCGTGCAGCGCGGTGCTGCAGCGCCTGCCGGCGGCGGCCCCAGACGCATTCACCACGGCGCACATTGAGGACATCCCACTCACCGACGGTTTTCTGCTGGAGGTGCTGAGCGCAGGCGAAGGGGTGGATCTCAAGTTGCTCCCCATCCCCCCCGGCACCTTCCTGATGGGCTCCCCGCCGGAGGAAGAGGGCCGCTTCGGTAACGAAGGCCCCCAGCACGAGGTGGAGCTCCAGGAGTTCTTCCTGGCGCAAACGCCGATCACCCAGGCTCAGTGGCGGGCGGTGGTGCTGTGGCAGCGGCAGGACCATGAGGAGGCGGAGCTGTGGCCGGAAACGCTGGAACCCAATCCCGTGGCCAAGCTTGAGGATGCGGAGCGATTTCTGGGCGACCAGCGCCCGGTGGTGAACGTGAGCTGGAACGACGCCATGGCCTTCTGCCAGCGGTTGCGGCTGCGCACGGGCAAGAACTACAGCCTGCCCAGCGAAGCCCAATGGGAATACGCATGCCGAGCGGGCACCACCACGCCCTTTCACTTCGGCGAAACGATCAGCAGCGAGCTGGCCAATTACAACGGCACGGAAACCTATGGAGATGGCCCTGAAGGAGAGCATCGAAGGCAGACAACGGATGTGGGCATCTTCCCTCCCAATGCCTGGGGCCTGCACGACATGCACGGCAATGTGTGGGAATGGTGCGCCGATCATTGGTATGCCAACTACGAAGGAGCGCCAGATGATGGGCGCCCGTGGCTTGATGAGAATGCGAGAGAAGACGAATCCAGGCTGCTGCGCGGCGGCTCGTGGTCTATCCCCCTCCCCAGGTACTGCCGCTCGGCTTGCCGCGACAACGACCACCCGGACATCCGCGGCAGCTACCTCGGTTTCCGCGTCTGTTGCCTCCCCCAGGACTTGATTCTTTACCCTTCAACCCTTTAGTTCTTTACTCTCGGCTGTTTTGATTCTGGCTGCGGTCTCAAGCGGCTGCCGGAGTCTTACGTTCCTTGGGGATTACCTTGCCTTGGCGCCGCAGGTGCCTCGAATTTTTTCGCGCGAAGTCCATGTCCACCCCTTCACAGCCCAGTCATGCCGTGAGCAGCGGCGAGCTGCCGATCATTGAGGCCTGCCTCGATTTGATCCGCTGGTTTGTACCGCTGCTGCAGCGTCTGCCGCGCCAGCATAAATTCGGCCTCGGGGATCGATTGGTGGGCCATCTTTACCACCTGCTCGAACAACTCGTGCAGGCCCGCTTCGCCCGCGCCAAGCTGCCCATCCTTGAGCCGCTCAAGGGCCAGATCGTGGTGATCCAGCTGCAGATCCGCCTGCTGCATCAGTTTCAGCTGATCGATCTGCAGCGCTACGAACATGCCAGCCGCTTGATCACCGCCATCGCCAAGCAACACAGCGGCTGGCTCAGCCAGCAGCAACGCCAGGCCATCGCCTGATCGCTCCAGCCGCTGCTTATCGATGCCAACCGCCCAACAAGAGCAGACCCGCCCACTCACCGATCTCTACCCACAGATCACCAGTTTCGCCGCGCTCCATGTCGCTGCTCTGCGCGCCCAGAAAGGCAAGCGTTACCGGCCCGCTGTGTTGGCCTTCAATGCGCGGTTGGAGGCCAATCTGTTTCAGCTGCAGCACGAGCTGCAAGCCTTCACCTATGCCCCCGGCCCCTATCGACAGTTCGAAATTCGCGACCCCAAGCGCCGCCTGATTTCCGCCGCCCCCTACCGCGACCGGGTGGTGCATCACGCCCTCTGCGCCGCCATCGTGCCGCCGCTGGAGAAACGCTTCATCGCCACCAGCTACGCCAACCGCATCGGCTATGGCAGCCATAAGGCCCTGCGCCGCTTCGTGGCCGAATCCGCGCGCCATCGCTGGGTGTTCAGCGGCGACATCCGCCTCTATTTCCCCAGCATCGATCTCACCATCCTGCGCCAGCAATTGGCCGCTTGCATCGCCTGCCCCGGCACCCTCTGGCTGCTCGATCGCATCCTCGCCAACGGCGCCCAGCACGGCCCGGCCCTCGATGCCTTCCCTGGCGACACTCTGCTCACCCCCCTGCAGCGGCCCCGCGGCCTGCCGATCGGCAACCTCACCAGCCAGTTCCTCGCCAACCTGCACCTCAACGCCCTCGATCACCGCCTCGCTGCCCTGCCCGGCATCGGCGCCGTGCTGCGTTACGTGGATGATGTGGCCCTGTTCGCCAACAGCGCCAAGCCGCTGGGCGAGGCCAGGGCCGTGCTCGAAGCGGAGTTGGCCGCCCTGCGCCTGCGGCTGCATCCGATCAAAAGCCAGATCCTCCAAACCCGTCATGGCGCCTGCTTCGTGGGCTTCCGCGTGCTGCCGGCCCGCGTGCGCGTGCGCAACCACAACCTGCTTAAGGGCAAGCGCAGGCTGCGCCTGCTCCACCAGGCCGTCACCAGCGGCACCATCGCCACGGCAACGGCCCGCATAAGCCTGCAGAGCTGGAACGCCCACCTGGCCCACGGCCACACCTGGCGCCTGCGGCGTCGCCTCTACGCCGGGGTGGCCTTTGCGAGCGATCTCCTCTGATTGCCGTAGGTTCAGCTTGGGCGGGTCGCCCAGCTGCTGCGCGGCGGCTCGTGGAACAACCACCCCAGGAACTGCCGCTCGGCTTACCGCAACAACAACCACCCGGACAACCGCAACAACAACCTCGGTTTCCGCGTCTGTTGCCTCCCCCAGCACCCTTCAACGTCAGAGCCAGGGGAAGTGATTCCCCTGGGAGCACAGGAGGGGTCCAGACCCGCTCCCGTGATCGGCGAACCCGGCACTGCCGGCCCACTACGGCCTGGCCGCCCCTCGATCCGCACAGCGCCCGGTGGGCCGTGCCGCCACTCCAGCGGCCACGACAGCCCACCGTTTTCGCTGCCTACCCTGCCCCCATCCACCTCCGGCGTGCCCGCATGAGCGCCTCCGCCACCCGCCAGGCCGCTGGTGAGCCTGGAGCCGCCAGCTTCCGCTTTCTGCTCAGCCACCGCCGCCGCAGCCAGGGCTACCGCGAGGCGCTCGCCGGGCAAGGCTCCGATGCCGCCAACGCCCCCAGCCTCACCATGCTCTGGATTCCGCCGGGGCGGTTCTGGATGGGGTCCCCTGCCGAGGAGGCAGAGCGGAGGGATTCAGAGGGCCCCCGGCATCTGGTGCAGCTGCAGGGGTTCTTCATCAGCCAGACGCCAATCACCCAGGCCCAGTGGCGGGCTGTGGCTGAACTGGATGAGCAGGGGCTCTGGAGACATGAACTCAAACCCAATCCCTCTTTCTTTCATCCAGATCATTGGCAGGGTCAAAATGGTGAAATAAAGGCTCGTTTGGGCCATTTACTGGCTGGAGAAACAACTACGGATGATCGACCAGTTGAATGTGTGTCTTGGCATGAAGCGCTTGAATTCTGCCATCGGCTTGGACGTCTCACCGGACGAGGTTATACCTTGCCAAGTGAAGCCCAGTGGGAGTATGCCTGCCTGGCCGGAACTGCCAAGCCCTATGCATTCGGGGAATCCATCAATGCAGGTCTAGCGAACTATCGCAGCTCGTCAACACCACGATCAGATTTCTCGGGGGAGTATGTCCAACAGACGACCCCCGTGAAAATGTTTCCTGCCAATGCCTGGGGTTTGCATGATTCCCATGCAAATGTGTGGGAATGGTGCTTTGACCATTGGCACCACAATTATGTGGGGGCTCCCGATGATTGCAGGCCCTGGCTTGAGAAGGATGACCGCGAGTTGCTGAGAGAGCGGATCATGCGCGGAGGATCATGGAATAGTGAAGCCGTTGAGTGCCGCGCGGCTTGTCGATCTTCCAGTGCACCGCACGTCACCGATTGGACAATCGGGTTTCGTGTGGTCTGTCTGCCCTATTTGTCTCCGTCTGTTGCTACCCGCCAGACTGGAAGCTTTTTCGAAAGCGACCGAATCAGTCCGGGCATACCAATCCATGAGCTCAAGCTCTCGAAAGCCACTCGCCAATCCTTCATCGCTGCAGACGTGAAAACCGTTGATGACCTCATGGGGTTTAGCTATGAAGATCTCCTTGGAGTTCCAGGGATTGGCGTTCGTGGCGCTGATGAAGTTATCGAGGCGCTTGAGGCCTTGGGGATTACTTTGCCTCAACAGCGAACTTCAGAACGTTTCTGATTCTGATGTGCCATTGGCTCACGAGTGCCAATCCCAATGGCTGGCTGCCACTCCTGCGCTGGGTCGGCTCTGCACCCAGCTGATGTGCGGGCGATGTAGTAGATCGGGTCGTGGGCACGGGGGGAGACGCCGCAGCCCTGCCACAATGGCGCCGCGAACCCGGCCAGCGCGGAGCGTGCCCCAGCCAGCCCCTGATCGCCGGTCTGTGTTCCTCACCACGGGTTCCCTGGGCGGGGTGCCGCTGTGGATGGCGGCGAGGGAGTAACGGCCATGCCCCACCCCTCCGTATTCCTCTCCTATTCGCACGACTCCGAAACCCACAAGGCATGGGTGCGCAAATTGGCGGAGGATCTGCGCCACGGCGGTGTGGACGCCACACTCGATCAATGGGACCTGCAGGCCGGCGCTGATGTGGTGGCCTTCATGGAGGCCGGGATCCGCCGGGCTGATCGGGTGTTGCTGGTGTGCACCAGCACGTATGTGAGCAAGGCGGAGCAACGCAAGGGCGGGGCCGGCTACGAGGGAATGATCGTGACCAGCCAGGTGGCCCGCGCCACCGACACGGTGAAGTTCATCCCCCTTGTGCGCGACAACCCCAAAGAACCGCTGCTGCCGGATTTCCTCGGCCCGCGCCTCTGGCTCGACTTCCGCAACGACGGGCTCTACGGCGAGCGACTGGAGCAACTGTTGCGGGAGCTGCATGATCAGCCCCGCTTCCGCAAACCCCCCCTGGGCCGGCCCGCCTTCCTGGCCGAGTCGGCTGAAACGAGCAAGCCGGTGCCCCAGCCACCCGTTCGCGAGAAGCGGCCTGCCACCGTTGCCGGCGCATCTCAGCGAGAAACCTCCGCTGCCAGCAATGCCCTTCCCCGCGAAACCTTCGAGCTGGACACCGCCCGGCTGCGTCGCCAGGGCGAGGGCTGGCGGCTGGATCGGCGATCGCTGCGGCTGGAGCGGGCGTTGCTGCCTCTGGGTGAGGGGATCTGCCTGCCGTTGCTGTGGATCCCCGGGGGTGACTTTGTGATGGGCTCGCCAGACAATGAGCCGGAGCGCTCCAGCGACGAAGGCCCCCAGCACCGGGTGCGGCTGGCGGGGTACTGGCTGGGCCAGACGCCAATCACCCAGGCCCAGTGGCGGGCGGTGGCGCGGCTGGTGCCGCCGCTGGGGCAGCGCTGGCAACGGCAGCTGCCGGCCAATCCCTCCTATTTCCAGCCGGAGGGAGAGAAAGATTTTCCTTTGGGCCGTTTCTCTCTGCTGCCGGGGGAGAGCAACACCGACCAGCGGCCGGTGGAGCAGGTGAGCTGGCACGACGCCATGGAGTTCTGCCGGCGGCTCGACACCTTGCTGCCGGATGGCAGTGGCCTGCATTGCACCCTGCCGAGCGAGGCCCAGTGGGAATACGCCTGCCGAGCCGGCGAGAGCACGCCCTTCTCCTGCGGTGAAACGATCACGCCGGAGTTGGCCAACTATGCCGGCAGCTACACCTATGCCGATGGCCCCAAGGGTGACGATCGGCAGCAGACCACACCGGTGGGGATCTTTCCTTCCAACGGCTGGGGCCTGCAGGACATGCACGGCAATGTGTGGGAATGGTGCCTGGATCACTGGCACGGGACCTATGACGACGCTCCCTTTGATGGCCGCGCCTGGATTAACCCCGCTGCCAAGGATTCCGAGGCTGAGCAGAAACAGCCCAGGCTGCTGCGCGGCGGCTCGTGGTTCAACCACCCCTGGCTCTGCCGCTCGGCTTACCGCGACGGCTACCACCCGGACTCCCGCAGCTTCTACCTCGGTTTCCGCGTCTGTTGCCTCCCCCAGGACTGATTCTTTACCCTTCAACCCTTTAGTTCTTGACTCTCGGCTGTTGGGATTAGGGTTGGTTGGCTGCTGGCTGTTACCCTTGGCGCCGCAGGCGCCTCGCCGCGTTGTCCACAACCCCGCCAGCAGGCATTCAGCTCCGCCCTAGATGCTCCGCCGGATCCACCACGCCGCCGTGATCTGCTCCAACTACGCGGTGTCGAAGCGCTTCTACACCGAGGTTCTCGGCCTGCGCGTGATCGCCGAGCACGTCCGGGCGGAGCGCCACTCCCACAAGCTCGACCTGGCCCTGGCCGACGGCTCCCAGATCGAACTGTTCTCCTTCCCGAACCCGCCGGCGCGGCCGTCGCAACCCGAAGCCCGGGGCCTGCGCCATCTGGCCTTCGCGGTGGCTGATGTGGAGCAGTGCAAGCGCCTTCTGGAATCCAGGGGTGTGGCGGTCGAGCCCATTCGCATCGATGAGTACACCGGCAAACGCTTTCTGTTCTTCGCGGATCCCGATGGGCTGCCCCTTGAGCTCTACGAGGCCTGAACCCGGCGCTGCAGCCGTGGAATCGGAAAAGATCGCAAACCCGAGCCGTCCTGTGCGCCCCTCGGGCTACAAAACCACTGCACGCACGTTTCTGATCGCGGTGTCCGCCATGGCGAACGCTCCCCTGGCCGGCCCCGTCACCTGGACGATCGAATGCAGCATCGATCCGGCCGACCTGCCCCAGGTGCGCCAGCTGGCCGCCGACCTCAGCCACCTCTGCCTGCATCAGGAGCCCGACACCCACGGCTATGAGTGGTCTGTCGATCCTTCCGGTTCGATCGTGCACATTTTCGAGCGCTATGCCGATTCAGACGCGGCCATGGTGCATATCCGCCTGTTCGAGGAGCAGTTCGCCGACCGCTTCCGCGCCCTGCTCCGGCCCGTTCGGGTGGTGCTGATCGGTTCCCCCAGCGCCGAGCTGCGCGCCGCCCTCGCCGCCTTCAGCCCGCTGGTGCTGGAGCCCCTGGTGGGCTTCCACCGCTGAACAGTGCCGCCATGGACACCCGCCCGCACGCCTTCGTGGTGATGCCCTTCGGCACCAAGACCGATGCCGACGGGCAGGAGATCCAGTTCAACGAGGTGCACAAGCGCCTGATCCGGCCTGCCCTGGAGAAGGCCGGCCTCAAGGCCTTCCGCGCCGATGAGGAGCAGCGCGCCGGCGACATCCGCGCCGACATGTTCCAGGAACTGCTGCTGGCCGACCTGGTGCTCGCCGACATCAGCATCGACAACCCCAATGTGTGGTACGAGCTCGGTGTGCGCCATGCTCTGCGCAGCCGCGGGGTGGTGCTGATCAGCGGCGGCCGCACCCCCAAGGCCTTCGACATCTACACCGACCGCAAGCTGCGCTACACCCTCGCCAACGGTGTGCCCGATCCCGCCCACCTCAAGGACGATCTCAACGCCCTGGTGGCCATGCTCACCAGCACGATGCAGAGCTGGCGCGGCCGCACCGTGAGCCCCGTGTACTCCCTGCTGCCCAACCTGGAGGAGCCGCAGTGGAAGAAGCTGCGCGTGGGCGGCGTGTGCGAGTACTGGGACAACTTCGACAACTGGCGGCGCCGCCTGGAGCAGGCCCGGCGCCTCGATCTGCTCGGCGACATGCTCGTGCTGGCCGACGAGGCGCCCGTGGCGGCCCTGCGCGGTGAGGGGCTGCTGGCCGCGGGCAAGGCCCTGCGCAAGGCCGATCGCTTTGCCATGGCCCTCGACACCCTGGAGCGGGGCCGGCCGATCGTGGCGGCCGATCCCGAGCTCAGGGCCGAGCTGCTGCGCGAGCAGGGCATCTGCCTGGAGCGCCTGGCCACGCTGCCCAGCGGCGACGACCAGCGCGTGCGCACCTACACCCTCGATCGGGTGCGCGATCACTACCGCCAGCTGCTCGACGACCTGCCCCGCGATCCCCGCATCGCCGAAACCCACGGCCTCGCGGCCCGGGTGGAGAAGCAGGCCTGGGTGGCCCTCTGGCGCAACGACGCCACCCCGCCCGAGCAGCGCCGCCAGCGGGCCATCGAGGAGAAGGCGCTGCTGCAGCTCGCCATCGACGGCTACCTGCGCGGCTTCGCGGCGGATCCCGGCAACCACTACGACGGCATCAATGCCCTCACGCTCCTGCACCTGCAGGTGCACCTGGGCCTGCGCGCCGGCGATGATCCCCAGCTGGCGATGCTGGCCGGGGCGGTGCGCTTCGCCGCCGGGGCCGGCTGCCAGCGGCGTGATGAGGATCCCTTCTTCGCCTTCGCCACCCTCGCCGACCTGGAGGTGCTCAGCGGCAGCGCCGCCACCGCCACCGAGGCCTACCGCGCCGCCTGCGCCCGCCACGACTCCAACCGCTTCGCCCTGCGCAGCTGCCGCGACCAGCTGCAGCTGCTGGCCGACCTGGGCTTCCGCCCGGAGGTGGTCGATCCCGCCATCGCCACCCTCCAGCAGGTGCTGCTGCGCCTCGAGTGCGGCCGCGAGGATAACGCCGACGCCTGGGATGCCGACCAGGTGCTGCTGTTCAGCGGCCACCGCATGGATGAACCCGGCCGCGAACCCCCCCGCTTCCCGCCGGCCATCGAGGCCGATGCCGCCCGCCGCATCGCCGCGGCCCTCGATCGTCTGAAGGTGGGTGAGAAGACCATCGCCTTCTCCCAGGCGGCCGCCGGCGGCGACCTGCTCTTCCTGGAGGCGGCCCTGGAGCGCGGCGCCACCTGCCACGTGCTGCTGCCCTTCGATGAGCCCACCTTCCTGGAGCGCTCCGTGCTGCCCCGCCAGAACGGCGAGCGCTGGCGCGACCGCTACTACGCCCTCAAGGACCGCCATGGCCGGCGGGAGAAGGGTTCCTCGCGCCGCAGGCCGCGGCTGCAGCTGCGCGAGATGCCCGAGGCCCTGGGCCCCACGCCCGAGCAGGGTGTGAGTCCGTTTGAGCGCTGCAACCTCTGGGAGCTCTACTCGGCCCTGGCCTGCGGCATCGCCAAGCTGCGCTTCATCACCCTCTGGGACGGCAGCAGCGGTGGCGATGGCCCCGGCGGCACCGCCCACCTGCTGCGCCAGGTGAAGCGCCGCACCGGCCGCGTGGAGTGGATCGACACCCGTACCCTCAAGCCAGACGTCAGCCCTGAGCCAGGCGGTTGAGCAACTCCTGCACCACCGCCGGGTCCACACCGATCCGCTCCAGGCGGGCTCCGGCCTGCAGCGGCGCCTGGCGCAGGGCTTCCGCCAGTCCCCCGTCCCACACCAGGTCGGCAATCGGCCCCACCTGCAGCCGAAACCATTCGGCCAGCGACGGATCCAGATCGGCCCCCGGCGGCAGTTGGGCCTCGGCCAGGGCCTCCGCCAGCAGCGTGCCGTCGAGATTGTGGCGCCGGAACAGGCCCTCGAGGGCGACCCGGTCGCTGTCCAGCAGCGGATCCGGCCGTGCCTCGAGCCACAGCTGGGCCATCGGCCCGATGGCCAGCAGCAGCCGGGCCAGCACCTTGCCCTTGTCCCAGCGACCAGTCCCCTGTGGGGCAGGGGTTGGGGCGGGATGGGGTAATGCCTCGATCAGGGCCTGGAAAAATGGCTGGATCAGGGTCTCCAGACCATCATCCAGAGCGGGGTAATCAAGGCTCACAAACTGCAAACCAGCGAGCTGGTACTTCATCGAGTCGGGGATCTCCACTGGCTCGATCATCAATGGCAGGAGTACGCGTTCAGGGGTCGGGATGCCCCTGCGCAGGACTGCACGCCTGATGGCCCAACGCTGAGTGACCAAGAAGCAGTGATCTGTGCTGCTGATTCAGGGATCGGGCAG
>Ga0315901_10003294_pt1 | contig 21099 bp, 20 predicted proteins | sample LakEriMetagenome_10_FD_203761 | JGI IMG/M metagenome (GOLD analysis project Ga0315901, IMG submission 203761) | Freshwater fungal communities from buoy surface, Lake Erie, Ohio, United States - Buoy 2 MA116 | ecosystem: Environmental > Aquatic > Freshwater > Lake | place: USA: Lake Erie, Ohio... | reverse complement strand
TAAATATACCAGCAGGATCAATTTGGTTTGACTCCTCAACTGGAAATCAATATATTTACGTCTCCACTGATGGAGGTTTAACCTATCAATGGGTACAATTTACTGGAGCTCTCGGTCCTACAGGATCTAGTGGATCCCAAGGTATTCAGGGAATTCAGGGAATTCAAGGACCTACCGGTATTCAAGGATTCGATGGACAACAAGGTATTCAAGGTATTCAGGGTATTCAAGGAATTCAAGGACCTACTGGTATTCAAGGATTCGATGGACAACAAGGAATCCAAGGTATTCAGGGAATTCAGGGAATTCAAGGAATTCAAGGACCTACTGGAATCCAAGGTATTCAGGGTATTCAAGGAATCCAAGGTATTCAAGGAATCCAAGGACCAACTGGTATTCAAGGAATTCAAGGTCTAGTAGGAAATTCTACAGGTAGAGTTTATTGGTTTAATAAATCTGAATCTTCGGGAGTTCCTGGGTTTCCTTTAATTTCAGAAAATCCTTCCGGTGCTGGACAAACCTCATTAACTGTTAACGTAGCTGGAGGTTCAACAGCATTATTAGATAATTACATGTCAGCTCCTTTAGGAATTACACAAATACCTGGAGGAAATCAGACATTCCATTTACACGTCCTAAAGCCTGCTTCAAATGACAATATAGATGTATATGTTGAATTGCAATTAGCTGACTCTTCTGGAACTCTTTATCCAGGTGTTTATACAACTAACCTAGTTTTAATAGGTTTTGTTGGTGGAGGAACTCCAGTTGAGGTTGTTCCTAACGTAACATTCCCTACTAGTACAATTCTATCTACGGATAGAATAAATGTGAGAATTTATGCACAAAACAATGACGGAGTAGCTCATGATGTATCATTCTATACTGAAGGATCCTCAAATTACTCTTTTGTTACTACTTCTTTGCAAGTCATCGGTAATACTGGAGCTCAAGGTATTCAAGGTCTTCAAGGAATTCAAGGAATTCAAGGACCTACCGGTCCTCAAGGTATTCAAGGTCTTCAAGGTATTCAAGGACCTTCAGGAGCTGTTGAATTCTATTATGAGCCTACAGCACCTACCGGATCAGGAACTTCGTCGATAGGTCAAGGAGCACTTTGGTTTAATTCAATAACAGGAGTTCTTTATACATATACTTTCGACGGATCATCTTATCAATGGGTTACTCCTACTTATTTACAAGGTCCTACTGGAGCTCAAGGTATTCAAGGTATTCAGGGTCTCCAAGGTGCTTCCGGGTTAGGAATTCAAGGAATCCAAGGTGCTAGCGGACCTGCCGGAGGAGCTGGATCCGGAGTTTGGTCTTCAATAAGCACAGTTGCAACTTCTACATCATCACCTTCCAATGGACAATATCTATTAATAAACTCTGCTACATGTACTATTACTTTACCTTCTGCTGCTAGTTTAGCAAGAGTTGGTGTTAAAGTGATATCTGCAACAGTAACAAATATAAAAGTCGTAACGACATCTGCAAGTATAACTATTGATGGAGTTTCGGGAACAACCGGAATACCTATTTACAATCAATATGATTCATTGCATTTTATTTCCGATGGATCAGTTTGGTATATTGAATCATAATAATAAACTATGTATAGTAAACTAGGATATAGCAGAGGAGTAATAGCCAATCTTTCAGATGCACCAAATTTACCTAATCCTCAGACAGGAGAAACTGTTTTTTGCACTGAAAATTATAGAGTTCTAACTTATGATGGAGCCCTCTGGATGTGTGACGATTTTGTTAGACTTGTAAATGGATCAGGATCTACAAGGTCTTCAGGTGATTTAGTAATCGGATCAACCGCATCATATGGTCAAGTGGTAATAACAACTACTTCCCAATCCCCGAGAGTAATAGGTCCTGTTGTTTATTCTTCTACTAATGGATCTCCTATTGCTGTTGCTATTAAAGGAAAATATAAATGTAGAGTGGATTTTTATCCTACTGTATCTCCGATAACTACAATAGGTGGTAAGGCCTATACATATTCTGCAGGTAATATAGGAGCTTCTGTGGATAGTGTAGCAACTCAGTTAGTTGGCGGATTTTTTGGATGGGTTTTGGAACCTCTACCATCACCCTTAGTCCAAACGACTAGAAAAATGTTATTGAGAGGAAAAGTAGAATTTTGGTAATATGAGTTACAGATCAAAAAGATTTACATTCGGATCGAAAACAACGGCTCAGATTGATGCAATTACAATTTTAACGAATCCAGAATTGCTTCCAGGTATGAGTGTATGGAATTCCGATCTAAAAAAACCTGAATATTGGACTGGATCGGTTTGGACTAACGAAGATTGTATCCTAATGACAAATACTTCTGGATCCACAATTAGTAGAGCTAGATTCGTTAAGATAGACGTAACACAAACCTCGGTTGAAGGTGTAGTTTTAACTACAGGGAATTTAGCAACAGAGGATGAAGATAATATGTGTGGAGTGGTTCATCGAGGAGCTTCTCCTGGAGGAACTATGGTTATTGCAATTCAAGGAATCTATCCATGCAAAATATGGGCATCTGATCTTACTTCAACTAGAGGAAATCTTGTTCAGGTTTCCACCGCTCCAGGAGAATTAGATCAAATTACCACAATCGGGGATGAAGGAGTTTGTGGAATAGTTGCAGAATCTTTAAATGCTTCACAAATGGCAGCTGCAGGTAATATAGTAAGATGTATGATCGGTATTTGGTCAGGAGCCTAAAATAAGGGAAAAAAATGGGATTAGTATCAAAAGGATTTTATAGCAGAGGAAATAAAACCTCAACGGAAATCGAATCTTTAACCGGAATGTCTTCCGGAGATACGGTTTTCGATACTACTAGACAAGAAAGACGTGTCTATGATGGATTTAATTGGGTTTCTGGAAATCAAGTAAGTCTAATATCGAGAGGAGTAACAGCAGGAGGAACCAATCAATTATGTGGAGCTGCTTGTGCTTTTGCTGATCAAGATTTTTCTGTCTTATCCGGAACATCGACTAATAATAATGAAAATATAATAGGATCGCTCCAAACTTCTGCTCCAGGAATATCTGTTACTGTAGGAAACTATGCAATTATTCAATATCGAGGAGCAGGATTTATTGCAAATACCCTTTCCGTATCTAACGGTAACAGTACATTTGCTGATTTGACTACAACTGCTGGTAGATGTACTGTTTCAGGTAGCCCAACACAAACAGGTATTATGGGTCTTTGGTTAGCTACTGGATCAGGTACTTCTGCAATAAGAGCTCTAATACAACCTATCGAGATTAAATAATTGATATATAGAGAGAAAATAAAACTTAAATAATGCCTACACCAATAAATTGGCCACCGGCTATATTCGGATCTGGAACAGGAACTCAATACACAAGCCCAAATGGAGATGTTTGGGTATGGACAGGGTATTCATGGGAGGGTTTAATTGCCACAGCAACAGCATCAGCAGGAACAGTTTATACAAAAGAACTCATATCAGGAGGAGCAGTTTGGAATAATGGGATGACTTTTGATATAACCTCATTAACTTATTCCTTTTATGGCCCAATACAAACAACTGGAGCTACTCAAGTAACTCTATCAAATGGTGATGTCCTTTATGATAGGATAGATGCTGTAGTTGTTAATGACGATGATCCAAATGGAATAGTTTCAGTTTTAGAAGGAATTGCAGATCCAAATCCTACAACTCCAGCAATAGATTCAAGTTATTTATTGGTTCAGTATATTTTTGTTGGGGCGGGAACCACATCATTAGCAGTTACACAAGAATCCATTTATGATGAAAATGTTGAATGGACTGGAAGTGTTGTTGGTAATGTTCTCGGTACCGGTACCTTTAATTTTACCTCAACTTCGCCTACTCCTCCAGGAGGAACTTTAAGTTTAAGTGTTACAGGAAATAATCAATATCGATGGGTACGATGGACGAGATCAAATGATCTCACATTGACTCCTTATTCTACACTATCATTTTATGTTTATTTCGGAAATGCAATTCCTATTAGTAGAACTCTAACTGCTCAATTTCGATGGAATGGATCTAATGTTGGATCGCCTGTAAATTTGGTACCGCCATTTGGAAGTAGAACTTTTACGGGGGCTTGGCAATTGGTAGTTATTCCACTTAGTCTTTTTAGTATAAGCACAGATATTGATGAAATAGATTTCAAATTTTCTGCCGGTACAGTAGGTAATCAAGTTAATTGGTCCATAGATAAAATCCAATTACAATCCGGATTTTCACCGGCACTTACAAATGTAGGTCCTGCATATAAACCATGGGGAATATATCAGCAAGGATCAGGTACAATTAATTTCTATAATACATTTAATAGTGCGATAGCTTCCTCTCAAGCAGGTGATGTTATACAACTTTTCGGATCAGTTAGTGAGACAATAGCTTCTCCGTTAATTCTCAGTGGAAAATCATTAAATCTTAATGGTCATACTTGGAATATATATGGAGCTACAGGATCTACTGCCCTTTTAGCAGGTATGAGGGTGAGTAAATCTGCAACAATACAAGGAGGAATTATTAACTTTTTAGAATATCCGGGTGCAACAGGTTGGTTAGGATCAACTTCCGGAGCAATAGCATTTGAAGGTGGTGAAGGATGGATATTGGATACTTATGTTAATAATCAAACCTCAACTGGATCAGCACTAAAAACAACAAATGGTAGAAGACATAACTTAAGATGCACGGGAAGCAGATTTATATCCAAATCATATCATGGAATTTATGTTGATCAACCATCATCAACCAGTTTCTTTTTTGATTTGGTTGGAGTTTCTACAGCATTAAACGGACATGGCATATATTCTGATAGAGGAGGAGTAGCATATTGGTCTAATATAATTGGATATGCTTCATATGGAGATGTTTCTACCGGATGTGGATTTAGAAGTGAAGGTGGAAATGGGTATATTACAGAATTGCAAGGATATTCTTCTGCAGAAGGAGGAGTTGGAGTCTATATATTTAGTGAATCTTCATGGGAAATAAAAGATGTTTTAGGTCATTGTACTTCTACCGTTGGATATGGTGGATATTTAGAAGTAGATAGGAGCGAAAATACAAAATATCTAGGTCCAGAATATGGAGTCCTTCTAAGAGGAGGAGAACATACATCCATTCAATCCCATGGAAAAAATTACGGTATGGTAATTTATCGAGACTCTTATACTCGAGTAGATAATTCTCAGATTTCTGGAACCTTTTCTGTTGATCTTGAAACGGAATCAACCTTAACAGCAACAAATTCGCAATTTATAGGAAGGATAATTGGACAAACCGGTTCAAATATCTTAATGACTCATAGTTATGTTGAAACATCGGCAAACAACAGTATAGAATTAGGACCTCTTGGATCCACCGCCGCCGAAACAACGGAATTCACATTTAATAAAATTGTGAGTAATGGAATTGGAGCAACTTATGGAATTGATGTAACAGGAGCCACTGCTAGAAATTTTGCAATTGCACAATGTGTTTTTGTAGGACCTACAGCTTCATGGAATATAGGAACTATCACAAACACTGTTATTCCTTCCATAATTGATTCTCAAGGAAACATAAAATACTAAAATAAAAAGAAATGATAAATGCCAATAATAAATTTTCCAATTCCTACATATATAGGTGAACCTTATACCTTTGGTAATAAGACATGGATATGGAACGGTTCCTCTTGGGATTTTAATGGATCTGTAGTTTTAGTACCTGGATATCCAACTAAAGCAACACATATTTTTTCACATGGAGAAATTTCTCCGGTAGATTCAACTGTTTATTATTTCGGAGATTTACCTGATCATATTCCACAAACAGAAATAGTTTTAGGTGAGGTTGATAATGGATCTACAGTAATGAGTCTACATACCGGAACAATAAGTGAATTCAGTATAGTTACCCATCTCGGAGCAACAGCAACAACAGAATCCTCAACAATATACATAAAAAATCTACAAACTGGAGCAACAGCTTTGTTAACCAATTCACTAAAACATAACAGTGAGGATAATGATGTGGGATCTCTATTCCCACCAATTTCGGTAACAATTGGAGATCCTCTAGTTATGTATTGGATAACTCCTAATTGGATTGACCAACCTACTCAAGTAAGAACAAGAGTTGAAATAAAAATCGATTTAGCATAATGCCTGGAAAATTAGGATCCTATGAAATAGAAGAATACGAAGTTACTCTACCTGGTGGAGAAACTGTAACGAGGAAGAGGGTAATTTATATTGATTTCCAAAATAAAGAAATCTCTTCGGTTCAATATACAGACCAAACTGTAATCGATTCAGGATATATGGATAATTCAGATCCTACAATTGCAGTAAATCAAATGTCCTTTACTTATGATGCGTCGGAAGATTGGAACGGATGTGAAGGTGTAACAAATAGATTTATTAAAAGGGCTGGAGGAAATTACACAAATATAACTCCATATGTTGCTTGGGTCGATTGTGCATTAGTTGGTATAGCCATTTCTTCAAGGGAGCCACAAGAATGGTCTGCCATCATATACATTAATGGAGATGAGGAAATATCTAGACTAGATTCAGAAGGAAATCGATTTGCATGTGGGAAAAGCGAACATAAAATAGCAGCAGGTACACCAATTTCTATTTATGTTGAAGGTGAAAATATACAAAATCCTGGAGTTCAGCTTATATTCACTGCAATTTTACCTCCTAAAATATCAGATAAAAATTCTTAGAAAAAATAAAACCCTTTATCAGGGATGGTTATATAGTAAGAACTGTAGCCTCAAATCGCTACGTTAAAAAAAATCAAAATCAAAATGTCAAACACACATGTGAATGCGGTAAGTTCTTCAGGAACAAATTGGATTTTCAAAGTTACTGTTTTGACCGAATCTGATCTTATTCTTTCCGATTTAGGTGGAATTAGATTGAAAGGTCATTCAACAACAGACTTAGGAAAGAAATTTGATCTTGAACAAATTAAAAAATCTAGATCTCTCGCTGAGAATATCTGGAATGGAGATATCTGGGCATGGGATACTCTAGGAAATCAAATTGGAGGTAGGAATCTTTGTGAAGTTGAAACTAACCTTTTAGAGTCTGGAACTTGCGATTCTAAAGATATTGCAATCGTTTGCTTAGAAGGATGTGCAACCGACGTAATTTCTGATTATGTTGCTCTAGGATTGTATGAAGGTGGAATTCGTAACGTATTCCAAAGAGGAGGAAACAAGAATGGAGATCCTTTAGAAGGTCTTTGGTTTGCTTACCCTAATGAGGCTGAAGGAGTTGATCCTTTCAATCCAACTACAAATTACTTGAAATCTCTAGAATGGCAATCATTTGAAGATTCAAGAGGTGTAGCAATGGCAGCTGCTCCTGCAAGACCGAGATTAGTGTATATGATGGATAGGAAAACTGAAAAAGTTTATATTCTAACCGAAAAAAATTGGGACGGTTTCCATGAAGGAAAATACTGTTATATCAGAGAAACTTTGAAAAATGTTCTATGTAATGATTGTGAAAAAACTTCAGCAGTATTTGGAACGAATGTTCCTGATGCTTGTGAAACTTATTTGTATAATAACTTCGGGGTTTCTTCCAACATCTCCCCTTATTTAGTAACAGGAGCTCAATCCCTTTGCGGCCTTACTTTATCTTACCAAGCTGCTTCATTGAAAGACAAAAAAGCTTTTAACGGTAAAGGTATGGAGGTATTCTCTTCTTATAGACTTTGGATTGAAGCTAATGGCTTAAGAGAATTTTATATTCCTCTCCCTGGAGGAGATTGGCAAGGTAGATATTTAGATCTTTGCAATCCATCACCTCTTAATGTTGTAGAATTTTTCGAAGGTCGTTCTGAACTTTGGAGAGAACTTAATAAATTCTACACAAACTGGAAAGAACGAAAAGAGAAAATTTATGAAGAACTTGTTTATGAAGGATGTGTTTTAGGAATTTATGTTGACGGTAAAAACGATCATGCAATTTTCGATGATTTAGGAAGACTTTCTAATAATTTCATCGTTGATAGTCGAATAACATCAGATTTACATGGTGCAGTTGAAAAGGAATTAGCCAAATTACCTGAAGGTGATAGGAGAAAAGAAGAACTAGATAACCTTTTCTCTACCGGGAATCCTTTTTATGATGAATTTATTAAATTCTTGTATTTGATTCAAAGAAGAATGCTTTTCAATGCTGACAAAATAGCAGTTTATGTTGATTGTAATGATAACGTTAAAGAATTCCAAGCAGCTGCTGCTCAAGATTCAGATTGGACTGAATACGTTTTCTGTGACTCAATATCTAATATCAACTTAACTCTTAATTTCTGTGATTACTGCGACATTAAACCTATAAGTGAAATCGACGGTAGAGTATGGGGTAGAGTAACTGATGAAAACGGAATTGGTATTTCTGGAGCTGAACTTTATTTTCCTAAATGGGATTGGTCAGTTAAGACTGATAAAAACGGTAATTACCTATTCCTTGATGTTCTATTCGGAGATGCCGGTGAATTAGAAATTTATGCTCAAGGTTTTGAAGAGGATTCATATTCAGGAGTTATCGTTTCTGAAGAGGTTCCTTCAGTAGAAATTAATTTCTCTTTGATTGCTTCTCTACCAGCTGAACCAAATATCATTTCTGGTTATATCAGAGATAATGGAGGTAAAGGAATTGAAAAAGCTACGGTTGAATTAAACTTTAATGAATTCTCGGTTGATATTGATACAAATTCTGATGGATATTACGAATACCAAATCCCTAGTAACAATGCACAAATGATTAATGTTTATGGATATAAGGACGATGAATACAAATCAAAAGGTGCTAGTGCTAATTACGACGGAGTAAATGATGTAACCTGTGATATAACACTAGAAGCTGTAGTAAACTTAACGGTTGGAGTTGTTGGTGGAACTTCAGGAACACCAATTGATTCTACTGTTAGATTGTATCGTCAAGTTGAGGTAGGTTTTGGTAATTATACGTGGTCTTTCGTTGGATCTTTCGATATTTTAGGAAAATTTGGACAAACTTCTAATAATTTCTGGTATCTTCCTAGTTCAGCTAATAACCTATATAGACTTGAGGTTGATGCAATAACCACCGGATGGGAAGATGCTTCAAGAGAGGTTACTATTACTTCTACAACAAGGGAAGATTTTGCACTTCTTAAAGAGCAATTTACAGTTAACCTGTTTGCTCAAGGTCAAGGATCAATTACCGGTGATGGAACATATGATTATGCAACAGAAGTTACAATTACTGCCACTCCTTCAGACGGATGGGCCTTTGTAAATTGGACTAGAGTTTCTGATGGATCAGAATTTGGTAATAATCAATCCATATCGTTCGCTATCGAAGAAAATCTTCAATTAAATGCTAATTTTGAGGAAATTTCTCCAGCTTAATAATTTTTTCTAATTATTCTAAAGGGACTTCGAAAGAGGTCCCTTTGTTTTTGAAACTCGTCTAAATAACATTCATAAAATATCAATAATGAAATTGACATATGGAAGAATTAGAAGTCAAAAGATATTACGAATGGAATTCTGGAAATAGGGCTGGTATCGTTGAAGTATATGTAGCCGAAACCGACACAGAGATTTATTTTCAAAGTGGTCGATTTGTAGCAAAAGAACAATTAGATACTCTATTAAGACAGGTTGATGAATCAAGATATAATCAAAAAGGAGGAGATAATCAATTTTTACCTCCACCACCGATTCCAAGTGCTCCACAATCTTTAGATGATTGGGAGAAAATGTTAGGAAATCCAGAACAAACTTCTATAGCTCCACCTCAACCAAGATTAGAAAAGGAAAAATCTCCAATCAAAATAATTCTTGAAAAGCAAAAAAAGCTTAAAGAGGAAACTCTAAATGTTAGCTTAACTCTAAGATTACCTTCTCCTAAAGTTTATGAATTCCTTTCTATGATGTTTGATGAGGAAGAGGTAATTGCGGAAATAACAGAATTCTCATATTCACAAATTACTAGTGATTCAATAAACGATGCAATCAAAGAGACTATTAAGAATTACATCATATCGAATAGCGACGCTAAGGAATCGGAATAAATATATTAAAAAAATTCCCATCATGAAATGTCGTTTGGAAGATAATCCTTACTGTGACAAGAATTTTCAAATAGAATTCGATTCGGTAAAGGATATAGAGGAGTTGAGAGATAGCCTCACACACATGATTAAATACATTAAGATGTGTCAAGAGGATGGTGAGGAAATTCCTCCTCTCGTATACAGAATAAAAGAGAAAGACAATAAGAATAAACCTAAAAACAAATAAGTATGGCAAACTCACAAGCAAGAAAACAAAGACGTTCTTACGAACTTTGGCTTAAGAAAAACAACATCGAAGAGTACAAAAAATGGAAAGCTCTTAATCAATTAAGAGGGAGAACAATCCATCAGGAAAACGTTGAATTAGTTCAGAAAGCTGAAGCTGAAAGACTTGAAAAGCTACAGAATGAAAAGATCCGAGAAATGAAAAAACGAGGAATGTCTAATGAAGAAATTGATCGACATATAGAGATTTGGGTAAAAACTCTTAAACTTTGGGGAACTCATGAAAAACCTTTAAGCTGGAAAGAAGCTGAAAGGGAATGGGCATCTGAAAATACTAAGTCATGATAAAAATCAATTTAGCTAATGCTGAAAACGGTGTAATCAAAACTATAACAGACAGTCAGTACAATGGTGCTGACCAGTCTGTTGAGATAACAAAGGTGTATGAGATTGTCGAGGATGATGAAATGTATTTCGATAAAATCTCTTATTTGTTGTTGGATATATCAAAAGACCTCGGATTTGATCTTGGAGGTCAATTTGATCGTGAACAGCTTTCTTTTGCTATTGATTGGGGAGAAAAATACTTACCGTCTTTAGAAGAAGTTGATGAAAAAATTAAGGACTTGAAGGAAGAGATTAAGATCCTTCAGACTTACAAAAAAGAAATCTTGTTAAACAAACCATGATGAAAAACGTTTTTATTGTCAAATGTAATAGAGAAAAATTCGAAAGACATTTTTCGAAAAAACGAAATTCGGATGTTATCAATCATCACGATATAAGAGAAAGGTTAACTAATAATGACGTTTTCAAAACTCCTCCTTCTCAGGAGATAGTTCAATTTCAAATAGTGAAAAGGATAAACTCATTTACTAAATGTAAGAAGAGTGAATTCCTTTTTTTGTATCAAGAAAATCTTACTTTGGATTTCATAGAAGGACTAAAAGGACTTTTCAGTCCTTGCGAATTTCCAATTTCTTACCATTTGGTTACCGATGAGGAGATCAGTAATCGTATAGGTTCGAAGTTTAATTCAGTTCAAAAAATGGAATATGATAAAGACTGAAATACTCGATAAGAGATCAATATGTCATGCAATTATTTATTCTACACACGATCCGGAAACTATAATTCCAATTAAAGGTCTTGTGGAGGATGTCCATTTCCATCAGGACATTCCTTATTATTCGATAAAGCTAATTAAGTTTTACGACAATATCAATTTCCTAAAGGAACATCTTTACGACAAACCATTCCTTCTTAAGTATGGAGATAAACCGAAAAGATTCAGTATACCAAAGAAGAAAACAGTTACTGAATTAGAAAATTGGTTTATTGACGAATGTACTCATCGATTCTGTATTGAATCAAATTTCGTAAGGAGAACGAAAATAGAGATGGTAGAACTTTTCAATAAGATTGAGGAATATCTAATAATAAAACATCTTCGAATAATCAAGAAGTCTTCAATGAGAAGTCTTTATGAAGGTCCCGTCAAAATACAATCAACTATCGAATTCAATGAAAGAATGAAAAGAGCTTATGGTGATAAATTCAACGGTAATGATGCCGACGAGTTCTTGTCATTCGTATGATATATAGTTAGAAAAATAATAAGTTATTATGTCAGCTTTCAAAGGTAAGGAGGATTCATATTACACATATTCTGCTGCAGTAGGTACAAATAATGTACCGAGTGGAGCTTGGAGTGGTGGACTTGCCGGGCTTAAATCCGGAGAAGGAGGAACTCTTTTGAGCTATTACTATAACCAAAAAGATCCTAATATGATAGAAATTCCCCTACCTGCACCGGTAAAAGGAATTAAATCTGACGGTAGTGAAACAGTAAAACAACCCTCTCCTAGAAAAGCTACTCAATCTATATTCAATAGATATTCTCTTTTTTACTTTAACAGTTTAACTTTAGGACCTGATCCAGAACCTTATTTAGATAAACCTAAACGTTTGGATGGTTTATTCAAAGCTTTAGAATGGACTGCTCCTCAAGGTGGATCTGGTGGAGCTACAGCTTCAGGATCAGCTTCAGCTGGAAATGGAGATAATATGCCAAAAAAAGAAGCTTCTGGAGAAAAATACACTCCAGGAATCGGTGGATCTAGTGTTCAAAATATATTAAGGAATCCAACTGCAAAAAACATAATTCAATGGTGTCAATCACAAGGCGTTGGAGATCCTCGTATAGGTACAAATGCTGTTGAATATGCTTGGGAAGATTTCTTATGGTGTAAAAATTATGGAATAGTTCCGAACAATTATATGGTTACATTACGTCGTTTTCCTCAACCGGTAAATGATGACATATGGGATCCTATGAAAATGCCAGTTCCTGATATTTCAAGAATGATTACTTGGGTAGATGGAGAAGCTAATACATGGGAATCTGTAGGACTTAAATTTTCTGCTAAAATTAATTGGAAAGAATTTGAATCAGAAATCCAGACAATCTCCGGCGGCGGAGGAGGTGGAGGCGGTGGAGGAATGGGTAACGAAGGTGCTGCTCTTGCTGCTGGTGGGTGGGGATCTTTAGGAAATGCTATTAAATCAGTTTCTTGGCTTACTCAAAAAGCACCTGGATCACCTCCTTCAGCATTCAAAGATAGCGGAGGCGGTGGAGGCGGTGGAGGCGGTGCTGATCCATATGCTAATAAAAACGTAGTTTACGGTCCTCTAGATGTTATTAAGAAGATGTGGATGCGAGAAAAAGGACTTGAACATACACAAGAAATCACTCTCAAATTCGAATATGAACTTCGTTCTATAGACGGAATAAATCCTAAAGTTGCTATGATCGACTTACTCTCTAACGTTTTCGTTATGACTACTCAAAGAGGTGAATTCTGGGGTGGTGATGTACGATTCTTCGGTGGTGGAGGCGGTGGAGGTGGAGATGACGCTAAAACTGTCGGTCCTCTCGGTGATCCTAAAAAACTTTTAGCTGGTGATTATTCCGGATATTTCAAATCCCTTACCGATGGTATCAAATCAAGAATCGATGAATTTACAGGAGGTCAAGGTCTTACACTTGAAGGTATTACTACAGCTGCTAAAGGTTTAGCTGGTAACTTAATGTCCAATATAGTCGGTGGAGCTTTTGATGATTCTGCTGGAGGTGGAGGAGGTGCTGGTGCCCAATCTATTAACTCTCTATTAACCGGCGAAGATACAGGAGAATGGCATGTGATGGTAGGTAATCCGGCAAATCCTATAATGTCAATAGGAAACTTAATATGTGAAAATAGTGAATATCACTTACACGGTCCTTTAGGGAATGATGATTTTCCAAGCAAGCTAACTGTAACAATAAAACTTAAGCCAGCAAGACACAGAGATCGTTCTGATTTAATGGCTATGTTTCATAGAGGTGGTAGAACTTACACAACAATATCTCCTTCCGGAGAAAAATTTACACCTCAAACAAAACCTAAAGAGGGTAATAAACCTACACCGAATAAAGGAAAAACTTCAACAAATAAAACCGATAGTCAAGCCAAGTCTTCACAACCAATTGCAAAAGAGGAACAGGTAGATTTGGTAACTATTCTTAAACCTAGATTTACAAACCACTCGAGTATAGATGCTTTATTAACATCTGCAGCTCAAGGAATTTATTAATACTTTACATTATGTACATAAGACTTATAGACTTAAAAGACGAAATGATGAAAGAGGGTATAACGATGATTGACCTTTTAGAGTTAAATCTAGAAGTTAATTATCTTTCTCCTGATTTCAAAGTAAAGAAAATAATTTTAGTCGAAGATAGACATCTTTGCAGACCTGACTTAATTGTATGGGAATGCTATAGGAATCTGGATTTTTTAGACGGATTCTTAAAATTTAATCAAATATCCAATCCATTCTCTATGGAGCTTTACGATGTTATGATAATACCTACTGAAAATTCGATTAAGAGAGCATATAAAAAAGTTCAAAGGAGTAGTAAGTTAGTTAAAGATACAAAGGCTCTTTTCTTAGATCCAACTAGAGCAAGTCAAAAAGATATTTCAAGATTAAAGCAACTTGCTAAGTTAGCTTCAAAAAGAAAGAATGGATCAACTGAACCCAAACCAACTAATCTTCTTAGAGAGGGTGAGGTACCTTTTGTAGCTGATGGAAACCGACTTATATTTGCTCCTTCTGTTTCTAGTCCAAGATTTCCTAGTTCTAATAACTTCACAAACGGTTAATTATGAGTACATATGAAAGATCTATTGTTTCTATTATAGAACCTAATTTCAAAAAATCTCCTTCGGATAAAGGTGGAAAGCTTTTACTCGATGAACTTTTTATAGAGGACACTGAATCAAAAGCTTCTGAAGAAAAATATCAAGGAAATTTAAGAAAGCTGGATGCTAAGACCTCTTCTAGATCAGGATCTTTGATTCCTGTTATAGCCATAAATACTTTGATGTTAGGAGAAGACGAGATAGAAAATTTCGAAATAGATCTATCTGATAGGATTCCTCGTCTCCTTCTTTCTTGGTCAGATAACTCTAATCACTTTTCTATAAATGCACCAATTGATGGAGATGTCATATCCGTCTATATTAGACCTGGAGATGCTGATAATCAAAAGCCCATAAGGATAGATTTCATAATAAAAAGAATTATGGGAGAACCTAAAAATAAGAAATACTTCATAATGGGAGTTATGAAGATTCCTAAATTCTATACAGAAACTTACAAATCTTTCCCAGAAAATACTTCATTCGAACACTTAGGTGATATGTGTGAAGAACTAGGATTAGGATTCGCATCTAATGAAACTTCAACGGATGATTCTATGACTAGACTTATTCCTTCTGAAACCTATGAGACATTCGTAACAGAAACGGTTTCATCTGCATATAAAGATGATGATTCTTTCTTTGATTGGTATATAGATCCTTACTATTTTTTATGTTTAGTTAATGTTAATAAACAATTCAGTTTAGAAGACCTTTCTGAAGAAATTAATATCTCTGATTCGTTTCCTATGTCAGGAGGCATTGGTAATGCGGAACATACGGATCCTGATCAACAAAAAGGTAGTTTAGTTCTTACTAATATGACTACAATGTCCGGAAAAAACGTCTTCATTGAAAGTTACAGTCTTGAGAATAGTTCTGGTGATGTATGGATGGATAATGGATACAAGAGATATGCACAATGGTTGAATATAGAGGAATCTTCTATAGAATATCAAGAAGCTTTTGTAGATCCTTTTACGACTCCAGGAGCAGAAAATGATTTTATTCTCCTTAAAGGAAGGAGATCTGATGGACCACCTAATTTTCCAAAACCTCTTTATTTAGATGAATCAAAATATAAATGGATGGGTAAGCAAGCTGGAGTTTCTTTTGGTGGAAATGTTCATGACAATTTTTGTTATTCTCAAGTTCTGAATCACCAAAATCTTCAAGAATTAAATAAGACTAGATTGGTTGTTGATATTGCCGGTATGAATCATTACATATATAAATATATGAGAATACCTGTTTTGATTTATGAAAGTTCTGTTAATCAAAATGCTGCAAACCTCCAATCGAGGGATAAAGCTTTAGGTGAAGATGGACCACCGGCTGATCCTAACGAAGGTAAGGGAATGTTTGCTGGTGCAGGAGGTAGACAAGACGGAAATAAACCAGATCCGACTAACGAGAATATGCCAGAAGTAAACGATCAAGTTAAAAATGAATTTCTTAGTGGATATTATGTTGTGTCCGATATTAAATACAATTACACTTTAGGTCAAGGGATAAAACAACGAGTTTCTCTAATAAGAAGAGAATGGCCTATACCGGCTAAGACTAGTCAAAAAGGATAAAATTAAAAAAAGAATATGGCAGAAATTACAAGTTACAGCGATAGAGTTCTTCATAATTTTAAGAAGACAAATTTATATTATGCTGGAAAAGGTTATCCTTTGATTAAATATCAAGATCCAACATATATCGGATTTAAGCTCTTCTTCCTTTTTGACCAACCTGAATCAGGTCTTCTTTCTGAAGAACCTCTAAAGAATACGGCTTTAGGTTACTTAACGACGATTGGAGATGAAAAGAGAGCCGAATATCTAAAGAGTTTTGTTAGATTACTTAAAGGAATAAATTCACAAACACCTTGGTTTTTTCAATCTATCGAAGGTTTGGATGAAGCTTGGAAACACCTTTATCAAGAAAAGGATTTCAAACCTATACTCGCAGATAGAAAAATTATCATTAATTGTCTTGACGAATCAATAGATTTGCGGATGACAGCATTAATGGACCTGTATAGAAAGGCCTGTTTTGATTGGGAATTCAGAAGAGAAGTCGTTCCTCTAAATCTAAGAAGATTCAAAGTGGCTATTTATTGTTATGAAGCTAGATCAATAAATAGATCAGGAACTCCTAATCGATGGCAAAATATACCCTCAAATGCTCAAGTAGGTCCTCCTTTACAAAAGAAAAATCTAAAGGAATCGAGACAAAAAGATTACGATGAGGTAAACAAACTCATGGGACAAGATCCAAATATAGGTGAAACTGGATTTCCTATTAATAACGACTTGATAAATCCAAACATAACAAGAGTTATGTTTAATTTCGAGTATTGTGAATGGCTTCCCGACGAAACAAACGGTCTTTTTGCTTCTATTTCTCATAAAGAAATGGGACTTAAAGCACAAAAGATTGCATTTAGTTATCGAGAAGTTATGGAGGATAATCAATACAGAATGCATCATGATAAAAGGGTTTCGGATTTTGTAACAGATACAGTTGATAGACTTGCTTTGGATATTCCTCCAGCAAACGAAACAACCACTTCTAAAGATCCAATTGCTTCAGATTTTGGAAAGGATCTTAAAAAAAGATTTGAGGATGCTGCAGAAGCAATAAAAGAAAGAGCATTAGCTCCATATAAACCTACAACAATAGGAAAAATAGACAGTGCTGGAATAGATGGTAACATATACGGATTAGGTCTTCTTGAAAAACAAATTGAAAAATTACCTCAAGCTCAGAAAGATGCAGCAAGAAGAGTTGCGGCTGAAGCTTTAAGAGCTGCAGCTCCTATAAGACGTCTTTTTCTGGGTAATGTTTGGGGATTTTCTGCTGCTGAAGCAGCTGCAGTGGCTCAAGCTGGAGCCGGTGCTGCTATACAAGCAGTATTACAAGAAGTCGGTAAAAATGCATCGAAGAAAAATGCTTCAAACGATGAGGAAAATCCAATAGACAGTTACGGTCAAGGATCTCCTTCATTAATAAACAAGAAAGGTTCTAATAAATCAACAGATCAAGGATCTTCTCCTGAAAATCCTTCATTAACAAATGATGATGGACCAGATTCAACGGATCAAGGAAGTCCTATAGGGAATGCTTCCCTTTACAACGGAAAAAAGAAAAAACCTTTTGGTACAGGTAAATTTTTTGATGATTTTATACCATCTTTAAGTAATGATAATGGAAATGATGCTAAGTCTCAAGGATCTTCTCCTGAAAATACTTCATTGAATAACGGATAGACAACTTACATATAAAAGATATGGCATTGAAGAAATACTGGAAAGATGATTTAGATTCTACAGCTTGGTTAGGTGAAGTTGTTGATATAGCTGATCCTCTTAAAGTGGGTAGAGTTAAGGTAAAAGTATATGGTAAATTCGATCAAATCCCTACTTCGGATATTCCATGGGCTTATCCCGGAAATAATCTTACCGGAGGAGCGGCTACTGGTGGAGGAATGTTTTCTGTTCCAAAATTAGGATCTGTAGTTTCTATACGTTTTGATAACGGAAACATATATCATCCTGAATACTTCTTTCAACAAAAAATTTCTGATGAAGTTAAAGCAGAAATTGAAAACTCTTACGAGAATGCGCATATAATAGTTTATGATACCGTAACAGAAGGATCTCTTAAGATCTTCTTTACTGAGGAAAAAGGTCTTATGTTAGATTACAAAGAAACTCAAATTAACATAAAGAACGATAATTCAGTTTTAATACAAACTGCCTCAGGTGATAGTAAAGTGGAGATTTTAGATGACGGTAAAATGAATATAACTCAAAAGTCAGACATAACGATTAAAACGGATTCTAAAGTGATTATTGATCAAGCTCAAGAAATTCAATTAGGTAAGGATGCTACCGAAAAAGTTATTTTAGGAGATGCCTTTATGCAACTCTTTAATGCACATACTCATGTCGGTAACTTAGGAGCTCCTACCTCCCCTCCTACTGCACCTATGACTCCTGCTCAACATTTGAGCGGTAAAGGTGGTTCACCTAAAACTACTGTTAAATAAAAAGATATGCCATTAATAAAAACTGTATTAGAACAAGGCCTTAAAACTCCTATTCAAACAGAGTTGGAAGCCAAACTGAAGACTGAATTCAAAAAACCTGAAGTAAAACAATCTCTAAGAAAACTACTAGACGGAGATTCTGCTGCTGGTGTTATTTCTTCAGCAAAAAACATTTCAAAAGCTTTATCCAATATCAAATTAGGTATTGATGCAATGGCAAAAACTCCAGCTGATAAACTCAGTCCTTCTGCAGCTGAATCATTAGTTAAAAAATTTACTGCAAATGAATGGGCAAATGCTATTTCAGAATGTGTTTCTGAATGGATGTCAGAAACTATAGCTCCTATTCTTGCAAAGCAAATATCTGATATAATCTCTAAGAATGTAGCTAATCAAGTAGATTCTTATATTAAAACAGCAACTATCATTACTCCACCAGGACAATTAGTTGCAACTTCGTCTGGTGCTGGATCGACAACCACACCTTCTACACCAGCAATTATCTCATAATTTATTAACCTCTAAAATAAAAACAATGCAAAAAAAATTATTGAATTCAAACGTTATCTATGAGGCAATCCCTGATTTTGATTGGGAAGCTTTCATGTCAAACGACGTTCGTCTCAGAGAAAACAAAAAAATCAAAAAACATCCTGGAGACCATTCAAAAGTTTATTGTCATGCTTCGTATGCACAAGAACTTTATGAACTTTATTCAGGCAGTGCACTAGACTTAGTTGAACCTAAAGAAGGATCGGTAGTAAACGGTAAAGTTGTCACGGTTGGCGAAAAATACGCCACTATCGATGTGAACTGGAGGGAGGACGCTATCTTAGACCTCTCAAAAGAAGATCCTTCATATCTAAAATATATTCAAAGTGGATTCCCAATCGAAGTTCTAATTGAAAAGGTAAACAAAGTTACCAGTAGAACGAATCCTGCAATCGTCGCTTCTTATTCGAAGAATATACTTTCTAAGAAGAAAGATGAAATCATGTCATCAATCGGTGAACCAATTGCTTATGCAGCAACAGTAAAACAACTTATTCATGGAGGTTACTTTGTGGATATTGATGGAGTTGAATGCTTTATGCCAGGTTCTCTTGGTGGTATGAACAAATTAGTAGATTTCGAATCTCTACTAGGAAAAAACATTTATGTAGTTCCTATCAATTACTCAAGAGAAAAGGAATACATCGTTGTTTCTCATAGAGATTATTTGAAAACTCTAGTTCCAAATGCAATCAGAGAACTTCAATTCGGTACTCAATACGAAGGTTTTGTTACCGGATGTTCTAAACACGGAATCTTCGTTGAGTTTAACGAATGCTTAACCGGATTGATTGCCAAAAAAGACATTTCTCAAGAATTGGTCGAAGATTTTGATAATCGTAAAATCAAGGCTGGAGATTCAATCAAATTCTATATTTCAGAAATCGTTGATAATGATAAAATCGTTTTAAGTCAATATCTTCCTGAACCTAAAGCTGATGCTTGGGATGATATTGAAAATCGATTTAAGATCCCTTCAGTTGTAACTGGTAAAGTGAAACGAGTTGTTCGATATGGAGTATTTGTCGAAATAGAGCCAAAAGTTGTTGGATTACTTCACAAATCCCATCTTCAAGAAGATCAAGAATTTGAAGTTGGACAGGAAATAGTTGTCAAAATAGTAAAAATAGACAAAGAATCCAAGAAGGTAGACTTTACTATGTAACTGAATATATAGAAGAAAGTAAGTTACTATTGTGAAGTACGACAGTCTATCATATTCCTCTCTTTTCGAGAACACTTTGGTAAGGGTCATATCAGAATTTAATTCTGATATGGCTCCTTCTGCCGTTTTAGGTGGTTTATCGAAGGCACTAAAAAGGAAAGTATCAACTGATCCAGCTGGATCTTACAACGTTAATATCGTTAGAGGTGATGACGGAATTTGGAGAATAGAAACAGCTTTTATGACCTATAGAGATTCCCGTCTTCTTTGTCTTAACCTTTTCGGTTGGATTGAGAAAAATGGATCTACAGAAAAGGAACATAATATGTATGTTGATATTAAATTCATCGATTCCGAAGCAGGTCCTTTCAAAGGAACTATGTTTTTCAAAGGAATTTCTATAGAAAAGATCGATAAGTTAAAGTTTATACTCGAATTTAATGAAGATCTAGCCTATAAAACTTTTCCTACTCGAAGATATGGATTCAATACTAAGTCTATTAAGAGATTTGAAATAAACCAAAAGTTTATTCCTAGAACAGAATCTGTTGTAGATCCTAAGTTTTATTCAGTTCCAGACACAACCGAATGTGGAATTAATTTCGAATGTCTTAATCAAGGATTCTTAAGATTGCAATATATAGGTGGAAAAGATTATATCACAAAACCTCAAGAGATTCTTGACTTAATATCTGAATTCTCTGTTATTGCTTGGAGTTCTACTTTTAGACCTTCATACACAAAAGAAAATATACTCGAATT